>Ga0068853_100000040_pt1 | contig 105702 bp, 86 predicted proteins | sample KBSCornC32_FD_65655 | JGI IMG/M metagenome (GOLD analysis project Ga0068853, IMG submission 65655) | Corn rhizosphere microbial communities from Kellogg Biological Station, Michigan, USA - KBS Corn C3-2 | ecosystem: Host-associated > Plants > Roots > Rhizosphere > Soil ... | reverse complement strand
AACCGGCCCGGTGGTGGCGTGTTTGCAAGAGTCGTTTGCCGAAGACTGGTTCTGGGCTGCACGCGAGCTGCCGCCGCTGATCCTGCCGGACGCCTACCCGGAAGACGGCGTGCTCTGCCAATTGCTCGCCAGCGGTCCCGCCGACCCGTATGAAACCTGCTCATTGTTTTTTGTCGAGGCCATTCATGCGGCGACCGAACGCGTATGGATCACCAGCCCGTACTTCATCCCCGACGAAGCGGTGTTCGCCGCCCTGCGCCTGGCAGTGCTGCGCGGGGTCGATGTACGCCTGTTGCTGCCCTCACGGCCCGACCATCGCATCGTCTACGCGGCATCGAGCCTTTACGCGATCGAAGCCGTGCGCGCCGGTGTACGGGTGTTCCGCTACACGCCGGGCTTCCTGCATCAGAAAGTCGTACTGGTGGACAGCGAAATCAGCGCCATCGGCAGTGCGAACATGGACAACCGCTCGTTCCGGCTGAATTTCGAAGTGATGTTGCTGACGGTCGACGAAGCCTTCGCCCGGGAAGTGGAGCTGATGCTGCTGGAAGACTTTGCCCTGGCCCATGAGGTCAGCCAGCAAGAGAGCCGCGAGACGCGCCGCCTGCAACAACTGGGCATGCGAGTCGCGCGGCTTATTTCACCGATTCTTTAACACACTGCGGTGAACCCTGTGGGAGGGGCTTGCCCCCTCCCACACTTGGACCTTCATTTTTCGCAGAAACGGGGTTAGCGGTAGATATCTTCCCGCGTCCACGGAAGGTCATGGCTGCCATCGGCATGGGGTTTCACCGCCAGGATCTGGTGCAGGTTGATCCAGCCCCGGGCAAACGCATAGGCGCAACCGGCCAGGTACAGGCGCCAGATGCGTAGCGCCTGCTCCGGCACCATCTTCGCCGCCGCCTCCAGGTTGTCTTCCAGGCGCTCGCTCCAATGGTCCAGGGTACGCGCGTAGTGCAGGCGCAGGCTCTCGACGTCGACCACTTCCAGCCCGACTTCACTGATCTCGGCGGTCATCATCGCCAGGTGCGGCAGCTCACCGTTGGGGAACACATAACGCTCGATGAACTCCCCGGCGCCACGACCGACCGGGCGGCCATCGGTGTGCTTGGCGGTAATGCCGTGGTTCATCACCAGGCCGCCTTCGCGCACGGCGCCGAACAGGGTCTTGCAGTACTGCGCCAGGTTGGCGTGGCCGACGTGTTCGAACATGCCCACGCTCACCACTTTGTCAAAACGGCCGTCTTGCGGCAGGTCGCGGTAGTCGAGCAATTGCAGGTCCACCTGGTCTTCGAGGCCCTCGGCCTTCACCCGTTCCCGGGCCAGAGCCAACTGCTCCTTGCTCAGGGTGATACCAAACACCTTGACCCCGAACTCCCGCGCAGCAAACCGCGCCAACCCACCCCAACCACAACCTACGTCGAGCAAATACTCGCCCGGCTGCAGCCGCAGCTTGCGGCACAGATGGCGGAATTTGTCTTGTTGCGCCTGGTCGATGGATTCGCTGCCGGTTTCGAAATAACCGCAGGAGTACGCCATGTCCTGGTCCAGCCACAGCTGGTAGAACTCGTTGGACAGGTCGTAATGGTAGGAAATAGCCGCTGCGTCAGTGGCCTTGTCGTGGATCGAGCGCACCGGACGACTCCCCTCGTCGTCTTCGATCAGGGCGTGACTCAATTCGTCACAAACCCGGATGACCTCGGAGATGGAGCCTTCCAGCTCCAATTTACCCTCGACGAAGGCTTCGCCCAGTGAATCGAGCGTGGGATGGGTCAGTTTGTTAACGACCGTGGGGTCCTTCACCACGATGGTCACACTGGGCTCGGGGCCCAAGTTGAATTCATGGCCATCCCAGAGTCGAAGACGCAGCGGTAGCTGAAGATTCTGTAAGGCCGGTGGAAGTTGCGCGAGCATGAGTAGTCCCCCCTTGTTTCAGACGTCTGCTGTGAGGGTAGACCATCCGAAGACAAAGTAGGAGGCTATCGATTTGATAGCGGTCCTCTATGGGGCTCGGCGCTCGAGCAAACCATCCTGGACCCACTGTTTCAGCCACGTCACGGCTTGCAGTGGAGCACCCTCTGCATAAGTGACTGCCAGTTCCGCGCACAGTTCTGAAAAACGCCAGCCGGTGGTCACCATGCCTGCCAGGGCGCAGATTTCTGCAGGTTCCAGGCTGCGGTAGTGGCACACATTCTGGTGCCGCCATACCAGACAGATCTGCACCGGATCCAGGGCCTGGCTATGGGGGAAGTCTGACTCATCCTTGCTGGCTCGCCAGATCGCCACGGTATTGAAGCGGCAGAAGACCTGTTGCACGGAGGGCGCCAGCGTCACCTGCAGGCCCGGCCAGTCTTCAGGCGCCAGGCTTGCCATGTCGTGAAGGGTCAGCGGTTCGCCCTGCGGCGCGTCGAATGCCAGGGTAAACGCCCACTCCAACCGCGCCAGCTCCGCCAGCGGCACACCTTGCTCCGCTACCAGATGCTCAAGGATAAACGTCGGGAAACGCTCGCCCAGCCAGCGCAGGCTGTAATGGGCCGAGGGGTAGCGGCGCACATAGGCTTCGGTCAGCGCGGCAAACTCGTCATCCCCCAGCCAATAGAGAATGGCGCTGAAGTCATGCCGCAAGACGTCCTGCAACCGCGAGATATAGGCGTTGTGATAAATCGCCAGGCCCGTGTCCACATCCAGCGTCGGCCCGCCCAGCAGGGTCGCGGCGAAGCCACTGTTGGCTACAGGTGTTTCGGATAACAGGTGCTGTTCGAAGGCCAGCTGCCAATCGGTCAGGCGCATAACGATCTCCTGGCCAACGCCATGGCGCCCAGTTCACGGGCCTTGCTGAGCTCGGTAAGCAACTCTTCGAAGGGTGGGAAATGGTCGTCCCGCTCCAGTAGGGTCGACACCGGCCCCAGGTGCTCCAGCGTCTGTTGATAGAGGTCCCACACCGGGTCACACACCGGATGGTCATGGGTATCGACCACGTAGTCGCCGTAGTCCATGTGCCCGGCCAGGTGCAGCTGGCGGATGCTCTGCGGCGGCAGGTTGCGGATAAACGTCCAGGCATCGAAGCCATGATTGCGCGAGCTGACGTACACATTGTTGACGTCCAGCAACAACTGGCACCCCGACAGGTGGGCCAGGGCGTTGAGGAATTCCCACTCGGTGAACTCATCGGCCTTGGAACGTACGTAACTGGAGACGTTTTCCAGCACCAGCGGGCGCTCCAACACGTCCTGCACTTGGCGCACGCGGGCGGCCACGTGGTAGAGGCTTTCTTCGGTGTAAGGCAACGGCAGCAGGTCGTGCAACTGGTGGGCGCTGCCGCGGCTCCAGCACAGATGATCGGACACCCACGCCGGCTGGATACGCTCGGCGAGCTGTCTGATCTGCTTAAGATAGTCGGTGTCGAGGGCATGGGGCCCGCCGATGGACAGGGACACCCCATGCATCACCAGCGGATAACGCTCGGCTATCGCGTCCAGGTAGTACAAGGCTTTACCGCCCTGGACCAGGTAATTCTCGGAGATCACTTCGAACCAATCCACAGCCGGCGATTGTTCAAGGATCTGTTCGTAGTATTCGTTGCGTAAACCCAGGCCGTAACCCAGGAAGGGAAGAGACATGGCCATTGCGGACTCCTGGAAAAGTGTCCGCAGCGGCTTGAAGGCTCGCTGCGGTTGCACTCGGCTTGCGATTACTCGCCGACCTTACCGCCGGCAGCGTCGCAGGCGGCCTTGGTCATGGCCTTGAAACCGTGACCTTTGCAGACAGCCTGGCCTTTACAAGCGTTTTCAGCGGTCTTGCAATCGTTCATGCCTTTGCAGGAGGTGACGCCGTAGCAATGAACAGTAGCGTCGGCGGCCTGTGCCTGGGTAGCGACACCGGCGAACATGGTGGCGGCAGCGATAGCCAGGGCAGCACCGGAAACGGCATTTTTGATGTTCATTTTTTGTATTCCTCAACGATCAGTAGGGGTGTCGGGCTGAACGGATTGTTCAGTCTCGACACACCACTAGAGTGAGGCCCCTCATCCGCGTTACAGGGGTGCGCAAAAATTTCTGAAATTATTCTTCAAGCTTCAAAAGGGGCTCCTGGAAGCGCAGCAAGCGCCCGGCATTACCCAGGACCAGCAAGGTGCTGAGGTTATGCAACACCGCAGCAATCATCGCCCCGGCAGCGCCCAACCAGCCAAACGCGGCGAATATAACGATCGCCAAGGTCCAGCCCAGACCGATAATCACGTTGACCTGCAACGTCTGCCGGCACTGGCGGCTCAAGCGCACGCACGTCCCCAGGCGCCGCAGGTCGCTGCCGATCAACACCACATCCGCCGATGCCAGGGCGATATCCGCCCCGCCCGCGCCCATGGCCACGCCGACCACACCGGCCTTGAGCGCCAGCGAATCATTGATGCCATCCCCCACTACCATCGGCCGGAAACCGCTGCCGATTTCACCCAGCACGCGGTTGAGCTTGTCTTCCGGCAGGGCCTGGGCTTCGACGTCACTGATGCCCACATCCAGCGCGAGGCTGTCGGCGACGCTCTGGCGGTCGCCGGTGAGCAACAGTTGACGACCGAGGCCAAGGTCGCGCAGCTCTTGCAGGGCCTGGCGGGCCTCCGGCTTGACGCTATCGGCCAGCAACAGCCAGGCCAGAAACTGACCGTCCAACGCCAGCCCGGCGATGGGCCCATCGTGGTTCGGCACCGGCGTGGTCGCGATGCCCAACTGCTCGAACAATTCCGGGCGGCCCAGAGCCGCTTCGCCCTGATCGGTCTGCGCCACCACGCCGAGGCCCTGGCGTTCGCGGATGTCCGTCAACGCCAGCATCTGTTCCTGCGTCGCCAACCCCGCCAACGCCCGGCTGACCGGGTGGCTGCTGGCCGAACCCAGGCTCGCCGCCAGGTTCAACAACACCTGCCGGTCCGGCGCCGTGGTGTCGATGGCGTGCAGACGCAGAGTGCCATAGGTCAGGGTGCCGGTCTTGTCGACCACCAGGGAGGTCAGGTCCGCCAGTTCTTCGAGGAACGCCGAGCTGCGAATCAGAATCCCATGCCGTGCCGCCACGGCGATCCCGGCAATCGCCGTGGCCGGCGCCGACAGCACCAACGCACACGGACACGCCGCCACCAGCACGGCAAGCATCGCCTGGGCATCATTGGTCACAAACCAGGTCACCGCCGCCAGCAGCAGCACCAACACCATATAGCTGCCGGCGTACCGCTCCAGCAACCGCGTGATCGGCGGCTTGGAACGCTCGGCGTTCTGCATCAGTGCGATGACTTTGCCCAGGGTGGACTCGTTACCGGTGCGGGTCACTTGCAGGCGCAGCAACCCATCGAGGTTGATCGCCCCGCCAAACACCTGCACACCCACGCTGGCTTCCAACGGCACCGACTCACCGGTAATCGGCGCCGTGTCCAGGCTCGCCTGGCCTGACAGCACCACGCCATCCGCCGGCACTCGGTCGCCAGCACGCACCTCGACGATGTCACCGGTATTCAGCGTGCCATTGTCTACTTCCCGGATGCTGCCATCGGCCTGCACCAAACGCGCATGGCTGCGGGTCAGCTTGCCCAGGGCATGGATCGCCTCCTGGGAGCCGATCACGCTGCGCTCTTCCAGCACATGACCAAAAATCATGATGATCGGCAGCAACGCGGCGGTCAGCAGGTCACCCGTGGCCCAGGCGCCGAGCATGGCCAGGGCGATCAGTTGGTCGGTGATGCCATGCAGGCTGGGGAATCGCAGGCTGTACCACGCCGAACGCATCACCGGCACTGCCACCAACAGCGATGCGACACCCAGCAGCAACTGGCTCACACCGCTCTGGTCCGGCGCCAGCCAGCGCCACACCAGGCCCAGCACCAGCAACCCCAGGGCCAGCATGGCCAGGGTCAATTGCCGGGCAGCGCTGCGCTGTTCTGCAGAGGTCAGCATGGGTGCGCTCATTGTTCGGTTCCCTGGATGATCAAGCGGGCGTCGTCTTTCGGATCGACCGTGGTCACGGAACCAGCCTGGCCGAGAATCTTCGGCAGGCGCTCGCGGTACAGGCGCAGCAGCAAGCCCGGGTCTTTCACCTGGGCCAGGCTGGCGACGGTGGCGGTTTGCGCCTGGGCATTGGCCAGGCGTTCACTGGCCTGGGCATGGGCGACTTGCACCAGGCGGTCTGCCTGCTGGGTCGCGGTCTGGGTGAGTTTCTCGGCGTCGGTGCGCGCATTGGCCACCGCCTTGTCGGCCTGCTGGCTGGCGGTGAGTACCGCATTGAAGGCATTCACCGCCGGGCCCGGCAGGCTCGACTGCACGTCGACGCGAGTCACTTCGATGCCCAACCCCAAGCCTGTGGACGCTAGCTCCACGAGGCGCTTGTTGATGCCTTGCACCAGGTCGCCGCGCAGCCGTTCGCGACGTTCGGCGGCGCCGTTGTCGGTGCCGATCAGTTCGGGGCGAGCCACCAGGATCGTGTCCAGGTCACGTGCGGCGGCCAGGGCCACGGCGCTGCGGGTCACCAGTCGATCCAGGGCCGGCAGCACATGCTCACCCTGCAACACAAAGGCGTAAGGCTCGGTGACTTTGTAGAACACCCGCACATCCAGTTGCACCACGCCGGCATCGCCGGTCAGCAGGTACCCGGAGCCGGCCAGTGCGTCACTCAGCGGCGTGGCGAAACTGGCTACGCGGTCGGCCTGGGTCGCCGCATCGGAGCGCAACAGGTTCTCCACCCGACGCTCGATCACCCGGTCAGCCGCCGGCAACAGCACCACCTGCTCGAACGGCTGCGGCCACGCCAGCAACAGCCCGGCATTCTGGATGCGATCGAGGGCGCCGAAGTGCAGCACCACGGCGCGGTTCTGCGGGTCGATCTGGCGCACATTGGAAAACGCCCAGGCCAGTGCCGCCAGCACCGTCACTGCGTACAGCGCCAGGAACGTCAGGCGCCCGGCCTGGATCCATGGGCTGTCCGGGCTCTCACGCTCGGTCATGGCTGGATGTCCTTCGGCCCGTCTACCAAGGCACGGAACGGCGCAGCGTCGGTGCGCAGGATGATCTTGGTGCCCGGCGTGACCACGGTGCCCAGGGTATCCAGCGAGCGCAGCAGGTTATACAGCTGTGGATTGCCGGCGTAGGCACGGCCGTAGATCTGCGCGGCTTCGACCCGGGATTGCGCTTCGATATCGGCGGCTTTCACCGTGGCATCGGCCTGCATGATGCGCGCATCACGCTCGGCGGCAGAGCGGATCTGCGCCGCCTCGCGCTTGCCCACGGCGGTGCGTTCGGTGGCGATGGTTTCACGCTCGGCACGCATGCGGTCGACGGTGGCCGTCAGGGTGACCGACGGCAGCGTCAGCCGTTCGATACCGACCTGTACCACACGCACCCCGTAAGTATTGAGCAATTGTTGATCAATCTGCTGGCGCAGTTGTGCTTCGAAATCAGCGATGCGCACCTGGCTGGCGTCGGTGTTGATCAGGCTCGACAGGTCGAAGCTGGCCGCCGTGGTTTCCAGCGCCGAGCCGACGAAGGTGCGGATCTGCCGCGCCGCTTCATCAGGCTGGTTCTGCACCGCACGCATGAAGCGCTGCACATTGTCCGCATCGCCCTGTACCTGCCACGCCACGTAGGCCTGCACGATGATGCGCAGGCCATCGCGGGTGCCCACATCCTGCAGACCGCTGGAGGTGGTGCGCAGGCGCAAATCCACCGGGATCGCCGCTTCGAACGGAGCCGGCCAACGCCAGCCCAGGCCGGGCTCCAGCAGCACCCGCGCCGGGTTGCCGAACCGGGTAATCACCGTGGCCTCGCCGGACCGCACCTGCACCAGGCTGGCGGCTGCAACTGCAAACAGCACCAGCAACGCCGCCCAGGCCATGCGCCGCCAGGGGAATGGGCCGGCAGCGTGCTCGTCACCGTGATGATGATGGTGGTGATGGCCATGATGATGACCGTGATCGTGGGAATGAGCGCTCAACGGACCGACTCCTTATTGAACGGCTTTACGCGGCAGCGAAGGATCGGCCGGCAAGGTAAAAGAACGCAGATCGATCGTCGGCGCGCCATCGGCGCCCAGGCGGTGATCCAGGATAAGCAGCTTGGCGTGGGCCAGGCCCTGGCTGAGTAGGCCGAGGTACTGTTCCAGCACGAACGCCTGCCCGGCGGTGGCATAGGCCTTTTGTTCAGCGGCAAAACGCAGGTCGGCCGCCTGGGCGCCAGCGTTCACTTCGCGGGCGCTGGCCGTGGCCTGGTCGCGGGCGGTGCTGGCTTGCAACAAGGCCTGGTTGGTTTGCTCGCTGGCCGCGCCGCGCTCGCGGGAGATCAGCGCCTGGGCGCCGATCTGCGCGGCTTGCACGCCGTGGTAGGCGTTGGCGGCACCGGCCGGCGGGTGGATCGCCTCGACCACCGTGGCGAGGATTTCCACGCCACTGTCGAGCTTTTGCAGATCGGCCTGCACGGCGCGGCCGATTTCGTCGGCCAGGCTGGTGCGTTGTTCGCCGAGCAATTCGTCGAGAGTGCGCGATGCGAAGTCATGTACGAGGATGCGGCTGGCGGTGCTGCGGATCAGGGTCGGCACATTGGCGCTGTTATAGGTGGCGGCGAGCGCGGCCTGATCGCTGAGGCCGATGCGGTAGACGAAACGCACGTCCATGTTGACGATCTGGAAGCCCTGCTTGTCGCCGCTGCTGCTGGCGATCACCTGGGACTTGTCGTTCACATGGCTGGCGTCCCACAAGCGGTTGGCGATCAGCGGCGCCGAGCCTTCGGCGGGCGTCAACTCCGGCGCGGCGGCGTCGCTGACACTGGTGGCCAGCTCGTGCACCACGCCGTTTTCGACGCTGATCACGCGGCCCAACGGCCAGGGCAGGCCGGCATGCAAACCGGGGCCGAATACCTGGATGGGTTTACCGAAGCGTTCATAAATCCCACGGCCTTGCAGCGGCACTTCATGCACGCCGGTCAGTGCCCAACCTACTGCCAGCACCACCAGCAGCACCGGCAGGAACGCCCGGCGCATGTAGGTGAACGCCCAGATCTGGCGCAGGTCGATGCCGAAGCGGTTGTGCAATTCGTGCTGCAAGGCGAGCAAGGGTTGAGGCGGCCAGCGCAGCAGCCCGGCGATGAAACTGTGCGCCATCAGGCGGGGCTCAAGGCGGGGCTGGCGTGGGCTGAACAGCGACAACACGGCCCTCAGTACAAACTCCAGCGAGACCAGTGCCGGCAGCAGGCCGATCAACACCGCCAGGCGCAATGGCCAGATGGACTCGGCACCAGCGAACAGCAGGCAAATCGCGCTGACTACCAGGCACACAATCGCCACCCGACTCAACTGCGCGAGCTGCCCGGCTTCCGGCCATTGCGCGGCGGTTTCCTGGGCCAGGCGACGTTCGAACACCAGCAAGCCAAACGCCAGGGCCAACGCCAGCGCGGCGCCGATGCTGGCCGACTGGCCGACCGGTGCAGCGGGCAACCCCAGGTTCCAGAACTCGACAATGCTGATCAACGCCAGCAACGCCCAGCCGCCAAGCCACAACACGGGTGTGCCGATCTGCGTGCCAAAACGCTGCATCAGCCGTGCATAGCGGCCGGGGTCTTCAAGCGGCACTTCAGCCGCGGGTTGCTCCATCGCCTGGGCGCGCCAGTCCGCCACCCACCACGCCGATTGCAATCCGGCCACCAGCAGCAGCAACGCCGACGCACAGTTGATCAACACCACCGGCCAGATCGACAGCGGCGCAAACAGCGCGACAAACAGCGCCAGCACCCAACCGGCAACGGCCAGCACCGTCAGGCTGATACCAGCCTGGCGCAATCGACGGGCATGAAACGACCCTTGTTGAAAACGCGGAAGGCCTTCCACCGAAGCGCCGTCAGCTTCCAGATCCACTTGCATCCACTCAACGCTCACGTGTACATAATTCGTTACGATATAACACGGAGCGTGAAATTTTTGTTCGAAAAACATTGCTTTAAGCGGTACACCGTTCCCGTGTGGGAGGGGGCCTGTCCCCGACAGCGGTGTGTCATCCAACACCGGTATCAACTGGCCCACCGCCATCGGGGGCAAGCCCCCTCCCACATTTGATCTACCGCACCGTCAAGATCGTGATTAACCCCCCATAAACGCGAGCCATCACTAGTGCCGGCAACGAATTATCGTCACACTCCAGAACAGTTTTTCGCGGGCTCACGGACAAGGAAGCGTCACCCCACATGATTTCGATCTATCAGCTCAAGCCGCGTTTTCAAAACCTGCTGCGTCCACTGGTGCAGCGCCTCTACGACAACGGCACCACCGCCAATCAGATCACCGTTTTGGCCGGCGTGATTTCGCTGCTGGTCGGCCTGCTGATCGCCAGCTTCGCCACCCACCTGTGGCTGTTCGCGCTGATCCCGCTGTGGATGATCCTGCGCATGGCGCTCAACGCCATCGACGGCATGCTCGCCCGGGAATTCGGCCAGCAATCGCGCCTGGGCGCCTACCTGAATGAGCTGTGCGATGTAATCGCCGACAGCGCGCTGATCCTGCCATTCGCGCTGATCCCAGGTGTGAGCCTGGTGCCGGTGCTGCTGGTGGCGCTGCTGGCGGTGTTCAGCGAGTACGCCGGTGTGCTCGGTCCGATGGTCGGTGCTTCGCGCCGCTATGACGGGCCGATGGGCAAGAGTGATCGTGCCTTTGTGCTCGGCGTACTGGCCACCGGCGTGGCGCTGGGCTGGCTGGGCGTCGGTTGGGTCGACGCGGTGATGTGGCTGGTGGCCGCCCTGCTCGCCTACACCCTGGTCAACCGGGTACGCCAGGGCCTTAAAGAACAACAAGAAACCTCACCGATTGCATAAGGATTTTTGCGATGCGCGAACAGCAAGAGCACACCTTCAGTACCCATGATGGCGTCGAGCTTTTTTATCGGCACTGGCCGGCCACGGAAACCACCGGTCAGCGCCAGGCCATCGTGCTGTTCCATCGCGGCCACGAGCATTCCGGGCGTATCGCCCACCTGGTGGATGAGCTGAACCTGCCGCAATTCGACTTCTTCGCCTGGGACGCCCGCGGCCACGGCCAATCCCCCGGCGAGCGCGGCGACAGCCCCAGCTTCGCCACCAGCGCCCGTGATGTGCAGACCTTCTGCGACCACATCGGCGCCACTTACGCCATCGAGGAAGAAAATTTTGCCGTCGTCGCGCAAAGCGTCGGCGCGGTGATTGCCGCGACTTGGGTGCATGATTACGCACCGAAAATCCGCGCGCTGGTGCTTGCCTCCCCGGCGTTCAAGGTCAAGCTCTACGTGCCCTTCGCCCGGCCGGGCCTGGCGTTGATGCGCAAGTTTCGCGGCAACTTTTTCGTCAACAGCTACGTGAAGGCCAGGTTCCTCAGCCATGACCCGGAACGCGTGGCGTCCTACGACAGCGACCCACTGATCACCAAGGCCATTTCGGTCAATGTGCTGCTGGGCCTGTACGAAGCCGCCGACCGGGTCGTAGCCGATGCCCAGGCGATCCAGGTGCCGACCCAGTTGCTGGTCTCCGGCTCCGACTTTGTGGTGCACCGCAAGCCCCAGCAACAGTTCTTCGACCGCCTGGGCAGCCTGAAAAAAGAGCTGCACATTCTCCCCGGTTTCTTCCACGACACCCTCGGCGAACGTGATCGCGCCACCGCTGTGAGCAGCGCCAGGCGCTTCATCCTGCAGAACTTCGAACACCCGCTGGATCGCGCTTCGCTGCTGGACGCCGACAAACTCGGCGCCACCTGCGCCGAATCCGAAGCCCTGGCCGCACCGCTGCCGCGCAACTCCCTGCGCGACCTGTACTGGCGCATGACCCGCGCCAGCATGGGCCTGGGCAAGAACCTGTCGGACGGGGTGAAACTGGGCTTCGATACCGGTTTCGACTCCGGCAGCACCCTGGACTACGTATACCGCAACACGCCTACCGGCAAAGGCGGGCTGGGGCGGATGATCGACACCAATTACCTCAACTCCATCGGCTGGCGTGGTATTCGCCAGCGCAAGCTGAATGTGGAGGAACTGCTGCGCCTGGCCATGGCCAAGTTGCGCGGTGAAGATCGTGAAGTGCGCATCGTGGATATCGCCGCCGGCCACGGTCGCTACATCCTGGAAGCCTTGCAGGGCGTGTCGCCGCTGCCGGAATCGATCCTGCTGCGCGACTACAGCGACATCAACGTGCGCGACGGTGGCGCGTTGATTCGCGAGAAGGGTTTGGGGGATATCGCGCAGTTCGTCAAAGGTGATGCGTTTGATCGCCTGGACCTGGCGGCACTCGACCCCAAGCCGACCCTGGCGGTGGTGTCCGGGCTGTATGAATTGTTTGCCGATAACGGCATGGTCGGCGGTTCGCTGGCCGGGCTGGCCGAAGCGGTGGAGCCCGGCGGTTACCTGGTCTACACCGGCCAACCCTGGCACCCACAGTTGGAATTGATCGCCCGTGCCCTGACCAGCCACCGCCAGGGCCAGGCCTGGGTGATGCGCCGGCGCAGCCAGGTGGAAATGGATCAACTGGTGGAGGCGGCCGGTTTCCGCAAAATCACCCAGCGTGTGGATGAGTGGGGCATTTTCACCGTGTCCCTGGCACAGAAGATCTGAACATGCGCGAACCCGGTTTATTGAAACCCGCGGTGCTGTGGCTGCTGCTGTTGGCGCCGCTGTTCTTCAGCACCTACGGCTTTGCCACCTGGGTCACCAGCCAGCGCAGCGACGTCGGCACGCTGGTGTTCGGCTGGGAAACCCATATGCCGTTCTGGGCATGGACGATCGTGCCTTACTGGTCCATCGACCTGCTATATGGGTTTTCGTTGTTGTTGCCCAACACCCGGCATGAGCTGAAGCAACATGCACTGCGCTTGCTGAGTGCCCAGGTGATTGCCGTGAGCTGCTTCCTGCTCTGGCCGTTGCGCTTTACCTTCGAACGGCCGGAACTGGATGGTGTGTTCGGCTGGCTGTTTGCGGTGTTGGCCGGGTTCGACAAACCATTCAACCAGGCGCCCTCGCTGCACATCGCGCTGCTGGTGATCCTGTGGGTCATGTACCAGCGCCACACCCAAGGCGTATGGCGTTGGCTGGTGCATGGCTGGTTCGCGTTGATCGGCATTTCGGTGCTGACCACTTATCAACACCACTTTATCGACTTACCCACAGGCGCCCTCGCCGGGTGGATTTGTGTGTGGCTGTGGCCGGTGGAACATCCGAGCCCGTTGTTGAGTGCACGGCTGACGCGAGATCCCAAGCGCTGGCGGTTGGGCGTGCGCTATGGGCTTGGCGCGGTACTGTTGGCGATTCCAGCGTTTGTACTGGGCGGTTGGTGGCTGTGGCTACTGTGGCCGGCGGTTTCCCTCGCCTTGATCAAGGCCAATTACTTGGTGCTGGGGGCTTCGGGCTTCCAGAAACGCACTGACGGCCAACAGACGCCCGCCGCACGCTGGCTATATGCACCCTATCTGGCCGCCGCCTGGATCAACTCGCGCCTGTGGACACGCAAGCATCCACAGCCCGACCTGATTGTGGATAACATCTGGCTGGGGCGTATTCCTGCCACAAGCGAGCAAGTGCCCTTCAAGGCCATCGTCGATCTGTGTGCCGAATTACCGATTAATCCACAGGGGCGGGCCTATCAATCCATCCCGGTACTGGACCTGATCGCGCCCACGCCTGCCGAATGCCTGCAAGCCGCCCAAGCCATCGAGCGTCTGCGCGCCAGCGGCCCCGTGCTGGTGTGCTGCGCCCTCGGCTACTCGCGCAGCGCTACCGCCGTCGCCGCCTGGTTGCTGCACACCCGGCGCGCTGCGACGGTAGAGCAAGCGCTGTCTATCATTCGTACAGCACGGACCGATGTGGTCCTGCGCCCCGCACACCGAGAAGCGTTGGAGGGTTTGCCCCATGCCCGCTGATATGGAACTGCAGGTGGTCGCCAGCCTGCTGCGTCGTGGCCGTTCGCTGGATCAGTTATCCACAGGCCTGACCCTGGCCGGTGTGCTGTTCGGCATGGCGCAGTTGTTGATGGCGAGTATTTCGATCATCTGCCTGCTGCTCAGCCTGTGGATGATTATCCTCGGGCTGCTGCAAAAGTACTGGGCGCTGCGCGTGGCGTTCGACGCCGACCTGTTCGCCCTGCTGGCTCGCGATATCAAGCGCACGCCGGACCTCGACCAGGCCCTGGTGACGCTCGGCCTGCAATCGACCAAGCGCATTGGCCGGCCCTGGGCTGAACGCCGTCGCGGCGCGCTCAAACTGTTGCGCAAACAAGCCTGGCTGCTCGGCGCGCAAGCGCTGCTGACCCTGGGCGTGATCCTCGCCAGCCCTTGGCTGCCTTTCGCCGGATAAGGAATCCCCATGTTCGAACCCGTGGTCGCCACGCTGATTACCTCCATGGCCCGCACCGTCACCGGCGCCCGCAGCCTGTGGCTTGGGTGCGCGCCGGTGCCGGTGCAACGCATCTACTTCGCCAACCACAGCAGCCACGGCGACTTTGTGTTGCTCTGGGCGTCATTGCCGCAAAACCTGCGCAAATTCACGCGCCCGGTGGCCGGCAGTGATTACTGGAACAAAAGCGCCCTGCGCCGCTACATCATCAACCGGGTGTTCAACGGCGTGTTGATCGACCGCGAACGCAAGGACCCTGTGGATAACCCTCTACAGCCGATGCTCGACGCCCTGGAAGGCGGCGACTCGCTGATCATCTTCCCGGAAGGCACGCGCAACCTCGAAGACGGCCTGCTGCCGTTCAAAAGCGGCCTTTATCACCTGGCGAAAAGTTACCCACAGGCCGAGTTGATCCCCGTGTGGATCGCTAACCTCAACCGCGTCATGCCCAAGGGCCGCGTGCTGCCGCTGCCTTTGTTGTGCACCACCAGCTTCGGCGCCCCGCTGCAATTGGAAGACGGCGAAGACAAAGCCGCCTTCCTGGCCCGTACCCGCGATGCTCTGCTCGCCCTTGCTCCGGAGCACGTCTGACATGGATAGCCAAACCCTGATGTTGTTCGGCGGTATCGGCGCGATTCTGGTACTGGCCTCGCTGATCGGCCTGATCCTCAAACTGCGCACCCGTGGCACGCCCAACGCGGTGATCGACAACCTCAACGCCCGCATCAACGCCTGGTGGGTGATGGTGGTGGTCATCGGCATCGCCTTCTGGCTCGGCACCGGCGCGGTGATCTTGCTGTTCTACGCCGTCTCGTTCTACGCCCTGCGCGAATTCCTCACGCTCACCCCCACCCGCCGCAGCGACTATCCCGCGCTGGTCGCCGCGTTCTACCTTGCGCTGCCGCTGCAATACCTGCTGATCTATTCGGACTGGTACGGGCTGTTCTCGATTTTCATCCCGGTGTACGTGTTCCTGCTGCTGCCGATCCTCGCCTCCCTGGGTGGCGACAGCACGCACTTCCTCGAACGTGCCTCGAAAGTGCAATGGGGCCTGATGATCGCAGTGTTCTGCGTATCCTTCGTGCCCGCCCTGCTCACCCTCGACATCCCTGGCTACGAAGGCCGCAACCTGTTGCTGATTGCCTACCTGGTGATCGTGGTGCAACTGTCGGACGTGCTGCAGTACGTATGTGGGAAGTTGTTCGGGAAGCACAAGATCGCCCCCAACCTGTCGCCCTCCAAAACCGTCGAAGGCTTCGTCGGCGGGATTCTCCTGTCATCCCTGATCGGCGCAGCCCTGTGGTGGACCACGCCGTTCAACCCGTGGCAGTCGTTCCTGATTGCGCTGCTGATCAACCTGCTCGGCTTTGCCGGCGGCATCGTGATGTCGGCGATCAAGCGCGACCGGGGCGTGAAGGACTGGGGGCATATGATCGAAGGGCACGGCGGGATGCTGGATCGGTTGGATTCGGTGTGCTTTGCGGCGCCGATCTTCTTTCATCTTGTGCGCTACTGGTGGACCTGAGGTCCGCTCTAAAGCCAGATAACGATCTGGCAGGTGGTGAGTTGGGCTGCGCAGCAGCCCCATGACAAACCGCGCCTCGACGGCGCGGCGTATCAGTTGTGAGGTGCGCCTCACTTTTGTGCAACACGCCTGGCGGGACGGTGTATCGACGTCATCTTTTGTATCAAAGACGCGTGTAAGATACGCCGCACTTAGCCAGGGATGCTCACCATGTTCGATTCGTTCAAAGCGATCAGCCGCCGTATTCTCGGTGCGTTATTGACTGTGGTGGGGGCCGTCTTTGGCCAGTGGCATCCGCCGGTCTGGCTGCGTGCCGTTGGCCGTGGGCTGGCTAACCTGGGCAGCCAAGCCCGCGCTTATCCACGTCAAACCGGTGCCGGCGTAGTAGGCCTGGCGTTGCTGGCGGCCGCTGGTTTCTATGGCTGGCACTGGTATTCCAACCTGCCGCAACCACATACCGCGAGCTATTCGCTGCACAAACCGAACCTCACCGACTACACCCAGCCCACGCCGGTTGTGGATAACTTGCAGGTGCGCTTCGGCGAATCCGTGGCCCCGCTGGCGGCCATCGGCAAGCCGGTCACTGAGGGTATCACCCTGAAACCTGCGGTCGCAGGCACCTGGCGCTGGGCGGACGACCGCAGCCTGTTGTTCGTCCCGGAAAAAGACTGGCCCATCGACGCCCATTACACCCTCGACCTGGCGAAGAAAAACCTGCTGGCCGACGGCGTGTTGCTGGACCAATACAGCACGCAGTTTTCCACCCAACCGTTCCGCGCCACCCTGGCGCAAAACGAGCTGTATCAGGACCCGTCCAACCCGACGCTGAAACAGCTGGTGGCGACCTTCCATTTTTCCCACCCGGTGGATGAAGACACCCTACGCAAGCGGGTGAGCGTGACCCTCGGCAAAGGCCTGGCCTACCGCGACGCCCAGTTGCCCAACCGCCCGGAAATTACCTTCGACGAGAAGAAACTCAACGCCTACGTACGCTCCGCCGCCCTGGCCACGCCACTGGAAAGCACGCCAGTCAGCGCCCGGCTCGACGAAGGCATCAAGGCCCGCGACGGCGGCAACGCCAGCACTGCGCCGCTGGTGGCGGAAGTCACCGTGCCCGGTCGCTATCGCCTGACCTTCACCGGGGCCGAAGTCAGCTTTGTCGACAACCAACGTGGTGAGCCGGAGCCCGTGCTGATGTTCAGCAGTTCCAGCGCCGTGGCCGATGAGACCATCGCTGGCAAGGTACAGGCCTGGCTCCTGCCGGAAAAAGCCCAGGACGACACGCGCCCCTATAGCAGCAACGACATCGATGACGCCCTGCTCGCCCGCAGCACCAAGGTCAACCTGACCCACGTGCCCAGCGTCGAGCCGCTGAACACCCTGCACGCCTTCAAATTCAAGGCTCCGGCCGGTCGCGCCCTGTATGTGCGAGTGCCCGCCAACCTGGAAGCCATCGGCGGCTACCTGGCAAAAAATCCTACGGCGTCGCTGATCAGCATGCCGACGTATCCGCGTACCTTGCAGTTCCTGTCCGACGGCGCCTTGCTCAGCCTCAACGGCGAAAAACGCCTGGGCTTCATGGCCCGTGGCGTGCCCGGCGCCCATGTGGAAATCGCCCGCCTGCTGCCCAACCAATTGCAACACCTGGTGGACCAGAGCAGCGGCAGCTTTGCCCGGCCGAATTTCGGCAATGAGTATTTCGATCGCATGGTCGAGCGTCAGGCGTTGGATATCCCGCTGTCCTCCAATGACCCGGCGAAAACCGTCTACGACAATGTCGACCTCAGCCACTACCTCACCGCCAACGGCGGTCGGCGCGGCATTTTCGTGCTCAAGCTCAGCCCCCAGGACGACCCCGCCACGCGCACATTCGAGTACGAGCGCAGCAGCACCAGCGACCTGCGTTTCATCGTGGTGACAGACCTGGGCATCATCGCCAAGCGTTCCAGTGATGGCAGCCATGACGTGTACGTGCAATCCATCGGCAATGGTTCACCAGTGTCCGACGCGCAAGTCGACATCATCGGGCGTAACGGTTTGCCGGTGAGCAGTGGCCGCACCGACGCCGAAGGCCACGCGCACTTCGCCAAGCTGGATGAACTGCGTCGTGAGAAAACGCCATTGATGTATGTGGTCACGCGCGGCAATGACCAGTCGTTCCTGCCGATCGCCCGCCAGTCCCAGCAGTTGGATTTGTCGCGTTTCGACGTAGGCGGCCTGGAAGAAGACGGTGCGATTGATCGTCTCAGCGCCTACCTGTTTACTGACCGCGGCCTTTACCGGCCCGGTGAAACCGCGCACCTGGGCATGATCGTGCGCAGTGGCAACTGGAAGGGCATGCTGCAAGGCCTGCCGGTGGAGCTGCAAATCACCGACCCGCGTGGGCTGGAGGTGATTCGCCAGCCGTTGAAACTGTCCGCCAGCGGCTTTGAAACCTTTGATTTCCCCAGCAGCGAAGTCGCCCCCGCCGGGGAGTACACCGCGACCTTGCAGTTGATCGGCCAGAAGCAGACGCGCACCGACCTGGGCAGCGTGAACTTCAAGGTCCGCGACTTCGAGCCGGACCGCATGAAAGTCAGCCTGAGCCTGCATGACACGCCGGTGCAGGGCTGGATTGCACCGGACCAAGTGGTGGCCAAGGTCACCGCCATGCACCTGTTCGGCGCTCCGGCTGCGGGCCGTCGTGTCACCGCGAAGATGTCCCTGAGCCCGACGCTCGCGGCGTTTGATCGCTACCCGGACTACCGTTTCCGCCTTAACGATTCCCTGGAAGACGCCACGACCGAAGATCTAGCCGAAACCACCGTCGACGACAACGGCCAGGCCGTGCTCGACCTCAACCTGCAACGCTTCGCCAACAGCACCTATCGTTTGCAGGTGATGACCCAGGTGTTCGAGGCCGAAGGCGGTCGCAACGTGGCGGCGCAAAGTGCCTTGCTGGTGTCGTCCGCGCCCTACCTGGTGGGTGTGAAAAGTCAGGATTCGCTGTCTTACGTCGCCAAGGATGCACCGCGCCAGGTGCAATGGCTGGCCGTCGCGCCGGACCTGACACCACTGGCGGTGGACGGCCTGACCAGCGAAGTGGTCGAGCACCGTTACGTGTCGGTGCTGGTGAAACAGTCCAACGGCACCTACAAGTACGAGTCACGCATCAAGAACATCAGCCAGCCGGCGTCACCGTTGGTGATGACGAAAGAAGGCGCCAAGCAGACGCTTAACACGTCGACACCGGGCGATTTCACCCTGCAACTGAAGGACGCCAACGGCAACCTGCTCAACCAGATCGACTACAGCGTGGCCGGGCGTGGCAACACCTCGCGCTCCCTGGAACGCAATGCCGAGCTGCAACTGCGCCTGGATAAACGCAGCTATGCCACCGGTGATGAAATCGCCATCAGCATCCGTGCCCCGTACACCGGCGCCGGCTTGATCACTATCGAACGGGACAAGGTCTACACCCAGCAGTGGTTCAAGGCCGACAGCACCAACAGCGTGCAACATATCCGTGTTCCCGCAGGGCTTGAGGGCAATGCCTACGTGAACGTGCAGTTTGTGCGCGACATGGGCTCGGCCGAGGTGTACATGAGCCCGCTGTCCTACGGCGTGGTGCCGTTCAGCATCAACCTGGATGCGCGGCGCATGGCCTTGAAGGTGGAGGGTCCGGCGAAGATCGAGCCGGGGCAGACGCTGGATATCAAGGTCAACGCTGATCGCCCGGGCCGCGCCGTGGTATACGCCGTCGATGAAGGCATCCTGCAAGTAGCGCGCTATCAGACACCGGATCCGCTGGGCTTCTTCTTCCAGAAGCGTGCGCTGGAAGTCGGCACCAGCCAGATCCTTGACCTGATCCTGCCGGAATTCAGCCGCCTGCTCAGTGGGGCGGCGCCCGGTGGCGATACGGAGGGCGCCCTGGCCAATCACCTCAACCCGTTCAAGCGTAAACACCAGCCGCCGGTGGCCTGGTGGTCCGGGCTGGTGGACTTGCCGGCCGGCGAAACCGTGCTGCATTACCAGGTGCCGGACAGCTTCAACGGCAAGCTGCACCTGTTTGCGGTGGCCGTGGACAGCGACAGCGTGGGTGTGAGCGAAGCCAGCACCGACGTACGCGGGCCAATCGTGATCACACCGAACGTGCCGGCCTTTGTGGCGCCGGGGGATGTGTTCAACGTCAGCGCCGGGGTGTTCAGCAACCTCGACGCAGCGGCGAACGTGAAGTTTGAAGTGCAGACCAGCGACGGTCTGGTGGTGCAAGGCGATAAGGGCAGCACACTGTCCCTGCAACCGCGCAAGGAAGGCACGGCCGAGTTCAAGATCAAGGTCGGCGACACCCTTGGTTCGGCGGATTTGCGCTTTGTCGCGGTGTTGCCGGATGGCAAGCGCATCCAGGTCGCCGAAACCACCTCGATCCGCCCGCTGAGCGAACATCGCGTCGCCCTGAGCCTGGGTCGCTTCGACAGCGCCAGCAAAGAGCTGAAACCGACCCGCGAACTGTTCAGCCAACTGCGCGATGTGCAACTGGGCGTGGCCACCTCGCCGCTGGTGTGGGCCAACGGCCTCAAGCATTACCTGGACGACTACGGCTACGCCTGCACCGAGCAACTGGTGTCCAAGGCCATGCCGGCATTGATCTGGGGCGGCAACGCCCCGGAAGCCGAGCAAGCGTTCGGCAGTGCAGTACGCATGCTGCGCCAGCGTCAGAACCAGGCCGGTGGCTTTGGCTTGTGGGCGGCCAACCCGGATGTGGCGCCCTACGCCAGCCTCTACGCCACCGACTTTCTGATCGAAGCCAAGGAGCGCGGGCTGCCAGTGCCGGAAGACCTGCTGGTGCGCTCGAATGCGTACCTGACAGATCTGGCCAATGGTCCCAGCGAAGGCCTGTCGGAATTGCGCAACCGCGCCTACGCCAGTTACCTGCTGAGCCGTCAGGGGATTCTGGTGAGTGGTGCACTGAGCGATATCCGCGAGCGCTACGAAAGCTACTTCAAGGACACCTGGCAGAACGACCTGGGCGCCGCTTACCTGGCAGCCAGCTACAAGCTGCTCAAGCAGGATCGCCAGGCCGATACCCTGTTCCGCAAGGTGCCATGGCGCGCCCTTGTGGATAAGTGGGACAGCGACGGCCTGTATTACGACCCGCTGGTGCACGACGCCGAACACCTGCATCTATTGGCACGACACTTCCCGGAGCTGATGGACGATGTGCCTGCAGCGCTGTTGGATAAACTCGGCAAACGTCTCAACGAACAGCGCTATAACTCGCTGTCGGCGGCCCTGTTGCTGCGTGCCCTGGACAACTACGGCCAGCGTGCGCAAAGCGACATGACCCTCAAGGCCACCGCCTGGCTGGGTGACAAGCAACAGCAATTGCTGGAGATGGCCGGCCAGCCGCCGCGCGCCGCCGTGCCGGGCAACACGCAAAAGCTGGTGATGGAAAAATCCGACGGCCCGACCGCGTTCTACATGCTCAGCGAAGCCGGTTTCGACAAGGGCGCCAAGCTCAAGCCGATCAACAATGGCCTGGACATCATCCACGAATACCTCGACCTCAAAGGCGAGCCCGTGAGCAAGGTTGCGGTGGGTGATGAGTTCCTGGTGCGCCTGCGCCTGCGTGCTACCGACCGTGATCAGGTACAGCAAGTGGCCGTGGTCGACCTGCTGCCGGGTGGCGTCGAGCCTGTGTATAACTTGCCGCCGGAGCCAGAAGCCGCCAGCACGGAGGAAAACGAGGGCGAAGAGTCCGAGTACGTGGAAGCAGACAGCCAGGAAGAGCAGAGCTGGCAAGCCCCCATCGGCGAAACCGAGCTGAGCAACTGGCAGCCGGACTACGTGGATGTGCGTGATGATCGCGTGGTGTTGTACGGTACCGCGCTGCGTGATGTCGGCACGTTCGTCTACCGTGTACGCGCCACCAACGCCGGCACCTTCAACACGCCACCGGCCTACGCCGAAGGCATGTACGAGACCACCCTGCAAGGGCGCGGCAAAGTAGGCCAGCTTGAAATTACCAAGCCTTAAGCGCCTGGCGCCGCCGCTGCTCGTAGCGGCGGCGGTGCTGGTGGGCCTGCGGCTCTGGCCCCATGCCCCGCTGGAACACGCGGTCACCTCATCGCGGGTGGTGTTGGCCGACGACGGTTCGCTATTGCGCATGACGCTGGCGGATGACGGTCAATACCGCCTGTGGCTACCTCTGGAGCGGATATCGCCGTCACTGGTCGAAACCTTGCTGCTCAAGGAAGACCGCAATTTCTACTGGCATCCGGGGATCAATCCCCCGGCGTTGCTGCGGGCGGCCATGGCCACCTACAGCGGTGGCCAGCGCCAGGGCGGCTCGACCTTGAGCATGCAACTGGCCCGGCGCCTGTGGGACCTGAACACCCGCCAGGTGCCGGGCAAGTTGCAGCAGATGGCGCTGGCGCTGTGGCTGGAGGCATGCTACAGCAAGCACGATATCCTTGAGGCCTACCTGAACCTGGCGCCCATGGGCGGCAATATCGAAGGGGCTGAAGCCGCAAGCCGTATCTACTTCGGCAAGTCGGCGGCGCAGCTGTCGCTGTCCGAAGCGCTGGCGCTGGCGGTGATTCCGCAACAGCCGGGGCGGCGGGCGCGCTTCGGGCCCTCACTGCAAGATGCGCGACTGCGCTTGATGGCGGACTGGCGCCAGACTTATCCACAGGACCCGCGCAACGACAGCCTGCTCGATTTGCCTTTGGAAGCGCGCAACCGCCAGCAGATCCCGTTCCTCGCCCCGCACCTGAGTGAACAGCTGCTGGCTTCCCAAGCCGGCAATGAATTGAACAGCACCCTCAACCTGCCGTTGCAGCAATTGCTCGAACGCCTGATCACCGGGTTTATCGCCGAGCGGCGCAGCACAGGGGTGGAAAACGCCACGGCGATCCTGATCGACAGCCGCGACCAGAGCGTCAAGGCACTGGTGGGCTCGGCGGATTACTTATCCACAAACCTGCACGGTCAGGTGAATGGCGTGCTGTCGCGACGCTCGCCGGGGTCGACGCTCAAACCCTTTCTATATGGGCTGGCGCTGGACCAGGGGGTCATCCACCCCATGAGCATCCTTAAAGACTTGCCCAGTAACTTCGGCTACTTCCAACCGGAAAACTTCGACGGCAGTTTTGTCGGCCCGCTGACAGCGCGAGATGCGTTGATCCGCAGTCGCAACATCCCGGCGGTGTGGCTCGCCAGCCAAGTGAAGTCCCCGTCTCTATACGGATTGCTGCAACGCGCTGGCATCAAAGGCCTGCGCGACGAAAGCCACTATGGCCTGGCCCTGGCCCTCGGCGGCGGCGAGATGACCCCGGAAGAACTGGCGCGGCTGTATGTGATGCTGGCCGGTGACGGGCACCTGCGCCCGTTGCGCTATTTGCAGGAACAGCCGCAATCCATCGGCGCGCCGTTGCTCACGCCCCAGGCCGCGTTCATGGTGCGCGACATGCTGCGTCGCAACCCACGCCCGGATGGCCTGCCCGGCCGCCACTGGCGCACCGCCTGGAAGACCGGCACCTCCTGGGGCTTTCACGATGCCTGGAGCGCGGGGCTGGTCGGCCCTTACGTGCTGGTGGTGTGGGTGGGTAACTTCGATGGCCACCCGAACCCGGCGTTTATCGGTGCCAAGACCGCTGCGCCGCTGTTCTTGCGCATCGCCGACGCCCTGCCCCTGGCCTTGCCCAACACCGTCATCAAGCCTGACAAACCGCCCGCCGGGCTGGTGCGCATCGACGTCTGCGCCGCGTCCGGCGAACTGCCCAACCGTTGGTGCCCGCAAACCCGCAAGACCTGGTACATCCCCGGCGTCTCGCCGATTCGCGTGTCCAACCTGCACCGCCCGGTGCTGATCGACACCCGCACCGGCAAGGCCGCCTGCCCGCCGTTCGATCCGCAGTACACCCGCGAAGAAGTCTTCGAATTCTGGCCGAGTGACGTGCAACGCCTGTACCGCGCGGCCGGCCTGCCTCGGCGCACGCCGCCCAGTGTGATGAAGAACTGCCAGCCCAACCGCCTGAGTGACCAGAGTGAAGCGCCGCAGATCCGCTCGCCGCTGACCCAGGTGAGCTACCAGTTGCGCTTGTCTCAACCCCAGGAAAGCATCCCGCTGAATGCCAATGCGGCCAGCGATGCGGCGACGCTGTATTGGTTTGCTGATCAATCCTTGATCGGCCAGGGTTCGCCGCAGACCACGCTGAACTGGCGGCCGGGCAAGTCGGGGGAATATCGGTTGCGGGTCAGTGATGATCAGGGGCGCAGTGCGAGCCGGGGGTTGAAGGTGGAGTTTGTACCTTAGGCGGGCTGCCGCACTTAACGTAGTTTGATTCCTCACCTCCCCGAGTTGATGCTGGAGACCCTGTCGTGGTATTGAACAAAATATTTTGACACCAACGGCTCAGTAAACACTGGAGCAAACGACTCGGCTGAGTGCGTTAGCTCAGTGGATATTTTGACACCTACCAGTCGATCTCACCAAACCACCCCTGATTTTCAACAATAAATTTTGACAACCATGGTAAGGGCTAACTCTGACTACAAAAGCATGTCTCATACCTTACAGCGTCCATTCGGGCGCTGTAAGGCTGAGGCCATTGTTCAGAAAAAGAATTGCTGTCCGGAAAGCTGCGACCAACTGTTGTTAAGTAGCGGCCGTAGAGGCTGGAGCTGCCGTAGCCCCTTGAGGGGTTTAAGCTGCTTAAGGCCTTTTAGGGGCTTCAACTGGCGCATAGGCCTCATTGGGCCGCCAGTAGCATTACTTGAAAAAAACACTACTTGACCGTGATTGTCGCGTATCAATCCATTAGCAATACGCCCTAGATGCTGTCCCGTGTATGAATACAGGGCGTCACCATGAAAATACCCAACTGGTCGTCCATCGAAACTGAAAAGATGGATGTTGTCATCGGTATAGGCGGTAGGAATGCCATTTCGATCGTAAAAATCCATGGCTCATGGGAATGATCCATTCTGAAGGGATACAGGGCATCAGTTGATGCCCTGAGTCGAGTGGACGGCCTATTAAGCCGCTTTAGGGCGAAGAACAATGCGGAACGGCTGGCCGTTCGCACGTCGTATCACCTTTCCAGACTTAGTGCGGATGGTCATACGGTAAATGACCTCCCCTTCCTCGCCCGGTTTTTCGAACATCTCTTGCTGGGACATAGTCACCTCTCACAGAGATAGGCTCGAACACAAACTCGCTCCCTTGCGAACGGTACCCATTGGGGCTACCATCACAACGCTTTTCCTGAAGCGCGAGAGACATCTGGAGCCTGTTCAGACGTCTTTTCCCAAAAGCCGATCAAGTTCGTACCTTGGTCGGCTTTTCTATTTCGTGGTCTCAAACTTCCGCTACAAATCTCCACTAGAGATCTGATAGCATGCTCATGAAGAGCATGAGGCCAATCCATAATTTAATACTATCATCATCATTTTGATTACGTCAACCCATCATGTGTTATCCTTGACGCATGAATGATTGGTTGCGGCCGTTGACGACCGAACGGAGAAAACATGATTGACCTCAGCGATTACAGCAAGGCGCAGCAGGAACGCTTAGCCTTCATAGACTTCCGCCTCTATTTTTTGGGAGTCGTATCGCGCTCGGATTTAATGGAACGCTTTGGAGTGGCTTCAGCAGCTGCCACACGCGACTTTGCGCTCTACCGTGAACTCGCTCCAGAAAACACTGAACTTGATCCAGTTAGTAAGCACTATGTTATTCGTGAGCAGTTCGCCCCTCAGGTAGCACATGCTTCCGAGCGCGCGTTAGTGACTCTGTCGCAAGGATTTGGCTATGGAGTAGATTCAGGGGAAGGTTCACTGATTCGCCACGAATCCGTGTCATTGCTGAGCCGCCCTAAAATCGAAATCCTTGCGCCTATCACGCGCGCGATTCGCCTTGGGCAGGTGGTAAGAATCGAGTACACGTCGAAATCTGGGGCTTCCACGCGAGAGATTGTTCCGTTTGCTATCGGTTGTGATGGTCTCCGTTGGCATGCCCGGGCATTTGATCGCAAGAGCGGAAAATTTGCAGACTTCGTATTTACCCGGATGAGTACCGCTGAAGTTATTCTTGGTGAAAAGCCTCGGGCAGAAGAGAGCTGGGCTCACGACGATCAATGGAATCGGATGTTGGATCTCCCAATCGTCCCTCATCCTGACAAAGACTCCACCGAATTAGTCATTCGCGATTTTGGGATGGAAGACGGAATCATGCGGCTTCGTGTGCGTGCAGCGATGGCGGGTTATGTGCTGCAGCAATACCATATTGACTGCTCCCCTGATCACAGTATCAAGGATCTTGCTTATCGTTTATGGCTAAGCGACCCACTGGCTCTTTATGGTGTGGAGAGCGCAATCTTTGCACCGGGGTACACAAAGCCATCAAACAGCGCCCCATCGCCATTGCGTGGAAAACAGAGCACGGAAGGCTAACCTTGTCCCTGCCGTTTTTAGTGGAGTTTGATCTCGAAACCAATTTACGTATCGATCATCAAACTTCATGCAAAAAAAACCGCGCCTAGCGCGGTTTTTTTGATCAGCAACCTGAGAACAGGGTCTCTTGAGTACTCGGCTTTCTGTCAAGCTGACGGATCATCAAGTCGTATTGGCTGGCGTCCTTTGTCTGGCGAGCTGGCCGGATTTGCTGATTCTCAAAGCGCAGCGCATCTCTCGCGGTGAGTGAGGCACTGGTTTCCGCTGGGCGGGGGGCTGAGAAGCTCATATCTGACTCCATCATTCTGCTCGTTTAAAAAATCTTGGGTTCAATTCAGATTTGAAATAATGCTTTCTATCAATCCATACGAACCCATCATGTGAAGCGGTTCGGCACCCTGGAAGGAAATCTTCTCTATTCGGTCGTTCGGCCCAAAGGAAATGTGATGAAAGTCGCGATCCATTAGCTGTCGTTGGTTCAAAAGGACGTGTTCGCAACATTGGCAATCTGCGGGTGATAGATGCGTCCATCATGCCATCGGTGCCGAGCGCGAATATCAAGGCGGCAACAATCATGCTGGCAGAAAAGCTGATGGCCGCATTGTTATGATCGGGAGGTTTGCGCCTGTACTAGGATCCTGTTTTCAACGCCATGAAATGACGTTTATGGGAGCGCTCTAGACCCTGATCAGGAGCCACTAAAAGCGTTGACTTCGCGCATCCGATTTTTTGACAGTGTCCACGATCCATGGAATGCGGACACTTTGATTATTGAGAAAGCGCTTCAGTCAAGTCTGGGCTGCTTGACCGCCTCTCACTCCTAGAGAGTGTAAGGCCTTCAACTAGTCGAGCCCCGCTCCCATCTGAGCTCCACGAATTTTAAATTGACTCGACTGGTTGAGCTCACGTGAATGGCATCAATGAATCATGTATTTTGTCACCGTGTCCGAAAATTTCGGCTACTTGGTTCGAGGATACAGGATGCCTTCGGGCAGCCCTCACCAATGTGTCAATAGGCTTTGACGAAAGGGATATGACATGAACAGCGATGAGCTTTATGTTTCAGTCGACGTCGAGACTTCCGGGCCAATCCCTGGTGAGTTCAGTCTGCTTTCTATTGGAGCCTGCCTTGTAGTCGAGCCTGCAACATCCATCTATCTCGAACTCCAACCAGACAGTCCGGAGCACGATCCAGAGTCACTGGCGGTATCCGGGCTGAATCTGGAAAAATTGGCGCGCGAAGGCCTAGCTCCGCAAGAAGCGATGCAGAGGTTTGATCAGTGGCTGAAGTCGTCTTGTCCAACAGGACAGAAAGTAATATTCGTAGGGCTCAACGCGCCGTTTGACTGGTCATTCGTCAACTACTACTTCCATAAGTATTTGGGAGCGAATCCTTTTGGCTTTACCGCAATCGATATGAAGGCCTACTTCATGGGCGCCACAGGTTGCGCCTGGAAGGGAACAAAGTCCTCCCAAATGACCGCAACGCTTAAACCACTCAGCGCACCGAACCACAGCGCACTGGATGATGCTCGCTTTCAGGCAGAGCTCTTTTCGCTAATGCTGGCGGATAGAGGAAAACGCTGATCCGCATCTCACAGCTCCAATTAGGGGCTTATTTGAGCCAGGTTGCCTCGATATACCTGCCGCCCCTGAACGACCACGCTTTGATGCCTTCTGGTTTTTCGGACTTGCCGACGATAATGGCTATTGGGTGCGGTAAATCCTGCGTATAACGCGCCGCAAATCTGGAAAAGCTTCCGACATCTGCTGAAGAGATTGCCGGTACAGATTGGGGGTGCGTATGCCAGTACCCCACTAGGCGTAATCCTTGTTCGTTGGCATCCTGGATCTCCCGCCGGCAACGCTCCGCATCCAACTCTAGCCACGACCAGCCTGAACGGTCAGAGCGATGAGGCAGCGTGGCCAAGGCCAGTAGTAAGCCAGTCGGGTTAACTGGGTTAACGAATAATTGTCCCCCGCGCTCCACGCCAAAAAGGCCTTGCCTATGCTTGTCCAAGACGTCCGCGACCGCTTGCGACACCAAGAGCTCAGAATCCACACCCGGCCATCTCCAACGCCAAGCGATATCCGTCATAGCATTTCTTCCTTGTGTTCCGGCCACCCGCGCTCCAGCAAGATTTGTTGCGCACCATCAGGCAATTCAGGTCCATGGTATTTCCCGCCCAAGACCGGTACGTCATCAGGTCTATAAATACTACTCACCCACGCTGCCGTCACAATATTGCCGGTCAACGCGCGCAAAGCCGTGTGCGACACCATCGAGGCGATATTCGTCATTCCCAGCGATCCGCCTGGAATGAAGCTTTCCCCACAGGCAGGGAGCGGTACGATACCGCCTCCCGGCCACTCGGTGAATTTGTGCCTGAAATCACCATTGTCGGTGAACAAATGCCTGCCATCGAAGGCGCCAGTTGGTGCGAAAAGCGCGTGCCCTACTTGAGTGTGAGGCTCACTCCAAGCCTGTAGCAGCCCCCAAGTGGCACCGCTGGATTTGGCCCGCCATACCGTGACCTCGGATTGCCAGTCTGCAGTCGTGATCACTACCAGATCTGCCGCATCGAATACTTCTGGTTTGCTGCTAATCACAACTTCAGCGAACGTTGGATAAGCGGCGCATTCTGTAGTCGGAAGATCTCTAATAATTTTGTCTCGTAAAGCCGTGGCCTTTAGGCTTCCCAGATTGTCCGCTCCCAGAACGTGTCTACCAAGGTTGGCCGACACCAAAGTGTCCGGATCAATGAGGGTAAGATGGCCAACACCAGATCGCGCCAACTGCATGGCCACCGCACTGCCCAATGAGCCGACGCCGACACAAACTACTCGAGCATTCTCAAGCTGCTTTGCAGTGCCGCTTATATCGCGGGACAAAATAGAGGCCCGATCAAGCACGTCCAATGCTGTTGCTCGGACGAGCGCTGGGACATGTGCGTTGGGCGTCGCTGGACGGCGTCGTGCCGTACGCAAGCCAAACTTTGCCCCCCGCTCTGGCTGCACGCCGAACGAACGAACATTGAGGCAATAGATGGGAGCGCCCGTCGCCCCCGGAAGCTCCAGAACAATCCACCGACTTGCCAACGTTCCATGCAGGTCAAACCATGCCAGCAGTTGCTTAGCATCGTCCGGCTTAAGGTGAGGTGTAAGCCACGGCAATAACTCTTCTGGGTCCGGAGTGCGGATATCCGGGTAACTCTGAAGTTTGACGTAGAACCCTGGAGTTTCGGCCGCACGTACTACTGCGGCGCGCCCGACAACCCGCCTGTAATGCGCTTTCAGCGCAGCTACGTCAGATGCCATCCACACAGTTTCCTGACCGGATGGCAAAGCCCGGCGAGGATCGCTGAGAGCAAACAACTCCGAAGCAGCTTGAGGTCGATCTAAGAGCAAGAGGTTCTGGTACGACTGGCCGTGCTGCATTGACCAGTAGGTAGTAATCTCGTTCTGAAATTCGATATCGCGCGTTGCCTGACTTGATCCCATCTCAGATAAAGAAACGATTTTGGCCAAGCGCGCAAGACTGTCCTCTACGACAACCTCTGGGGCCCCCATGATTGGGCGCTCCTGAAATCCATGTAGGCAAAGCCCAGCCTTCGTGGCATGCGGCCAGACCAGCCATGGAGAAGGTTCGACATTCAGCCGTAAATGCCCACGGGGGAAATTGGTGGGAAAACCAATACGCAGTCGCCGCTCTCGCCCCGTGTAGTCGATCGGCAAAGGAAAGTGAAAACTCGCTGCTTCGTCAGCCCGCATTGGTGCGGGCTGGAGCAGTGCATCGGCAGCATCCTGACCTAGGACATTTTGCAGCGCGGCGATGCCGCGCTGCAAAGGCGTTTTAATTGGATCAGCCAAGGCGCCCAACTGGCTTTACGCTCGACTGAGAGTTTCCGCCGCCACTGGCCCCTCCGAAAAGCGCGCCCATCGAAGCAGAGTTGCGAGTGGTGCCATCCGGTCGACCAGGCATCGTCCAGTTTGCTGGAATTTCATTGTTCACCGCCGTGATGAACGCCGGGGCGATACCAAAGTTCTTTTTCACTGCCTCAGCAAAATTATCCGCGGACTCAAAACTCTCCAAGCCTAAAGATACTGATGCACTGGCGTCGGCATGCCACGTAGCAAATGCCTGACGGTAACCTTGCCCTTCGCCAGGCCTATTCCACTTCTCTGCAAAGTTTTCGCCATTATCAGCGGGGTTGCAGACAAAGCAGTCACCACCTCTGTACACAATATGCAGCGGTATCCTGCGAACGATCTCCAGAATTGCATCCAGCGGGGCCAATGGTTTCGATCTGGATTCCTTCACGACTTCCAGGTAAGCATGGGTGGCCAGAGTCGTGATAACAGCCGATATAGGGCGGGTATCGGCGCTCTTGGTTTTGATGGCCCATTCGTCACGATGCCGTTTCAACAGCTTTATGGTCGCGCGCAGCGGATCCTGGTCGATATAGTCTTGATAATGCGGCAGCGGATCCTGTGTCGCGGCATCAAGCATCCGCTGACTTTTGGCAATCACGAGACTCTCCTCGAGAGAGATTTCCTGAGCAGAGGCAACCTGTAACCAATTCGAGTAGGGAATTGGACTGCTTGCTTTCCAACCAGTAACCCGGTCCGGAACCTCCAGCTTACCCTCGCCATTTCCTTCGCCATTTCCGGCAATCGCGCGGGCGGGCGTGACATCGATATGGAAGCCGGGATTTTCGTCTGCGTAAACGATCCGAATGCCACGGCGTAGCTGCTTAATTTCTTCCTGGACGCGAGAGCCTTCCTTAAACCGCTCCTCTATCGCCTCTAGGACTTCCTGCGCCCCAGCGCCTTGAGCATGCGGGAGCCAGATGATGGCGTCTGCATCAATGGTGTCCAGATCTGCTGGTGCTCCAGCGATGGGCTTGATTGTCGTCTTCAACCGCATCGAGCCCTGGACAAAAATGTGGGCCTCAGCAAGTAGAGGGTTATCGGATGCCGAAAGGATTTTTTCCAGTTGAGAGTAGCGATCAATGATCTTCTCGTACTGTGCTTCCGACAGTGATATTTCCCGCGCGGCACGAAGCAGGAAGTATTCCCAACTGCTGCGTTTGGTCTGTTCGTTGTTCAATAGCATTACTTGGCCTCCAGGGCCTGGGGGCCCAAATGCAGTGTTTGCGTGAACCGATTTTGGTTGTCTCTGTCCCGATCAAAGATCAGGTACGGGTGCTGATGCTGTGTGGTGAGCAATGCGCCAAACTCGATGGCCAATGCCGCAGGGATTGCTGCAAATATGTGAATAGGGTTCGGGGTCAGAGCCTCGAGCTGGCTCAGCCGTATCTGAAGCGCGTCGCGAAAGGCATGAATCACCCGGCGGTTCTGAACCATCATGTAGCTGGGTTCTGGAATCGTCAGCTCAGCAATACGTGCACCGGGTAAAGCGTCGCTTACGTCGCGACTTGGAATTTGCGCAGAAATCGAAAGCACCAACGCGATCGGACCATCGCCTGCCGGCGGCGGAGTGAATAGATACTCAGGTGGCTCAGCGGACTGATCGGGCCAGCGCAGAAGGTGTTCGCGATTAAAGGAGAAGATCAAACGCTTGGAGCGATCGCCGATCGTCTGGCCCAACAGCATCAACGCGGGAATATCGGCTAACCCCACTACAGCCAACGCCGGAGCATCACCATAGGTGCCGCCGCGACGAGTAATTTGCTGCTCCAACCGATGCTGGATGTCGTCCGTAATGTTCTGCCAATAGATAGAGTCTCTGCCGCGTGGTCCGGGCGCAGGAAAAGTGATTTTGATGCCATGATCGAAGGCCGTTAATCCTTCGGCAGACATTGCGGTCAACAGATCGCGAACTGGGATGTCATTGATTGTCTGGAAATGCTGACTCTGGACAATTAGCGGAATGGCTCTGCCGCCATCGGGGGCCGTTGCGGCGAGTCGGATGCGCTCAAGGAACGCCTGGTGCAAACCACTCAAATCGTTTTCGGGATAGCCATCCGCGTCACGATCGATTTTGTCGTGGCAACCTGGGCACAGGAGCATGAGGTTGGCGGTATCGTTCGTATGCGCTTCAGCGTCATGATCTGCTCGGCCACGAGGGCCTTTGGGGCTGGCCGGCAGGATATGCGCCACCTCGCCCCACTTCATTGGCTTGCCAGCTCGATAGTCGAACGTAAGATCCGTGCCGCATAGCTGGCAGTGGCCAGCGGTCTGAATCCATACGATTTGCTTGGTTAGCTCATTCGTGTTGAAACGCCCATTCGCAGGCTTGGACTCTTCTTGTTCTGCCATTCGACCTTTCCCCCGAGAAACACCCATTATTGCAACTGATGATGGCCAGATAAGATCACATTGAGGCCATTTCACCTGATTTCAAGAGGTATGGCGGTGACCAGAATCTGAATTTTTGTTGCTCTTCGGCCCACCTTTTGTCGACGGTGCGTCTGGGCTTGGATTTCAGAGCAGCTAGATAGCGCCGTCATCTCGTCCGAATGCTCCAGTGCCATCTGATCGAATCAGCGACAGCCACACCTTCGATGTTTTCTGAACGGTCTCGATGCAGATCGGTTGGGCTTGTCCGAACTCTGTGAAGGGGTAAACAAAACGTGGAGATGGTCTGAGGTTCAGAGCCGCTCGTTCAAGAGGCACGATTCTCAAAAAAAGAAATTTGTGTCTGCGCCAAAAAACTTGACGAGTCCTCTTTAACAAAAGTAAAAAACGGTACCTAATCAATTACTTTCAATGCATTCGCTTAAAAAATCTCTCAAAAATTACACAAAACATATTCTCGTTATCGCAATCCACACAACCATCGGCTACGCCGTTGAATCCGCACTTCCGCACATCCCAGAAGTCGTGACCTTCGTGACAACACATGTCATGAGCTTTGTTCATTGACCTCCAAAACTACATATCTTTGACACTGTTGTCCGGCGATGTTGCGATCACTACTTGCAACATCGTCAAGCAGTTAAAGGCGTCGTTCTTAGTAACGCTGACAAATATTCGTCACGGTAAATGAACTATCAAACAAGTCCGGTAGCGCTTTCGTCGACTTTGGTCGGTGTTTTTGCTTTAGATGTGGCAAAAGGACATCAGCGCATGGTATTGGTTTAGCTCCTCTAGACTTTGCAAGGGAGATGCGACATGTCAGGCAGAGACGGCGGCCCTCGTGGGCCGGTCGACCCCATCATTGCGTGCGACCAGCTTTCGTTCACCACTCAAATAGCGTCGCCCAAGGATGACGTAGTCGAGCAGCTGCGAGAGAACTTCATCCTGGACATCATGCCCGGAGATCATCACGGTCAATCGGTCGTGCTCGCTCTCTGGAATGGGCAGGAAGTCGGGGGCATTGCTGATCGCAGGTTACAGCGCCTGCGCCAATGCATGACCGATGGTTCCATGTATGCGGCACGCGTTGTATCGATCATCAGCGGACAAGTACGCGTCCACATCTACCCAGTCTGAACGAAGCAAGGAGGCTTCCATGATCACCATTATCGGTGGTATTTACGGCGAGCACTGCGTGCGACCCGCGTGGGACGAGGTTTATGGTTCTGCTGGAAGGGCTGCGACAGCGATCGCCAGGTTCGGTGGCCAGGTTGAATTACACGGCATTGTAGATATCGACCAACAGTTCATCATGGAGAGCCGGGCGGCCCTCGAGGGCTTCAAGCTCCATCCATATATAGTCCCCCGCGGTCTGTCTTTCGAGTATCTACATGGCCTGTCGACGCCGACGGTGGCTGGCCCAATAGGCGCCGTAGTGGAGCTCAAAACCGGTGCTGAAAAGGTCTTGCGATTCGGAATGATGGAAGCATCCGTCGTTGTCGATGCCGAGTACGCGGTCTATGACCCGCAAAGCGCCGACGCGCCACAATCGTTTGGTGCCAACGGCTCCAAAGCGGAGCACTTGGCCTTGGTGCTGAATCGCAATGAGGCTGGGTTGTTCGTCGGCGACCACTCCCTGTCCCCAGAAGCTCTCGCAACAACCGTTGCTGACAAGCAGCAGGCTGAAGTGGTGATTATCAAGATGGGGCCCCTGGGAGCCCTGGTCTATGACAAAGGGAGCATCAGTCGCGTCTCGGCTTACCGAACGAATCGCGTCTGGAAAATTGGCTCAGGTGACACCTTCGTTGCACACTTTGCGTTGGCATGGATGGAGGAAGGCTTGTCGGCACACGAAGCCGCGGTTCGAGCCTCCAAAGCAACGGCTTACTATTGCGACACGCAGGGTCATCCCAGCCCGAAGTTATTTGCCGGTTACAACGCAACACCGCTTGAGCCTTCCGAGCGTTACCGCAACGGTTTCAGGCCTCAGGTCTACCTGGCGGGCCCATTCTTCACCCTCGCTCAACTGTGGATGATTACGGAAGCCCGAAATGCTCTCACTAATCTCGGGCTGCGCGTCTTTTCGCCTTACCACGATGTAGGCTTGGGGTCAGCCGATGACGTTGTACAAAAGGATCTCCAGGCCATTCAGGACTGCGATCTAATATTCGCCATCGGAGACGGTTTGGATTCCGGAACCGTCTATGAAGTCGGCTACGCCAGGGCGTTGAACAAACCCGTGGTGGTGTACGTGGAAAATGAGTCGACCCAAGACAAGAAAATGATGGAGGGCTCCGACTGCCGAATCAGCAATGACTACGTCAGCGCGATCTACCAGACCGTTTGGGAGGCGTGCGTACTATGAAATCTGCGCTTTTGCTCTCTGGCGGAATGGATTCATTGTCGATCGCCTGGTGGAAACGTCCGGACCTCGCCATCACACTCGACTATGGTCAACTGGCCGCTAAGGCAGAGATTGCCGCCTCTCGTGCGATCTGCCAGCACCTGGCGATTGCGCACCATGTGCTTGAAATTGACTGTCGGCACCTAGGCTCTGGCGATATGGCTGGAAGGCAGGCTGACGATCTGGCGCCGGCCTCGGACTGGTGGCCCTATAGGAACCAGATGCTGGTGACGCTGGCAGCCATGAAAGCGATTTCCTTCGGGGTCACACACCTGTGGCTAGGAACAGTGAAATCCGACGGCTTCCATCGGGATGGTTCGCCTGAGTTCATGGCGGCCATCAGTCACCTATTGGCGATACAAGAGGGAGGAATGGTCGTGGAGGCTCCCGCAATCGAAATGGATACCGCGGAGCTTGTCCGAACGTCTGGCATCCCCGCCGGCTATTTGGCTTGGGCGCACAGTTGCCACAAGGCCGACGTTCCTTGCGGCAACTGTCGCGGTTGCAACAAGTACTTCGCAGTGTTCGATGAGGTTGGCCATGACTTGGATCGACCTGGGTAATCCCTCGCCCAAGCTTTCGCCGAGCCGGTACAACTTGGTGAAATGGCAAACAGGAGAGGTCCAGCGCCTGACAGCTAGCACGGCCGACTCAACGACGACCTTCAATCAGGTTATCGAGGGTCGGAAATCCGAACGTCAGTTCGGGCCCATCGACGACCAACAGCTTGGGGCGCTCCTATGGCAAGCTTGCCGATGCCGAGAAATTTGGCCGTCCGATCTAGGATTCGATTTGGAGCATAGATCAGCCCCTTCCGCCGGAGCGATTCACCCCATTCATGTATTGATCAATAAACCAGGCGACTGCCGCTGGTGGCTTTATCAGCCGCAAGGCCATTATCTGGTCGAATTGATCAAGGCATCGGAGCAGCTTGCAGGACTGCTCGAGCACAGCGCAAAGGTGCTTGAAGGTCCGTCTGCAGTCAGGCTGCTTTTTGTTGCCGAGCCTGGGAAGACGCTGACCAAATACGATGAGGGCTGTAGCCTGGTCTGGAGGGATGCCGGCGCGCTCTTGGCAATCATGGCATTGACAGCCCATGCCCAGGGACTGACGTTCTGTCCACTGGGCATTACGGGTGAACCGTGGGCCAGTGCTTTATCCGATGAGGGACAACTGGCTGGTGTGGGCTTTGGGCTTCTTGGGTTTGCTGCGAGGTCGTGACTCTTCAGCACCGCGTCCCATGCCCATGATGCTGTGCACAGTCTGAGCGGAGGACATCATCTCCAGCCAGATCAGGGCGTCCAGTTCGGAAGCCCTGACACCCAGGCCCTTGCTGAACCGAATGAACTGCTCTTCCAACTGCAGATAGTGCCGCTCAACCGTCAGGTTGGTTTCAAAGAATTTGCCCAGTAAACCAGCACGGAGGATATGGATGTCGAGGATGGCTACATCATCGGCATCCAACCAGTTGCGAGCGACCCAAGAGGCGGTTTTGTAACCAATCCCCGGAACATCCAGCAGCCAGTCACGTAAGGCTTTACCTGAACTCAGCGGAGGATACTCGGCGGAGAGTTTTTGCAGGGCTGCCGCCAAGTAGCGGGCCTTTTGTTTGGCGAAACGGTAACGGACCAATCGGCCATCCACGCTCATGGGCTCCCTCAGCCACTCCAGCAGCACCTCTTCGGATGGAGGTACTTCACCAAAGGCACCACGTTCTTTGACATGGTGAAAGGCTGCAAGACCAATACTGGATGGGATGCCGTGTCCCCCTAACAGGCAAGCGCCGACTTCTTCCTTGAGTGTTGCGCCCAGCTTGTAATCAATGCGTTCGCCATGCAGTCGGCGGGCGTACACCTGGTAGGCCCAATATGCAGGCGTTGGGAAAGCCTCTACAGCCCCCCAAGGCACACCAGGAATGACTTCGTCGTCAGCCTTGGGCAGCTCGACATTGAAAACCAGATGGTCGATGAAAATAGCGCCTAATTGCATCAGGCGGCCTCCTCGGCATTGCCGTAGTTTTCCTGCATCCATTGCAATAGCTCGTGCCGCTCTAGCGCATTCATGCTGTCGATCCGAGAGCGCAGACGAGCCTGGCGACGTTGGATGGTTTGCCGATCCCTGAATGTCTCACCCAGGTAGCGGGAGTCGTGCAAACGACTCGATGGTTCGTAATTCATCCAGACCACTTCCTCGCGTACATCGACGTGAGTTTTGGCCGGGAAACTTACCTTGCGCCACCCCGCGAGCTCTCGGTTGTAGAGCTCAGAGTCATAGCCCGAAATCATCACTTTGCAAGGCAGTGCAGCCAGGCAAGTGAGTAATCGAACATGGTCTTCTTCGGTGTAGTCGCATCGGTAGACCTTGGCTCGGCGTCGGGTCTGCGGCACATAGGGCGGGTCAACATAGACAAGCTCGTTGCCGGTAAAGGTAAAAGCCTCTAGGAACGCCACCGCATCCATCTGATGAAGCTCACACGTGCCTACCTGTTCAGCACGCCACCGTTCGATGACGGTGGCATCCAAATCCAGACCAATGCTTCGCTGAGCTGCTTTTTTATTGCGCATGACAGCCCCTCCGCCGAGGTGGGACTCAATGTAGGTCTGATGCGGTGGCATCAGGTTGATCAAGCGCTGGTAGCACTTGCCTTTTCCGCCTGGATATCTCATGCGCAAAGCATCGTCAGATATGACGATGATGTCAATAGAGGGCCGCCGAACGGCTACAAAAACTGGAGTTCAAGCTGAGGGCCTGTTTTTTTTTGAGAATACTAATTTAGCGATGAGGCCATTGCTGTACCGGCTTCACCTACCTTAAATCTCGAGATTTGATCCCATGAAAACCACTAAAAGCCGCAACGCCCAACGCAACGCCAAAGCGATTTCGAAACGGAAGAAGACACCCCATTCCAAAGCCAGTAAAAACAGATCTAAAAAAATCCCACTGAAACGTCCTTTCGTTCTTGGGGGCGTAGGATTGCGCTGGTCGGGTCAAACCATCATTTACATTTCTCGCTAACGGAGAATTAGGTTCCCGGTGATTTTTCGCCGGGAACCACCACACCGTGTGACGATGTAACTAAATAACGGGGGGTAGTAAGGGCATCCAAATTCGTCAAACTGGATGTCCTATCTATAGCGTAAGGACTTTAGGCGTCTGGTTAGGTACAACCAAAACGAATCCCAAAGGCCCGTTGCAATGGAGATTGCTGTCGCATTTCGCCTCGACGAGCGTGCAAAAAAAAACCTCGTTACCGAAGTATCGAGGCTTTTTTTGACTTCCTTTGCCGCAACGCATTGGAAGGAGCAGCTGGGGAACAACTACGAAGCTGTTGTTGCGAACGACAACATAGAAGCCCCGCGCATCAGACTTTCAAATTACTGATTTTTATTACCCCGTGCAAGCGCCATTTGAGCGGGGATTGGTGCGAAATTGCACTCCCCTTGACCAGACGCTTGCAATGGCTCTGACCATCGACTCCATCGGTTTTTACCAGCACGCTTAGTCAACATGATCGGCGGAGAGCTGCCCATTGCCGCCAGTGAAGACAGGCCGTTATCGATGCCTTTCGCGGTGGGTCGCTACCGGCCAGAAGCGGTCAATCGCAGGCTCAAGTGGGGCTGCAGGATATGGAGAAGGACTTTTTTCAAAACTATATAATGTGGATAACTATACAGCGATGGCATCATGTGCTGTCTAGCCGTAGCCTCAAGCTGGCGCAGGGATAGAAACTTGGAATGGCTTACCGGACTACTAAGGAGATAAAGTGGCACTTACGTTTGATCGATGGGTAAAGCCAGAGCAGACCAGCTGGGCTCTTTGGCAGTTCAGCGAGTATGAGGCTCAACTGAACAACATGTACTGGTCTTCTGTAGCACTTGAACAGTTCGCTATGTATCACGTGAGAAAGTCGCCAGGAGAAAGCATTAAGAGCGTATTAAAAGCCTCAGGTCCAAACGCAGCCAGATTTGATGCGGATAGGAGCGTATTTCTAAAAAATGTAAAGGACATGGGAAACTGGAAACGAGCAAGCTTTATCATGGCCGCTACCGGGGCAATGGAAAACTACTTCCAAAGAGCAGTTCTAGTCGCATTGAAATCTGACCCTGCACTTTTGCACGGCAAATCTAAAGCCATTGACGGCGTCCAATGGTTAAAAATTGGTATTGATGTCGATCATTCGGATATTCTGACGGCTATTACCAAGGGGTCATGGGGGACGAGATATTCAAAATTAAAATCGCTCTTTGGTGAGCTTCCAGACATTCGAGACAATGTAAATGATCTGGATAAAATTAGAATATTTAGAAATGGTGTAGGCCATGCGTTTGGTAGGGAGCTAGATGCGAAGCCGCGACTGCTTCGGAGGGGGACAGACGAAATTACCGCGCTAACAGAAGAGAAATTCAAAAAATGGTTAGGTCAAATCTCAGGGATAACTCGGGAATTTGATAGGCATCTTATTCAACATCACATTGGCGATTTCGAGTCCCTCTTATATCTCCATGAATATATTAGCAAGACGGACCGATCGAAAACTTCTCTTCGTCGATTTTCAAAGACATTCAAATCGAATATCGGCAAGGAACTAGGCCACTCGAAAGGCATTCAGTATTACGAAGATATGATCTCTTACTATGACTCCGTGGTTTGAGCACGCTCCACTGACAAGCATAGAGCTGCTCCTATTTCAGCATCGGCATCATGATGCCAAAAAAATCAACGCTCATCCATTAAAACGCCCTCAGCCTTCGCCGAGAGCTGCCGTTCATGATCGGCAGCTCTCCGCCAAGTGCTCACCACTCTGATCGTCGTCTAGTCATCAGCATAACCGTTGACCTACCCTTTATCGTAAGTGGGAAACGGGGCCCTATCTTTCAGGGTGGCTCATTCAGTCAGCGATTCAGGCCTCCTAGGTGATGTGTTGTTAAGCTAAGTTTTGGCTTAACCATTCCCTCTGAGTGGAACGAACGCCTTGAGCGCTTTGCTAGCTGGTATACTCCATGCGACGGATTACTCCATCAATCATTTCTAGCTGATAGAGCTCACAATGAGCATACTGAGAAGATACTAGCTTCAAAATTTCATTTTTGTTGTCCGGGCTAATTTTTAAACCAAATGTAATTGATTTTAATTCATGGGGGTAGAATTTAAAATCCGTAAAGAGTGCATCTTTAACAGGATCTACCTTATAAATGACTCGCCACTCTTTTTCGTATTCCCAGTCTTTTGTTTTTGTATGATAGATGGCCAGTCTGGTTTCTTTATTTTGTTTTGAACTAGGGCCATACAGGTAAAAATCAACAGCACTGCCAATAATTGGAGCCTCATTGGTGTACCTTACTTTTTCGGCAGCACCGAATGGAGTCGAGAGAGCATTGATATGCTGAAACCCTAGCATACACCCTTTATAACCATCCCCATAGTGCGCCCACATTAGGGCATTAAATTCGTTTTCAGTCAGACAGTAGCAGCGAAGGGTACCATCGTTATTTTTTTCTGTACTTCTTCTGAAAATCCTTTCTAATCTTTCTGTACCTTTCGGAACAACTGATTCGAGTTTTTTAAATGCAGCCTCTTGGGATACACCTTGTAGTTTTAGTTTCTGTAAAAGCCCAATAATCTCTTGTGTCCACTGGGAATAAATAGATAGATTTGCGTTCACACCTGAATACGCAATTTCAACGAGTTTTTTTGCGTAAATGGGTCTTGACTCATTGAAGTCTGGAGATAGTATCGGCATTCGTTGAAGCTCACCGACATCATTGAACTGGCAAGGACTTTGCCATCTTAAGCACCCAGTCTTTAATACTATTTGCGTAGTGCTAGCGGTTGTATACTTGTAAAGAATATCTGGAACTTCCATTTTCTCACCCTGATGACTAGCCGTAAGTAGGTGACATAACTTACGTAATATTTTCGCGGCTTGTGTGTGATAGTGCCCCGTCCGTACATTATTACCTGTTTGACTTTAGTGTACTGCTAGAAACGCGACATGCTGGAAGGAGGAGCAACGACATGATATATGAGTACTGGTCGAGCAGCAGCATGGCTATGTCCGCTTCTGGCCGATTGTGTTGAAAAAGTCGGCTTTCCCGAAACACTCGAATATTGAGGGATGAAAACACCTCGGTTGCACGCTGCTACGCGAAATCCGAGTCCTGAACCTTCTGCCAAAAATTCAGATTTCAATCTCAGGCGCGTACTTTTCTGGCGCGGAATTTGAAGCCGGCTTTTTCAACAGAATCGGCCGTTTTCTGCCGATCATGTTACGGAACGTGCTGGTCAAATCCGATGCAAATGGGTGGTCAAGTCAGGCGACTTCTCAGGATAGGCGCCCACATCGTCAAGTGAGCTGGTGTGTATTCGGCGTACTCACCTCTTGTCATGCCCGCTACCGCCGATACGGTTTCCTGTTGAGGCTCAACGCGCAGCTCATCAACGATCGTTCTGCCTTTGAAAATGGAAACCCTATGAGATTCCTAAACTGGGCGTCGTCACCGACAACCAAGAAAATTAACACTGTCCTTACTATCTTGAGTGCCCTTGCAGCGCTAATTTCACTGTACGTGGTGTTCTTCCCGCCCTCCCATCACAACCCCGAAATTATAGGTCGTTGGGAAACGGATTATTCCTATCCAATCACCGGTGGCACCCTGAGCTTCAAGGGCATGACCACCTACCTGCATGAAGGCAAATACAACGTGGGTGGGGTGATCAGTTTGGAGGGAGAGGTGAAGCAGCAACCATTCAATTTCTCGTACAACGTCACCGGAGCCGGCACCTGGACCACTGATGACGATCTGCTCTCGATTTCTCTGATCAATCTCAAATCACTTCCGAAATCGGTCAATGTGGCGGGAATCGATTTCCCCCCGGAACTGGTAGTCACATTGTCCAGACAGCCAATACTCAATCTCGACAACAACTATCCCAGTGGCATGTCAGATGAATTCCGTGTGCAATCGGTGAAACAAGATCGCTTGAGTTTACTGGCTACGGATCCCACCGGAAAGCCTTTTACGATTGAGCTTCGCCGCCAGGCTGCCCTCAAAGCGATCGAGTAAAAACCGGACAATCATCCCCTCCGCTGAATCTGAATTGGCTGGCTGTCTTCGTGATAACGAGGACGGCCAACCGATGTATGTCAGATCCAGCACTGTGCTCCTGCGATCGCTCTTGCTCACTGCTTTCAGATGGACGTCTGGAAGTCGTTTAAAATCTCTCAAACCGCATACAGCCAGCTGACTTATGGGCACTCGTATCTCCAACGACTCAACACATGCTAAGTGCGATATCGAGATCTGTGCGCAGCCTTCGACCGGAACCCATCAATACATAAATCGTATTCTTCGTCTCAAACAGACACCCATGAGTGAAAGAAACAGCCAACGTGGTTCTTACCCAGTCACCGGGTGGAAAACGACCTTTACTATCTAGGATAACGGTCAAAGCGTAAACCAGAGCAGGGGTTAGCCCCCTGTCAGTAATTGCTTTTCGCTGACGCGGTGATACTTCGATATCCAATATTGCCCAATCAGCAACAAGACAATAGGCACGGCAAGGAAAATGTAGGGTGGCGAGCGCCACGGCATCGGCGACAGCGAGTGGGCACCCGTTTATCTTCTCGCCTGCGGAAAGCAGTGAGGTAAACCCTGCCAAATTCATTCGTTCCTCCGGCCGATCTGTAATCCGACTTGAGCGAGAATCGTGTATCAGCATAGCTCGCAACTGATTACCTGGTTCCGATGCCGACAAATAGCAACAGGGTCATATCCCACCTTGCTTCTCTAATCTCCCTTTAAGTCGCTGAAGAGGATGATTTCTGTTGGCGGCGTCACCGTACTAAGTGGTTTGCGCCAGTAACCCACGCTATGCCATTGGCCGTGTTTGTACCCAACCTCAGAGTAAGTACCGATATGGGTAAAGCCGAGCGCCTCATGGATACCTATGCTCCCCGCATTGGGTAAGGCGATGCCGGCATAGGCCGCATGAAAACCCTGTTTCTCAAGGAGTGGTAATGATAAAGCGCACGACCAATCCCTTCCGGTGTAAGGCTGGATCGATATAGACGGTGACATCTACTGACCAGCGATAGGCTTCCCTGGCTCGATGCTGGCTTGCGTAAGCGTATCCAACTACCTTACCGCCATCTCTGCTACCAGATAAGGGTACGTCCGCAGTGTTACTGCAATTCGCTCCGCCATCTCATCGACTGTCGGTGGTGCCAGCACAAACGAGATGACGGTGTCCAAAACCATAGGCGCATAGCCCACCAAAAAACTGCGAAATAATGAACGGCGCTGCATCTGAAATGCGTATTCCCGAGAATGTATCGGTGAACCTCCTCCGAGAGGTCTACAAGCCTCATCTCCAATTCACAATCGCAAAATACGTTGCGAGCCACAACTAATACCTTGGAACAATTTCGCTGGCCCTTATGCCCAAAAAAATGTGTCACAACGACTGCTAAGGTGGTATTAGCGTTTTCCCCGGAATTGCGAGCCGAGTGATATGCCAAAGATTGATAAGATCGACCAGGACGCCGAACAGCTCTATGAAGCGCTGAGTCATCTGGTTCGCGTCTACCAGTTTCGTGACAGAGATCGCAGCTGCTGCGAAGGACTGTCCGTCACTCAATGCTACGCGCTGGAGCATGTGATCAAGGCTGGGCCTGTTCGGGTTCAATCGCTGGCCAGCGAGCTTTTTCTCGACAAGAGTAATGCCAGCCGGCTGGTCGATTCGCTTGCCAAACAGGGCCTGGTTCAACGTGTGCCGGACGCAAGTGACGGCCGTGCTCTGGCAATCACCGTGACGCCCGAAGGCATGGCCATCTACGAAAGCATTCGGTCGGACTTGGTGGGAGAAGCTCGTAATCTAGCCTGCGACTTATCGAAAGAAGCACGTGATGGCGCGATCGAAATGCTACGCCGCTTCGCCAAAGCCACCGAACAACGCTGCGGCCTGAAAGACCTTAGCCGTGACGAATATCTGCCAAGGAAATGTTGCTGAAGTAGCAAAATCTGTCCCTCTCCCAAAAAATCGCACCGTCTCTAGACCTGTAAAGTCTGAGAAAAAGTGACCATCACCTAAAGTCTTACGAATGTCTCAAAAAATTCTGTTCTTCCCAATGTCCATGCCAGACGAGACCTTTCACTCACGAGTTACCCGATATCATTTACTTTCGGCAAATAGAACTGAGCGTGAGACTTTTAAAGATCTTTTTGGTGCCGAACCATTTGTTATCAAAATTATCCCTAAACGAATCGAAGACCTTGCGGAGAAGCTTCCTGGCGACAAGAGCGATAATCTAAATGAGTTGCTTTCGTGCAACACCATTCTTCCTGCTTACAAGCCGTTCTTAGGCATCTCCAAAGTCAATGATGGCAATAGCACTTCGCTCGTGTCCAGACTTCCTCGTAGAGAGGTAAGTTTTCATAGCATGGCTAAGATTTGCCTTTCCTGCGCCCAATCGGATCTTATTGAGACGGGGCATTCGTACTGGCACCGATCTCATCACATTCCGGGCGTAACAGCTTGCTGGAGACACGGTGAGACTTTATTGCAGGCCTGTCCAACTTGCACTCATCCGTTTTACCGAAAAAACAAGCTATTACCTATGTTAACCAGCTCCTGCGTATGTGGCTGGAGACCATTAGGCTCACACTCTCCTTCGAGAGTGCCGGAAATCGAGCAAAAATTTGCGCAGTTTGCAAAGGACCTTCTGCATAGTGATTTACCGGCTGTTCCATCTGGGGTATTAGCCGCATGCTATCGTCGACAAGCCAAGAAAAATGGGTTTGCTCGTGGAAACCTAATGGCGACGACGAAAATGTTCGAAAGTATCCAATCAAAATTTGGTCATGATTTTTTGTCGAGAATTGATAACGCGTACGCGTCAGGCAAGTACCATCAGTGGATAAGAACCACCACTGTGAATGATCAGCTAGATATGCCCATCACCCGACACCTCATCATTTCTCTTCATTTATTTGGGGACGTGAAGACATTCAAAAAGAGAATTACGGAAGAGCTAATACTATTTACTGGAACAAAGTCTAGAAAACCATACAACAAATCAACCCCTAACACCACCAAGGCACTTCACCGCCTGAAAGTTAACAACATCATAGAAGCCCGCACGGGAGCAACCTTGGATTACTTATGGAAACATGCGTATCAAGCTACCCTTTGGCTCACAGCAAACGATAAAAAATGGCTTTTAGGCGTACTCTCAAAAAAAGTAAATACTGCGTCAACAGCAGAATCTAAAACCAATAAACTCGATAGCGAATACGCAGACATAATTAAAATTGGCGTTAATGATCTTTATAAAATTAGCAAAACGCAGATCCGCGTTAATCTTGGAAATATGCTTGCATTGCTACCAAAGAGAATAGCAGGCGTCCCTCAACGAAATAGCCTATTTCCACTGGTATCCGAACAGCTCGAAACTAATTTTGAATCAGTGTGGCACTTCCGTTTGCGCAGAATTATTTCAGTTTTATCAGAAATGCACCGTCTGAAATTAACTCCCACTATTACGAGCTTGGTTCAACTGTCGTCTTTGCCTAATCAAGCTTGGAACGCACTCATTAGCTACTTCGAATGGGATGTGGAAAAAATGGTGAGCGAAGGAATAGATGTTGAAAAAGAATTGGCCAAAGCAAACGTCACCCGCCAATGGGAGGGCCCTCCTGGTTACCAAATGTCCCTCGGAGGACGAGCCTACACCAAGCAAAAAAGTTAAGTAGCCACCCTTGGCCTGCATTCCCTTAGCTTATTAGATGGGGCGATTTATCCATTCCGGTAAACGATCCTCGGCTACGCGAACATAATTGGCTGCGACCTTGGTCCGAAAATCACTCCTATCGGTAGCCTAGCCACACTGCTCTGGCTACACGTGCTGGCTAAAAAGGACATCACCATCAGTTGGGTTACTACTTCAAGACCGGTGCGGTGCTCACGCTTCCAATCCTCACTGCCACCCTGAGCGCCTTGGCATTGCGCCTCAGCTTTTGATTCCAGGAGATCACGCTGAAAGTCCTATTCATGTGCACCCACAACAGCTGCCGGAGCATCTTGTCCGAGGCGGTGTTCAATCACCTTGCTCCTGCAGGAATGGAAGCCGTCAGTTCCGGAAGCTTCCCAAGTGGCCGCGTAAACACGCGAGCGATTCAAACACTCAACGCTGCCGGTATCCCTACGGAAGGCCTTAGCAGTAAAGGGTTAATCAACGATCGATTTAAGGTGTGTTTCGGGGGCGTATAGAAAAATCGGGACGTAGCCGCCACCTGCTGCATCCCGAATGCGTAAGGCCTCACCGATGCATATTTCAATCAATAGAGCGCTTCGAAAGCTTCACTACGATATTCCCTTCCAACAACCGTTTTGCATTCTCTCACCCATTGCATCGGGTGGGCCCCTTTGTTGACGCTCCCCCCCGTCAGTGGTGGCCCCACTCCTTTTTTCATACTTGACGGGCATGTGGTGGTGATGGCTAACTATTTACGGGAACTGCCTAAACGGCGTTCTAACAGACACGAGTTGTGGGTATCTCCTGTCTAGCAATACCCCTGAAATGCGTCGCTTCTCGTCGGTAGCTTTCTACTGACAACGCTGTTCATCCGCGGATTAGTCCGTGGGTGCACTAGGAAAAGTAAACCCACGAGCAGTTTTTCTTAGTCCACCTACTACTGATACCGAGGACTCATCTATGAGCACACGCAAGCGATACGACCTATTCGTCTCCCACATTGCAGAGCAGTTCAGCAAAAAAACCGCTTCCGGCGGAAGCAAGCTGTACTGTTCCCGGCATGCCGAAATACTAGCCAGCTCTGGTTTTGGGTACCGTAATCAGCACACATTCCTCATCGCACTCGAGAAAGGCGTTGAACGCTGTGTGGGTTACTACATTCCCGATAGCCAGATGATCGAGCAATGTATGGTCCAAGGCCTTGGGTACCCAGAGGATTCCCTCAACGAACTCCTCAATATCTTCGTGAAGGCATCGACCAATTACTCTGACGTCGGCTTCCGTGCGGATTTTTTCGATGACCTGCAAGGTGCTCCACAGTTGATCGGTGGTAGCCGAGATCGCGCCAATCATGTCGTTCTGAAAAACCGTATCATCGACGCGATCGACGATGAAGATCGCCATACACGTAAACATTTCTGGAAATTCGTCAGCAATGAAAACCCTGCGGACTATTTCGACTATGACCTTAGAGCTCCGAAGGATTTCCCTCGTAGCTACCACCTAGGACGAACTATCAGTTTTCCTCTAGTGGCGATGTATGACCTCGATATGAAGGCGGACGAGGAGGCCTCGCACTACGGATACAACCGTCAGTTGTCATTTCGTGGAAGTGTGCGGCTGAAGCCTAGCGGTCGCCGTGGATGGCGTTTCCCTACTTGTCGATTGGATGATCTCCCGTTCCGTGATGAGCGCAACGATGCTGAACGTGCAAAAAAGCCCTTTGTTTTCCCTGGCGAAACCCTAGACGATGATGCTTTCGAAGCAGGACGCTGGGCTGCTTGGGAGAAGGAGTCGATCCCGAACGACAAGCTGCATTCGCTCGACTGGCTCGCTGGATATGTTATGCATGGTGAGAACTGCAATGCGGGGGGCCATATGTCCACCGGAATGGTCGATAGGGCACTGGCCGAAGCAATCGCCTACGCGGAGTCGCTCGAATTATTCGACCCGCTTCGTATTGCGATTGAAGGGTGTCGGCACCTTGTATCCACAAGGACGACCAGGCAACTGGAAGTAGCAATTGCTGAAGAACTGGATCGTCGAGAGCGCTGATCGCTGTGACGCAAACCCAGATCCACTCTGACCGCTGGCAAAAAGTCTGTGTGCGGTCGTTACCGGTTTAATTTGGAGACGGACATGAGCAACGAAAATTCCCAAGGCATGTTGAACGGCATCAAAAACTTCACTGACAACACAGCAGATGCAATGAGCGCTACGCTACGCTTGATCCTGACTACAGGCGGGAGCGTCGAGAAAAGCATCGAGGTCGCTGCCATTCTGGCGAAAGAGGGATCGCGTGCGATGGTCGATGAGCAGTTTGGAGGTAGCAACTGTGCGGAAATTACCCATGGTTTGGCTAGTCTCCCGCCGGTGCCGGATCTCAAGCCGCAACCCACAGAGAAAGGGCTGGCCTACCAACTGACCCAGACTTACTTTGACGACGTCAATTCTTAAAAAAATGTGTTGAGCGAGGGTATGCGCCCTCGCTCATTATCTTAGTTTCACTTGAAACATAGTTCGAGCCTAAACACCTCCACACAATTCGATTTTTGGCAACAACTCTTCGCCCAACGGCGACACCAGGTTCAGTAGCAATCCGTCCGTGGTGAATACCTTCCAATAGAGCTTGAGCACTTCACCATTTGCTAACCTTTACCTGGCGGTCTGATAGAGGCTGATCGGTATATCGCAGAGCGCGTGACTGGCCTACCAATTCGTATCAGGTTTTCAGTTGCCCAGGCCAAACGGCGGCGACGAAAATCTTCAGTACTTTCACACACTGAGGCCAATGCATCGGCACAAAGCGGGAGTCGATTCAGCTGTTTTTCAAAACGAGACAAAGCATCGAGTTCACGGCCGATGCGGGTTTTACAGACACGTACTGGCTTTCCTGGGAGCGCTCGAATTGAAAATGCACACTCGATGATTTTTACTGAGAGAAGCGTGTCTAAGTCAGCGAATAGCCGACTCGGTTTTCGGTTTTCCTTATGACCTTCAGTCTTGCCTAGATGTGCTTTAAGCCACTGCAAGTCGTTGCGATACAACCAAATGTAATCTCGGCATTCGTGCGCAAATAAAGTCAGGTAATGACGCGAAAAACGCTCACGTCTCTTTGCGCGGATCTTTAAGAACCTCAGCTGCTTCCATCTCTCGGGGCCTCCTGAAACAGATCTAATCGACCGATAGACTGTTGCTACTGATAACCTTGCTGAACGTGCTATTTCCTCAGCTCCAGCGCCTGTAATAGCTCCCTCCCACACTGCCTGTTCAGCTTGCTTTGAAACGTGCTGGTTTGGAACCGATTGTTGCGCCAAATCTGTAGTGATATTCGCGTGCAGCTCTTCAATGCACGGTGCCTCTTCTACGCGCCGTAGAGGAATGCATGACGACACTCCGTTGACACGTAGAATGCTGGATAGGTCGAAACCGAAAGCACCCGCAAGCATCAGATATTTGAGGGGGTGATGCGTTCCTCTTGGTTTGCGCAAGATCTTGGTTACCCAACTCGCGGGAAGGCCATCCAACTCACCTCTCAAAACCAGGAACTCTCCATTCGTGGGGAAAGCCTCAAAGTGCCTATGTAAAAAATGGGCTAATTCACTGAGGCATAGCCGACCAGACGGAGAAGCTAGCCCTCGATCAATGACCGCGTTCAACAAAGCCTGGCGAATCAGCGCGGCTGGTTGAGGCGGAGCGTTGGCTTCAAGTAGATGTAGAGAGTTTCGGGCAAGAGTAAGCAGGGCTTGCTGCTGAAGCTTGTTGACCGAAAATCGAGATGCGTGTGCTTGGACATCCTCATCCTGTGGCAAATAAAGCTTCCTAAGCCCTTTGGCTAGCCAGTGATGATCGACTACTGAAAGAGGTGCTTGGCAGTGGGGGCAGATCCACACGCCAGGCAATTGGTGTACGCGATGCCAATACGCTGTTCCGTAATCACGAACATCTGTTACCAAACAGGTTGAGCAAAACCGCGTCCTACACGTTGTTTCCAGTCGGCTGGCGATGATTCCAAGTTTGGTCTTAAGGCCAACCCCGCCCCGATAGGCCATTTGAAACTGAGCATTGGCGAACTGGTGTTCGGTAAGGAACGGCTGGAAGTACGGCAGTAGCGAATGCCTGACAATGATCGAGTCGAGGCCAAGGTTCGCTGCAGATGGTAACGCTTGCACCAAGCCAGCCAAATGGCAAGGAAATGCAAGATTGCGTGCGAAGCTCGCGTCGCCTTGGGCTGCATTGAAAACAGACGCCCATGACCCTAGTCCAGACAGGCGAACATACCTCGATAGAAGGCTATGCAGCGTTTCATCGGGACAGGCAGCAGGAAAGAAATGAAATTCATGATCCATTTCAACCTCACGAACTACGCCTTCCGATGCAGAGGAGAAAACTCGAACACATCAGTGTTCAACCAACCTTCCTCTCCTAACCTCCGCAATGGATCTTCATCTTGCGCAATTACAGTTGCTTTCGTTGGTGAACGTTTAGCATCGACCTGAACCGGACTGGCTTTCGGTGTGCTGGAAACTTTTTCTGAGGGCGCCTCCATCCGAGGGACTGGCGTAATACTGCGCAATAAAGCCAGTCGATCCATTACTTCATTAGCGTTCAGAGTCATCATGCTTTGGAGCTGATCATCTATCGGTAGCAGATCTTCAAAGCGGCTTAGCTGACGCGGATCTCGGCTGCGTAGAGCCGAAAGCGCCGGCTTGAGTATCTGCATTTTTTTGTCAGATACGCGCCTGAACGTACTGGGTGTAAGCCGATCCTCTCCACTCTGGATCGCAAAGCGCTGCCCAAGAATCAGCAATTTCACCAAAAAGTCAGTTACTCCTTGAGTCAAGTCATAGAGCACATCAAACAACTCATCCGACAGTGGGCTGATCTCACGACACCACTGATACTCCCACAGGGACTCAACCAGCATTCTCCACACCGGATCCTCTTTTTCGAATCTCTGAAATTCCGTGACGCCCAGGCCACATCCTCGCCTGGCGTTTCTCAGAACATCGGAGAAAAGACTTATCATCGAATTGGTGCCAATGAAGACGACCGGGATGCCAATGGAGTTGATCAGATTTACGAAGAAATTAAGCATGTTGTCTTTACCGCCAGTCCGGGCGGAACGTAGATGCTGAATTTCATCGATCAATAGGGCACCGACAAAGTAGGTACTCGCGACCTGCTCCATGCGCTGGATAAGATCAGGTAAGCCATTCCGCGCACGATAGCTGTTCGCATACCGATCTTGGCCTATCGCTTGGTCAACAGCGCGGAAAAAAGCACGGCATAAACCGCTAAGCGATCCATCAAACGGGCAGTCCAGTTTTAACCAAGTGATCTGCGTCTGCACAAAAGAACGCCCTTCATAACGCTGATGAACGATCGTTTGCGGATACAGCCGAAGTATTGACTCAAGAGCGGTGGACTTCCCGATTCCGCTCAACCCTACAAGACTGAAAGTGGTTGCCGTTGAGCGAAACCCGTCTGAACCTCCTGGCGCTGACAGCGAGTGCAAGTGTCTAACAGTGGCTGTAGACATTGGGTTGCGCCCTACATATCCACTACGCAGCAGCGAAGAAAATGCTGATTCAAGCTCAAGATGAATCGGTAATGGCTGAACAACGGAACGCAGGCGATCAATGCAATGGAGCCTGACCGACTTGTCGTGCTGTCGCTCCTCACAGGCCAACGGAGGAAAATGCGAGATCAGTGATGCAGCGTCACTCTCGGAAAGAATTGGAGGTAACGCCTCAATCAACGGATTACCTTGAAACTCCAGAACGGGAGATTCATGGTACTTCGCGAAATTCTGGACACTCCGATTCATTTGCTACCTCCCGGGCGGAACCGACTGAGTAGATCAATTACCTCAGCACTACGGGTACCAGCGTAATTTTCAGCGACACCACCCCCCGTGTTCGAGGCTTGGGTATTCTGATTTGAGCTAGCGGCTCTCAAGTCTTCGGGAACTACCGACTCCGAGCGCTCTTGCATGCGTTCGTGGTACCTGTTGGTTCGAATGTCACCGAGCTTCTGCGATTTCGAGCCCGGCTCCATCGTCAACTTTTTCTCCTTCACGGCATTCGACACAACATCCGAAATTGTTGCGTCCAGCGCGACACGACTCGCCAGCTTGCTGTATTTGCTCTCAGGAGACTCTTGTTTAACTATCTCCAACATATCGATTACTTCCTCGAACCTGACGCCGTGATAACGCACCTCAGAGTTTCGGAGATCACAACGAATGAAGTGCCGATCCGGGCCTTGAATCCAGATATGTTGCGTACTATTTGGGTCATACCAACAGAGGATACTGCTGACACCACGATGCCGAGCACGTGCAAAAAAGTTATGTTCGATGGCCCAGTCGCAGACGTAAAACATTCCCTTGAACTTAATCCCGCCTTTCTGAACTGAGCCATTATCTCGGGGTAGCAAGTGCAGATAAATCAGCTCTTCGGTCTGAATATTGGCCTCGACTCGGTCATTCTTCAGCGCCCACCGCCATATTCCCATAGGGGTTGGTTCGACCTGATCAGCAATCATCTCCTTATTGAGTCGCGCTGGCTGCCGATTCTGACTGTTGTAGTGAAGGATTCCCTCAATGATGATCTTCGTAAATTCGGCAAGATTAAGAGTGGCATCGAGTCGGTAATCACGCTCACCCCTCTCTAGAATTCGCTTACGAACAGCTCCTGGAATCCAATGAATTTGCGTCGTGACATTCAGCACTTTAAATGAGCTTTCCACGATCGCTTTCCAATCTGGACGATATGGAGGCGCGATACCCAAATTAATGCGCAAACCGGAGGCAAGCCCCTCAGCAGCTTGCCCAAGCATCTCACCACGATCCGCGAAAACTTCATGCGGTAGGTGATGACAAGGCCAATCCGCGTCCTCAATTTCAACTCCGTTGGCAGCACAGAACTCCACTTTTGAGGTGAACGCGTTGTAAAGTGCTTGCCGGGCACCGTTCCAGCTTGGTCCCTCCAGTCCAACGAATACCCCCGTGATCATTCCCGAAAAGGTATCGATTACGACATACACAACTGGACGGCCGATGATCCAATTGCGGTTGTAACGACTTACGAGATAGACGTCTGCCACGGTGGCGTCGATTTCAAATAAATGGCCTGGCCCGCGCAGATTTTCCCGAACAGTGCCACTCAGAGGACGATGGTCTTTTTGCCAATTGCGCTCACCACTACGGCCTCTCAGAACCGCAATGTCATCGAAGGCTTTGTGACCCCAGTAGGCAAACTGTCTAGCTGTTGGTAGCTCGCTGGCGGGAAGCAACGGCGCATCGTCCCCTGCGTCACCCGGCATTGGCTTCACCGTATAAAAACGGCGCAGCATCTTGATGTAAGCATCAGATATGGTTCCTACAGAACCTTTTGCAAACAACGCAAAACCAGTCTTGATGCAGCTTTTATCGGCCTTATTGAGCACCTTCGATTGAGTCGAAGCCTTCACTCCCTGAAATACAGCCGGCCGTCCAGGCTTCTGTCCTTCACGGTATTGTCGAGGCTTGCCCGGAGCTCCGGCATTAACTCGATCCGGAAGCAAAGCGTTACGCACCTGCCCGCTCACCCAATAGCGATATAGCAAGCGGTAGAGAGTCTTTTTCGGTATTTCTAGTCTTAACGCCTGATCACTGACCATCCGGCCCATAGAACCAGGCTGAAAAATCTCATCAGGGGGATCAGTGTCGACCAGCGGTTGAATACGAGCCCAGTTGTTATCCCGGAAAGCCTTCTCTTTGTCCGACAGGTCATCCTCCACCTTCAACATGTAGGTCGGGGACGCAATCGTGATGGTCTTGATATCGCCGGCGCTCAACCAAGTCTTCAAATCAGACAAACGCATGACCCAAGGCCGCTTTGGTGATGGCTCAATCGTAATCAGCACAATCTGATCACTTTGCCGATCAACCCAAAGAACCCTCACCAGCTCCTTCAGAAGAGGAGGTTCTGTCACAGCCTGAAGGACATCGTTCTTTCCGAGATCTGCCATTTCAACCAACCTTCAGTTCGTGGTCATGATTGGTGGAAGGCCATACGACCCTGAATGCCGGCACCGCGCTCTTCATTGAAAGACGCTCGGCAGCCAGATCCAAGAGGATCTGTTTGTGCCATACCAAATGCATGAACGTGGCCTTGGCATCGGCGTAGGGAATGAACAAGACACCCGCTATGTGCCGCAATGCGCGCTCAAGCGACCACGGGTACTCCCGCACGCGAGTTATCTCTTCCAGAAACGACTCGATCAGCGGACGTTGCTGAAGATGTCGTTGGAGGGTCGCTGACTTACGCAGCCAGTCAAGATTCTGGATCAAAGGGGTAGGGAGATCTTTTTCCGTAACAATGTTCCAGTCCACTCCTCGATCGTTCCAGTAGGCTCGTTCGATTTGAAACTTTTCCAAGGTGCGTTCAAGCCCTTTACTAGGCTTCAACGACTCGGTGTATTTGATCGTACGCGCTGCTAAGCGCGTGCTCCCATCTGGCTGCTTGATGGTGAGCAGAAAATCCGTCGTCATCACAAAGGGAACCTTGGTGCCTGGATAATCGGGATAACGAATACTCAAAGCATGTGCAATCGACTGAAGGGTTGGTACCGGCAGTAGTGGAAATTGCTCACGGATATCCAAAACCTCTGGGGAAAACTCGGCTAAGAGCAAATACCCGTATTCAAGATCTGACAGTAGATGATGAAGCCTATCAACCTTTACTCCGTGGACCTTACGTGAGCGGCCGTGAGATGGAACGTCCTGCACGCGCAACCATGGCACATACAGCTCCTGACTTCCTTGCCCAAAGCCTTTTTCGATATGCCGATCGATATCGGACTGCGTCTTGAAGCTACGACCACGCAAGCCAACCTCCCATGCCTTCTGCAGCCTCCACATATCCTCAAAATGGAATGTGTACAAAAGTCCTAGGAAATAATCGCCCTGTGAATAAGTCTGATCACTGGTACCAGACTAAACCTTAAGCGGGATCACAATCCAAAATCAGACATATGGTGGAGGACATTAAAAGAAAAAGCCCCTGAAATCAGGGGCTTTGGCATTGTGTCAAAATCTATTGTCTGGTGTCAGAATATTTTGTCTGTTGTCAAAATCTATTGTCTGAAACCATGTCGGGCCTCCAGGGTGTGGCGGGTTACTCCACCGTCACCGACTTCGCCAGGTTACGCGGCTGGTCCACATCGGTGCCTTTAAGCACGGCCACGTAGTACGACAGCAATTGCAGTGGGATGGTGTAGAGAATCGGCGACAGGGTGTCGTGGATGTGCGGCATGTTGATGACATGGGTGCCTTCACCGTTGGTCATGCCGGCTTTTTCGTCGGCGAACACCACCAGTTGGCCGCCACGGGCGCGGACTTCCTGCAGGTTGGACTTGAGCTTCTCCAGCAGTTCGTTGTTCGGCGCCACGGTAACCACCGGCATGTCGTCATCCACCAGGGCCAATGGGCCGTGTTTGAGTTCTCCGGCCGGGTAGGCTTCGGCGTGGATGTACGAGATTTCCTTGAGCTTGAGCGAGCCTTCCATCGCCACCGGGTATTGCGCGCCACGGCCGAGGAACAGAGTGTGGTTCTTGTCGGCGAACAGCTCGGCGACTTTTTCCACGGTGCTGTCCATGGCCAGGGCTTCACCCAGGCGGGTTGGCAGGCGGCGCAGCTCTTCGACCAGCGTGGATTCGACGCCTTCGGCGAGGGTGCCGCGAACCTGGCCCAGGGACAGGGTCAGCAACAGCAGGCCAACCAGCTGGGTGGTGAAGGCTTTGGTGGACGCCACGCCGATCTCACGACCGGCCTGGGTCAGCAGGGTCAGGTCGGATTCACGCACCAGCGAGCTGATGCTGACGTTGCAGATGGCCAGGCTGGCGAGGAAGCCCAGCTCCTTGGCATTGCGCAGCGCGGCCAGGGTGTCGGCGGTTTCACCGGACTGGGAGATGGTCACGAACAGGGTGTCAGGCTGCACCACCACTTTGCGGTAGCGGAACTCGCTGGCAACTTCCACTTGGCACGGGATGCCGGCCAGTTCTTCGAGCCAGTAACGGGCAACCATGCCGGCGTGGTAGCTGGTGCCGCAGGCGACGATTTGCACGTTGCGCACTTTGGCGAACAGCTCGGCAGCTTGTGGGCCGAAGGCATTGACCAATACCTGGTTCTGGCTCAGGCGACCTTCGAGGGTGCGTTGCACCACTGCGGGTTGCTCGTGGATTTCCTTGAGCATGAAGTGGCGGTACTCGCCCTTGTCGGCCGCTTCGGCACCGTCGCGGTATTGCACGGCTTCGCGCTCGACGGACTGACCGTTGACGTCCCAGATCTGCACGCTTTCACGGCGGATATCAGCAATATCGCCTTCTTCCAGGTACATGAAGCGGTCGGTGACTTGGCGCAGCGCCAGTTGGTCGGAGGCGAGGAAGTTCTCGCCCAGGCCCAGGCCGATCACCAGCGGGCTGCCACTGCGCGCGGCAACCACGCGGTCGGGCTGGCTGGCGCTGACCACGGCAAGGCCATAGGCGCCGTGCAGTTCCTTGACCGTGGCCTTGAGGGCGACAGTCAGGTCGCCCAGGTCCTTGAGTTTGTGGTTGAGCAGGTGGGCGATGACTTCGGTGTCAGTGTCTGAAGTGAACACGTAGCCCAGGCCTTTGAGTTGTTCGCGCAGCACTTCGTGGTTTTCGATGATGCCGTTATGCACCACCGCCAGATCGCCGGAGAAGTGTGGGTGGGCGTTGCGCTCGCACGGCGCACCGTGGGTGGCCCAACGGGTGTGGGCGATACCCAGACGCCCCACCAGTGGCTCGCCGGCCAGGGCCTGTTCCAACTCGCTGACCTTACCCGGGCGGCGCATGCGCTCCAGCTTGCCGGCGTTGGTGAAGACGGCCACACCGGCGCTGTCGTAGCCACGGTATTCCAGGCGCTTGAGGCCTTCGAGCAGGATGGGAGTGATGTTGCGTTCAGCGACTGCGCCTACGATGCCACACATGGTGTTTCTCCTAGATGATTGCCGCGCATATCAGCGTAATGCCGCGGGCTTGGATCTGGTCGCGGGCCTCGAGCGGCAGGCGATCATCGGTAATAAGGGTATGGACGCTGCTCCAGGGCAGTTCCAGGTTGGGAATCTTGCGGCCGATCTTGTCGGACTCGACCATCACCACCACTTCACGGGCGACCTCGGCCATGACGCGGCTCAGGCCCAGCAATTCGTTGAAGGTGGTGGTGCCGCGCTCCAGGTCGATGCCATCAGCCCCAATGAAAAGCTGGTCGAAGTCGTAGGAACGCAGTACTTGCTCGGCGACCTGGCCCTGGAACGAGTCCGAATGCGGGTCCCAGGTACCGCCGGTCATCAGCAGCACCGGCTCGTGTTCCAGTTCGCTCAAGGCGCTGGCTACGTGCAGGGAGTTGGTCATCACCACCAGGCCGGGCTGGTGGCCCAGCTCGGGGATCATCGCGGCGGTGGTGCTGCCGCTGTCGATAATGATGCGGGCGTGTTCGCGCAGGCGCATCACAGCCGCACGGGCGATGGCGCGCTTGTACACCGAGATGGGTTGGGTGGCGTCGCCCACCAGTTCCTGGGGCATGGTGATCGCGCCGCCGTAGCGACGCAGCAGCAGGCCGTTGCTTTCCAGGGCAGCCAGATCTTTACGAATCGTAACTTCCGACGTTTCGAAATGCTTGGCCAACTCGTCCACGCTGACTTCGCCCTGTTCATTGAGCAAGGTCAGGATGTTGTGGCGCCGCTGGGGTGTATTTCGTTTCGACATGGTGATGATAAGTTTCGTTTCGAAAGATAACGAAGGCAATAAAAACCTATTGGCGAAACATCGTCAAGCGGAAAGCAGCAAATTTTCATACGACACAGAGCAAATGTGGGAGGGGGCTTGCCCCCGATTGATGTCTATCAGCTACAAGGATGTTGGCTGAGAGTCTGCAATCGGGGGCAAGCCCCCTCCCACATTGAATACTTGCCGCTGAGGAGCTGTGGATAACTCAGGTCTTTTTGATTTTGACCGGGCGTTTCCAGCCGTCGATGTTGCGTTGGCGGGCGCGGGCTACCGCCAGTTGAGACTTATCCACATCCTGGTTGATGGTTGAGCCGGCGGCTGTGCTGGCGCCATCGTCGAGGGTAACCGGGGCCACCAACGAATTATTGGAACCGATAAACACGTCCGCCCCAATGGTGGTCTGGTGCTTATTGGCGCCGTCATAGTTACACGTGATGGTGCCCGCGCCGATGTTGGTTCGCGCGCCTACGGTGGCGTCACCCAAGTAGGTCAAGTGGCCGACTTTGGCTTCGGCGTCCAACTTGGCGTTCTTCAATTCGACAAAGTTGCCCACATGGGCCTTGGCGCCCAGCACGCTACCTGGACGCAACCGCGCAAACGGGCCAGCGTCACTGCCCTCGCCCATCACGGCACCGTCGATATGAGTGTTGGCCTTGACCACCACGCCCTTGCGCAGGGTGCTGTCCTTGATCACGCAGTTCGGGCCGATCACCACGTCATCTTCGATGACCACACGGCCTTCGAGGATCACGTTGATATCGATCAGCACGTCGCGGCCGACGGTGACCTCACCGCGTGCATCGAAGCGTGCCGGGTCGCGCAGGGTCACGCCCTGGGCCATCAGGCGGCGGCCTTCGCGCAGTTGGTAATGACGCTCCAGCTCGGCCAGTTGCTTGCGGTCGTTGGCGCCCTGCACTTCCATCGGGTCGTGGGGCTGCTCGGTGGCGACCAGCAGGCCATCGCTCACGGCCATTTCAATGACGTCAGTGAGGTAGTACTCGCCCTGGGCGTTGTTGTTGGACAGGCGGCTCATCCAGTCGGCGAGCTTGTTGGCAGGCACTGCCAGGATCCCTGTATTGCCTTCGGTAATAGCGCGCTGGGCTTCGCTGGCATCCTTGTGTTCAACGATAGCGGCAACCTTGCCATCGGCGTTGCGCACAATGCGCCCGTAGCCGGTGGGGTCTTCCAGTTCAACGGTCAACAGGCCCATCTGGCCTGGGACTACATGCTTGAGCAGGCGTTGCAGCGTTTCGACTTCGATCAGCGGCACATCGCCATACAGGATCAGCACGGTGTCCGCCGTGATGAAGGGCACGGCCTGCGCGGTGGCGTGGCCGGTACCGAGTTGCTTGTCTTGTAGAACGAAATTCAAGTCGTCTGCGGCGAGACGCTCACGCACCACATCGGCACCGTGACCGATCACTACGTGAATGCGCTGGGGGTCCAGTTGCCGGGCGCTGTGGATAACATGGCCCAGCATGGAATTGCCGGCAATCGGGTGCAGCACCTTGGGCAGGGCCGAACGCATGCGGGTGCCCTGGCCTGCGGCGAGAATAACGATTTCAAGAGACATGAGTGGCTACCAATCCTGGGCGGTCCGGCTTCAGACCAGAGAAGTGTTTTGCTGAAAAAGAAAAAGGGTAGCCGAGGCTACCCTTTTTAATCAATCGCGCATGATGTACGACGGCTAGGCCGCTTACTTCTTGCGCAACTGCTGGAGCGTGCGCAGCTGGGCTGCAGCCTCGGCCAGACGTACAGCAGCAGCGCTGTAGTCGAAGTCCGCACCCTTTTCGTTCAGGGCCTTCTCGGCAGCCTTGACGGCTTCCTGAGCGGAGGCTTCATCCAGGTCGCCAGCACGTTGCACGGTGTCGGCAAGTACCTTGACCATGTTCGGCTGAACCTCGAGGAAACCACCAGAGATGTAAAACACCTCCTTTTCCCCGCCCTGCTTGGTCAGCGTGATCGGACCTGGCTTCAAGCTGGTGATCAACGGCGCGTGGCCCATGGCAATACCAAGGTCACCGAGTTCGCCGTGTGCAATCACCATCTCTACCAGACCGGAGAAGATTTCCCCTTCCGCGCTGACGATATCGCAATGGACTGTCATAGCCATCTGATTGCCTCAACCTGATGAGCGCCCGTTTCCGGGCGCCTGGATTACAGTTTCTTGGCTTTCTCGATCGCTTCTTCGATGCCGCCGACCATGTAGAACGCTTGTTCTGGCAGGTGGTCGTAGTCACCGTTGAGGATGCCTTTGAAGCCAGCAATGGTGTCTTTCAGGGAAACGTATTTACCCGATGCACCGGTGAAGACTTCAGCCACGAAGAACGGCTGCGACAAGAAGCGCTGGATCTTACGAGCGCGGGATACCAACTGCTTGTCGGTTTCCGACAGCTCGTCCATACCCAGGATCGCAATGATGTCCTTCAGTTCTTTGTAACGCTGCAGCACGTACTGAACGCCGCGAGCGGTGTCGTAATGCTCCTGGCCGATCACGTTCGGGTCCAGCTGGCGCGAAGTCGAGTCGAGTGGATCGACCGCTGGGTAGATACCCAGGGAAGCGATGTCACGGGACAGTACGACAGTGGCGTCCAAGTGGGCAAAGGTGGTCGCTGGCGACGGGTCGGTCAAGTCATCCGCAGGTACGTATACCGCTTGGATCGAAGTGATCGAACCTTCCTTGGTCGAAGTGATACGTTCTTGCAGAACGCCCATCTCTTCAGCCAGGGTCGGCTGGTAACCTACTGCCGAAGGCATACGGCCCAGCAGTGCGGATACTTCAGTACCGGCCAGGGTGTAACGGTAGATGTTGTCGACGAACAGCAGAACGTCGTTACCTTCGTCACGGAACTTCTCGGCCATGGTCAGGCCAGTCAGTGCTACGCGCAGACGGTTTCCCGGCGGCTCGTTCATCTGACCGTAAACCAGTGCCACTTTGTCCAGAACGTTGGAGTCCTTCATCTCGTGGTAGAAGTCGTTACCCTCACGAGTACGCTCACCCACACCGGCGAACACGGAATAACCGCTGTGCTCGATGGCGATGTTACGGATCAGTTCCATCATGTTTACGGTCTTGCCTACACCGGCACCACCGAACAGACCCACTTTACCGCCCTTGGCGAACGGGCAAACCAGGTCGATAACCTTGATGCCGGTTTCCAGCAGGTCGTTGCCGCCAGCTTGTTCGGCGAACGAAGGTGCTGGACGGTGAATGCCCCAGCGCTCTTCGGTGTCGATCGGGCCAGCTTCGTCAATCGGGTTGCCCAGTACGTCCATGATCCGGCCCAGGGTCGCTTTACCGACCGGTACGGAGATGGCAGCGCCAGTGTCGACAACGTCCAGACCGCGCTTCAAGCCTTCGGTGGAACCCATCGCAATGGTACGAACTACGCCGTCGCCCAGCTGCTGCTGAACTTCCAGAGTAGTTTCCGCGCCTTGTACTTTCAGCGCGTTGTAGATGCTCGGTACGCTGTCGCGTGGAAATTCCACGTCGATAACGGCGCCGATGATTTGAACGATACGTCCGCTACTCATAGCTGGATCCTCTGAATATTTGAACCGTTAAACCGCGGCAGCGCCGCCGACGATTTCCGAGATCTCTTGGGTGATCGCAGCCTGACGCGCCTTGTTGTAGATCAGCTGCAAATCGCTGATCAGATCACCGGCGTTATCGGTAGCGTTTTTCATCGCGATCATCCGCGCCGCTTGTTCAGCTGCGTTGTTCTCGACCACCGCCTGGTACACCTGCGACTCCACGTAGCGCACCATCAAGCCGTCAAGCAGCTCTTTGGCGTCCGGTTCGTAGAGGTAGTCCCAGTGGTGCTTGAGTTCCTGATCCGGAGTCGCCACCAGTGGAATCAATTGCTCCACGGTTGGCTGCTGGGTCATGGTGTTGATGAACTTGTTGGATACCACGGACAGGCGGTCAATCCGGCCTTCCAGGTACGCATCCAGCATCACCTTCACACTGCCGATCAAATCATTGATCGACGGCTCTTCACCCAGGTGGCTGATAGCTGCAACGACGTTACCGCCGAAGTTGCGGAAAAAGGCCGCACCCTTGCTACCAACGACACACAGATCGATCTCGACGCCGTTTTCGCGGTTTACCGCCATGTCCTTGACCAGGGCCTTGAACAGGTTGGTATTCAGACCACCGCACAAACCACGGTCACTGCTCACAACCACATAACCCACACGCTTGACTGCGCGGTCGATCATGAACGGGTGGCGGTATTCCGGGTTGGCGTTGGCCAGATGCCCAATTACCTGGCGGATACGCTCCGCATAAGGACGGCTAGCAGCCATGCGCATTTGTGCCTTGCGCATTTTGCTGACCGCCACTTTTTCCATGGCGCTGGTAATTTTTTGCGTGCTTTTGATGCTCGCAATCTTACTGCGAATCTCTTTTGCGCCTGCCATGTAACACCTATCAGGTTAGCAAGCGGGAGCCTTGCGGCTCCCGCTGCGGCTTACCAGGTTTGGGTGGCCTTGAACTTCTCGATACCGGCTTTCATGCCAGCGTCGATATCGTCATTGAAGTCACCCTTCACGTTGATCTTCGCCATCAATTCGGCGTGATCGCGGTTGAAGTAAGCAATCAGCGCTTGTTCAAAGCTGCCGACCTTGGCGATTTCAACGTCGGTCAGGAACCCACGCTCAGCGGCATACAGCGACAACGCCATGTCAGCGATCGACATAGGGGCGTATTGCTTCTGCTTCATCAGCTCGGTAACGCGCTGACCATGCTCAAGTTGCTTACGGGTCGCTTCGTCCAGGTCAGAAGCGAACTGGGCGAATGCCGCCAGTTCACGGTACTGAGCCAGAGCGGTACGGATACCACCGGACAGCTTCTTGATGATCTTGGTCTGAGCGGCACCACCCACACGGGATACCGAAACACCGGCGTTCACTGCAGGGCGGATGCCCGAGTTGAACATGGCCGATTCCAGGAAGATCTGACCGTCGGTGATGGAAATCACGTTGGTCGGAACGAACGCGGAAACGTCGCCAGCCTGGGTTTCGATGATCGGCAGTGCGGTCAGGGAACCGGTTTTGCCGGTCACTGCGCCGTTGGTGAACTTCTCTACGTACTCTTCCGAAACGCGGGATGCGCGCTCCAGCAGACGGGAGTGGAGATAGAACACGTCGCCTGGGTAGGCTTCACGGCCTGGTGGACGGCGCAGCAGCAGGGAAATCTGGCGGTAAGCCACTGCTTGCTTGGACAGATCGTCATAAACGATCAGCGCGTCTTCACCGCGGTCGCGGAAGAATTCACCCATGGTGCAACCGGAGTACGGTGCCAGGAATTGCAGCGCAGGAGATTCCGAAGCACTGGCAGCCACGATGATCGTGTTGGCCAGGGCGCCGTTTTCTTCCAGCTTGCGAACCACGTTGGCAATGGTCGATTGTTTCTGACCGATAGCTACGTAGACGCAGAAAATGCCGCTGTTCTTCTGGTTGATGATCGCGTCGATCGCCAGAGCGGTCTTACCGATCTGACGGTCACCGATGATCAGCTCACGCTGGCCACGGCCGACTGGGATCATGGCATCGACAGCCTTGTAGCCAGTCTGTACAGGCTGGTCTACCGACTTACGCCAGATCACGCCTGGAGCAACTTTCTCGACCGCGTCGGTCTCGGTGTTGCCCAGTGGACCTTTACCGTCAACAGGGTTACCCAGTGCGTCGACTACGCGACCCAGCAGTTCCTTACCAACCGGAACTTCCAGGATGCGGCCTGTGCACTTGGCGCTCATGCCTTCAGCCAGACTGGTGTAAGCGCCCAATACAACGGCACCTACGGAGTCTTGCTCCAGGTTGAGGGCCATACCGTAGACGCCGCCCGGAAACTCGATCATCTCGCCGTACATGACGTCGGCCAGACCGTGAATCCGCACGATGCCGTCAGATACGCTGACGACAGTGCCTTCGTTACGGGCTTGGGAGGTCACATCGAGCTTGTCGATGCGGCCCTTGATAATTTCACTTATTTCGGAAGGATTGAGTTGCTGCATTGCTCTGCTGCCCCTTCAAACTCAAGATTTCAATGCTTCGGCAAGTTTCGCGATTTTTCCGCGAATCGAGCCATCGATAACCAGGTCGCCGGCACGGATAACAACACCACCAATCAGGGATGCGTCCTCCGAAGCTTGCAGGCGCACTTCCCGATTGAGTCGTGCACTGAGAACCTTGGCGAGTTTGTCTTGCTGTTCTTGGTTCAATGCAAAAGCACTGGTCACTTCAACGTCTACCGACTTCTCTGCTTCGGCCTTGTACAGGTCGAACAGAGCGGCGATCTCCGGCAACAGCGGGAGACGGTCGTTTTCGGCAATGACGTGAATGAAGTTCTGCACTTTCACATCAAACTTGTCGCCGCACACTTCAATAAAAGTGGCGGCCTTGTCTGCGCTCGTCAGGCGCGGGGCCTTGAGCACGCGCTGCATGGTGTCGTCTTGCGACACTGCTGCAGCCAGGCCGAGCATGGCTGACCAAGAGGCCAGCTGCTGGTGGGCCTGGGCGTGCTCGAAGGCTGCCTTAGCGTAAGGTCGGGCCAACGTGGTCAGTTCTGCCATGATCGCCCTCGCTTAAATTTCAGCAGCCAGTTTGTTAACCAGCTCCGCGTGCGCGTTTTGATCGATTGTGGCACCGAGGATCTTCTCAGCACCGCCGACCGCCAGAGCACCCAGTTGGGCACGCAGCGCGTCTTTGACGCCGTTCAGTTCCTGTTCGATCTCGGCATGAGCCGAAGCCTTCACACGGTCAGCTTCGACGCGGGCTTTTTCAACAGCCTCTTCGACGATCTGGTTACCGCGTTTCTTGGCTTGCTCAATGATTTCAGCTGCCTGTGCCTTAGCATCGCGCAGTTGATGACCCGCTTTCTCTTGGGCCAACTCCAGGTCGCGAGCTGCACGGTTGGCAGCGTCCAAGCCATCAGCGATCTTCTTCTGACGTTCGTGCAAAGCCGCGATGACCGGAGGCCACACGAACTTCATGCAAAACACTACAAAAATGAAGAACGCAACGGATTGGCCAATCAGGGTTGCATTAATGTTCACGCCAACACCTCGCTCATTCGTTGTCCATCACTCCAATCAACTCGAAAAATTCGAGTGATTAGCCAGCGAGTTGACCAACGAAGGGGTTCGCGAAGGTGAAGAACAGAGCGATACCAACGCCGATCATGGTCACGGCGTCGAGCAGGCCGGCGACGATGAACATTTTAACTTGCAGCATTGGGACCATTTCTGGCTGACGCGCTGCGCCTTCCAGGAATTTGCCGCCCAGCAGGCCGAAACCAATGGCAGTACCCAGGGCGCCCAGGCCGATCAACAGTGCAACAGCGATAGCGGTTAGACCAACTACAGTTTCCATCTTTCCTCCCGACTTTTACGTCGTATGGTTTAGGTTTTTTAGATTTTAAAGCGGTAAAACAAATCGTTTCATAGCCCGGTAGGGCCTACCTTCCCGTTTCACCGGGAAGGACATCAGACTAGTCGAGACTGGTCTTAATGGTTCTCTTCGTGCGCCATCGACAGGTAGACGATGGTCAGCATCATGAAGATGAAGGCCTGCAGGGTGATGATCAGGATGTGGAACACAGCCCACGCCCACTGCAGAACCACGCCCAGGCCGCTAAGCCAGAGCAGACCACTGCCGAACATCACAGCGATCAGAATGAACACCAGCTCGCCGGCATACATGTTGCCGAACAGTCGCAGGGCCAGGGAGATAGGCTTGGCGACCAGGGTCACGAACTCCAGCAGGAAGTTCACCGGGATCAGCAGGGCTTGAACGAAGATGTTCTTGCTGCCGAACGGGTGCAGGGTCAGTTCGCCGATGAAACCGCCGATGCCCTTGACCTTGATGCTGTAGAAAATGATCAACGCGAACACCGACAGGGCCATGCCCAGGGTGGCGTTAGGGTCCGTGGTGGAAACCGCACGGAATGGAATGTGGTGATCGCCGGAGATCAGGATGGCCAGCTGAGGAATCCAGTCGACCGGGATCAGGTCGACGGCGTTCATCAGGAACACCCAGACGAAGATAGTCAGTGCCAGCGGTGCGATCACCGGGCTGCGACCATGGAAGCTGTCTTTCACGCTGCCATCGACGAATTCGACCAGTACTTCAACGAAGTTCTGCAAAGCACCTGGCTGACCGGAAGTCGCCTTCTTTGCCGCCATGCGGAAAATCAGGACGAAGATCAGACCCAATGCGACCGACCAGCCCAGAGTATCCAGGTGGAAAGCCCAGAAGCCCATTTCTTTGGCCTCTGCTGCGGAGTGGGCAAAGCCCCAGCCGCCATTAGGAAGCTGACCGAAGGTCAGGTTCTGCAAGTGGTGCTGGATATAGCCCGAAGCGGTTGTTTCTGCCATGGTTGCCTCAAACGCCCTAAGGTTTCGAAAGTCTTGTTTTCATTAGCAGGGGAGCGAACCAGCTGACCAGTTGGGTCAACACGAAGACGCCGAATACAGCCAGCGGCGCCAATGGCTTCACACCTGCAAAGGTCAGTGCAAACAGCACTGCCGTCAAAATCAGTTTCCCTGCCTCGCCGGCATAAAATGACCGGACGATAGCCTGGGCTGCTCGGGCGCCGGAAAACCGAAAGGCCCTGTGAGCGAAATACATATTGGGCAGCAAGGCTATCAGGCCTCCGCAGAGTCCTGAATATCCGGCTACGACTCCATGCCAGTACCAAAGCGCCAATGCGGCGATCAGCAAGATGACAAATTGAGCCAATAAAACCGGAAAAACGGCCAAGCGATGGAACGGCAACGTGTTTGGCGTGCGGGTTTCCATCACTCTTGCTCCTCAATGGTCGGCTGCCGGAAATCAATAACTTGGCATAATTTGTGCCGACAAAATGCGCGCAGAGTATAGGGGCGGTTCTGCCCCTATTCAACTGCCGGGTAGTGATTTCCGATCACGCGCTACATAAGCAAATGTTTCAGCGGATGTGGGCAAGGACGCCCTGAAGCTCATCGAGGGAGTTATATCCGATAACCAATTGGCCTTTGCCTTTCTTCCCGTGGCGAATTTGCACCGCAGAGCCCAGGCGCTCGGCCAGGCGCTGCTCGAGGCGGGCGATATCCGGATCAGGTTTGGCCGTTTCGACCGGTGCAGGTTTGCCGCTGAGCCATTGGCGAACCAGGGCCTCGGTCTGACGAACGGTGAGCCCCCGTGCGACAACGTGTCGCGCCCCTTCAACCTGTTGATTTTCCGGCAAACCGAGCAATGCACGGGCGTGACCCATTTCCAGGTCGCCGTGGGACAACATGGTCTTGATGACTTCCGGCAACGCGATCAGACGCAGCAAGTTGGACACGGTCACACGGGATTTACCCACCGCCTCGGCCACTTGTTGCTGGGTCAACTGGAATTCCTGCTGCAAGCGCTGCAGGGCAATGGCTTCTTCGATCGGGTTGAGGTCTTCGCGCTGGATATTCTCGATCAACGCCATGGCGATGGCGGTTTCATCCGGTACATCGCGCACCATCGCCGGGATGGTTTCCTTGCCGGCCTGCTGGCTCGCGCGCCAGCGGCGTTCACCAGCGATGATTTCAAAACGGCCGCCGCCAATCGGACGCACCACGATCGGTTGCATCACACCTTGGGCCTTGATCGAATTGGCCAGTTCTTCCAGCGCCTGGGGGTCCATGTCCCGGCGTGGCTGGTATTTGCCGCGCTGGATCAGGTCCAGCGGCAGGTGTTGCAGCTCGCGCTCGTCGGCCTGCACCGCCTGTTCTTCAAGCGATGTGACGGTCGGACCACTCAACAGTGCATCCAGTCCACGTCCGAGACCTCGTTTCTTGACGGCCATGGGGATTCCTTAAGTTGGCTGGGCTGCAGCGGTGCGTGAATTGCGGCGCTGACGGCGAACCATCTCGCCGGCCAGCGCCAGGTAGGCAATGGCACCACGGGATTGTTTGTCATAGGCCAAAGCCGGCATGCCGTAGCTCGGGGCTTCGGCCAAACGGATGTTGCGCGGGATCACCGTGTCGTACAGCTGGTCACCGAAGTGTTCCTTGAGCTGCGCCGATACATCGTTCATCAGGCTCAGGCGCGGATCGAACATGGTCCGCAGCAAGCCTTCGATCTGCAGGTTCGGGTTGAGCAATTCGGCAATGCGCTTGATGTTATCCACAAGGTCGCTCAACCCTTCCAACGCGTAGTACTCGCACTGCATGGGGATAATCACCCCATCGGCGGCCACCAGCGCGTTCAGTGTCAGCATCGACAGCGACGGCGGGCAGTCGATCAGGATGTAGTCGTAATTCTCGCGGATTGGCGCCAGGGCGCTGCGCAGACGGCTTTCTTTCATCTGCATTTCCAGCAGCACCACTTCCGCCGCAGTCAAATCGCGGTTGGCCGGCAGCAGTTGATAACCACCATGTTCGGAGTAGTGCATGGCCTGGGCCAGGTCGCACTCGCCAATCAGCAAGTCGTAGACCGAGTTTTCCAGGCCGTGTTTATCCACACCGCTCCCCATGGTGGCGTTGCCCTGTGGATCGAGATCGATCAACAGCACCCGGCGCTTGGTTGCGACCAGGGATGCTGCGAGGTTGATGCAGGTGGTGGTTTTGCCCACGCCACCTTTCTGGTTCGCTATCGCGAATACCTTAGCCATTCTTGCTTGTGTTCCCAATCATGCCGTGCGGCGCAGTATCAGCAGATGGCGTTGGCCTTGGCAACCGGGTACGGCCAAGGCGTGTTCGCTATCGAGGTGGAAGTCTGCCGGCAATGCTAACAGCTCATCGCTTGGATGGACGCCCTTCATTGCCAGCCAGCGGGTGTCGCGGTCGCCCAGATGGCGGGTCCAGTTGCTGAAGTTCTCCATGCTGCTGAACGCCCGGGAAACGATTCCGTTGAATGGCTGTTCAGGCGTGAAGGCTTCGACGCGACTGTGGATAACTTGCAGGTTATCCAGCTTGAGTTCGAGTTTGACCTGGGTCAGGAAGCGGGTCTTCTTGCCGTTGCTGTCCAGGCAGGTCACTTGCGACTCGGGAAACAGAATGGCCAGTGGGATGCCTGGCATGCCGCCCCCACTGCCGACGTCGAGCCAGCGACCATTTTCGATGAATGGCATCACGCTCAAGCTGTCGAGCAAGTGACGGGACACCATTTCGTTGGGATCACGCACCGCGGTCAGGTTGTAAGCCTTGTTCCATTTGATCAACAGGGCCAGGTAGCCCAACAGCAATTCGTGCTGGGCCGGGGTCAGGTCGACGCCCAACTGGCGCGCACCTGTGGATAACTCTTCGGCGTGTTGCGAGGTGACCAACGAACTCAAGCGCTTTGCTCCAACTGACGGCCCGCGCCGCGTTTTTTCAAATGAATCATCAGCAGCGAAATCGCTGCCGGGGTGACACCGGGGATACGTGAAGCCTGGCCCAGGGTCTCCGGACGAGTTATCCCCAGCTTGCTCTGGATTTCTTTCGACAACCCGGAAATCCCGGTGTAATCGATATCCAAAGGCAATTTGGTGTCTTCACTGGCGCGCAAGCGGGCGATCTCGTCCTGCTGACGGTCAATGTAACCGGCGTATTTGGTCTTGATTTCGACCTGCTCGGCAACCTGCGGGTCTTCTGCACCCTGCCCGGTCACTTCGACCAGACCAGCGTAGTCGATTTCCGGACGCGACAGCAGGTTGAGCAAGTTGTATTCGTGGGTCAACGGCGTGCCGAATTTTTCGGCAATCGCATCGCCCTGTTCGGTGCCCGGGCGGACCCAAGTGCTTTTCAGCCGCTGTTCTTCCAACGCGATGCTTTCGCGTTTTTTGCAGAAGGCAGCCCACCGTGCGTCGTCGACCAGGCCCAGTTCGCGACCTTTTTCGGTAAGACGCAGGTCGGCGTTGTCTTCGCGCAGGATCAAGCGGTATTCCGCCCGGGATGTGAACATCCGGTACGGTTCCTGGGTACCCAGGGTAATCAGGTCGTCGACCAACACACCGATGTACGCCTCATCGCGACGCGGGCACCAGCTGTCTTTGCCCTGCGCGCGCAGTGCAGCATTGGTTCCGGCCAGCAAACCTTGGGCACCTGCTTCTTCGTAACCGGTGGTGCCGTTGATTTGCCCGGCAAAGAACAAACCGCCGATCACTTTGGTTTCCAGGCTGTACTTGAGGTCACGCGGGTCGAAGTAGTCGTACTCGATGGCGTAGCCCGGACGCACGATGTGCGCGTTTTCCATGCCGCGAATCGATTGCACGATCTGGATTTGCACGTCAAACGGCAGGGAAGTGGAGATACCGTTCGGGTACAGCTCATGAGTGGTCAAGCCTTCGGGCTCGATAAAAACCTGGTGGCTTTCCTTGTCGGCAAAGCGGTGGATCTTGTCTTCGATCGACGGGCAATAACGCGGGCCGATGCCTTCGATCACCCCGGAGTACATCGGCGAACGGTCGAGGTTCGCGGCAATGATTTCGTGGGTGCGCGCATTGGTGTGGGTGATCCAGCAGCTCACCTGTTTCGGATGCTGTTCCTTGGAGCCCATGAACGACATGACCGGGATCGGTGTATCGCCTGCTTGCTCGGTCATCACCGAGAAATCTACGGAACGCCCGTCAATACGCGGCGGGGTCCCGGTTTTCAGCCGACCGACACGCAGCGGCAGTTCACGCAGACGCTTTGCCAGGGCAATGGACGGCGGATCACCGGCACGGCCACCGGAATAGTTCTGCATGCCAATGTGGATAAGTCCGCCGAGGAATGTACCGGTGGTCAACACCACGGATTCTGCGAAGAAACGCAGACCCATTTGGGTGACAACTCCGCGCACCTGGTCCTGTTCGACGATCAGGTCATCTGCTGCTTGTTGAAATATCCACAGGTTCGGTTGGTTTTCCAGGGTTTCGCGGACTGCAGCCTTGTACAGGATGCGGTCGGCCTGAGCCCGGGTAGCCCTTACGGCCGGGCCTTTGCGGCTGTTGAGCACGCGAAATTGGATGCCACCTTTATCGGTAGCCATGGCCATCACGCCGCCAAGGGCGTCGATTTCCTTGACCAGATGGCTTTTACCGATCCCACCGATGGCGGGGTTGCAACTCATGGCGCCGAGGGTTTCCACGTTATGCGTCAACAACAGGGTTTTTACGCCCATTCGTGCTGACGCCAGTGCTGCCTCGGTACCGGCATGACCGCCGCCGATGACGATCACTTCAAAACGGGAAGGGAAATCCACCACGCACCTCGTGCCTGCTTATGTAGGTAATCAGGAATTGATTGTTGAAAGAGTTTTAGAGCTTTGGCGGCAAGTATAGGGACTTAGCCCTTCCTAAAGAACCCTTTGCACAAAATTTAACCAGCTGTGGATGAATCACAGACAATAGAAATTAAAAGAGAGAAATTTATTAAATCTTTGTTTTTATGTTTATTTCTACTGAGCACACTTTCTGTGGATAGATCTACACAGGCCTTTATTTACGGCGTGTACAGAGATTCAAAAGTCTGTGGTCATGTGCCAACGAGGCCCTTGGATAAGTCCTTTAAGCCTGTGGATTAAACAGGCGGTTATCCACAGAGGCATTTTTACTCAGGTTTCAGGGCCTGTTATCAACTGGGCACAGGGACGGTTATTCACAGAGCTTAATCCACAGAAATCGGCAAATCTGTCTGTCTTCAGTCCGCCACAACGCCAACCGAAACCTTTCACTCGATGGTGAGCACAGAAAAAAGAGATCTGTTGTGAGAAAACGGCGGGGCAGTTAATAATAGCGATTATCATTAACCTACCTTGTCATGCCCTATGTCCTCTTCTTCACACACGGCTGCGGTCCAGTACATTTATGAGCAGCACCACTCCTGGCTGCGCGGGTGGCTCAAAGGGAAGCTACATAACGCCTGTGATGCGGCCGATGTGGCGCACGATACGTTCGTGCGCATTCTGGGCGGGCGGCATGCGGCACAGATCGTTGAACCACGTGACTACCTGGCGACCATCGCCAGAGGCCTGGTGATTGATCGTTACCGTCGAAACGCCATCGAACAGGCCTACAAACAGACCCTGGCCGAACGGCCTGAAGCCATAACCATCAGTGAAGAAGACAAAGCCATCATCATCGAGACGTTGGTGGCTGTGGATAAAGCCTTGTCTGCACTCGGCGAGCGAGCGCGGCGGATATTCATGCTGTCCCAGGTCGAGGGGCTGACTTATCAACAGATTGCCGATCAGCTTCAGGTTTCACTGACCACGGTGAAGAAGCACATGATCCGTGTATTGACTGAATGCTCACTGATCATGGCCAGCCTGTAATGGCGGCGCCCGATCGCAAAACCTTTGAGGCTGCTGCCAGTTGGTACGTACAGTTTCAATCCCAGACGCCTACCGCCGATGAGCGCCAAGCCTGGCAACAATGGCTCAACGGCGATCCCTCCCATCAGGCCGCATGGAATCAGATGGAACAGTTGCAGCGCAGTCTCGGCGCCCTGCCTCCGGATTTCACCCGCCGCGCATTGTCGGCCACACAGCAACGTCGCCAGGTACTCAAGTGGATGTTGGTGCTGGGCGGCACCGGGTACCTGGGTTGGAATGTTCAGCAACACACGCCCCTGGGTAATCTGTGGGCCGATTACCGCACGGTCGTAGGTGAACGCCGGCGTATCGAATTGGCCGACGGCACGCGGATTGACCTGAATACCGGCACGGCGATTGATGTGCTATTTGATGAGCGCCAGCGTTTGATCCGCTTGCGCGAAGGTGAAGTACTTATTCACACCGGCAAGCTGGGTGTGCAGACGCCCTTTTATGTCGAAACCCGCCAAGGCCGCGTCCAGGCATTGGGTACTCGGTTTACCGTACGCCAGTTGCAGGACTCAACCCGCGTTAGCGTTCTGGAGGATCGGGTGAATGTGTCGCCTGGTGACCAGCCCCTCCAGGCCCGGCTGCTCAGTGCCGGCGAAAGCGCAGACTTCGATCGCCAAAAAGTGCAGCCAAACATCGTATACCGCACATCCCAGGCCGCCTGGGTCGATGGCCAACTGATCGTATTGGATGCACGCCTCGGTGATGTTATCGAAGAGCTCGCCCGCTATCGCCCAGGTGTCCTGCAATGCGACCTGGCCTCGGCACATCTGCGTGTTTCCGGGACCTTTCGCCTGGATTCCACCGACGCAGTGCTGGCCAATCTGCAGGCCACCCTGCCGATTCAGGTGAAATACTTCACTCGCTATTGGGTTTCGGTGAAGCGAATCGGTTGATCGAAAAAATATCTGCACGCGGGGTTATCTTTTTTTTACCTGACACGGCCCTACAGGTAATCACGATGCCACCTTCAGGGCTTACTCACCTATGCGCGTTCCCACCAAGCTCCGCCAGCGACTTTCCTACCACGGTATGACATGCAGCCTGCTGCTCGGCACGGCCACCACTGTCGGTGTGTTGTTATCCACGGGCGCCCTGGCCGCCAGCGCGGTGCAACACTACGTTATTGCGGCCGGCCCCCTGGATAACGCCTTGAGCCAATTTGCCGCCAAGGCGAATGTGATTCTGTCTTTTTCACCTCAACAAACCACACGTTTAAACACAGCAGGCTTGGAAGGTGACTACTCCGTGGACCAGGGTTTTGCGCTGCTGCTGCAAAACTCCGGTTTACAGGCGGTAGTCCAGGCGCCTGGCAGTTATGTCCTGCAGGCCGCTTCCACCGGCGAACTCACCCTCGCGCCCACCACAGTCAGCACTTATCAACAGGGCGGTTTCAATCAGGAGATTGCTGGGGATGTGGGCTACAAGGCGCAGAACAGCAGGGTCGGTACAAAGACCAGTACGCCGCTGTCGGAAACACCACGTTCGGTATCGGTCGTCACCGGCCAGCGTATCAAGGACCAGAAGTCGCAAACCCTGACCGAAGTGTTGGGTTACGTGCCCGGTATCTTTGCGCCTCCCTTTGCCGCAGGTGATGGGCTGGCGGGCGATCTGTTCTTCATTCGCGGTTTCAATGCCACGGATTACGGCTACGGCCTGCTGCGAGATGGCCTGCGCGTACAAGGTAATCGGTACGACACTACCAGTGAGCCTTATGGCCTGGAGCGGGTCGAAATCTTCCGCGGCCCCTCTTCCCTGCTCTACGGTGAAAATGCGCCTGGCGGTCTGGTGAATCTGGTAAGCAAACACCCTACTGCTACGCCACAAGGTGAAGTGCAGCTGGGTTATGGCTCCAATAATCGGCGTCAGTTGGGTGTGGATATCTCTGGGCCGCTCAATGACAGCGGCAATATCCTCGGCCGGGTTGTGATGCTCGGTCGCAAATCCGATACGCAGACCGACCATGTGCCAGACGATCGCCTGTACATCGCGCCATCACTGACCCTGAATTTCGACGACTACAACACCCTCACCCTGTTGGCCAATTACCAGAGAGACCACACTAATTTGGAACTCGGCCTACCGGCTGCTGGCACCTTGCTTGCAAACCCCACTGGCAAGCTCTCCAAGCACACCATGCTCGGCGACCCGGATTGGAATACGTTCGAACGCGAAACCTGGAGTACCGGTTACGAGTTCAGCCACAGCTTCAACGATGACTGGCAGTTCCGTCAGAACTCGCGCTACATGCAGTCTCGCATCAACCGCCATGAAACCTGGCCCAGTGCCCTGAATAACCGCGGCTTTGGCACTCAACTGAACATGACCGCCTATGACCGCTACAACAAGTCGATGGTCTATTCGCTGGATAACCAGCTGGAAGGCAAATTCCAGGTCGGTGGCCTGGAAAACACGGTGCTGTTTGGCGCCAGTTATGACCGCACCTCGTTCAATCAGGATTGGGACGCGGGGTTTGCCGGCACCATCAATGTGTATAACCCGGTGTACCTGCGTGACCCGTTGACGCCGGTGGCGGTGCAAAACACCCTGCTCGAGCAGCAGATGAAAGGCGTTTATGCACAGATCCAGAGCAAATACGATCACTGGCTGTTCCTGCTCGGCGGCCGTCAGGACTGGGTCGACAGCGATTTCCGTGACAAGGTGAACAAGGCTGGCAATACCGGGTCCGAAGACCGCAAGTTCACCTATCAGGGCGGGGTGATGTACCAGTTCGACAACGGCCTGACGCCGTATGTCAGCTACTCCACTGCCTTTGTCCCCGTGCAGCAGATCTCCAACGCCGGCTCGCCCTTGAAACCGATCACCAGCAGCCAGTACGAAATGGGCGTGAAGTACGAGCCGATCGGCTGGGATACGGCAATGACGGTGTCGGTGTATGACTTGCGCAAGGAAGACGACACTTACCTTGACGCCACCACCAATAGCTATCGCCAAGTAGGCGAAAGCCGGGCCAAGGGCGCTGAGGTAGAGGTCAACAGCAATCTCACGCCTAACCTGAATGTCACCGCAGCCTATACCTACACTGACGCGAGAATTACCAAGGATTCGGCGACGTCGTTGGTCGAGGGCCACCAGATGACCGGGGTTCCGCGTAACCAGGCCTCAGTGTGGGGCAAGTACCGCTTCTTCGATGGCCAACTCAAGGGCTTGTCCCTGGGCGGTGGCGTGCGTTATTTCGACAGTACCTTTTCCTACACCGCACCCACGCTGTATGGAAAGTTGGATGCAGGAAGCGTCACCTTGGTGGACGCAGCCGTTGGCTATCAGATCGACAAACACTGGTCTGTAGATGTGAACGCCAAGAACCTGTTCGACAAGGAATATGTATCTGGTTGCAACGATGCGGGCCGCTGCTATTGGGGTGACAGCCGTACCCTGCTCGGTACGGTGTCTTACAATTGGTAGGACGCTGTGGATAACTCGGTTATTTACCGATGCAGAAGCTGGAAAAGATCCGCCCCAACAAATCATCGGAGCTGAACGCGCCGGTGATTTCGCCTAACAGCTGCTGCGCCTGACGCAGATCTTCCGCCAGCAGCTCCCCGGCGCCCGCCAGGGTCAACTGCGCCCGACCGTGCTCCAACGCTGCGCTCGCATGGCGCAACGCCTCCAGATGCCGACGGCGCGCACTGAAGCTGCTTTCCGAGGTCTGCTCGTAGCCCATACAGGCTTTGAGGTGCTCGCGCAGCAGTTCCAGGCCTTCACCGGCCGACTTCGCGCTCAGGCTGATCGTGACGTGGCCATCCGCGCTGGTTTCCAGCGCAATGGCCTCTCCCGTCAAGTCAGCCTTGTTGCGAATCAAGGTGACCTTGGCCGGGTCCGGCCGGTGCTCGAGGAATTCCGGCCACAGGGCGAAAGGATCCACAGCCTCGGGCGCCGTTGCGTCCACCACCAACAGCACCCGATCCGCTTCGCCGATGGCTTTGAGCGCGCGTTCCACACCGATCTTTTCCACCTGGTCGTCGGTGTCGCGCAAACCGGCGGTGTCTACAACGTGCAACGGCATGCCGTCGATGTGGATATGTTCGCGCAGGATGTCCCGTGTGGTGCCGGCAATCTCAGTGACGATGGCGGCTTCACGCCCCGCCAGAGCATTGAGCAAGCTGGATTTTCCCGCATTGGGCCGCCCCGCGATCACAACGGTCATGCCGTCTCGCAGCAAGGCCCCCTGCCCGGCTTCACGCAGCACTGTGGATAACTCATCGCGAACTTTATCCAGCATCGCCAGTACGTGGCCATCGGCGAGAAAGTCGATTTCTTCTTCTGGAAAATCAATCGCCGCCTCGACGTAGATACGCAGGCTGATCAACTGCTCGGTCAAGTTATGCACACGCAGGGAGAACGCCCCCTGCAGGGAGCGCAATGCATTACGTGCCGCTTGTGCAGAACTGGCTTCAATCAGGTCGGCAATTGCTTCGGCCTGGGCCAGATCCAGCTTGTCATTCAAAAATGCCCGCTCGCTGAATTCCCCTGGACGTGCCAGGCGGCAGCCCAATTGCAGGCAGCGTTGCAGCAACATATCCAACACAACCGGACCGCCGTGTCCCTGCAACTCCAGGACGTCTTCCCCGGTGAATGAATTCGGCCCAGGGAAATAAAGCGCCAACCCCTCGTCCAGCACGTTGCCGTCAGCATCCAGGAACGGGCCGTAATGCGCATAACGCGCCTTCAACTCACGGCCACTCATGGCTTTGGCTGCCACACTCGCAAGCGGCCCCGAAATTCTAACGATGCCGACACCGCCGCGACCTTGAGCGGTAGCGACAGCAGCGATGGTTTCACGAGGAGCGCTCATCAACAGGTTCCAGACCAAAAGTGACAGAAAGCAAAACGCCCCACTAGGGGGCGTCTTGAGTGGTTATCCACAGAGTAAGTTACGCAGAGGCTTTTGCGGTAGCCGCTTCGATCTTGCGTGTGATGTACCACTGTTGGGAGATAGACAACACGTTGTTGACCACCCAGTACAGCACCAGACCAGCTGGGAACCACAGGAAGAAGAAGGTGAAGATGATCGGCATCATTTTCATCACCTTGGCCTGCATCGGATCCGGCGGAGTCGGGTTCAGGCGCTGCTGGATGAACATGGTCGCGCCCATGATGATCGGCAGGATAAAGAACGGGTCTTTGATCGACAGGTCGGTTATCCACAGGATGAACGGCGCCTGGCGCATCTCCACGCTTTCCAGGAGCACCCAGTACAGCGACAGGAACACCGGCATCTGCACCAGAATCGGCAAGCATCCACCCAGCGGGTTGATCTTCTCTTTCTTGTACAGCTCCATCATGGCCTGCGACATTTTCTGCCGGTCATCGCCATGTTGTTCTTTCAGCGCCGCCAGTTTCGGAGCCACCGCACGCATGCGCGCCATCGACTTGTAGCTGGCTGCCGACAGCGGGAAGAAAATCCCCTTGATCAGCATGGTCAGGAAGATGATCGAGAAGCCCCAGTTACCCACAATGCTGTGGATATGTTGCAGCAACCAGAAAATCGGCTGGGCGATGAACCACAGGAAGCCGTAATCCACAGTCAGCTCAAGACCTGGGGACAACTCTTTCAGCACAGCCTGGCTTTTCGGGCCGGCGTACAGGATAGCGCTGGTTTCAGCCTTGGCGCCGGGTGCGACGGTCAACGCCGGCCCAGTGAAGCCAATGATGTAGTTACCCTGGCTGTCCTTGCGGGTTTGAACCAGGTTGGCTTCACCCTTGTTCGGGATCCAGGCGGTCACGAAGTAGTGCTGCAGCCAGGCAACCCAGCCGCCTTGCACGGTTTCTTTCAGCGAGCCCTTGTCGATATCTTTCATCGACACTTTTTTGTACGGTTCGCTACTTGTCCACAGGGCGGCGCCCAGGTAAGTCGCGGTGCCGGTGGCAGTGCTGGAAGAAGGATCGGAGCTGGCGTCACGCTTGAGCTGGGCAAACAGGTTGCCGCTCCATGGTTTGTCGCTTTCGTTGTCGATCAGGTAAGTGACCTTCAAGTCGTACAAACCACGGGTGAAGCTGAAGCGCTTGATGTAGTTGACGCCGTCGAGGCTGAATTTCAGGTCGACGTTCAACTGGTTCTGGCCATCAGCCAGTTGATAAGTCTTCTGCTCGGTCGAGTAAATCGGACGACCGGTAGCACGTGCATCCGGACCATTGGTGCCGGTCAGGCCGCTTTGCGCCAGATAAGTACGCTCACCACCGTTATCGAACAGTTGGAACGGAACATCCGGATGGTCTTGACGACGTGGATACAGCGGCAGTTTCAACTGCGCGATATCACCACCTTGTGGGTCGATAGCCAGGTCGAGCACATCCGTTTTGACGTGGATGAGATCTTTGTTGGTGACCACTGGCGTTTCTAAAGGGGCGCTTGTCTCGCCATTCGCGCTGGGAACATCGGCACTCGCGGACGCATTGTTACCCAGCGGGGTGTCCGGAATAGCCGGCGCAGCCTGGTTGGTAGCAACATTCTGAGTCGGCAGGGCAGCCTGGCCATAGTCCTGGTTCCACTGAAGAACCATGACGTAGGACACGATTGCCAGGGCGACGATCAGGATCGTGCGTTTAATATCCATGATTACTCGGCCATCGAAGAAGAACGGGAGGTAGGGATAGGTGGAACCGGGTCATAACCACCGGGATTCCACGGATGACAGCGACCTAAACGACGAAAGGTCAGCCAGCCACCGCGCAGAAGACCATGGTTTTCTATGGCCTCTAACGCGTAGCAGGAACAACTGGGGTAGAAACGACAGTGGTTGGCCATCAGAGGACTAATGGCATAGCGATAAAACTGGATCGGAACGAGGGCCAGTTTACGCATCAAGGCTGTCTACCCCTACAGTTTCGGTGCTGACTGCTGGTGCTGGCTTGTGGGTACGCGCCAAACGTTTCCAGAGCTTGCCGAAATGCTGAATCAATTCGGGGTTTTCTACATCCCCCAAGCCTTTGCGCGCGACGATAACAATATCCCAACCAACCAGAGTGTCCTGGTGGAGGCGAAACGATTCGCGCATCAGACGCTTGAGGCGATTGCGCTCAACGGAGAGCTTTACGCTCTTCTTGCCGATCACCAACCCGAGTCGGGGGTGATCCAGATCGTTGTTACGCGCAAGGAGCAGGAGATTTTTCCCCGGAACCTTGCCGGTGGGGGAGTCAAAGACTGCCTTGAAATGCCGGGGGGTTAGCAGACGCTTTTCCCGACTGAAGTCCTGACTCACCACCAGTACCGGATTATCAAACTGCCAGACGCGCACGACCTTTGGCGCGACGACGCGACAGGACAGCACGGCCGTTCTTGGTAGCCATGCGAGCACGGAAGCCGTGGGTGCGGGCGCGTTTGATGGTGCTTGGTTGGAAAGTACGTTTCATGGCGTTGTTACCTGGTTCGTCCACAACGGGCCGGAATGGCCCCCGTTTTAAGAGACCGGCGATTCTAGTGAAAGCAAGCCTCTAGGTCAATTTCCAACCAGCTTTTCCTTTAATTAGATCTCCACAGGCCATTGGCTCTTTTCTGTTCGCTTGGCTTCCAGTGCTCATGGGATAGATATAAAAATAAAGAAGGAAGTTATTTAAAGCTTTTCTGTAAAGCTTATAAAAGCTAGACACGCATTCAGCTGTGGATAACTGCCTTTAGGCCATATTCCACGTGATGTACAGAGAATGACAACACGGGGGAGAAACGGTGCTCTGCCTGTGCTGCGCTGTCGGATAAGCTGTGTGTGGAATGGGCTGTTATCCACAGGCTGGTTACCCACAGACTTTCGCCCCCACTTGTGCAACGATCTCAGGGCCGCTTATCCACAGAGCTTATGCACAGACCATTGGTCGCCTTTATTGCTGTTAAGACGTTGATTTTGGCTGGCCTGTGATCAAGCTACATGTGGATAAGTGGACGGCTCGCCGCTACAATGGCGGCTGTTTTTGCCTCACCGGCTTTCAACTTAGGGGATATCCGTGTCAGTGGAACTTTGGCAGCAGTGCGTGGAGCTTTTGCGCGATGAGCTGCCTGCCCAGCAATTCAACACCTGGATCCGTCCGCTACAGGTCGAAGCCGAAGGCGACGAGTTGCGTGTCTACGCACCCAATCGTTTTGTTCTCGATTGGGTCAACGAGAAGTACCTGAGCCGCGTTCTGGAATTGCTCGATGAACATGGCAACGGCCTCGCGCCCGTGCTCTCCTTATTAATAGGCAGCAAACGCAGCTCTGCACCTCGCGCTGCGCCGAATGCGCCATTGGCCGCTGCGGCGTCGCAAGCCCAGGCAGCCGCCGCACCGGCCGTCAGTGCGCCTGCTCCTGCACCGGCGTCATCCAAATCGTCTGCGAGGAAAAGCGCGCCAGAAAATGAAGAGCCGTCCCGCGACAGCTTTGACCCGATGGCAGGCGCCGCGTCCCAGCAAGCCCCGGTCCGCGCCGAACAGCGCACCGTCCAGGTCGAAGGCGCGCTCAAGCACACCAGCTACCTGAACCGTACGTTCACCTTCGAGAACTTTGTCGAAGGTAAATCCAACCAGTTGGCTCGCGCAGCCGCCTGGCAGGTCGCCGATAACCCCAAGCATGGTTACAACCCGCTCTTCCTTTATGGTGGCGTTGGCTTGGGTAAGACTCACTTGATGCACGCTGTGGGTAACCACCTATTAAAGAAGAACCCGAATGCCAAGGTCGTGTACCTGCACTCGGAGCGTTTCGTGGCAGACATGGTCAAGGCCTTGCAGCTCAACGCGATCAACGAGTTCAAGCGGTTCTACCGCTCGGTTGATGCGTTGCTGATCGATGACATTCAATTCTTTGCCCGTAAAGAGCGTTCCCAGGAAGAGTTTTTCCACACCTTCAACGCCCTGCTCGAAGGTGGTCAGCAGGTCATCTTGACCAGCGACCGTTATCCGAAGGAAATCGAAGGCCTGGAAGAACGCCTGAAGTCGCGCTTCGGCTGGGGCCTGACTGTTGCGGTAGAGCCGCCGGAGCTTGAAACCCGCGTAGCGATCCTGATGAAAAAGGCCGATCAGGCCAAAGTCGATCTGCCACACGATGCCGCCTTCTTTATCGCCCAACGCATCCGCTCCAACGTGCGTGAGCTCGAAGGTGCACTCAAGCGGGTCATCGCGCACTCACACTTCATGGGCCGCGACATCACCATCGAGCTGATTCGCGAATCCCTCAAAGACTTGTTGGCGCTGCAGGACAAACTGGTGAGTGTGGATAACATCCAGCGCACCGTGGCCGAGTACTACAAGATCAAGATTTCCGACCTGTTGTCCAAGCGCCGTTCGCGCTCGGTTGCACGTCCCCGTCAGGTGGCCATGGCGCTCTCCAAGGAGTTGACCAACCACAGCCTGCCGGAAATCGGTGATGTGTTTGGCGGACGCGACCACACCACGGTCTTGCACGCGTGCCGCAAGATCAACGAACTTAAGGAATCCGACGCGGATATTCGCGAGGACTACAAGAACCTGCTGCGTACACTGACTACTTGATGACACCAGCGCAGCTTATTAAGGCAAGGGACTAGACCATGCATTTCACCATTCAACGCGAAGCCCTGTTGAAACCCCTGCAACTGGTCGCAGGCGTCGTCGAGCGCCGACAGACCTTGCCGGTGCTCTCTAACGTATTGCTGGTCGTCGAAGGCCAGCAATTGTCCCTGACCGGTACCGACCTGGAAGTCGAGCTGGTCGGCCGTGTACAGCTGGAAGAACCCGCCGAGCCTGGCGAGATCACCGTGCCGGCGCGCAAGCTGATGGACATCTGCAAAAGCCTGCCGAACGATGCGTTGATCGACATCAAGGTTGATGAAGCGAAGTTGGTCGTCAAGGCCGGCCGCAGCCGCTTCACCTTGTCCACCTTGCCGGCAAATGATTTCCCGACGGTTGAAGAAGGCCCGGGTTCTCTGACGTGCAGCCTGGATCAGAGCAAGCTGCGTCGCTTGATCGAGCGCACCAGCTTCGCCATGGCTCAGCAGGATGTACGCTACTACCTCAACGGCATGCTGTTGGAAGTGTCGGAAGGTATTATCCGCGCGGTGGCCACCGACGGTCACCGTCTGGCGATGTGTTCGATGCGTGCCGATATCGGCCAACCGGATCGTCACCAGGTGATCGTGCCGCGCAAGGGTATCCTTGAGCTGGCGCGTCTGCTTACAGAGCCGGAAGGCAACGTCAGCATCGTGCTGGGGCAGCACCATATCCGCGCGACTACCGGCGAATTCACTTTCACTTCCAAGCTGGTTGACGGCAAGTTCCCGGATTACGAGCGCGTGTTGCCTAAAGGTGGCGACAAGCTGGTGCTGGGCGATCGCCAAGCGCTGCGTGAAGCGTTCAGCCGTACCGCGATCCTGTCCAACGAGAAGTACCGTGGTATCCGTCTGCAACTGGCCAACGGTCAGTTGAAAATCCAGGCGAACAACCCGGAGCAGGAAGAAGCGGAAGAAGAAGTGGGCGTTGACTACAACGGCGGTTCGCTGGAAATCGGCTTCAACGTGAGCTATCTGTTGGACGTACTGGGTGTGATGACCACCGAACAGGTTCGTCTGATTCTGTCGGACTCCAATAGCAGCGCCCTGGTGCAGGAATCCGACAACGATGACTCGGCTTACGTAGTCATGCCGATGCGCCTGTAACCATGCTCAGCAGAAGCTAGATGTCCCTCAGTCGCGTCTCGGTCACCGCGGTGCGCAATCTGCACCCGGTGACCTTCTCCCCCTCTCCCCGCATCAATATCCTCCACGGCGCTAACGGCAGTGGCAAAACCAGCGTGCTGGAAGCCATTCATCTGTTGGGGCTTGCCCGTTCCTTCCGCAGCGCTCGCCTGTTACCCGTCATCCAGTACGAACAATTGGCGTGCACGGTGTTTGGCCAGGTCGAACTGGCGGAAGGTGGGCATAGCAGCCTGGGCATATCCCGAGATCGCGGTGGAGAGTTCCAAATCCGCATTGACGGGCAAAATGCTCGCAGTGCCGCGCAGCTGGCGGAAATTCTGCCGCTGCAATTGATCAACCCCGACAGCTTTCGTTTGTTGGAGGGTGCCCCGAAAATCCGCAGGCAATTCCTCGATTGGGGAGTGTTCCACGTGGAACCACGTTTCATGGCCACGTGGCAGCGCTTGCAGAAGGCCCTGCGGCAGCGGAACTCATGGCTGCGGCATGGTACACTTGACGCCGCTTCGCAAGCGGCCTGGGACCGTGAACTGTGCCTGGCCAGCGACGAAATAGATGAATACCGCCGCGCCTATATCAAAGCCTTGAAACCAGTCTTTGAGCAGACCTTGAGTGAGTTGTTGGACCTCGAAGGGCTGACGCTGAGCTACTACCGTGGTTGGGACAAAGAGCGTGAGCTGAGTGCAGTGCTCGCGACGTCCCTGCAGCGGGATCAGCAAATTGGCCATACCCAGGCCGGACCACAACGGGCTGATTTGCGCCTTAGATTAGGCGCTCACAATGCTGCGGACATTTTGTCCCGTGGCCAGCAGAAGTTGGTGGTGTGCGCACTGCGTATTGCCCAGGGCCACTTGGTGAGCCAAGCCCGGCGCGGTCAGTGTATTTATCTGGTGGACGACTTGCCGTCGGAACTCGACGAGCAGCACCGCCACGCGCTATGCCGCTTGTTGGAAGAATTACGCTGCCAGGTGTTTATCACTTGTGTAGACCACGAATTATTGAGGGAAGGCTGGCAGACGGAAACGCCAGTCGCTTTGTTCCACGTGGAACAAGGCCGTATCACCCAGACCCACGACCATCGGGAGTGAAGGCATGAGCGAAGAAAACACGTACGACTCGACCAGCATTAAAGTGCTGAAAGGTTTGGATGCCGTACGCAAACGTCCCGGTATGTACATTGGCGACACTGATGACGGTAGCGGTCTGCACCACATGGTGTTCGAGGTGGTCGACAACTCCATCGACGAAGCTTTGGCCGGTCACTGCGACGACATCAGCATCATCATCCACCCGGATGAGTCTATTACCGTGCGTGACAACGGTCGCGGTATTCCAGTAGACGTGCACAAAGAAGAAGGCGTCTCGGCGGCGGAGGTCATCATGACCGTGCTCCACGCCGGCGGTAAGTTCGACGACAACTCCTATAAGGTCTCCGGTGGTTTGCACGGTGTTGGCGTTTCGGTAGTGAACGCACTGTCCGAAGAGCTGATCCTGACCGTGCGCCGTAGCGGCAAGATCTGGGAACAGACGTACGTCCACGGTGTTCCACAAGAACCGATGAAAATCGTCGGCGACAGTGAAACCACCGGTACGCAGATCCACTTCAAGCCATCGGCTGAAACCTTCAAGAATATCCACTTCAGCTGGGACATCCTGGCCAAGCGGATTCGTGAACTGTCGTTCCTTAACTCCGGCGTGGGTATCGTCCTCAAGGACGAGCGCAGCGGCAAGGAAGAGCTGTTCAAGTACGAAGGCGGCTTGCGTGCGTTCGTTGAATACCTGAACACCAACAAGACTGCGGTGAACCAGGTGTTCCACTTCAACATCCAGCGTGAAGACGGCATTGGCGTGGAAATCGCCCTTCAGTGGAACGACAGTTTCAACGAGAACCTGTTGTGCTTCACCAACAACATTCCTCAGCGCGACGGCGGTACTCACCTGGTGGGTTTCCGTTCCGCACTGACGCGTAACCTGAATACCTATATCGAGGCCGAAGGCCTGGCCAAGAAGCACAAAGTCGCCACCACCGGTGATGATGCGCGTGAAGGCCTGACCGCGATTATTTCGGTGAAAGTGCCGGATCCCAAGTTCAGCTCCCAGACCAAAGACAAGCTGGTGTCTTCCGAAGTGAAGACTGCCGTTGAACAGGAAATGGGCAAGTATTTCTCCGACTTCCTGCTGGAGAACCCGAACGAAGCCAAGCTGGTCGTTGGCAAGATGATCGACGCTGCACGTGCCCGTGAAGCGGCGCGTAAAGCACGTGAGATGACCCGTCGTAAAGGTGCGCTGGATATCGCTGGCCTGCCGGGCAAACTGGCTGACTGCCAGGAGAAGGACCCTGCCCTCTCCGAACTGTACCTGGTGGAAGGTGACTCTGCTGGCGGTTCCGCCAAGCAGGGTCGTAACCGTCGCACCCAGGCCATCCTGCCGTTGAAGGGTAAGATCCTCAACGTCGAGAAGGCGCGCTTCGACAAGATGATTTCTTCCCAGGAAGTTGGCACCTTGATCACAGCGTTGGGCTGCGGTATCGGCCGCGACGAGTACAACATCGACAAGCTGCGCTACCACAACATCATCATCATGACCGATGCTGACGTCGACGGTTCGCACATCCGGACCCTGCTGCTGACCTTCTTCTTCCGTCAGTTGCCGGAGCTGATCGAGCGTGGCTACATCTACATCGCCCAGCCGCCGTTGTACAAAGTCAAAAAAGGCAAGCAAGAGCAATACATCAAAGACGACGACGCCATGGAAGAGTACATGACGCAGTCGGCCCTGGAAGATGCCAGCCTGCACTTGAACGATGAGGCTCCGGGTATCTCCGGTGAAGCGTTGGAGCGTCTGGTTAACGACTTCCGCATGGTGATGAAGACCCTCAAGCGTCTGTCGCGCCTGTACCCTCAGGAGTTGACCGAGCACTTCATCTACCTGCCAGCCGTCAGCCTGGAGCAACTGGGCGACCACGCGCACATGCAGGATTGGCTGGCCCAGTACGAAGTGCGTCTGCGCACTGTCGAGAAGTCCGGCCTGGTGTACAAAGCCAGCCTGCGTGAAGACCGTGAACGTAACGTATGGCTGCCAGAGGTCGAACTGATCTCCCACGGCCTGTCGAACTACGTCACCTTCAACCGCGACTTCTTCGGCAGCAATGACTACAAGACCGTAGTAACGCTGGGCGCGCAACTGAGCACCCTGTTGGACGACGGCGCTTATATTCAACGTGGCGAACGCAAGAAGCAGGTCAAGGAATTCAAGGAAGCCCTCGATTGGCTGATGGCCGAAAGCACCAAGCGCCATACCATCCAGCGCTACAAAGGTCTGGGTGAAATGAACCCGGATCAGCTGTGGGAAACCACCATGGACCCTGCTCAGCGTCGCATGCTGCGCGTGACCATCGAGGACGCCATTGGCGCGGACCAGATCTTCAACACCCTGATGGGTGATGCGGTCGAGCCTCGTCGTGACTTCATTGAAAGTAATGCCCTGGCGGTCTCCAACCTGGACTTCTGATTCTGATAGTCTGCTGAACCCAAAAGGCCAACGCTATGCGTTGGCCTTTTTTATTGGGTGAATATCCGCTGTCTGCTGAATGCTCCACGTGGAACATTCTGGTTTTCAGCCCTGTTGCGAGGGCACCGCTACACTTTCCAATCGGTAACCGTACCCATAGATCGTCAACAGCTGCCACCCCCTATCCGCGGTCAGTCCCAACTTATTACGCAGTCGATAGATATGCGTATCGAGCGGCCGCGACGACACCATTTCTTCGTGGGTCCAAAACCGCTCATAGAGATACTCTCGGGAAAGCGGTCGGGCCAGGTTGGCAAACAAGCAACTGGCCAGACGGTACTCGCGTTCGGTGAGGTTGATCGGTTTGCCCGCCCGGGTCACGGTCAACTCCGCATCATCAAAGGTCAGGTCGTTGAAGCTCTGCACTTCATGGTTGGCTGATTTCTGCAGGCCGTGGCGACGCAGAACCGCCGTCACCCTCGCCTTCAGTTCATTGGGACGGAAGGGCTTGCTGACATAATCATCGGCACCACTGTTCAGCGCAGTGACGATATCGCTCTCTGCATCGCGGCTGGTCAGCATGATGACCGCAGGCGGCGACTCCATGTGTTCACGGGTCCAGCGCAACAGAGCAATACCGCTTATATCCGGCAATTGCCAATCGAGTATCAACAGGTCGAAGGTTTCCCGGCGCAATTGGCGTAGCAGGTCTTCACCGCGTTCGAAGCAGTGCAGAGTCCAGGGTTGTTCGGCGGTGCTGGGGATTTGTCGCAGTGTCTGTTCCACCCGTCGCAGTTCCGCGGGTTCGTCATCCAGTATTGCGACACGCATGGGTGGGTCCTTTCTTCTTGAAAAATACGGCAGCCGTCAGCCGGGTTAGTGATGGGCACGTACTGCGCAGATGCCGGTCTCTGAATCTGAAGAATTGTGTTCAGATCCGTCGACCCCTTGGATCTCTCGGTACGCTGGCATCAATGTGCGATTAACCCATTGAAAGTCCTTGATACCGATGTGGGAAAGATACCGGCTCCCGCCCATAAGGAAAAGGATCAGCCGACGCATGCGCTGCCGTACACTCCTGCGTGCTGGTGTCAGATACCTTCTGGAACCCAATCTTGATGAGCACCATGATCCTTTCTTCGAACCGCCTGTGCCGCGCCCTCCCCTCATTGTTGATCATGGCTGTCGGTTCTGCAGGGGCGGTTGGCAAGACGCGCACGCCTTATATCGATGATCACATGCTGTGTCGCCCCCAGCCCCTGCCGGCGGTGGTTCAGCATCTCACCGGGGAAGCCTGGAAAATTGATACCAAGGGCCAGGCGAGCCTTTTGCTGGAAGGCATGACCATTGATGAACAGGAAGGCGTGAAGACCTCGGCGTCGGCGTTTGTCAGCCTGTTGCTCGGTGACGGATCCCGCGTGGTGTTGCCCGCAAGTTCACAGGTTCGATTGCATCTGGAGCGCAAGCTGTCGATTCCCCAGGTTGTACTCGAACAAGGTCAGGCGGAAGCGTATGTGATCAAGCGTACCAGCGACCATGATCGTTTTCAGATCGTGACCCCCGTGGGGGTGTTGGGCGTACGCGGCACGCATTTCCGGGTGCGTAACGACGCAGAGCAATCGCTGCTCGAAGTGTTGGATGGGCAGGTTGCCGTCAGCCGCGAGGCGAAAAACCAGCCGATGGAACAGGAGGTAAAAATCGGTGCCCGGCAAGGTCTGCTGTTCAGGAAGCAGGGAGACCTGAAACCGGTTGAGCTACTTGCTGCACCGAAGCTCGTGGGTCAGGACGGCCAGAAAGGCGATGCGCCGGTCTGGAGCCTGTACCTCCGGCCTTTGCCCGGAGCCCAGCGATACCGGGCACAGGTCGCTACCGACAAAGCCTTCATGGACATCAAGCAGGAAAACTTTTCCAGTGCGCCGAAAATGAGCTTCACTGGGCTCAAAGCCTCGTTCTACCACGTGCGCCTTTCGGCCTACGATGAAAACGGGCTGGAGGGAGAAACCGGGGTCTATGACATCTTTTACTACCCACCCACCACCCAGGCACATTGACCTATGAAGCTCTGGGGCAAGACCGAAAAACGCCAGCCCACCCATGCCCAGCGCCTGTTTCATGGCCTGGTGCGCGAGTGGTTGTGGATCGGGTTGCTGTTGCTGCCTGTTACCGTCTATCTGTCGTTGAGCCCAGGCCTGGCGTTGAATAATCCGCTGTACGACAGCCTTCGGCGCCTTACCCCGCTTCCTGTAGACCCGCGCATCCTGCTGGTGACCATTGATGACGCCAGCCTGAAGAAGCTTGGCCAGTGGCCCTGGCCACGCAGCTTGCACGCCGACCTCATCGACCGCCTCAGCGCCAGTCAACCGGCGGGTATCCTCTTCGATGTGATCTTCAGTGAGCCCGGCGATCCCGCCAATGACATACGCTTGGCCGAAGCGGTATGCAATGCAGGCAACGTCTTGCTGCCTCTGGTACGTGAGGGCACTTCAAGTTATAGCCAGCCCGGTGGTCAGATGCTGGCGTTGCATAAGTGCGCCAAGGGCGTGGGCCACATCAATGTCGAAGCGGACAGCGACGGCGTGGTCCGCAGCCTGTATCTACGTGAAGGCCCTCCCGAGACGACGGCACCGCAACTGGCCTGGCTGGCCTATGAGATGAGCGGCGAGCTATCGGACATGCCGGGCGAGCCGCAGCAGGCGATCGCACAACACTGGCACCGTGAACACGCCATCCGCATCCCGTTTATCGCACCCCATACCCATTTCCCCAGCGTGTCCTACGTCAGCGTATTGCGCGGTGAGGTTCCTCCCGAGCAGCTACGAGGCCGCCTGATCCTGGTGGGTTCAACGGCTTCCGGTATGGGGGATCGGTTCGTCACCCCCCTCTCCTCCACGGTCGGTACAACGGCGGGTGTGGAAATCCAGGCAAATGTGCTCAACGGCTTGCTGCAAGGTCGCAGCATTGTCGACCTGCCGGGCTGGCTCGCGGCGCTGATGGCGACCTCCCTGGTGGCATTGTTGCTGGGCCTGCTGCTCTTTCGCCCGCGCTATGCACTGTGGATGACCCTGGGCTGCATGATCGCTGCGTTGCTCGGCGCCTGGGCCTTGTTGCGCCTGGGCCACTGGTGGTCGCCAGCCGCGTGTCTGATTGGTTTGCTGCTCAGCTACCTGATCTGGAACTGGCGTCGCCTGAGCGTGATCCTCGCCTACTTCGGCTGGGAGTTGGCGCGTCTGGATAACGAACCCAAAGTCCTGCCCGAACGCCGCCGTGCGCCCGCCAGCAAAGGCGACGTGCTGCAAGCGCGTATCTTTGCCCTGGAGCAGGCCGTAAGCCGCACGCGGGATACGCGGCGCTTCATGGCCGATGGCCTGGAGTGCCTGCCGGTAGCGACGCTGATTACCGACCCCATGGGTAACATCCTGCTGGCCAACCGCATTGCCCGCGAGGTGTTCGGCAATGACCTGGTCACCGAAAACCTGCTGGAACAATTGGCCGACCTGGGCTACCCGCCGCTGCACAATGGCGTGCGCCCCGCCCTCTCGGCGCTGGAGCTGGTCGAGTTCCGCGACATCCATCAACGCAGCCTGCGCATGGAATTGGCACCCTTGCTGCCGGCCGAAGGTGATGTTGCACTGGGCTGGCTGTTGAGCCTGACGGATTTGAGCAAGGAGCGTGATGCGCAACAGCACCGCGAAACCATGTTGCGTTTCCTCTCTCATGACTTGCGTGCACCGCACTCGGCGATCCTCGCGCTGCTGGATGTGCATAACGGCGAGTCCCCAGTCTTCGCCCAGATAGAACAACAGGTTCGCCGCGCCCTGGGCCTTACCGAATCTTTCGTGCAACTGGCGAAGGCCGAAGCTGACGGTTACCAGTTCCAGCCGACGCTGTTTGCGATGTTGGTGATGGACGCCTTTGATCAGGTGGCGCTGATCGCCCAGCTCAAGGGGATCCACCTGGTTCATGATCTGGATGAGGCCGACGAGGGCATGGTCTCCGCTGACCAGTCGCTGCTCACTCGTGCGTTGTTCAATGTGCTGGAGAACGCGATCAAATACTCCTCTTCCGGTACCACCGTCAGGTTGCGGCACAGCAGTGCGCAGGGCTGGTTGGAATGCCGTATCAGCGACCAGGGGCCGGGGATTGCGGCAGAGGATTTGCCGGAGCTATTCAGCCAATACCGGCGCTTTGAGTCCGCTCAGGGTAGTGAAGGATTGGGGTTGGGGTTGACCATGGTCAAGGCGGTAGTCGAGCGCCACGGTGGACATATCCGTTGCGAAAGCGTGGTAGGCAAAGGCACCACGTTCAGCCTGCAACTACCCCTGCTGGAAGACTGAAAAAACGTACTTTTCTGCTGTGCATAAAAAACCGGTCGCAAGGACCGGTTTTTTTATGCGGAAAAAACTTATGCACCTTTTCCAAGATTTTATGAGCTTGGGAAATATGCAATAAAATCAGGCTGTTATGATTAAAAAAGCGCAATTCGCCAACAAACCGTACACAGGTTATCCACAGATGCTCAGATCACCGGCGTGTCGACCACAACAGGCTCTGGCGGCAGCGAACCCATTGCCCGTTGCTGCGCTTCATTCCACGCCTGAGCGCGGTCATTCAGCGCTGCAATGGCACGTGGGCCTTCACCTTCTGCGTACATCGGTTCGCCAATCACCACGGTGATGATGCCTTCGCGCTTGGCCCATCCGGTCTTTGGCCAGAACTTGCCGGCGTTATGGGCAATCGGCAGCACGGGCAAGTTGGCGTTGACTGCCAAAGCCGTACCCCCGCGTGAGAACTTGCCTACGGTGCCGTAGGGCACGCGAGTTCCTTCCGGGAAGATCAGTACCCACACGTTATCCTTGAGCAGTTCATCGCCCTTCTTGGCCACGTGCTTGAGCGCTGCCTTGGGGTTGTCGCGGTCGATGGCGATCGGACGCAACATGGCCATGGCCCAGCCGAAGAACGGCACATACAGCAACTCACGCTTGAGCACCTGGCTCAACGGCGAGAAGTACGCCGAGAGAAAGAACGTCTCCCAAGTGCTCTGGTGGTTCGACAGAATCACGCACGGCTGGTCCGGGACATTTTCCGCGCCCCTGATCTCGAAGCGGATGTTCAGGAACACCTTGGTCAGCCACAGCGCGCAACGGCACCAGTAAACGTTGATGAAGCGATAGCGCGCCTTGAACGGCAAGAAGGGCGCAATAAAAAAGCTCAGGGTGCACCAGAGAAACGAACTGGTGCCCAACAGCAGGTAAAAGAAAAAGGTTCTGATGGCCTGCAAAATCGACATGGCGGCATTTACCGTTGCGGGACAACGCCCGCCTGTTAAAAGCGCACTCCCGAACAGTCCTTGGTCAGGAAGTCGAGGGCGGCTAGTTGTTGATAAGTTCTGCGGCAACGGCCGCCAGATCGTCAAAAATCAAGGTGCCTACCGGCAGGTTTTTCGCCTGGGTCTTTTCGCCTTTCCCGGTCTTGACCAAAACTGGCTGAGAGTCGACGGCTTTGGCCGCCTCCAGGTCACCGAGGCTGTCCCCGACGAACCATAGCCCAGCCAAGGGCACCTTGTAATGTTCTGCAATGGTTTTCAACATGCCAGGCTTGGGTTTGCGGCAATTGCAGCCCTCATCCGGCCCGTGGGGGCAGTACACCACCAGCCCCACCTCACCGCCCTGCTCGGCCACCAGTGCACGCAGGCGTGCGTGCATGGCGTCCAGGGTGGCGATGTCGTAGTACCCGCGAGCAATTCCGGACTGGTTGGTGGCGATCGCCACCGTCCAGCCGGCTTTGCTCAACTGCGCGATGGCCTCGATGGAGCCGGGCAGTGGAATCCATTCCGCCACCGACTTGATGTAAGCGTCGGAGTCGTAGTTGATCACCCCGTCCCGATCGAGAATCAGCAGTTTCAACATGGTCAGCTCAGCGTCGAAATGTCAGCGATGTTGACGAACAAGCCACGCAGGCGCGCCAGCATGGCGTAGCGGTTTTTCCGCACGCCGGCATCGTCGGCATTGATCATCACCGCTTCGAAGAACGCATCCACCGGCTCACGCAAGGTGGCCAGGCGCGCCAATGCTTCGGCGTAGTTGCGCTCAGCGATCAGCGGCTTCACCGCGTTTTCCGCCTTGGCGATGGCCGAGTTCAGCGAGAACTCCTTGGCATCGGCAAACAGGCCAGGGTCGACGTCAGTGTTGCCCAGGCCTTCGGCCTTGCTCAGCAGGTTCGACACACGCTTGTTCACGGCGGCCAGGGCGTCGGCTTCCGGCAGTTTGCGGAACGCCTGCACGGCTTGTACGCGCTGGTCGAAGTCCAGCGCCGAACCCGGCTGCAGGGCACGTACCGACAGGTACACCGACACGTCCACGCCTTCGTCTTCGTACCGCGCACGCAGGCGGTCGAACACAAACTCCAGTACTTGCTCGGCCAGGCCGGCCTGCTTGACCTTGGCACCGAACTGGCCGACCGCGAACACCACGGCCTGGGTCAGGTCGAGGTCCAGCTTTTTGTCGATCAGGATACGCAGCACGCCCAGGGCCGCACGGCGCAGGGCATACGGGTCTTTGCTGCCGGTTGGCAACATGCCGATACCGAAGATACCTACCAGGGTGTCCAGTTTATCGGCGATGGCCACGGCTGCACCGGTCAGGGTGCTTGGCAATTCAGCGCCGGCACCGCGCGGCATGTACTGCTCGTTCAGGGCCAGTGCCACGTCGTCCGGTTCGCCGTCGTTGAGGGCGTAGTAGTAACCGGCTACGCCTTGCATCTCCGGGAACTCGCCGACCATCTCGGTGGCCAGGTCGCACTTGGACAGCAGGCCAGCGCGGGCAGCCCAGGCGGAGTCACCACCAATGCGCGGCGCAATGTAGGCGGCCAGCTTGGAAACCCGCACAGCTTTGTCGTAGACGCTGCCGAGTTTTTCCTGGAATACCACGTTCTGCAGGCGCAGGTTGAAGTCTTCCAGCTTCTGTTTCTTGTCTTGCTTGAAGAAGAACTCGGCGTCGGTCAGGCGCGGGCGCACGACTTTCTCGTTACCGGCGATGATCTGCTGCGGGTCCTTGCTCTCGATGTTGGCCACGGTGATAAAGCGCGGCAGCAATTTACCGTCCACGTCCAGCAGGCAGAAGTACTTCTGGTTGTCCTGCATGGTGGTGATCAGGGCTTCCTGCGGCACGTCGAGGAAACGCTCCTCGAACGAGCACACCAGCGGCACCGGCCATTCAACCAGCGCGGTCACTTCGTCGAGCAGGCTTGGCGGCACGATGGCGGTGCCCTCCTGCAGGCGGGCCAGTTCTTCGGTGCGCTTGCTGATCAGCTCGCGACGCTCGTTGGCATCAGCCAGCACATAGGCAGCGCGCAGGTCATTGAGGTAGTTGGCCGGCGAAGTGATACGTACCGCTTGCGGATGATGGAAGCGGTGGCCACGGGAGTCACGGCCGGCCTTCTGGGCGAGGATGGTGCAGTCGATGACCTGGTCACCGAGCAGCATCACCAGCCATTGGGTTGGGCGTACGAACTCTTCCTTGCGTGCACCCCAGCGCATACGCTTGGGGATCGGCAGGTCGTTCAACGAATCTTCGACGATGGTTGGCAGCAGGCTGGCGGTCGGCTTGCCCGTGATGACCTGGCTGAACCGCAGTTTCGGGCCGCTCTGGTCGATCTCACTCAGTTCCACGCCACACTTCTTGGCGAAACCCAGGGCAGCCTGGGTCGGGTTGCCTTCGGCGTCGAAAGCGGCCTGGCGCGGTGGGCCGTCGAGGTTGATGCTGCGGTCCGGCTGCTGGGTTTCCAGTGCGGTCAGCAACACGGCCAGGCGGCGCGGCGCGGCGTAGACTTTTTTCGCGGCGAACTTCAGGCCGGCGGTTTGCAGGCCCTTTTCGATACCGGCCAGGAACGCATCGGCCAGAGTGTTCAGTGCCTTGGGTGGCAGCTCTTCGGTGCCCAGTTCAACCAGGAAATCTTGAGCACTCATTGTGCAGCCTCCAGCTTAGCCAACACTTCATCACGCAGGTCCGGGGTGGCCATCGGGAAGCCCAGCTTGGCGCGAGCCAGCAGGTAGGCTTGGGCGACGGAACGCGCCAGGGTGCGTACACGCAGGATGTATTGCTGGCGCGCGGTTACCGAGATGGCACGGCGCGCGTCCAGCAGGTTGAAGGTATGGGAGGCCTTCAACACCATTTCATAGCTTGGCAACGGCAGCGGCTGGTCGAGCTCGATCAGGCGCTTGGCTTCGCTTTCGTAGAAATCGAACAGTTCGAACAGCTTGTCGACGTTGGCGTGTTCGAAGTTGTAGGTGGACTGCTCCACTTCGTTCTGGTGGAACACGTCGCCGTAGGTGACCTTGCCGAACGGGCCGTCAGCCCACACCAGGTCGTAGACCGAGTCCACGCCCTGCAGGTACATGGCCAGGCGCTCGAGACCGTAGGTGATCTCGCCGGTCACCGGGTAGCACTCGATACCACCGGCCTGCTGGAAGTAAGTGAACTGCGTCACTTCCATGCCGTTGAGCCAGACTTCCCAGCCCAGGCCCCAGGCGCCCAGGGTCGGCGATTCCCAGTTGTCTTCGACGAAACGGATGTCGTGGACCAATGGGTCCAGGCCCACATGCTTGAGCGAGCCCAGGTAGAGTTCCTGGAAGTTGTCCGGGTTCGGCTTCAATACCACCTGGAACTGGTAGTAGTGCTGCAGACGGTTCGGGTTTTCGCCGTAGCGGCCGTCAGTCGGGCGACGACTGGGCTGCACATAAGCGGCGTTCCAGGTTTCCGGGCCGATGGCACGCAGGAATGTAGCGGTGTGGAAAGTGCCGGCGCCTACTTCCATATCGTAGGGCTGAAGTACCACACAACCTTGCTCGGCCCAGTATTGCTGGAGGGCGAGGATCAAGTCTTGGAAGGTACGCACGGCTGGCGTAGGCTGGCTCACGAAATTCACCTGTTACTTGGGCTGCGATTTAAAGAGCGGGAGTATACCCGATTCGGCCCCGCCACCACTCCCTGGAGCCTTATGCCACGCTGCTTTTGGTGTTCTGAAGATCCGCTGTACATGGCTTATCACGATCAGGAGTGGGGAACGCCGCTGCGCGATGCGCAGGGTTTGTTCGAGTTGCTTTTGCTCGAAGGGTTCCAGGCGGGCCTGTCCTGGATCACCGTTTTACGCAAACGCGAGCATTATCGGAAGGTCTTGTTCGGGTTTGATGCGCAGCGGTTGGCCCAACTGAGCGACGCCGAGATAGACGCGCTGATGCTCGATCCGGGCATCGTGCGCAACCGCCTGAAGCTCAACGCCACTCGGCGCAACGCCGCTGCCTGGCTGGCGCTGGAGGACCCGGTGGGTTTGCTCTGGTCCTTCGTCGGCGGCAAACCCAAGGTCAATCACTTCAAGGACCGCAGCGAAGTCCCGGCGATCACGCCCGAAGCCGAAGCCATGAGCAAGGCCCTGAAAAAAGCCGGTTTCACCTTCGTCGGGCCGACCATTTGCTACGCCTTCATGCAGGCCTCGGGCATGGTCATGGACCACACTCAGGACTGCGACCGTTACGCGGACTTGGCCAACGCCGGTTAGAATGCGCGCTTTGCGCACCACACACGATCAGGAGTGACCTGTGGAAAAGTTTAAAGGCGCCTTGCTGGTAGGCGCTCTGCGGTTGTTTGCCCTGCTGCCCTGGCGCGCTGTCCAGGCGGTTGGCACGGCCATCGGCTGGATCATGTGGAAAACCCCCAACCGCTCCCGTGACACGGTGCGGATCAACCTCTCCAAGTGCTTCCCGGACATGGACCCGGCTGCCCGTGAGCGCCTGGTCGGCCAGAGCCTGATGGACATCGGCAAGTCCCTGACCGAAAGCGCCTGCGCCTGGATCTGGCCGGCCCAGCGCTCCATCGACCTGGTACGTGAAGTCGAAGGCCTGGAAGTGCTGCACGAAGCCCTGGCCTCGGGCAAAGGCGTGGTCGGCATCACCAGCCATCTGGGCAACTGGGAAGTGCTCAACCACTTCTATTGCAGCCAGTGCAAGCCGATCATTTTCTACCGGCCGCCCAAGCTCAAGGCGGTGGATGAGCTGCTGCGCAAGCAGCGCGTGCAACTGGGTAACCGCGTGGCCGCGTCGACCAAGGAAGGCATCCTCAGCGTGATCAAGGAAGTGCGCAAGGGCGGCCAGGTGGGGATTCCCGCCGATCCGGAGCCGGCCGAATCCGCCGGGATCTTCGTGCCGTTCTTCGCCACCCAGGCGCTCACCAGCAAGTTCGTGCCGAACATGCTCGCTGGTCACAAGGCGGTGGGCGTGTTCCTGCATGCACTGCGGCTGCCGGATGGCTCGGGCTACAAGGTGATTCTGGAAGCGGCGCCGGAAGACATGTACAGCACCGATACCGCCACGTCCTGCGCGGCGATGAGCAAGGTGGTGGAACGTTACGTCGGTGCCTACCCGAGCCAGTACATGTGGAGCATGAAGCGCTTCAAGAAACGCCCGCCGGGTGAAGAGCGCTGGTACTGATTCAAGATCAACGCAAAACCAATGTGGGAGGGGGCTTGCCCCCGATAGCGGTTGCTCAGTCAAATATGTATCGACTGACACACTGCCATCGGGGGCAAGCCCCCTCCCACATTTAAGTGCTGCTCAGGCTTGGCGATCGAGTTTTTTCAGGAACACAGTCATCTCTTTCTCTGCCTGCTTGTCGCCGTGAGCAAGCGCCGCTTCTATCCCCTTCTCCCACGCCAGCCGCGCCGCTGCACGATCTTCCAACCCCAACAGCGCCTTGCCCAACAACTTCCACGCCGCCGAATACTTCGGGTCGAACTCGACGCACTTGCTCAAATGCTCCGCCGCCTTGGCGTTGTCCTTCAGATCCAGATAACCCTTGCCCAAGCCAAACCGCAGCAGCGCGTTATCCACACCCTTGGCGAGCATTTTCTCCAGGGATTCGAGCATGCCGTTCACTCCATTCGATCAGAAAAAGCTCAACCCCACGTGGAACAGCTTCTCCACATCGCGGATATGTTTCTTGTCCACCAGGAACAGAATCACATGGTCCCCGGTTTGGATCACCGTATCGTCGTGGGCAATGATCACCTCTTCGTCACGGATGATCGCGCCAATGGTGGTACCCGGCGGCAAGCCGATATCGCGGATGGCCTTGCCGATCACCTTGCTCGACTTGGAGTCGCCATGGGCAATCGCCTCGATGGCTTCCGCCGCACCACGGCGCAGGGAGTGCACGCTGACGATATCGCCACGGCGTACGTGGGCGAGCAAGGTGCCGATGGTGGCCAGTTGCGGGCTGATGGCGATGTCGATATCACCGCCCTGGATCAGGTCCACGTAGGCCGGGTTGTTGATGATGGTCATCACCTTCTTTGCCCCCAGCCGCTTGGCCAGCAACGACGACATGATGTTGGCTTCGTCATCGTTGGTCAGTGCCAGGAAGATGTCGGCGTCGGCGATGTTTTCTTCCATCAGCAGGTCGCGGTCCGAGGCGCTGCCTTGCAGTACGACGGTGCTGTCCAGGGTGTCGGACAAATGCCGGCAACGTGCCGGGCTCATCTCGATGATCTTGACCTGGTAGCGGCTTTCGATGGCTTCGGCCAGACGCTCGCCGATCTGCCCACCGCCGGCGATGACGATGCGCTTGTAGGTTTCGTCGAGGCGGCGCATTTCGCTCATCACCGCGCGAATATTCGCCTTGGCGGCGATGAAAAACACTTCGTCGTCGGCCTCGATCACCGTATCGCCCTGGGGCAGGATCGGACGGTCACGCCGGAAAATCGCCGCGACGCGGGTTTCCACATTCGGCATATGCTCGCGCAACTGGCGCAGTTGCTGGCCCACCAGCGGACCGCCGTAGTAGGCCTTTACCGCGACCAGTTGCGCCTTGCCGCCGGCAAAGTCGATCACTTGCAGAGCACCCGGGATTTCGATCAGGCGCTTGATGTAGTGGGTTACCACCTGTTCCGGACTGATCAGTACGTCTACCGGAATCGCGTCGTTGTCGAACAGCCCGGCGCGGGTCAGGTAGGCCGCTTCGCGTACGCGGGCGATCTTGGTCGGCGTGTGGAACAGGGTGTGGGCCACCTGGCAGGCGACCATGTTGGTTTCGTCACTGTTGGTCACGGCCACCAGCATGTCGGCGTCATCCGCACCGGCCTGGCGCAGCACGGTCGGGAACGAGGCGCGGCCTTGTACGGTGCGGATGTCGAGGCGGTCGCCGAGGTTGCGCAGGCGCTCGCTGTCGGTGTCGACCACGGTGATGTCGTTGGCTTCGCTGGCCAAATGTTCGGCCAAGGTGCCACCAACCTGCCCTGCCCCAAGGATGATGATTTTCATCCGGTCACTCCCTTTAACCCGTTCAGCCGCGCGCGGCGGCGATCTTGATCAGTTTGGCGTAGTAGAAGCCATCGTGTCCGCCTTCTTGCGCGAGCAACTGGCGACCGTGGGGCTGCTTGATGCCAGCGGCGGTGGCGAGGTCCAGCTCCCGTGCACCGCTGGTGCGGGCGAGGAAGGCTTCGATCACCTCGGTGTTTTCCGTCGGTAAGGTGGAGCAGGTGGCGTAGAGCAGGATGCCGCCGACTTCCAGGGTCGACCACATCGCGTCGAGCAACTCGCCCTGCAGCACGGCCAGGGCGGCGATGTCATCGGGTTGGCGGGTGAGCTTGATGTCCGGGTGGCGTCGGATTACGCCGGTGGCGGAACAGGGTGCATCGAGCAGGATGCGCTGGAAGGGTTTGCCGTCCCACCACGTCGCGGTGTCACGGCCGTCGGCGGCAATCAGCTCGGCGCTGAGGCCCAGGCGCGCCAGGTTTTCACGCACGCGCACCAGGCGCTTGGCTTCCAGGTCGACGGCGACGACACCGGCCAAGTCCTTTTCGACCTCCAGAATGTGACACGTCTTACCGCCTGGCGCGCAGCAGGCGTCGAGGACGCGTTGGCCCGGTGCCAGGTCGAGCAGGTCGGCAGCCAGTTGTGCGGCCTCGTCCTGCACGCTGATCCAGCCTTCGGCAAAGCCCGGCAGGTTGCGCACATCGGTGGCCGCTTCGAGCACGATGCCGTCGACGCTGTACACGCAGGGCGTGGCATTGATGCCGGCGGTCGTGAGCAATTGCAGGTAGGCGTCACGGCTGTGGTGACGGCGGTTGACCCGCAGGATCATCGGCGGATGCGCATTGTTAGCCGCGCAGATGGCTTCCCACTGTTCGGGCCAGAACGCCTTCAGGGATTTTTGCAGCCAGCGCGGGTGAGCGGTACGCACCACCGGGTCATGTTCCAGCTCGGCCAGCAGCGCTTCGCTTTCGCGCTGGGCGCGGCGCAGCACGGCGTTGAGCAGGGCCTTGGCCCAGGGCTTTTTCAGTTTGTCGGCGCAACCGACCGTCTCGCCGATGGCTGCGTGGGCCGGCACACGGGTGTAGAGCAACTGATAGAGGCCCACCAGCAGCAGCGCTTCCACATCGGCATCGGCGGCCTTGAACGGCTTCTGCAGCAACTTGGCCGCCAGTGCCGACAGGCGTGGCTGCCAGCGCGCGGTGCCGAAGGCCAGGTCCTGGGTGAAACCGCGATCGCGGTCTTCGACCTTGTCCAACTGGGTCGGCAATGAACTGTTCAGCGACGCCTTGCCGTTGAGGACGGCGGCGAGAGCCTTGGCGGCAGCCAGACGTGGGTTCATTGGGCTGTCCCGAGGATGGTGCCCAGGGCAAATTTTTCACGACGGCTGTTGAACAAATCACTGAAATTAAGCGCCTTGCCACCGGGCAATTGCAGACGGGTCAGGCACAGCGCCTGCTCGCCGCATGCGACCAGCAGGCCGTCCTTGCTGGCGCCGATGATTTCACCCGGAACGCCTTTGCCCTCGGCGAGTTTGGCGGCCAACACTTTTACGGCTTCGCCATTGAGGGTGCTGTGGCAGACCGGCCAGGGGTTGAAGGCACGTACCAGGCGTTCCAGCTCCACGGCCGGGCGGCTCCAGTCGATACGCGCTTCGTCTTTGTTCAGTTTGTGGGCGTAGGTGGCCAGGCTGTCGTCCTGGACTTCGCCCTCCAGGGTGCCGGCGGCCAGGCCGGCGATGGCCTGGATCACGGCGGGCGGGCCCAGTTCGGCGAGGCGGTCGTGCAGGCTGCCGCCGGTGTCTTCGCCGGTGATCGGGGTGGTGACCTTGAGCAGCATCGGGCCGGTGTCCAAGCCCGCCTCCATGCGCATCACGGTCACGCCGCTTTGGCTGTCGCCGGCTTCCACGGCACGTTGGATCGGCGCCGCACCGCGCCAGCGTGGCAGCAGCGAGGCGTGGCTGTTGATGCAGCCCAGGCGCGGGATATCCAGCACCACTTGCGGCAGGATCAAACCGTAGGCTACGACCACCAACAGGTCAGGCTTCAGTGCTGCCAGCTCGGCTTGGGCTTCGGTATTACGCAGGGTCGGCGGCTGCAGCACGGGAACATTGTGCTCCAGCGCCAGCTGCTTGACCGGGCTTGGCATCAGTTTTTGCCCGCGACCGGCCGGGCGATCCGGCTGGGTGTACACCGCGACGATGTCATAAGGGCTGGCAAGCAGGGCCTTGAGGTGTTCGGCGGCGAATTCTGGAGTGCCGGCAAAAACAATGCGCAGTGGCTCGGTCATGGGAGGTCTCGGTTAAAAGCAGTCACAAAAGAAAAAGGCTTGCCGCAGCAAGCCTTTGGAAGAAGGGCATCAAGCTTGCTGGCGATGCTTTTTTTCCAGCTTCTTCTTGATCCGGTCGCGCTTGAGCGTGGACAGGTAATCGACAAACAGCTTGCCGTTGAGGTGGTCGCATTCGTGCTGAATGCACACCGCCAGCAGGCCTTCGGCAATCAGCTCGAACGGCTTGCCGTCGCGGTCCAGGGCCTTGATCTTCACGCGCAGCGGGCGCTCGACGTTCTCGTAGAACTCGGGCACCGACAGGCAGCCTTCCTGATACTCGCCCATCTCGTCGGTCAGCGGTTCGAACTCGGGGTTGATGTACACCATCGGTTCGCTGCGATCTTCCGACAGGTCCATGACCACGACACGCAGGTGTACGTTGACCTGGGTCGCGGCGAGGCCGATGCCTGGGGCTTCATACATTGTTTCAAACATGTCATCGACCAACTGACGAACCTTGTCGTCCACTACGGCCACCGGCTTGGCGATCGTGCGCAAACGCGAGTCGGGAAATTCGAGGATGTTCAAAATAGCCATAAGCGTAATTGCTGCACATGTGAGGTAAAGGCAAATCGGCGTTGGGATGGACCCAGACAGCCGGTGTGAAACGCCCCGAAGCCGCGAAGGCCCTGGCATTTCACGCGAACGCACATAATAAAGGAGATTCACCCCATGAGGAAATCGCTACTCGTCTTGCTGCTGTGGGCCCCGTTTGCCATGGCCCTGCTGCCCCAGCCCGTCCAGCGCCTGGATCAATCGACACAACAGGCCATCCAGCGCTTTTTACTGCACAACCGCATTCTTGATTCGCCACAGGATCTGGACAGCGCGCCGTACATTGTTGCCGCTGATGCGGGTCGAGTGCTGGGGGGCAACGGTGAGCGGGTGCATGCCAGGGGCAACCTGGATCCTTCCCAACCCCATTACGGAATATTCCGACGCGGCAAGGTCTACACCGACCCGCAGACCCAAGAACTACTGGGCATCAACGCCGACGATATCGGCACTGCCCGTTTCGTCACGGCTGGCGACCTCACCACCCTGGCCGTGCAGCGAGTGACCCAGGAGGTGCGCCCGGGTGACCGCCTGCTACGCGCGCAATCTCCTGTCGATCCGGCCTCCCTGGAGGTCATTTCAACGGCACCCTTCATCGAAGGGCACATCATCGATATCCCCAAGGGTGTCACCCAGATCGGCGTGCTCGATGCTGTCACCCTGAACAAAGGCCGCCGTGACGGCCTGGTCGAAGGCCAACTGCTCAGCGTGATCAAGGCTGGCGCCACCGTGCGCGACAGCCTCACCGGCACGCCGACCCGACTCCCCGATGAACGTGCCGGCACCCTGCTGGTATTTCGCACCTACGAAAAGCTCAGTTACGGCCTGATCCTCAATGCCTCGCGACCGCTGGCGGTGATGGACCGTTTCGAGACTGCGCATCAAACACAATGAATAGGTTGCTAAATAAGTTACCAACAGAGTTATCCACAGCTTGTTCCGGTCAAGGATGATCAAATGAATCCGATAAACAGTCATGAAATATCCCCGTCAGAACTGGAAGCCCGACTACGCTTGCACAGGCTGCCGGAACTGGGCCCCAAGCGTTTTCGCTTATTGATCGAAGCGTTCGGCTCTGCGTCAAAGGCCATCAGTGCTCCCGCCAGTGCCTGGCGTTCGCTCGGGTTGCCGGCCATCAGCGCCGATGCCCGGCGCAGCCATGAAATCCGCGAGGGCGCCAGCGCGGCATTGGCCTGGCTGGGGTGCCCTACCCAGCATTTGCTGATGTGGGACCAACCGGAGTACCCCGCACTGCTCGCCCAGATTGACGACGCGCCGCCGCTGTTGTTCGTCGCGGGTGACCCTCTGATCCTGGAAAAACCGCAACTGGCGATGGTGGGAAGCCGCCGCGCATCCCGTCCTGGCATGGACACCGCCGCTGCGTTTTCCCGCAGCCTGGCGAGCGCGGGTTTTGTCATCACCAGCGGCCTGGCCTTGGGTATTGACGGCGCCGCCCATCAAGCCGCATTGGACGTGGGCGGCCAGACAATCGGCGTCCTCGGCACCGGGCTCGAAAATTTTTATCCACAGCGCCACCGACGGCTGGCGGCGGCGATGATTGACCAGGGCAGCGCCGTGGTTTCCGAGTTTCCGCTGGACGCTCCGCCTCAGGCGGCCAATTTCCCCAGGCGTAACCGCATCATCAGCGGGCTGTCCCTTGGCGTATTGGTGGTGGAAGCGAGCATGGCCAGTGGTTCGCTGATTACGGCCAAGCTGGCGGCCGAGCAGGGACGCGAGGTGTACGCGATTCCGGGCTCCATCCATCATCCCGGCGCCAAGGGTTGCCATCAGTTGATTCGCGACGGTGCGGTATTGGTGGAAACCATCGAGCACATTCTTGAAGGCTTGCGCGGCTGGCAGGCGCTGTCCCGTCCGGCGCCGATGCCGGTGACCCATCCGCTGGTAGCGCTGCTGCACGCGGCGCCGCACAGCAGTGAAGCGCTGGCGATTGCCAGCGGGCGGCCGTTGTCCCAGGTGTTGGCGACGCTTACGGAGCTGGAGCTTGAAGGCCAGGTCATCTGCGAAAGCGGGCGCTGGCTTGCGCGCTGCTAGGTTTTGTAACGAAGATCGGTAAACTGCGCAGAGCTTTAGTCTGGAGAGTGAACAATGGTCAACCGGTGGCGTGTGCTGGAAACCGCACGAGAAATTCGCGCAGGCGCGGTGATTGCCTACCCAACCGAAGCGGTTTGGGGCCTGGGCTGCGACCCGTGGAACGAAGAAGCAGTGGACCGTTTGCTCGCCATCAAGAATCGCTCGGTGGACAAGGGCCTGATCCTGGTGGCGGACAGCATCCGCCAGTTCGACTTTCTCTTCGAAGACTTCCCGCAAGAGTGGATCGACCGCATGGCCGCCACCTGGCCCGGGCCGAATACCTGGCTGGTGCCCCATCAGGACTTGCTGCCGGAATGGGTGACAGGTGTGCATGACACGGTGGCGCTGCGGGTGACGGACCATCCGCTGGTGCGGGACTTGTGCTCGCTGGTGGGGCCGTTGATTTCCACCTCGGCCAACCCTCAGGGTCGCCCGGCTGCGCGTACGCGGATTCGCGTGGAGCAGTACTTCCGTGGCCAGGTGGACCTGGTGTTGGGCGGCGCCCTGGGGGGGCGCAAGAACCCCAGCCTGATTCGCGACCTGGTGACCGGCGAGGTTGTGCGGCCTTCCTGAGACCGAGGTGCGGCCATCGCGGGCAAGCCCGGCTCCCACACCTGATCCGCGTCTTTCATGACAACGCGGTCAAATGTGGGAGCCGGGCTTGCCCGCGATGAGGCCCTTATAGACTCCAGATATCGATTGCCTTACGGCAGCAGAATGGTCGACCCCGTCGTGCGCCGTGCCGACAACTCAGTCTGCGCCTTGGCTGCCTCTGCCAGCGAGTACCGCTGGTTGATATCAATGCGCACCTTGCCGCTCTTGATCATCGAGAACAGTTCATCGGCCATCGCCTGCAGGTTCTGCGGGTTGTTGGCATAGGTCGCCAAGGTCGGCCGGGTGACGTACAGCGAGCCCTTGGCCGACAGGATCCCCAGGTTCACCCCATCCACCGCGCCTGACGCATTGCCGAAGCTCACCACCAGCCCACGGGGCGCCACGCTGTCCAGCGAGGTCAGCCAGGTGTCCTTGCCAACACCGTCATACACCACCGGCACCTTTTTGCCGTCGGTCAATTCCAGCACGCGCTGGGCGACGTTTTCCTTGCTGTAGTCGATGGTTTCCCAGGCGCCGAGGGATTTGGCCAGGGCAGCTTTTTCCGGCGAGCTCACCGTTCCGATCAGCTTGACGCCCAGGGCCTTCGCCCACTGGCACGCCAGGGAGCCTACGCCGCCGGCAGCCGCGTGGAACAAGATGGTTTCACCGCCTTTGAGTTCATAGGTCTGTCGCAGCAGATACTGCACGGTCAGGCCCTTGAGCATGGCGCCGGCGGCCTGTTCGAAGCTGATATCGTCCGGCAAGTGCACCAGGTTGGCGGCGGGCAACACATGCAATTGGCTGTAGGCGCCCAACGGGCCACTGCCGTAGGCCACGCGGTCGCCGACTTTGAATTGGGTGACTTCACTGCCGACGGCATCGACCACGCCGGCGCCTTCTGCGCCCAGCCCCGATGGCAAGGCCGGCGGCGCGTACAGGCCGCTGCGGAAATAGGTGTCGATGAAGTTCAGGCCGATCGCCTCGTTACGCACGCGAACCTGCTGTGGGCCAGGCTCGGCCGGCGTGTAGTCCACATACTCAAGCACTTCGGGGCCGCCATGGGCGCTGAACTGGATACGTTTGGCCATCTGCACTTCTCCTTAAGGTCGAATCGCGTAGCCCCCTATCGGACTCCTAAGCTTGATCTTCGTCAACTGCGACGTACGTGGGTGCGGTGTTATCCTGTGCGCCCATTTGCCGCCGACGCCCAATGGCTTCGCGTAGCTTTGCCCGATTCAAGGTGATGCCATGACTACCCGCACCGAGGCTGTAAAGGCCTACCTGCTTGACCTGCAAGACCGCATTTGCAGCGCCCTGGAAACCTTCGAGACGGACACTCGCTTTATCGAAGACGCCTGGACCCGGCCTGCCGGCGGCGGCGGTCGCACCCGTGTGATCGAGAACGGTACGGTGATCGAAAAAGGCGGCGTTAACTTTTCCCACGTATTTGGCAGCGGCCTGCCACCGTCTGCCAGCGCGCATCGGCCCGAGCTGGCCGGGCGTGGTTTCGAGGCCCTGGGCGTGTCGCTGGTGATCCACCCGCACAACCCTCATGTGCCGACGTCCCACGCCAACGTGCGGTTTTTCATCGCAGAAAAAGAAGGCGAAGAACCGGTGTGGTGGTTCGGCGGTGGCTTCGACCTCACGCCTTACTACGGCAACGAAGAAGACTGCATCCACTGGCACCGCGTCGCCGAGCAGGCCTGCGCGCCGTTCGGGCCGGACGTCTATCCACGTTACAAGGCCTGGTGCGACACCTATTTCCACATCAAGCA
>Ga0068853_100000036_pt1 | contig 108488 bp, 93 predicted proteins | sample KBSCornC32_FD_65655 | JGI IMG/M metagenome (GOLD analysis project Ga0068853, IMG submission 65655) | Corn rhizosphere microbial communities from Kellogg Biological Station, Michigan, USA - KBS Corn C3-2 | ecosystem: Host-associated > Plants > Roots > Rhizosphere > Soil ... | reverse complement strand
GCAAGCTCGGTGAGGCCGGTGCAGCCACTCGCGTACACGTATTCGGCGTTGGGAGCGGCAAGCTCGGTGAGGCCGGTGCAGCCACTCGCGTCCACGTATTCGGCGTTGGGAGCGGCAAGCTCGGTGAGGCCGGTGCAGCCACTCGCGTACACGGTCTTGGCGTTCATCTGTTCTTCAGTGAGTTTCGTCATGTCGGTTCCTTTTTCCCCTGTTGTGGTTTTTGTTTAGAAGTCCTCATCCTGGCTGTAGCCGGTGTCGGTGCTGCCGTCGGGCTTGCGGATGGCGAATTTGGGTTTGACCTCCATCTCGACGACGGAGTTGTCGAAGGCTTCGGCGAGGCCTGCGCGCATCTTTGCTTTGAGCTTTGGCTTGAGCGTGGTGGAGCTGATGCGCAGCTTCATCGTCTCCCAGGAGTCCTTGGGCGAGACGGCGAAGTGGCTTTCGAGAAGCTGAATGGAGGTGCGATCGAGCGGATAGACCTTCGACTCGGTAGGCTGGATGCCGAACTCGGTCGGTTCGCCGTTGGCGTCCAAGGTGACGACAGGCTTGCCGCTGGCGTCCACGTAGTCCTTCATCACGGTACGGCTGACCTTGGCCTGTTCATCTGCCCAGATGGTGAACTTCAGGCGCTCATCCATCGGCGTGTTGATCTGCGGATTGAACTCGGCGATGGAGCAGAGCGTGGGCTGGGTGATCTTGGGGCAGTACTGGCAGTGGGAGCCGGGAAGGGCTGGGCCTTCGCCTGCAGCTTCGAGGGCCAGTTGACGTTCGCGGGCCCGGCGGATCTCGATGGCGAGCGCGGGCATGTCGTCGCGGGTCCAGGCGACCTCGCGGGTGACGGCGCCGCCGTAGCGCACGAAGACGAGGCGGAACGTCACCTTCCGGACGGTGGGGATGTGCTTCATGAGTATGAACGGGTAGAGTTTCGACTGGTAGGTGTCCGGCTCGAAGGGGCGGGGGTGCGATTTGTAGTCGGGGATGACGGCTTCGGTGGCGTCATCGTTGATCTCGATGACATCGAGGGTGCCGGCGTGGGCGGCGGGTTGTTGGCTATACGAGACGCCGACCATCTCATCCTCCGGGTAATCGATGAAGCACTCCTGTCCAGGGTCTCCCGACCAATACAACTCCCTGAGCGTGGGGTTGAGGTCTGAGTCCAGCCGCAGGCGGACTTCGGTGGCGAGGACGTTCTGCCACTTCACGACGAAGGTGTCGCGCATGTTGTCGAGGATGGGACCGGCCTCCGGCCCAGCGGCGGCGGAGAGTTTGTCGAAGGCATCGAAGTCCACGGGAACCTTGCGCGCGACGCAGTGGCGCACGTACTCCGACATGACGTGGTGGATTTCCGTGCCGCGATCGGACTGGAGGCTGTCGGGTTGGCGGTTGCCCTGGATGATCTGGAAGACGTAGGACTCCGGGCAGGAGCCGAGTTCGACGAGGGATTGAGAGAGTGGTGGGATTACGCGCATGGCTGTCCTTTCGAGGTGGCTGCGTACTCGGCTGCGCGGCGATGCTCGAAACACGGCATCATCTCGCATCGCTGGGAGTTGGTGGCAACTGGCTTGCCGAATTTGAGGCAGGTTCCAAAGTGGGAGCCAGCGGCGATGAGTTTCAGCAGGTAGATTCGCTGGTCCTCATCGGACGGACGCTCCGGGCCGAGGAATGGATTGTCCGGCTTCGCGTAGGTGCCATCGCGTTGGAAGTGTTTGCAGTCGTTACAGGCCGCATCGATGCACTGGCAGTCGAATGCCTCGCGGCGATACCCTGCGCGCTTGCAGGATCGATGGCAGGGGAACTTCCTCTCTGCCGCGACATGGATGATTTCGCCGCGGTGCTCAAAACTGGAGATGTAGCTCCCATGCCCACTCCAATAAGCATTGACGAAGCTCAAATCTTGCGGCTCAATCCGCTTATCGCAGAAGCGGCAGAGGAGCCTGCCTTCGTCGTCGATGAGAGGCTGTTTATAGGGCATGGCTTACCACGCTTCCTTGCTGATGGGCGCGGCAGCAGACTTAGTTCCAACTGAGGCCGGAGCAGACGTCGAAGCCTCCGCCGTTGTCCCAGTCGTCTCTGTTTTCTTCGCCGTTTCAGCCTCCTTGGCGTCGGAGGGCCTGGGCGTATCCTTCTTGATCGGTGTGGGCGCCTTGCCCGTTGCGGACTCAGACTCCTTGAGCTTGGCGCGGACGTGGTCGAGCAGTTCGGAGCGGCGCCCCTTGTAGTTGGTGCGCGCCATCGTCTTCTGCGCTTCGTTCCATTTCAGGGCTGCCATGGCCTGATCGATCTCGGCGTCGTCGGAGGAGCCGAAGATGTCTTCGAGGGTGGAGTCCTTCGAGAGCAGCTGCTTGTGCCATGCGGCGAGCGCGACGATCTCCTCGGTGCCGATGTCGGCCATGCCGGGCACGTTCAGGGCGTTGAGCAGCATGGCATCGGTGACGCCCAGCGCGCGGAAGATGGCGACCATCTCGGAGCGGGTCTTCTCCATGCTGGAGACATCGCCCGCCGCCGTCTTCTTGGCCTGGTCGAAGATGTCGGCCCAGAGCGCCTTCGGGACGCCGCGCAGGATAGCGCCGCGCAAGGCGATGGAGGACGCTGCCGACCCTGTGACGCCGATCATGTCGGTGTTGAACCGGCGGCCGTCTCGGTCGGTGATGCGGCGCTTGACCTCGACGGTGAGGCGAACGTTCTTCTCGGCATCGAAGAAGGCGGACTCGGCGACGATGAAGTCGCCGGACACATCCTTGATGCGCACGGCGGCGTGGCAGTTCCCCCACGACGACAGCACGGCTTCGGCAAAGCGCACGGAGGGTCCGATGAGTTGCTTGCCCGCACGCGGTATGGAGTACATCATCTCCATCGCTACAGGCTGGTTCATGCGGGCGATCTCCGAGAGTTCCTGGCGAAAGATGGTGAGTTTGCGCGGGTAGAGCTTCGCAATGGAGACCTGACTGTTGCGCTCGGCCTCCTCGTAAGCGGTCAGGGCGCTGTTGGAGACGACTTCCTCGTCTTCCTCGTATTCGCCGGGGCTGATGACCTGTCCTTGTGCTGCCATGGGGGTATTACCTCGTTTCTGGGTGGATTGTTTCTTTGTCGAGCAACTGGAGGGCGCGGATCTCGCTGCGCCACTGGACGGCGGAGAGCGCCACGCCCATGAGCGCGATGAAGCTGCACACCACGACGGCGGCGAGGATGAGGACGTTAGTAATAGTCATAGCGGTCGTCATCCTCCTCTCGGGTGGGGTGCAGGCCGGTGACGCGGTTGACCAGCCGGGTCCAGGCGGCTTCGAGCCGGTCTTCGTAGTGCGCGACCAGTGCCGCGCCGCCCAGAGAGACCGAGGCAAGCAGGCTGACGGAGACGATGCCGGCGACGTTCATGCGGCCACCGCCTTCAGGTTCTTCGCTGCACCAATCCACGCGTTGCCTTCGTCGGTGCGGCCATAGCCGATGATGTTGGCCTGGTGAAAGTCGAGGACGGGGCTCTTGAGGACGTAGAACCAGCCATTGCGCTTGACGCAGACGGCATCGGGGTAGGCAACCCAGACCAGCGCAGCAGCGTAGTGCGGCTCGACGAGCGCGGCGATCTCGCCGCGGGTGGTGTGGTCGTAACTGTAGTGCTGGTCCAGGTAGCCCATGAAGGTCTCGGCGGCGCACTCGGCGTGCTGGGAGACGAGTTTTCCCTGGCTGAGCCAGTCGCGGAAGCGGACGATGGGGCCCGAGACCTCGATACTCTCGTCGGAGAGCCATTCGCCGCAGCCCTCGCACATCCGGCGACAGGAGGGGCAGACCAGCTCGGCGTTCAGGACGGTTGGTCGGTCGTCGATGGCATCCAACTCCTCGAAGCATTGGGAGCAGGTGTACTCGTCGCCGGAGGAGCGGCGAGGGCCCCATCCTGGAAGGTCGGTGGTGGAACAGCCGGGAGGAAGGTTGGCGTGGTAACTCATCGAGCCACCGCCGCAGCTTCTTCTTCCGAAAGCAGCGGTTCGCACTCGTAGACGGCGGGGATGGTGCGGGAGGGTTCGACGAGCTTGCAGACCTTATTCCGCTCAATGCAGGCATACACCTGCAACGCTTCGGAACTAAAGCTGACATCTATCGCCGACTCATCGTATTTCTTCGGGCCTTTCGCTAACGGTCTGGGCAGGAGCCGAGCCAGCGCCAGAAACATCGGCTTTCCCTTTTCCCCCATGTATTTGCAATAGAATTCCACTCTTGCCTGCGGAAGTTCCTGCTCCGGTTCGCGGTCGAGCGCGTCGGCCAGTTTGCGAAGTTCGTTGGCTACATTTCCTGCGGTAATCATCGTGCGTCTCCTGTTGCAGCGAGTTTGCCGTCGGCGAGGCTGACCGGCATGGAGCGGCCCGTGCCAAGGCAGCGCGGGCAGGTGTAGGCCTGGGTCGTGAAGCCGCAGGCGTAGAGATGGCTGGGTACTTCGCGCACCTTGAGGCCGAGGCCTTTGCAGTCCGGACACTGGTTGGGATGAGCCATCAGCGGCCTCCCTTCCGGGCGTCGCGGGCGGCCTTCTTCTCGGCACGAACGCGGTTGGCTTCGAGCTTCGCGGCGAGGTCGTAGATCTGCGCATAGGTGATGGGGAGCCGCTGCTTTGTCCCCTTGAGGCGGACATAGGCGGCGTAAGGCTCGGCCGCGAAGATGACCTGCCGGTACTTGCCGCGGCTGCGGACCTCGGAGGAGGTCTCGAAGACCAGGCGCGTCTTGCGTTGGGCGAGCTGGGTCATCGCCGGCCTCCCTGCACTGAGGTGGGAAGGGTGTCGAGCATGACCATCTCTTCGGGGGTGATCGCAGCCAGCCAGTCATGCACGGCGGCGACGGGGGTCTGGCCGCACTCGGCGCATCCGGCGTGGTGCTCGGAGCGAATGAAGGGATGGGTGGAAGGCAGAGTGGAAGTGGAGTCCATGATGGTATCTCCTTGATTTGCTACAATCTGGCGATGCGCAGGTGGATGAGTCTGGCGGTGGTGGCGACGATTCTGCTCGCGCCGATGGGCTTGCGCGCCTATCCGAACTACAACTACCGGAACCATCAAGGCAAATGGGTGCGCAGGCCCCACCACTACAAGGGCAACCACAAGCCGAACATCCCGCCCACCGCAACCTGCAAGGATGGCAGTCTCAGCTTCTCCCAGACCAAACAGGGGACGTGCAGCCACCACAGCGGCGTCAAGCGGTAGAATGCCGGGATGCGAAATAAACTGGCAGGAATAATCCTGTGGGCGCCTTTTGTGGTGTGGCTTTGGGTGGCGCAACACATTGCACTGTTTGTTATGTGTGACTGGGATGTGCGTTACGATGGCAAACTGATCGCCACTCACAGCCACACGATGTGGCTCTTTGACGTAACCAGCCAAAGAATCCGATGGGGTCTGGTCATCTACAAAGAATTTCTGTTGATGGCGATGATGATCGCGGTTTACGCACTTCTGCTCACTAGTTCCCGGTCTCTTCGCACTCGTTTTCGAGGCTGGATTGGGGGATGGAGCAGATAACCCGTCAATTTGGCTATAAACCAACATGTAGATGGGTTATACCCAACATTCAATGTTGTGTCAATAGCAATTATTTGTGGAAATGTTTGTTTGGGATGCAATCAGCCGCGTTTGCGGTGTACGCGGTGCTCCACCATCGTCCCTATGAGATGAACGCCCGGATCACTTGACCGGATGGTGGGATAGAAGCTGTTGAGTGGGACCAGGTCGAAGGTCATCCCGTCGCCCTGCCCGGTAAGCCTGAACTGGCGGAAGACAACTGTGGGACCATTGAGGGCAACCACAAAGTCGCCGGGCTTCGGCGCGACCTCTGGATCGATGATGAGATAGTCCGTGTCGCTGAACACGGTTTGCATTCCCTCGACCAGACCTTGAAGCGCGAACGTGCTCTTAGAGTAGCCGTACCCCACGGGAACACTAGACGCGGCGCTATCTGCGGTCGTCGCCAACCTCCCCGCCGCGAACGCGCTCACCTGCGACGCGTCGAGGATGGGCACACTATGGAAGCGGTGCTTGTGGGACTCCTCGTGCGGATCGTCGGAGAAGAGGACGCCCTCGGATATTCCAAAGGCCTTACACAACTTCTGCACATTTTCGGCGGATGGTCCAGCTTCGCCACGTTCCAGACGCGAGAGCGTACCTGTATCGACACCTGACACCTGAGCCAAATCTTTCAGAGTCCAGCGCCGCAAACTTCTGAAAGTTCGCACGTTGCGCCCGAGATTGGATTGGTACGCCATCCCGCTCATTGTACGGGAAATTGGTTTGTTAGCAAATTTATCGGTTGGGTATTGACCAACACGTAACGTTGGGCTATAACCAACTTTTATTAGCTGGAGGATTTCTGTAATGACGCCCCTCAAAGCGATTCGCATCCGCCGTGGCCTGAAGCAAGTGCAGGTTGCGAGAGATCTGCGCATCGATAACGGCACTTATTGCCGGATAGAAAACGCCTCCGTGACGGCCACCCCAGCCGTTGCGGCTCGTATCGCCAAGTACTTTGGCGATGAAGTGACTCGGCTGCAAATCCTTTATCCAGAGGAATATATGCTGCCGGAGCCGGACGAGCAGAAGGCGAGTTAGAAGCAGGTGCAGTGCCCCCGAATCGCAGCATGAAACGTGCAATTGCGACCCAACCCTGAACGAGCTGTACGACTTGGAAGTGGCCCTGGGAGTAGACCCCAATGAAGGAAGACATCGGCCTGAGCCTTTCTGCCGACGAAGCGACTGCCCGCACGATTCACTGCTCGGATTGCAATGCACCCCCCAACCAGCCATGCCAGAACATCATCTGGCACGACAAGGCCCCAGTGTGCCGTCCGCGCCGCTACCATACCCGCCGGCTGAAGGATGCGCAGCGCGTAGCCCTGCTGCGCGAGAAGCGAGACGCCGAGGATGCCGGGTGCGGCTTCGTGCCCCGGAATACAGACGTGCGGGGCGCCATGCCAGCGATGGCGGGGAGTTGAGCCGTGTACAACAAACTCTTCACCAAGATTCTCGACTCGTCCGTCTGGCTCGAGCCATCCGACACGCGCATTGTGTGGGTGACGCTCATGGCGGCGATGGACGAGGATGGATTCTGCCAGTTCGCTTCACTGACCAACTTAGCCAGGCGCGCTATCGTGCCGCTGGAAGCCTGTCGCTTGGCTGTGGAGCGGCTAGAGGCTCCAGACCCAGAGTCTTCTGACCCTGAAAATGAGGGACGCCGTATTGAGCGTGTTCCGGGTGGCTGGATAGTCCTGAATGGTGCGAAGCATAAGTTGATCGTCACCCGAGAAGAATCGAAAAGAATGAACCGGGAGAGGGCCAGTCGATACCGCGCACGGAAAGCCGGCGACCCGGACGAGCGTGAGCAAAATCCAGAGGGCTACGTTTACTACGCTCTCAACTACGAAATTTGCAAGATTGGATTTAGCCGCAATCCGTGGGCGAGACTCAAAGAGTTGCAGTGCGCGAATCCTTCCATTCGGCTGATTGGAACCGAAAAAGGCAGCTATGTCTTAGAGAAGCAACGACATAAACAGTTTGAGTCCTCCCACAGAGAACGCGAGTGGTTCCACTATACGAAGGAATTGAAGGATTTCGTAGCTACGCTAACAACTACTACGGAACCTACTACGGAAGGCCAAAGTAACGCCGTAGTAGTGCAATCAGAGACAGAGACATATACAGAGACAGAGGCAAAAGCAAGTACTCGCGCGCGCAAGGAAGCACGAGAGTCGGCTCAGAGGATTTCTCAGGCAGTGAACCCGGAAGCCAGTGAAGACCTGAGCGAGTGGGCAGAGCGGATTGCGGTGGCACATCCGAGAAGCCAGTTGAAGCATCTGGGGCCGATGGAGGTTCCGCAGAAAGACCTGCAGGCGGTGGTGGCCGCGATTCTGCTGGAAGCGGCCAAGGCTCCGAGTTCGCCGGCGGAGGCAGCCAAGATGCTACTGGGTTGCGTCGAGGCGCTGGCGGAGGCCGTGCCGCGCGAGCAGTGGCACTTCCTCAAGCCGGTAACGGCTTACTTCGCCGAGTTTGAGTACCGCAGGGACCCCGAGACATTCAAGCGCAGCACCCGTGCCCAGGGAGGGGCAGGCAATGGCAAATCCAGCGTTAGCGACGAAAACGCAGCAGCTCTTCGAAGGCTTTTTTCGGACCAACCCGAAGACGGCGCTCGAGCAGTCGATCCGCTTCCTCGCAGAGATACAGGGGAGGGCTCCGCTGACGGACCAGGCGATCTTCGGCTACGTGGCGGCACTGGACCCGCTGACACGGGAGGAGACGGTGCTGGCATTCTCGCGGGCGCTGGAGGAGTGCCGGTTCTTCCCGCCGCCCGCTACCCTGCGCGAGTTCAGTGGCCGCGCCGCTGATGGCGATCCGATTGCGCGGGAGGCCAAGGAGCGGCTGCTGCACCTGCTTGCGGGGATGCGCGGGCCGCATGGACCGATGCTCAGGCCTATCCCCGGCAGCGTCAGGTTTGGCACAGAGGAGTGTCCAAGGGATGAAGCAGGCCGCGTGACGGATGTGCCCATACGGGAGCCTGGACAGCAGTTTTGGATGGATGAGCGCACTACGCGTGCGCTGGTGCGGCTGGGCTGGGGCAACAAGGAGCGCGGCCTGGCGGTGATTGCGGAACACCCGGCGCTGAACCGGCAACCGGAGGCGACCGACGGGCAGTACCGCGTGAACCAGTTGCGCGCGGCGGATGAGATTTTGAAGCGGTTTGTCGAAGCGTATCGGGAGGTATGACGGTGAACGAAAACTGCGCACTTTGCGGCACAGATCAAGATAGCCACTACGACGACGTGAGGTGTCCGGCGGGTCGAGGGCTCTACTCGACGACTCAAGTATTCACGCCAAGACAGCCCGAGCAAACCTTGTTCGAGATGGACCTGCCCCGCGCCCAGTCCGAGGAATCCAAGCGAAACGCGCCAAAGCCGGCCACGTGGTTCCCGAAGACGAAGTTCGAGCTTCAGACGCGCGGCTACGTCTACGGCAACGATGGGCGCTGCAGGGAGTGCCAGGCGCACATCGAGTGGTGGACGACACCTACCGGTAAGCGCATCCCGATTGATCGCATGGATGCCGCGCTCGAGTCGCCAGCCGTGGCGCATTGGGCGACATGCACGAATGCAAGCCGGTTCAGAAAGGCCGGTACCCGATGACTCCCGCTTACGAGTACGAAGCCGCGCGGTGGTGGGAGTTTGTCCACATCGGCATTCCAATCTTCGTGCTCGCGGGCTTCTTCTGGTTGATGGCGCGGCTGATGGAGTGGCGCGAAGACTGCGAAGCGGAGCATGAGGGAAGTAGCCTTGACGCACTTTTCACCACAGCGGAACCCCGCGACACCCCTCTTCAGAGATACAGACTACCTCTCGATCCACCACAGACCCCGGCTGGAAGCCAGCCCCAAACCGGCACGGAGTCGAAGCCATGAACCTCGTTGAAATTCCTACGCGCAGCCACAAGAAACATCCTCGGGCGAAAGCGACGCCTGTTACCAGCGTGACCGTTGAGCCATGGGTGGACATTGCCGCCGTCGCCCGGCACATCGGCTTCAGCTACCAGCAGACGGCGAAGATGGCCAATGATGGCCTGCTCCCCGGCTGGCCGCGGCGGAGTGGCAAGCGCACGTTCTGGCGGTTCAAGTTGTCGGAGGTCGATGCCTGGGTGAAGGCCGGGAATGCACAGCAGCGCGTGGGATAGAATCTCCGCCACAGCCTTGAATCGAGGATAGACGTCGATGAAGCGCGAGAGCTACCAGCGTGGCACCGTGGTGCGGAAGACGCGGACGAAGGGTCCGGACGTGTGGGCGTTCCGCTATATGGACAGTGAAGGTATCCATCGCTCCGAGCGGATCGGCACCGTTGACCAGTACCGCACCAAGGCCGCGGCAGAGAAACAAGCTGCGAAGTTCCTCAAAGAGATCAACGAGCGCATTGCCGGCATTCGAGTGGCTGGCCTCTGTGATCGCTACGAGAAGGACGGCATGGATGTACGCAAGCACACCGCGTCGTCCTACCGGTCCTTTCTCAAGCGCGTGCGGGCTGACTGGGGAGCCGAGCGCGTTGAAGACATGGCCAAAGACATCATGGGGATGGAGACGTGGGTGAACGAACTCACCACATTGGCCACGGAGGACCGGACATCGAAGCGTGGCGAGTTCATCTGCGGCCGAGCCGCCAAACCGCTCTCCAAGAAGTCGAAGCTGCACGTCAAGGCGTTTCTCCATCGCCTGATGGAATGCGCGATGAAGTGGGGTCTGCTGGCGCTCCAGCGCAACCCGGTCGAGCTGGTTCAGGTCAAGGGCAGACGTATCCGTGTGCGCGTCATCACCCTGCTGACCGGCAAGCAGTACCGCGCCATTATCAAGGACGCAGACCTTCCGCAGCACGTGCGCGTGATGATTCAGATTGCGATGATTCTCGGACTGCGCGCCAGTGAGATCCTCGGCTTGAAGTGGGAAGACGTGGACTTCAAGAAGCAGACGATCACCGTACGGCGCTCGGTTGTCGGGAAGGACTCTGACGAGACAAAGACGCTGGAGTCTGCCGCTGAGATGCCGATGCACGCCAATCTTGCCACCATTCTCAAGGCGTGGCGCAAGTTCGAAGAGCCGGTGAAGGGATGGCTCTTCGGCAACCTGCTCACCGGGCGCCCATTCTGGCGGGGAACGCTCCAGCAGGATTACCTGGTCCCGGCAGGGAAGAAGGTCGGCATCGAGAGCTTGGGCTGGCACGACTTCCGCCACACCTACCGCGCGATGATGGGCGAGGGTGACGAGGAAATCTCGCTGGAGATGCAGAAGACGCTGATGCGCCACTCGGACATCAGCACGACGCTGGGCTATGGCGGCGCGCGATCGCTCAAGAAGATTCGCGCTGCGAATGCTAAGGTGGTGGAGATGTTGAGGAAACGAGCATGAAGATCATCAAGGCCTGTAGCGATGGATCGACAATTCTTGAAGATGACGACGGCCAACTATGGCTTCAGCCGCAGGATAACCTGCCTCCTATCCCTTACTTTGTTGGAGATACGACCCAGTACAAGGGATTGGAGCGAAAACCTTATCTTGCCCCGGATTTGCCCTCGCCTGAAACGTGATGCTGTAAGTTGTTGAAGATGGTGCGCCCGGAGAGATTCGAACTCCCGACCCTTTGGTTCGAAGCCAAATGCTCTATCCATCTGAGCTACGGGCGCATAGGTTGACTCAAGATAGCGGAAATTGCGGATGAGGGCAATGTGCTTGGTTGATCGGTGGATCGTAGAGGACGGCCCGGGGCTAAAGCCCCTTGATTTTTACTGGCGATTTCGCAGGGCTGAAGCCCTGCGCTCCCACCGAAAAGCACACCGTGCAAGCTCTTATGCAGCCTGTAAAACCGCGTCCCTTCAAAACGAAGGCTTAATCGGAGGCGCCTCAGAGCATATGTGGCCCGGCGGGGATCGAAGCGAAACGCAGATTCCCTTCGGGAATGACAAACAAAAAAGGGCGGAATGAAGACGCAGATTCCCTTCGGGAATGACAACAAATTCAGATGTCAGTTATGCTGCGGGCGCGGGTTCCGGTGTGGTGAACAGGGCGACGGATTCGAGGATGTCGAGTCCGGCGCGGCGGAGGAGTTGGTGGATGACGGACTGGTTCAGGCGGCTGGCGTCGTACTCGACGCGGACGGTCTTTTCGGCTTCGTTGATGACCAGGCGGCGCACGCCGTAGACCTCGCGGACTTTGCCCAGGGCAAGCGTGGCGGCCTCGGCGGGGGGCGCTCCGTAGCGATACAAAACGTCAAGCTGTGTCATGTCTCGATGATACCAGCGGCTGCGGGGCGAGGGCGGCGCTTTCGTAGAATGCAGAGATGGCGATTCCGTTGGTTGAGGGAAGTTTTGCGGGGCTGGTGTTTGATTGCGATGGGACGCTGGTGGATTCCGCACCGGCGCACCTGGGGGCGTTGCAGAAGGCGATGGAGCCTCTGGGGCTGACGATGACGGCGGACTGGTACTATCCGCGCGTGGGGCTGGGACCGGATGCGCTGCTGGATCAGTTTGAAGAGCATGTTGCGGTGAAAGGGTTGCCGCGCGGCGAGATTCTGGGGCGATATGATGCGGCGTTCAGGCAGTGTCTGCCGCTGATACGCGAGGTTGCGGTGATTGCCGAGGTTGCGCGCGAGTGGCGCGGGAGGGTGCCGATGGCGGTCGCCTCGAATGGACGGCGCGAGAATGTGGAGGCGACGTTGAGGGTGGCGAAGCTGTTGCCGTTGTTCGACGTGATTGTGGGGGCGGAGGACGTGGAGCGCGGCAAGCCCGCTCCGGATGTGTACGTGGAGGCCGCGCGGAGGATGCGGGTTGCGCCGGAGGAGTGTGTGGCGTTTGAAGATTCGGATGAAGGGCTGGAGGCCGCGCGGAAGGCGGGCATGAGGGTGGTGGATATTCGGGAGTATTTTTCTCCGGTACGGTGACGGTGATCATTGACAGCTATTCCATGAGGCTATGGGGGCTGCCGACGAAATGCGGGGATTCTTCGCTGCGCTCAGAATGACCGCGCAAGATCGGAGTCGGAGGGACGATTGACGAAAAGCAGATTCCTTCGCTGCGCTACGGAATGGAAATACAAAAACTACGGAATGGAAATATAAAAAACTGCGGAATGGAAATACAAAAGCTGCGGAATGGAAATACAAAAGGCTGCGAAATGGAAATGCGGGGTGGCTTGCGATGAAAAGAAGTTACATCTTGGCGAGGTAGTTCATGATGTTCGGGTCGGTCCAGTCCTGCGCGCCGATGAACTTACGGCGGAGGGTGCCCTGGCGGTCGATGATGTAGGTTTCGGGAATCTGGACGGTGCCGTAGAGGGCGTTGATGCGTTGGTCGGCGTCGCGGATGGTGACGAGGTCGACGTGGTGTTTGACGAGGAACTGGTGGTAGACGTCGGGATCCTGGTCCATGCTGATGGCGACGATTTCGAGGTTGGGCATCTTCTGGTGGAGAGCGAGCAGGCTGGGGAGCTCTTCGATGCAGGGCGGGCACCAGGTGGCCCAGAGATTGAGCACGACGACGTGGCCGCGGAGTTTGGCGAGATCGACGGAGTGGGTGCCGTCGGCGATGGAGAACTCGGGCGCGGGCTTGTCGATGTTGTGGGGATGGGTGCCGCGGTCGCAGCCGGTAACAAGAAGCATGGCCAGAGTAAGGGCCGCAAGGATTTTAGGCACTGGGTTCACCACTTTAATCATACGGATTTTGCTGACTTTTATAATACGAACTTGTGAGCGAGCGCGCGCAAACGGCTGAGATGGAGTTGTCGGTGATTGTGCCGGCGCGAAATGAAGAACGTTCGCTGGGGGCGTGTCTGGAGTCGCTGGTGCGGCAGTCGGAGGCGGGGTTTGCGCTTGGCGTTGAGTGGGAACTGATCGTCGTTGATGATGATTCGACGGACGCGACGCGGGGGATTGCGGAGCGGATGGCTGCGAGTCACGAGGGTGTGATGGTGATCGATGCGCCTCCGCTGGACCTGAGCGAGCGCGGCGGATTTACCGGGAAGACGAATGCGTGCTGGGCCGGGGCGCAGGTTGCGCACGGAGGGCATCTGCTGTTTACCGATGCCGACACGGTGCATGAGGCGGGGGATCTGTCGCGTGCGCTGCGCGAGGCGGAACGGCACAAGGCGGCGCTGCTCTCGTATTCGCCACGTCAGGTGGTGCATGGTTTCTGGCAGAGGGCGGTGATGCCGCTGGTCTTTTCAGAGCTGGCTTCGGTGTATTCGATGAAGGTGATTAATGATCCGGAGAGCGAGCTGGCGGCGGCGAATGGGCAGTTTCTGATGGTGGAGCGCGAGGCGTATTTTGCGGTGGGCGGGCATCGCGCAGTGGGCGACGCTGTTTTGGAAGACGTCGAGCTTGCGTACAGGATCAAGCGCAAGCCGGCGGCGATTCGTTTTCGCTATGCTCCGGAGGCGCTCTCGACGCGCATGTATCGCACGACGGGGGAGATGGTGGAGGGTTGGACGAAGAACCTGGCGCTGCTGTTTCCGAAGCCGGTTGCACTGGCGTTGTGGCGGGTGCTGGATGTGCTGCTGTTCTTCGGGTTGCCGGTGCTGGCGTTTGGGATATGGTGGCTGGTTCCGTGGCAGCGGGCGGCGATTCTGCTGATCTGGGCACGGACGCTGTGGCGGTTCTATGCGCGGGTGGCGCGGTCGAATTTTCCGGCCCTGGATGTAACCATTTCCATTCTGGGCGTTCCTTTCTTTGTGTGGCTGCTGGTGCGCAGCGTAGTTCACCGGCGGATCAAAAAATCGGTAGTCTGGAAGGGGCGAAGTTACAATCCGGAGCGTTGATTTGTCTGCATATTTGCATCCGACGTGTTGCAAATCGCGTCTAAATTTAGGGAAACCATGATCTTTCTTACGCGCAAAGCTGAATTTTCGTCGGCCCACTACTACTGGAACGATGCCTGGTCCGAGCAGGAGAACGAGCGTGTGTTCGGCAAGTGCGCCAACCGCAATGGGCATGGGCATAACTACACGCTTGAAGTGACAGTTGGGGGCGAGGTTGATCCGGTCTCGGGGTTTGTCGTCGATCTGAAGGAGATGAAGGAGATTCTGGAGCGCGAGGTGGTTGGCGTGTATGACCATCGCCATCTGAATCTTGAGGTGCCGGAGTTCAAGGAAGCGGTTCCGACGACGGAGAACATTGCGATTGCCATCTGGCGGCGGCTGGATGGGAAGATTCCGAATGCGAAGCTGCATCGCGTGCGCATCTACGAGATGCCGGACCTCTTCGCTGATTATTACGGTGAACCATGAAGGCGTATCTCTCAAGGCGGTATCGCTTCAGCGCATCGCACCGTTTGCACACGGACGCATACGATGCCGCGAAAAACCGCGCGGTCTTCGGCAAGTGCAATAACCCGTATGGGCATGGGCACAACTACACCGTCGAGGTGACACTGAGCGGGCAGGTCGATCCGGTGACGGGGATGGTCTGCGATCTTGGTGAGTTGGACGGCTTCGCGCAGGCGAACCTGCTGGCGCGGTTCGATCATACGAACCTGAACACGCTGGAGTGTTTCAAGGATGGCGTATCGACGACGGAAAACCTGACGGTAGAGATTTACAGAATATTCGAGAGCTTCACCGCTGCACGTCTGGAGCGAGTGCACATTGAGGAGACGAGCAACAACTCATTTGACTACGCAGGCAATGCTCCAGCGATTTCGAGGACGATTTAGAGAGGGCTTATGGCACGTAACGCTTCAGTAATTGAACCGACGATTCTCGATACTGTCTCCACCCAAGACCTCTACCGCGAGTTGCTTGTCCGCCTGGGCGAAGACCCGAACCGCGATGGTCTGCTGCGCACGCCTGAGCGCATGGAAAAGGCGATGGCCTTTTTGACGAAGGGCTACCAGATGGACGTGACGGAGGTGCTGCATAACGCGCTCTTCGACGTGGACTACGACGAGATGGTGATCGTGAAAGACATCGAGTTCTACTCGATGTGCGAACACCACCTGCTGCCGTTCTTCGGCAAGGCGCACGTGGCATACGTACCCAATGGGAAGGTGATTGGGTTGAGCAAGATTCCGCGGCTGGTGGATGTGTTTGCGCGGCGCTTGCAGGTGCAGGAGCGGTTGACGCGGCAGATTGGCGAGGCTATCACCGAAGCAATTCAGCCACAGGGTGTGGCTGTGATTATGGAGGCGGCGCATCTTTGCATGATGATGCGCGGGGTGGAGAAGCAGGAGTCGAGCACGGTGACTTCGGCGATGCTGGGTGTCTTCAAGACGCAGCTTCAGACGCGCAATGAGTTTTTGTCGTTGATTCGGCGGCACGGCAGTTCACTTTAGTCAGTTTGTGGTGTGAGAAATACGGGGATCTCTCCACTGCGGCGGCAAAGGGCGCCGCCTCCGGTCGAGATGACGCGGTGTGGGTGCGCAAAGAGCATCGATTTCAGTTGAGATGATGTGGTGTGGGGGATGTTGGACCCCACCTTAGGCGCGATGAAGCTGCGCCGAAGATGGGGCACCCGTCCGATGCGAAACGCAGACTCCCTTCGGGAATGACAACAAAAAAGTGGGGACTGCCTTGGGGATAAGGACGTCACCGGGACGATACGTCCAGGAAAACAGCTATAAACTGAGTAGACGCTGCATGAACGGTCTACTTGTACTCGATAAGCCTGCTGGTTGCACGTCGCATGACGTGGTGGCCATTGTTCGCCGCGCGACGGGCGAGAAATCGATTGGACATCTGGGGACGCTGGACCCGATGGCTACTGGGGTGTTGCCGCTGCTGCTGGGCAAGTACACGCGGCTGGCGCAGTTTTTTGGGCAGGCGGAGAAGCACTATGAGGGACACATCCGTTTCGGCTTCGCCACGGACACGTTTGATGCGGAAGGCGAGTGCGTTGGCGAGCAGCGGCCGCTGACGAAGTCACTGGATGAGTTGCGCAGGTTGGCGACGGTGTTTCGCGGTGAGATGGACCAGGTGCCGCCGGTGTTTTCCGCGAAGAAGATTAACGGCGTGCCTGCGCACAAACTGGCTCGCGCCGGGGTTGAGGTTCCGGTGAAGGCTGCGCGGATTACGATTCATCATTTTGAACTGACTTCGTTGGAAGGCGACACGGCGGCGTTTACGATGCAGGTTTCGGCGGGCGGTTATGTGCGCTCGGTGGCGCATGAGCTGGGGCAGATGGTGGGGTGCGGCGCGCATCTGGCTGCGCTGCGGCGGACGCGCGCGGGCGCGTTTTCGCTGGCGGGAGCGGTGACGGTGGAGCAACTGAAGCAGGCTGCTTCGCCTGCGGAGATCGAGGCGATGCTGCCGCATCCGCGCACGCTGCTGCCGGAGATGCCTTCGGTGACGGTGGACGAACAACTGGCTGGGCGGTTGCGCAACGGGATGCAGGTGAACCTGCCGGAGTTTTCGCAGGCTCCGCTGGTGAAGGTGTTCACGACGCCTACGGAGATGCTGGCGATTGTGCGGCGGGTTGCGGGGACTTTGATGCAGCCGATTGTGGTGATGGGTTGAAGCCTGTTCCGTAAGACTGTGGTTCGGTGCGACCCGAAGCGAAACGCAGATTCCCTTCGGGAATGACAAACAAAAATGACAAACAAAAGGGGCGGCTGAAGGCGGTCGCAGCCGTGCTCGGTTTTGCTTACCGCGCCCTCTTCAGCAGCGGCGTGACGAGCGGGAGGATGTTTTTTGCCACAATTTCGTTTCCTGCGGCGGTGGCGTGGGTCATGTCTTCCTGCATCATGCCGGGCACGCCAAAGACGCCTTTGAGCAGGAAGGGCAGCATGGGGACGCGGTATTTGCGGGCGAGCAGTGTGTAGGTGGCGTTGAACTGCTGGATGTAGTCGGGGCCGTAGTTGGGCGGAAGCGTGATTCCGGCGAGTACGACTTTGATGCGGTGGGATTTGAGGGTGCCGATGATTTTGTCGAGGTTGGCGCGGGTGTCGGCGATGGGCAGGCCGCGCAGGCCGTCGTTGCCGCCGAACTCGACGACGACGATGGAGGGCTTCATGGTGAGGATGCGGCCGAGCCGGTCTACACCATCCTTCGTCGTGTTTCCGCTGATGCCTTCGTTGACGACGCGGTAGCGATAGCCGAGGGAGTCGAGGTCGGATTGCAGGTAGTCGGGATAGCTCTGGCCGAGGTCTGTGCCATGACCCGCGGTGAGGCTGTCGCCGAAGCAGACGACGAGCGGGCGCGTGTCGGGCATCCTGGGCCGGGCAGCTACGGGAGCGGGCGGACCTTCGGTATGGGCGAGATTTTTTGCGGAGTTCGTGATCTTTGTATCGCCGGCGTGCGTATCTGCATCTGTGGAGTGGGCAGAGGGGTGTTTTGTATGGCAACCGCTGAGGGCCAGCGCGACAACCGCTACTATAGGAAGGAATCCGCGTCGCTGCATCTGGTACCAATCTACCAAAGTGAATGGAGCAGCCAAAGGGGGCGGTACAGGTGATGGAAGCTGGACGAAACATCGCTCCGATGATTGCCGTGGAGGGGTTGCGGCGGTCGATTCGCAATGGCAGCCGCACGGTGGACATTTTGAAGGGCATCGACTTCACGGTGCCGCAAGGACAGTTTGTGGCCATTATGGGTGCGAGTGGCAGTGGGAAATCGACGCTGCTGGGATTGCTGGCCGGGTTGGATACGCCGAGCGCAGGCGAGGTGCGGCTGAATGGCACTGCCATCAGCTATCTGCCTGAGGACCAGTTGGCGCAGGTGCGCGGCAGGACGATTGGGTTTGTGTTTCAGTCGTATCAACTGATTCCTACACTGACGGCGCTCGAGAATGTGCTGCTTCCGCATGAGCTGAATGCGGATGCGAGGGAGAATGGCCAGGCGCGGGCGCGTGAGCTGCTGGTGAGTGTGGGGTTGGGCGACCGGATGGGACATTATCCGGTGCAGCTCTCGGGCGGCGAGCAGCAGCGTGTGGCGCTGGCGCGCGCGTTCATTCTGCGGCCGCCGATTGTGCTGGCCGATGAGCCGACGGGGAATCTGGATACGAAGAATGGTGCGCATGTGCTGGACCTGCTGCTGAATCTGAATCGTGTGGAGGGGACGACGCTGGTGCTGGTGACGCACGATCCGATGCTGGCGAGTCACGCCGGGCGGCGCATTGTGCTGAGCGATGGGCTGATTGTGTCGGACGAACTGGCGCAGGCGGCGGATGATGCGCAGGCATCTGTGGCGCGGTAGAAAGGGGCGGCGGTGGCAAGTCTCTCGTGGAAGTCGGCCAGCAGGATTGCTGTGCGCGAGATGCATTCTTCGCGCGGCAAATTCTTCTTCGTAATTTTGTCGGTGGCGATTGGCGTTGCCGCGCTGACGGGCGTGCGCGGATTCTCCGCCTCGTTCCGCACCGCGTTGCTGGAGCAGGCGCGCAGCATTATGGCTGCGGACCTTTCGGCGCGGATGTTTCGACAGCCAACGCCCGATGAGCAAAAAGGGTTGGACGAGATTGCGGCTGGCGGCGTGGAGATGACGCCGGTGACGGAGCTGCTCTCGATGGCCTCTTCGGCGAAGACGCTGGACCCGCTGCTGGTTTCGCTGAAGGCGGTCGATCCGGCGAAGTATCCGTTTTACGGGAAGGTGCAGCTTGCTCCGGCGGCGCGGTTGAAGGACGTTTTGACGCCCGACACGGTGGCGGTGGCCGATGATTTGCTGGTGCGGCTGCACATGAATGTCGGCGATGAGCTGAAGATTGGCACAAAGGTCTTTCGCATTGCGTCGGTGGTGGTCAATGAGCCGGACCGGCTTTCGGGGAGCTTTGCGGCCGGGCCGCGTGTGTTGATCTCGCGCGCAGGGCTGGACGCGAGCGGGCTGCTGGCTCCGGGGAGTCATGCGGGGCAGCGGTATCTTTTCAAGGTGCCGAAGCCCGTGAATGACGCGCCGCTTTCAGACAAGGCCGTTGCGGATTTGAAGACGCGGCTGGAGAAGTTGCTGCCTGAGTCGCAGGTGACGGACTACCGTGAGACGAACCCCGCACTGACGCAGGGGCTGGACCGCGCGACGGGGCTGCTTTCGCTGATGAGTCTGGTGGCGCTGGTGCTTGGGGCGATTGGCGTGGCGATGGCCATGCGCGCGCACTTGCAGCAGCGGCTGGACACGATTGCCATTATGAAGTCGCTTGGGGCGCGCTCCGGGCAGATTATGAAGATCTATCTGCTACAGACGTTGCTGCTGGGGCTGGGCGGCGGCGCGCTGGGCGTGGCTCTGGGCGCTGGCGTGGAGCGGGCGTTCCCGTATTTTCTGGCGAAGCTGGTGAATGTTCATGCGGTGCTGCGTGTGAGCCCGCAGGCGATTCTGACGGGACTTGCGGTGGGTGTGTTGACGACGCTGCTGTTCACGTTGCCGCCGTTGCTGGACATTCGCAGCGTGCGTCCGATCCTGATTCTGCGGCGCGCGGTGGAGGAGAGCGAGGACCCGTTTGTGGTGGCGCTCAGGCGCAAGGCGATGAAGAGCTTTGCGCAGATCGCAGCGATTTTGCTGATTGTCGGCGGGTTGGCGGCGATTGCGACGACGCTGTCCGACTCTGCGATGATTGGCAAGGTGTTTTCGCTTGGGCTGGCTGGGGTGCTGGTGGTGCTGCTGGCAGCGTCGGGGCTGGTGCTGTGGGCGCTGCGGATATTTCTTTCGAAGACGCGGCTGCATCTGCCGTCGGCGGTGCGGCATGGGCTGGCGAATCTGTATCGGCCGGGGAATCCTTCGGCTGCGCTGCTGGCTGCACTGGGGCTGGGCGTGATGCAGATGATGACGGTCTATCTGGTGCAGCAGGCTGTGGTGAAAGAACTGCATGTTTCTGCCGCGCCGAATCTGCCGAACGTCTTCATGCTGGACGTTGCGAGCGATGAGGTGGCCGGTGTGCGCGCGCTGTTGAAGGCGCAGCCGAGTGTGACGGCTACACCGGAGATGATGCCGGTGGTGTCGTCGCGCATCCTCGCGATTGACGGGGTGGCTGAGGACCAGTTGAAGCTGAGGAATTTTCCGAAGCGGATGCTGCGGTCGATCTCGCTGACGTGGGCAGACGCGCCGCCGCCGGGGACCAAAGCGGTGGAAGGGAAGTGGTGGGCGGCGGATGATACGAAGCCGCTGATTGCGATTGACGAACGGGTGGCGAGGCGGCTGGGGGTGAAGGTCGGGTCGAAGATCACGTTCGCCGCGCAGGACACGCAGATTGTCGCAACCGTTGCCGCGCTGACAAAGGCCGACGGCCAACATGCTTACTCGCGCGCCGAGTTTATCATGACGCCGACGGCGCTTAAGGGGCTACCGGTGGTCTGGTACGGCGGCGTCCACGCTGATCCGGCGCGCGTTGGCGAGTTGCAGCGCGCGTTGTTCAAGGACTATCCGACCATTACCGTCATCAACGTGGCGCAGGCGCTGGAGACGATCCGCTCTGTCGTGATTCAGATTACGTATGTGGTCCAGTTTCTTGCGGCGTTCAGCATCTTTGCGGGAATTATTATTTTGGCGAGTTGCATTGCGGGCACGCGCTACCGGCGGATCCGCGAGGTGGTGGTGCTGAAGACGCTGGGTGCGACGCGGGCGCGGATTGCCGCCGTATTCTCGATTGAGTTTGCGGCGCTGGGGCTGGTGGCGGGCGTGGTCGGGGTGGTGTTTGCGAATCTGGTTGCCCGCGCGATGTTGACGCGGATGAAGGTGTCCTACCACCTGCGCTGGGACTGGACGCTGATTGCGGTGGCGACGGTCTGCGCGCTGACGGTGGCAACGGGGTGGCTGGCCAGCCACAGGACGCTCGGGCAGAAGCCGCTTGAGGTGCTGCGGGAAGAGTAAGAGAATCGCCCATTTAGAAGTATGTTTGGCATCTCCGTGCGCTGCTTCGAAGCCGCAGGTGCGCGATGGAGTATGGAATGTTTGTTTGAACCGAACAAGTGAAATTATTTTTCTATTGACACTCGTGTGTCCGGTTGCGTAGATTCCCATCAGTCCAGATTGAATGTCGATGTGGTTGAACCAAAGGGCGAATATCGCCCCGAACCTATTTTTTTTCCGAGGTTAGGGCCATGATGCGAGGAAATCCAGTTTCGAAGTGCTTCCTGAACGGGCAAAGCAGTGTAACGATGCGGTTGTTATTGGTTCTGGCGGTTTGTTTTGGTTTGATCCTGCCGTCGGCGTATGCGCAGACGGCAGGTGAAGGCGCCATCACCGGAACGGTGACCGATCCGACCGGCGCGGTGATTCCGAATGCGACGGTGACAGCCAACAACGTTGCAACGGGCGTTGCAACGTCGCGCAAGACTTCATCGGCGGGCGTTTATCAGATCAGCCCGCTGATCGTGGGCACCTATTCGGTGACAGTGTCTGCGGATGGATTTCAGTCGTATAAGCAGGAGAAGATCGAGATCCATCAGAACCAGATTTTCGGCCTGAATCCCGTACTGAAGATTGGCAGCCAGAGTCAAACGGTGACGGTGACAGAAGCTCCGCCTGCACTGGATACGGCGAATGCGACGCTCGGCGGCAATATCACCAGCCAGGAGTTCATGGATCTGCCGCTGATGGTCGCCGGCAATCAGCAACGCGATATCACTTCATTTTCAAACCTTCTGCCGGGAGCACAGTCAGGCAGCCGGTCTTCGTTGTTTTCCGGCACGGCGAACCGCGTGCAGGAAGTCTATCTCGACGGTATTCCGCTGACGACGATCAGCCAGATTGGGGACAACCGTCCAATCTTCAACGTGGTCCCGTCGGAGGCGGTAGGCGAGATTGGCGCGTTGACCAGCGGGCAGTCGGTCGAGTATCAGGGCGCAGGCTCGGTGAACTACAACATGAAGTCCGGCGGCAACCAGTATCACGGCACGGTCGCCGATTTTGTGCGCAACACGATCTTCGATACGTGGGGATTTACGGCTGCGATTGCTACGAAGAAGCAACTGGTGAACGGTGTCATTGTGAATGTACCGGTCGGCAAGCCTCAGGATCATCAGAATGAGTTCACTGCTTCGCTGGGCGGGCCGGTTGTGATTCCTCATGTGTTCGACGGCCACGACAAGCTGTTCTTCTATGCAACCTACGACAAGACGCATACGCGGTCGGCCCCGAGCTATGCAACGCAGACCATTCCTACGACGCTGATGCAGCAGGGAGACTTTACCGAGTTGCTCAACGCCGCGCAGTCGGCAGGTACGGGCGCGGGGGCACAGAGCGGGCCGGGCTACCTGATCTACGATCCGACCACGCAGACCTGCGTTGGCAGTTCCTGCACGCGCAAGCCGTTCACGGGCATGAAGAATGGCTTGCCGACGCCGAACATCATTCCGGACAGCGCGATCTCGCCGATTGCGAAGAAGATGCAGTCGTATCTGCCGACACCGACGACCTCGGGTATTCAGAACAATTATCTTGGCGGCATTCCGAGCGGCTATGACAACTGGCTGTATTCGGGACGGCTTGATTACACGGTTTCTCCGAAGCAGACGATTGCGTTCACGATTACGGGCGGCAACCGTCATGCGGTGCCGTATACCGGAACCAAGAACATCCTTCCGCTGCCCTATCTGGGGACGACGTTTTCCACGGTGGCCGGGCACTGGGTTGATCTGTCGGACTCGTATTCGTTCACAGAGCACCTTGTGAACCAGTTCAAGTTCGGCTTCAGCAACTTTGGCGGGCCGCCGATTAAGAACATCACCGAAGGCACCCAGTATGCCGCTTCGCTGATGGGCATCCAGTTCAGCGGCGTGCCATCCAATGGGCAGGCTGTGACAGAGTTTCCGACCAACACGTTTGGCGGTAGCAATGCTCCATCCGAATGGGGAGAGGGTGGATCGGGTGTGACGGCGACCACGGTCGGCAACACGTTTACCGTAGTGGACAACCTGCTCTGGATCAAAGGCAAGCACGCGATGACGTTCGGCATTCAGGTGCAGCGGCTGCAGGATCAGTCGTCGCACTACGATGGGCCGACCTCTTCACTGACCCTCGCCTGGGGCACAAATGAGACGGCGCAGGAGAAGGGTTCTGCCTACGTCAGCAGCACCGGCTATTCGTATGCGAGCTTCCTGATGGGCGCAGTCGGTGGCACTGGCATCACGCTACAGCCGTTTTCGGTGCTCGGTGGACGGTACCGCCCCTTTGCACCTTACTTTCAGGACGACTGGAAGATTACGCCTAAGCTGACGCTGAATCTTGGGCTGCGCTGGGATTACCTCCCGTCCTACACGGAAGCTCAGAACCGGTTTTCGTTCCTGAATGCCAATCTTACGAACCCGGTTACGGGTAACAAGGGTGCGTTGGAGTTTGCGGGAAATCATGGCGGTTCGGCGGTCAGTTGCGGCTGCTCGACGCCCGTGCATAACTATATGAAGAATTGGGGGCCGCGCGTCGGCTTCGCTTATGCGATGAATGACAAGACGGTCATCCGCGGAGCGTTTGCGACGGTCTATTCGCATGGCGGAGGAACAGGCGGAGCGGGCGGAGCCGGTACCGGGCCTTCGCAGCTTGGCTTCACCAGCTCGCCATCGTTTTCGGACGGCGCTGCCGGACCGGCGGCGGGTCCCGCGTTCTACCTGAATACGAGTTCGTACTTTGCTGGTCTGGGGTTGGCGAATGCGAACTTTGGCGGGCCGGGTTACACGGTTCCTCCGATCACGCCGCCGGGACCTGACAGCCAGGCGCTTAACGTCGGCAATACGGTGGACGGCAATGGCGCGTTTGTTCAGGCGAGCGGAGCGCCGGGCTTTCCGGATCTGTATCTCTCGGGCCGTTCGCCAGAGTTCAACTTCTGGAACTTTGGCGTGCAGCGTCAACTGACTCCGAATGTAACCATTACCGTGAACTACGCGGGTACGGAGAGCCATTTCCTGGCTGGCGCGAGCAATATGCGCGGGCTGTATGCAGGACAGGTCAATCCCATCTACTGGGGACTGGGTACGCTGCTTTCGGCCCCGGCGACGGCTGCGAACGTGGCCGCGGCCAACGTGATCGCCGCTCAGCAGGGCATTCCTCTGTTGCCCTTGAACGGACCGTATCCTGGGTTCCAGGCGGCGGCCTCGACCAAGAGCGGCCAGGGACAGGCAACGATCGCGCAGAGCCTGAAGTGGATGCCGCAGTTCTCCGGCACCTCGGACACATGGGGTAGCCAGTCGGCGAATTCGAGTTACCACTCGCTACAGGTTTCGCTGGCGAAGCGCCTGTCGCACGGCCTGACGCTGAACGTGAACTACACGTACTCGAAGAACATCGATGATGCCGGATCGCAGCGCAGCGGCTGGGCCATTCCGGCCAACCGGATTCTGTCCGGCAAGGCATGGAAACAGAACCGGATTGATCGCTCCCTGAGTGCAAACAGCGTTCCGCAGAACCTTTCCATCTATGGGGTCTATCACCTGCCGTTCGGTAAGGGACAGATCGGTTCGAACAACTTCTTTGTCCGCGCGCTTGCCGGAGGGTGGACCTTCTCGAGTATCTTCCGGTACTCGTCGGGCACGCCGCTGGCCATTACGGCTTCTTCGTGCACGGGCACCTACCAGCCGACCGCTGGCACCTGCATGCCTGACCTCAATCCGTCGTTCACGGCGAAGACGATCCGCCAGCATGGAAGCTGGGGAGATGGCATTACGGCCAAGACACTGGGAGCGACACCGTCGGCGGGCGGCATCTCCTATGCCAATGGGTACATCGGCAACTCGACGCTGGGAGATGGCGGAGATGCCACCGGCAAAGCAGTACCCTGCGGCAGCGCAGTGTCGGCGTTCTGCAACCCTGGACAGTTCATGTTCGGAGATGCGCCGCGCATGGCTGCCTTTGGCCTGCGGAATCCGAGCGGCTATGGTCTGGACGCAAGTCTGCGGCGCAGCTTCAACCTCACTCCGGAGCGGGTGAAGTTTGTCTTCGCAGTGGATTGCCAGAACGTGCCGAACAGGGTGTCCTTCGGCAGGATTGGCGCCAATGTGAGCAGCGCAAGCTTCGGAACGGTAGGAAGCGCCTCCGGCAACCGTGCCTTTCAGCTCTCGGGCCGGATTAACTTCTGATGCGTTGCGGCTGATATGATTCCGGTCCGGTCTCCGCTTTACCGCGGACCGGGCCGGATTTATTTTTACGAAATAGAACGGGAGAGATGGTTTGATGATGCGTCCGGTTGGTATCTGCCTCTGTGTTGCTTTGTGCTGCGGAATGAGTGTGAATGCGCAGCAGGTTTCGATGGCGAATGCGACGCCGCAGCAGTTGGCGGGGATTGCCAAGGACAACTCGCGGCACTTCGGCGACGATCCTGATGATGGCGGGCCGCTTGCCAAGGACCTCTCGCATTCGCTGAAGCCCGCGGCAGTGGCGGCGGCGATGCGCAAGGTGGGCGACTGGCAGATGGCGCGGTCCCAGCCGTACTTCGACCGGATATGGACGTGGAGCGCACTCTATAGCGGCTACATGGCTGCCGCCGATTCGTTGAACTATCCTCCGTACCGCGACGCGATGGTGGCGATGGGGAAGAAGTTCGACTGGCAGTTGCGGTCGCACCTGCCGGATGCGGACGACCAGAGCATTGGCCAGACGTATCTGGAGCTTTATCTGCTGAAGAAGGACCCGGCGATGATGAAGCCGACGCAGGAGGAACTGGATGCGTTGATTGCCGGGCCGCATGTCTCGCGCAGGCGGGGGAAGACGCTGGTGTGGTGGTGGTGCGATGCGCTGTTCATGGCGCCTCCGGTGTGGGCGCGGATGTATGCTGCGACCGGCGACAGGAAGTACATCACCTATCTTGACGAAGAGTGGGCGAAGACCTCGGACCTGCTGTGGGACAAGCAGGAGCATCTCTACGCGCGCGACCGTGACTACCTGACGCGGACGGAGGTGAACGGGAAGAAGATGTTCTGGGCGCGCGGCAACGGCTGGGTGATGGGCGGGCTGGCGCGGACGCTTGAGTATCTGCCGAAGGACGACCCGGCGCGGGCGATGTATGAGACGCAGTTGAAGGAGATGGCCGCGCGGATGGCGCAGTTGCAGGGCAAGGACGGGATGTGGCGGTCGGGGCTGCTGGATCCGGCGAACTATGATTTGCCGGAGATGTCGGGGTCTGCGTTGATTACGTATGGCCTGGCGTGGGGAGTGAATCACGGCCTGCTGGACAGGAAGGTATACCTGCCGGTGATTGCGCGTGCGTGGTCGGGGATGCTGGATCATGTGTATGCAGACGGCAGGCTGGGGTGCGTTCAGCAGACGGGCGCGGAGCCTGCGCCGTTCAAGGCCACTTCAAGCTACACCTATGGGGTTGGCGCATTTTTGCTGGCCGGAAGCGAGATCCGCGCCATGGAGTTGCACCCGCACCATGCCGTCAAGGTACGATAACGTTGTAGGATGAATCTATCTCACGGTTTTATAGGTGCAGTGGATGAAGATGGATTTCTCTGAAGCCTTGCGGCGGCATGAGCGGAGGTTTGGTCAGGCAGGGCAGGCGTTTGCCGCGCCCGCGCGCGTGAACCTGATTGGCGAGCATACCGACTACACAGGTGGGTTGGTCATGCCGATGGCGATTGGCTTTCATACGATTGCGACCATTGGCCCGCGCGAGGACGGCAGGGCCGTCTTCCATTCGGAGAACTTTGACGAAGAGGCTTCCTACGAGATTGCCTCGCTGGACAGCACACCGGAGGGGCGGTGGAGCGACTATCCGGCTGGAGTGGTGTGGAGCCTCAGGCAGGAAGGCATGCCCATCGACGGATTCAATATGACGTTGACAGGCGATGTTCCGCTGGGAGCGGGGTTGAGTTCGTCAGCGTCCGTTGAAGTAGCGGCTGCGATGGCCCTGCTGGGGCGCGCTAATTTAGCGCTAACTTTGAAAGCGGTTGCATCCCTGTGCCGCCGTGCCGAGAACGAATATGTCGGCGCCAAGAGCGGAATTATGGACCAGTTTGTGGTGGCGGGGGGCGTGGCGCAGCGGGCGATGATGCTGGACTGCCGCTCGCTGGAGTTTGAACTGCTGCCGCTTCCTGCGGGCGTGCGTGTGGTCATTGCCAACTCGATGGTAAAACACGACCACGCGACAGGGGAGTATGGCGACCGCCGCGACGAGGTAGAGGCAGGCCAGGCCGTGTTGCAACGTGAGCGCGGCATTAAGCTGTTACGCGATGCCACGCTTCGGGACCTGGAGGCGTGCCGGGAGAAGATGCCTCCCGTCAGCTATGCGCGCTGCCGGCACATCATCACCGAAAACGCGCGTGTGCTGAAGGCACGTGAGGCACTGCTTGGCAGCGACACGAAGCAGTTTGGCGAACTGATGGTTGAGGCACACGCGAGTATGCGTGACGACTTTGCCGCGAGCTGCGCCGAAGTGGATACGCTGGTTGAAATCGCTATTCGGCAGCCTGGGTGCTTCGGCGCGCGGATTACGGGCGGGGGGTTTGGGGGCTGCACGGTGAATCTGGTGGACGCTGCGAAGGCCTGCGAATTTGTGGAGGAGGTGAGGAGAGGCTATCGGACGGCGACCGGGATCGAGGCCGATTGCTTTGTGTGCGAGGCATCGGATGGCGCGCTGGCGCTGGCGAAAGACGGTGCGGCATGAATCCTCTGGCACAGAAGAATCCTCATCGCAGATTCAATCCGCTGAAGCGGGAGTGGGTGCTGGTCTCGCCGAACAGGACGCAGCGGCCGTGGCAGGGGCAGGTAGAGAAGACGGTGGCGCCGGCTGCGCTGGAGTATGACCCGCAGTGTTATCTGTGCCCGGGCAATGTGCGGGCGGGCGGAGCGCGCACCGACACGTACTCCAGTACCTATGTTTTCGAGAATGACTATGCGGCGCTGAAGTTGGACGCTCCGCGTTTTTCGAGCGACGAGGACGGTAAGGGTCTGCTGGTGGCTGAGGGCGAGAGCGGCGTGTGCCGCGTCATTTGTTTTTCGCCACGGCACGACCTGACGCTGGCGCAGATGGCGGTTGCCGACATCCGCAAGGTCGTGGATGTATGGGCGGAGCAGTACACGGAGCTGGGCGCGCGAGAGGATATTGCTTACGTCCAGGTGTTTGAGAATCGCGGCGCGATGATGGGGGCGAGCAATCCGCATCCGCATGGTCAGATCTGGGCGAGCCGTTCTGTTCCGAATGAAGTGGTGGCGGAGATCGCTGGGCAGCGGCTCTATCTGAATGAGCACGGGTGCTGTCTGCTGTGCGCGTACCGCGATATGGAGTCGCGACTTGCCGAGCGCGTGGTTGCGTCGAACGAGCATTTCGTTGCGGTGGTGCCGTTCTGGGCGGTCTGGCCGTTTGAGGTGATGATTCTGTCTACGCGCCACGTCGCCGCTTTGGAAGAGATGACGGGTGCGGAGCGTGAGGGATTCGCCGCGATTCTCCAGAGCGTGACACGAACCTACGACAAAGTCTTCGATACGCCGTTTCCGTATTCGATGGGGCTGCATCCGCGTCCTTACGACGGGGAGGACCATGCAGAGTGGCACTTCCATGCGCACTTCTATCCGCCGCTGCTGCGCTCGGCAACGGTGCGCAAGTTCATGGTCGGGTTTGAGCTGCTGGGTGGCCCGCAGCGCGACATTACGGCGGAGTCGGCTGCGGAGACGCTGCGGCAGGCTGCGTTGCGGTAAAGCATTTTCCCTAAAACTGTCGTTCGGTGCGGCTCGAAGCGAAACGCAGATTCCCTTCGGGAATGACAATAAATCCCGCTTCGGAGAGTGAGGTCGCGAGGACTACATCTCCAGGGAAAATACTCTTGCTTCTTTGAAGCCTACTGCTCTGGCGTGAAGCGCACGGTGACTTTTCCGGAGCCTTCGAGGTGCAGGCGAACGGCGACTCGTGTGAACGGGTTGGCGTAGTCGTCGATCTTCTCCTGGCTGACGGTGAGCGCGGATGGGGCGTTGATGGCGACGCGCAGGCGCTCGCTGCCTGCGGTGAAGAGCAGCGTGTGCGAATCAAGCTGCTGCCATGTTCCGTGCGTGGGCAGCGACTCTTCGATGTCGGTTGGAGCGGAGAGATCGAAGCTGTCTTCGATTTCGACGGAGCCTGCGCCTTTGCGGCTGTAGCGCATGGTGCGCTCGAAGCGGCGGAGCGTGGGGACGCGATAGGCCGGGGTCATGTCGATGGTGATGGTGTCCTGCTCGGGCGTGAAGTCGGTCTTGAGGACGGTTGCGTGAACTTCCGTTGCGTCGAGTTGCTGCTGGCCGCCGATGACCGGCACCGGGTGGCCGTAGGAGTTGATGAGCCTGGACGTGAGGCGCTTTGAAGAGAAGGTCTCGGCGGTGTAATACGACGGGCCGCCTGGGTCTCCGACGGGCTGGGTCGCGCCGAGGCCGATGACGAACGAGCCGACATCGTTGTGGCTGTGGCCGGTATTTCCGCCGGCTTTGATAGTGGCGGCGAGGCGTCCGCCGGGTGCGGGGCGCGAGACGAGCACGCCTTCGTCGGGATACCAGGTGCGCAGGCCGATGAGCGATGCGCCGGATTGCGCGCTGTCTCCGTGCAGTTCAGAGGCGGGGTTGGGGAAGGCGTCTTCGACGGCCAGCGTTAACGAGCCAGGTGCGTGCGCCGTGGATGGCTGGGCGGCGGTGAGTCCGAGGCCGAAGATGCGGTTGATGTAGGCCATCAGGTTGGCGTCGGGCTGGACCATGTAGTGCGCGTCGCCGAAGTCGGCTGAATTGCCGGGGAACATGGCGAACTGCGCCCCGAAGAGTGCGACCTTCTGCATCTTGGGATCGGAGAAGAGGTCGAGCTTGCTGCCGGTGGCCTGCCAGAGAATCTCGCGCAACTCGGCGTAGTGGGAGAAGCCATAGTTCCAGTAGCCGAGGCCCTCGGCTCCGTAGCCGTCGTTGTTGAAGCCCTGGCGGTAGTAGCCGATGTAGTGCTCGGCTCCTGCAACGAAGAGGGCGCGGTCTTCGCGGCTGGGAAGCACGGCGAGCGCAGCGCCGGTGACGCCCTTGAGGCAGACGGCGTTCCAGTTGGCTGTGTTGTGGAGCCACGTCTGGCCTTTGTCGGCAACATAGGTGGCGCGCATGGGCGCGAAGATGCGCTGATCGAGCGCGGCCATGGCGTGCGTGCGTGTTGACTCGGGAAGCTTGTCCCCGAGGAGGTAGAGTGTCTCGGCGATGGTGTGGGCGAGGTCGGCGGAGTTCAGCTCGACGAAGTAGCGCGTGCCGTTGTAGCTGGTGAGGCGAGGATCGTGCGCGGGCAACGTCCAGGACTTTTGCGCGGCAAGGCCATCGAGGACGGTGGCGATGCGGGCGATGAATCGGCCTCGTCCCTCAGCGCATTCAGCAAGCACCAGCGGATCAAGCTCACCTTGGCGGTCGTGCAGCATCTTCTCGCCTTCTTTGCGCGAGCCGGTGCGGGTGTAGGTGAGATAGGCATCGTCGCTCCATGCGGGGAAGGGTGTCTGAAGAATCGCTTCGGCGCGCGCGATCTCGGGCTTGAATTGACCGGCAAGCGGAGTCCATGCTGCGCGGTCGGAGCAGGGAACGCCGACGCCGGTGGGAGCAGCGGGAAGCATGGCTGCGATCTGCTGAATGCGGGCCGAAGAGAGTGCGGCGTGCTGCGCGGATGCCGTTGCAATGCCTGCGCTGGCGAGGATGCATACGGCGAGGGTCTTCACTACTCGGGTCATAGGTTCTCCGTGATTTGCTCCACTGACGTTTTACTACGATGAGTGAATTAAAAGGCGCATGGGTCGGAAGAATTGTTGGGTGCGTTTGCTCCGGAGTTGGCGATGATGGCGCTGGCTTCCGGAGGAAGTGCTTTGAGTGCGAGAAAGTTGGGGCCGAAGATTTTGGTGGGGCCGGGGTTGTGCGGCTTCAGGTGCGTGTCGTCGGTCCAGTTGTGGGTCATGGTGAGGTTGCCGCTCCACGAGGCCCAGGCGGAGAGCCAGTTGTCGCCTCGGGTGACGTTCCAGACGACGTTGTTGTGGACGCCGTAGTCACGGCTGCGCTCATCGAGATAGATGCCGTTGGCATGGTGCGTTCCAGAGAAATCAATATAGTTTGCGCAGACGACGGAGCCGGGAGACTGGGCCTGGGTGTAGATGGCGCCACCGTCGTAGAGGTCGAGCATGAAGTTGTGCAGGCGATTGCGGGTGACGCGGATGTCACGTTGCGCGTCCGCTTCGCCTTCGTAGTCCCAGCCCCAGCCGACGGAGATGCCGGTGTAGGGTGTGTCTTCGATGGTGTTGCGGTCGATGGTGAGGCCGTCGTTGAAGCCGCCCATGATGGCGACGTTGTCGCGGTACTCGCGCGCGATGCGGGTGATGGTGTTGCGCTCGATGACGTTGCGCGCCGACTTTGCCAGAGGTGCGACGGGATGCGCGATGGTGTCGCCGACGAAGATGGCTCCGCCGGAGATGTCGGTGAAGGTGCTGCGTGCGATGGTGCTGTCGCGTGTGCCGCCTGCGAGAGCGATGCCTGCCGTGCCGAGTGCGTTGAAGGTGTCGTGCGAGAAGACGATGTGTGCGCCACCGAGCACGATGACAGCGGTGGGAGTGCGCATCATGCCTTCGCCGTTGTCGGGAAGGCGGTCGCGGTTGCCGGTGATGAGGTAGCCAGCCTGGAGAGGCACGTAGCCCTCTGGAGTGTCGGGCGCGGTCCATGTGGTGTGGGTGAATTGGATGCCTTCGATGCGTATGTCGTGAATCGGCTCGGTCGGCGTGGCTGTGAGCGTCAAGAGCGATTGCGTGATGGGAAGCTCAACGTCGGCATGACTGAGACGTTCTCCGGGGCGAGGCACATAGTAGATACGGCTGGCGCGCATGTCGAGATAGAACTGGCCGGGTGTTCCGAGAAATTCGTCGGCGTTTTCGAACCACTCGATGCCAGTGAAGGGGCGGCCTACGGGACTGGCGTTGCGCCAGCCGTTTTTGGAGTCGATGACCGTATTGTGCCAACAAGGGCTTGCCATCGTGATGGCTGTCGCCGCAATGGAGGCAACGGGGCAATGAAAGTCGCGCCAGCGAACGGAGAAGACGGCGACGAGGTCTTCTGGATGATGAATGGAACTGAGCCGCTGAGCGAGCGCGGGGTCGGTGATGGTGAGTCCGTCGGGAGTGTACTTGCACTGGGTGGGGCTTTTGCAGCCGGGGCCGCGTGCGCGAATGGCGCGTCGGCCATTGATGAAGAGTTGCAGCGAGCGCGTTCCGGGTGGGACGGGCGCGCTCCAGAGATTCAGCTTGCGGTCGGTGAGATGCCAGCCCCGGATGTGGATGGCTCCATCGAGGATGGCCGGATGCTTCTGATCTGCGCGCCAGATGACGGTGTAGCCGTTGCGGCCTGAGTCGCGTGCATCGAGCGCGAGCGGGGTTGTGAGGCGATAGTCTCCCTGCTTGAGTGAAACGACGATGTCGGACTGCATGGCGGGCGCGAGTGCGCGGACGCGCTGTTGTGCTGATTGCAGGGAGCAGGGGTTGTGTTGTGTGCAGGCGGAACCCTGTCCGTTTGGTGCGGCGAAGACTTGTGCTGATGGCGTTGCAGCCTGCGCCTGGAGTGCTGCGGCGAGGAGGGTGAGGCAGATGGGAGATCGCGCGGTCGTCAACATGTGGAATGAACTCTCGGCAGATGTGAAAAAGTCTCCTGTCGAAGAGCCGGATGCGAACTTCGACAGGAGATGGAAGGGAGGCTACTGCATTTCTTCCGCTACTAGAACAGTGCTCTGAGCGAGAGTTGCATCTGGCGCGGATCGTTGTTGGAGAACCCGGCGTCGATAATACCGGTGGTCGTGTTGGGATTTTTCAGGCCGGGCTCGTTGAGAACGTTGAAGAAGTCCGCGTTGAACTGGAGTGCGGTCCGTTCGGTGAGCTTGATCGACTTGAAGACCGAGGCATCCATGGTCCAGTTGAATGGGCCAAGCTGATACCGGTGAAGCAGCGGATTGATGCCGGGGTTGTAGGTCGTGCGTACTGTCGACCCGTTGGCGAGTGTGAGCAGAACGCTGTTGGTGTCGTAGTACGGATAGTTCGGGTCGCAGCCTGCGGGAACGCCTGCACTTGTGCATTTGGTCCCGCCGTTGGCCGGTGTGGTGATGAGTGGCGTGTTGTAGGGTGTGTAGCCGGCTGGAACGCCCTGGACCCCGTTGGCTGTGTTGATCTTGTTCGCCGGGATGTAGCCGTTGTACCAGAGGTAGCCAGGACGGCACTGGCCGCTACGGCAGTCCATCTCCTTGTACTTCTTTTTGTAGATGTGCAGCGTGGTGGGTTGATAGTAGCTGGTGGTGGGTTGCCAGAACTGGCTGTGCAACTCGCCCGTGCTGACCAACTGCCAGCCGCCTACGAGCGCATTGAGGAAGCTGTTGGAGTTGCCGAGGAACGTCTTACCTTTGCCGAATGGCAGATCGACGAGCCAGTTCCAGCGAATCTGATGCTGGGGAATGGCGGTGTCGCGGGCATAGTTCTGATAGCGATTTGAGGCGGCCACATCCCCCGGGACGGCTCCCGGAGCGAAGTAGCTGGATGGCTCGTAGATCTCGTCGCGCCAGCCGTTGCCGCCCATGCGGAAGGCGTTGGAGAGTACGTAAAACGCCTGGAAGCCGTAGCCGTTTTTGTGGAGGCGCTGGAACTCAAGCTGGATGGAGTTGTCGTTGGAGTAGCCGGTCTTCCGCTGCACCTCAATCTGGCCATACGGAAGATTCGGGTAGGGGCGCGTGAGCACGTTGGCGTACTTGCCGGTCGGCAGCGGCTGGCCGGTCCGGGTGTACCAGACGTAGTTGTTGGGCGCGTCGTCGTACTCCCAATACTGTTCGAGGTTCGAGCCGTGATTGCCAATGTAGCTGGCGCGGAAGACGGTGTTCTTCGGCAGCGCCTGCTCGATGGTGAAGTTCCACTGCTGCACGAACGTGGAGGGATAGTGGGGGTCGAGTGCCGACGGTCCGAATGCGCCGGGGTTGACCAGCGCCGGGCTGTTGACATCGACGACATTGGCGCTGTTTTTTCCGGCGACGATGGTGGGAACGGAGCGGAGCAGGTAGTTGGCTTTGCCGTCGGGGCTCTGCGCGGCTGAGGTGTAGCTCTTCGGGAAGCCCGCCGTATAGGGAGGGTTGAAGCGCGTTTCGGCGTAGAAGTTGCGGGTGGGCGGAGCGTAGATATAGGTGCCGTAGCCGCCGCGGAGCACGGTCTGGAGCGCACCGTTGCGGAGTACGTAGGCGATGCCGAGTCGCGGCGCGATGTCGTGGTAGTTGCCGTAGACGAGGCTCGGAGGAAGACCGACCTGCTCGGGCGTCTCAAAGGTCGCGCCAAGACTGGTGAAGTTGTTGACGATGGCGGGGGTGGTCTCGCCGATCTGATAGAGATAGTCGAGCGGTTTGCCGATCACCATGGCGCCGGTCTTGAAGTCGTAGCCGCCGAAGAGGCCGTACTTCTCGTGTAGAGCAGGGTGCATCTCCCAGCGGACGCCAAGGTTGAGTGTGAGCCTGTCGGTTGCCTTGAAGTCGTCCTGGAAGTAGAAGGCGATCTCCTGATTGCGGAAGCGATACCACTGCTGGCTCTTGGTGGCGGTGTAGGCGGAGGCGTAGCCCAGGAAGAAGTCCGCCGCGTTGTGTCCTTTGAGCGGCTGCGCGCTCTCGGCGTTTCCGCTACTGGGGTCGAGCTCTCCTGTGGCGAGCGCGCTGAAGCTGACGCTGGTGGCCGGGGGGTTCTGGTCGGGCATGATCCAGGTGCGTTCGTGGCGGTAGCGTCCGCCAAACTGGAGGGTGTGGCGACCGCGAATGAGCGTCAGGTTCTCATCGAGGTTGCTGATGTTCTGCGAGTTTTTACGAGCGGTGTCGGCCTGCCCGAAGCCGTAGGGCAGGAAGCCGATGCCGGAGATGTTGGGGAAGCCGGTCTTGCCGAAGTTGTTGGGCAGGCCGAACTGGTCGGCGTAATCGATGTTGGGATTGGGACCGGTGTAGACCAGGTCACTCTCGTAGTTGTGTGAGAGCACGGTCTCGCTGAAGAACGTCGGCGAGAAGACGTGCGTCCAGGAAAGCGAGCCGCTATCAGTGTAGACCGGCGTGAAGGTGACGTTGGCGATATTGCCCGCTGCCGGAGGCCCGAAGCTGCCGCTACCGAGGTAGTATTTATAGATTTTTCCGTGCGTGTAACGGATGTAGGCGTTGTCGTTGTCGCTGAAGTGATGGTCGAGCCGGGTGGTCAGACTCTTTTCGCTGCTGTTGTAGGGAACCGGGCCATACCAGTTGCTGCCGATCGACGGGTTGACGTTGGGCAGCGTGGCATGCGGCATGAGCGCATAGATTTTCTGGGCGAGCGGCGAGATGCGGCTGATCGGAATCTGGTTGTTGGCGAATGGCTGACGAGAGGCGGTTGCATCGTTCGCAGTGGTCAGGGGATCGTACAGCGTGATGGGAACGCCGTTGCCGTTGGTCAGGCCGCTGAAGTCGCCGCCACGCATCGCGTCGGTGGGCACGGAATAGTGGCTGGTGATGCCCTGGCGCAGCTCGAGACCCTCGTAGGCGACGAAGAAGAAGGATTTGTTACGGCCGTTGTAGAGCGCTGGGTGTCCGTTGAAGTAGGGCAGGACGATGGGGCCGCCGAAGCTGCCGCCGAATTCGTTGCGGATGAGCTTGGGGGCGCGCACGCCGACTGGGTCTTCCCGTTTGCGCGCAATGCCGCCGAGGCTGTTGTTGCGCATGGTCTCGAAGAGCGATCCGTGAAATGCGTTGGTACCCGCCTTGGTGGTCAGGATGGCCGTGGCTGGACGGTTGTATTTTGCCGAGGAGTTCGAGGTCTCGACCTTCACTTCCTGAACGGAATCCGGGTCGGGCATCTTGTTGGTGGCGCCGCCGAAGTCCTGGTTGGCCAGCACCGCGCCGTCCTGGACGTACTCAAAGGCTGAGGCGTTCATGCCGTTGACGCGCTGGTTATTGGCTACGCCGGGCGTGGTGAGTTGCACGAGGTTCGAGACGGAGCGCCCGTTCTCGGGAAGGTCTTCGATGCGCTGGCGGTCGAGCGTGTTGCCGATCGTCTGGTTGGCGGTGTTGACCAGCGGTGTGACGTCGCCGGCGACTGTAACTTGTTCGTTGACACCGCCTACGGACAGAGTGACATCGACCACGGCGGATTGCGCAACGCGCAGGGTGAGCTTACCTTCCCATGGGGAGAAACCTTTCGCGTTGACCTTGATCTGGTAGTCGCCGATGGAAAGAGCAGGGGTGGAATAGATGCCTGCGTTGTTGGTGACGAGGTTGGTGGTCGTGTTGGTGGCCGTAGCGACGATGGCCACGACGGCTCCGGGTACAACCGCGCCGCTGGAGTCCCTGACTGTGCCCTGGATGCGGCCGGAGCCGGACTGCGCGATTAGGAGCGGGGTTGAGAAGAGGAGAACGGCGACTGATAGAAATAAAACTAAAACACAGGATCGTTTCATGTTGCCTCCATAAATTATTTCTTTTCCTGAGTTCCGGTCTGTGTGCTTTCACCGGGTCTTACTGATGTGTTTCATTTCGAGTTTGTTCAGCGAACTAAATCAAAATGCAGCCATTTCCGGAATACAGTGCAACCTGCATGACGCAGTACTCACGGTGCTTAACCTGAAAGGCTGGTAAACGCACTAGAGTGTGCCGAAAAGAATTAATACATACTTACTTTTTACATCGATTTATAGGTATTAGCAGCTTTGGCTGATGAAAGTCAAGATGCATAGGAAAAAATAAATTCCACTCCGAAGGGGGGTGCAGGACGCGCAAGGGCAAGACTGTACGTAAGGGCATGGCGCAGGTTCCGCCGGTCATAATGGATGGCAGCGATGAAAACTGTTCTGACGATTGCGGGGTTTGACCCCTCTTCAGGGGCCGGGATGACTGCCGACTTGATGGTGTTTCGTGCGCATGGGCTTTTTGGCGTCTCGTGCATCACGGGGCTGACGGTACAGTCCACGCTGGGGGTGCGGGCTACGCATCCGGTCGAGCCTGAAACAGTGCGCGCGACGCTCGATTGCCTGTGGGACGATGTTCCGGTAGACGGAATCAAGATTGGGATGCTGGCGACGTCAGAGAATGTATTGGCGGTCGCTGGCTTCCTGGCGCAGGTTCGCAGGGAGCGGGCTGAGGTTCCGGTAGTACTTGACCCGGTGCTGCGGTCCAGCTCGGGCAAAGACCTGCTGGAGCCGAGCGGGGTTGGTCTGCTACGCGAACGTCTGTTGCCGCTGGTCGATTGGGTGACACCGAACCTGGATGAGCTTGCGCTTCTATCTGGTAGAAGCGTGCGGGAGCACGACGACCTGCCCGAGGCCGCGCGCTTGTTGCAGCACGATGCGAGCGGGTTGAATGTCTTTGCCACCGGAGGGCATCTGGCGGCGCCGGATGACTTTGTGTTGACGGCGGAGGGCAGGATGCGCTGGCTCGCGGGCGAGCGGGTGGAGACGCGCTCGACGCACGGAACGGGGTGCGCTCTTTCAAGCGCGCTGCTCTGTGGGCTGGTGCGTGGTGATGTAGATGCTCCTCAGGCCGCGAAGGACTATGTGGCTGGGGCGTTGCGGGCCGCGGTGCCGATAGGCAAAGGCCGCGGGCCGGTGAATCATCTTTGGGAGATGCGCGGTCCGCGGTAGTGCCCGATGTTGATGCCTGTGGATGATTTGTCTAGTGGTTGGTGACGGTGATGTTCAGCGTGACGGACTGGGAGATCTGGATGCCGTTCGTGGAGCTGGCCGTGACGCGGTACTGGTATGTCCCCGGTGGAGTGTAGCGGAGGCTGGGGTCGCCGCCGCTGCCGCAGCCCAGCAGGAGAAGCGAAGTGGCGCTGAAGAGCAGGAGCCACATGAAGGCGGCGCGGCTGAGCGTGGCGCGCGCGCGGCGTGATCTCCAGAAGAAAAACAGCGCGGCAGGCAGCAGGCAGAGGAAAGTGCCGTCGGTGGAGTCGATGTGTGCGCTCCGGCTATGCGCATTCAGGTTGACCTTGGTGATGGTATTGATGGTGGCGGTGGCATTCTGTGCGGAACCTGCGATGTTGATGCTTGATGGGGCGAGCGAGCAGGTAGCGTAAACGCCGGGCGCGATAGGTGCGCAGTTAAGCACGACCGTTCCGCTGAAGCCGTTAATGGGAGTAACGGTGAGCGAGTAACTGGCGGGGACGCCGTAGGGTTCGCTTGCGCTGGAGGAATCTGCGCCGTTGACCGCAAGGGTGAAGGTGCCGTTGGGAACGCCTGTGCCCGTGAGCGGAATGGTTGCGGGCGATGAGCTGTCCGAACTGGTGATGGTGAGCGAGCCATTGCGCGCGCCAGTGGCTGTGGGGGTAAAGGTAATGGTGACGGTGCAACTTTGGCCGGGAGCAAGCAAAGTGAGTTGGCAGGGGACGGTGACGGCGTAATCGCCTGTGACGGCGAGCGCGAGGTTCGACACATTCGCAGTGCCATTGTTGGTGAGCTTCAGCGCGAGGTTGGCCGAAGAACCCGTGGCGATGCTGCCAAAGCTGAGCGCGCCGGGTGCTATCTGTAGTTCGGACTGGATGCCTGTGCCGGTGAGCGTGGCGTTCAGCGGAAGCGCGGTGGCGGTGGTGGCGACGCTGACGTTGCCATTGCGCTGCCCGGTCTGCTTGGGGGCGAAGGTGACTTCGAGCGTGCAACTGGTGGCTGGCGCGAGCGCATTGCCGATGGCGGGGCAGGAGCCTGCTGTGGTGTAGTCGCCGAGGGTATTGATGCCGTTGAAGGTGGCGGCGGTCGAGCCGATGTTGGTGATCTGAATGGGCAGCGTGGATGTGCTGCCGACGAGGACGGAGCCGAAGGCGAGCGAGGCGGGCGAGAAGCTGAGAGTCGCCGGAGTGGATGCGCCGAGCAGGCTGATGAAGTCGAGCGCATTGGCCGCGTCGGAGGTGATCTCAAGCGCGCTGATCTTAGTGCCCGCAGACTGCGGCGTAAATGCGACGGAGATAAGGCAACTGCCGCCCGGGACGATGACGGCGCAGTTGCTCTGGAGGGTAAAATCCGGTGCCGTTTGGAGATTGGCGATGTGCAGCGCGGTGGTGCCGATGTTGGCGAGCGTGATGGTCTGCGCGGCGGAGGCGCTGCCGGTCTGGGTTGTGTCGAAGGTCAGCGAGCTTTGCGAAACGGTGTAGGCGGCAAGCGGCGCGGTGTTCGAGGGTGCTGCCACGTAGATGGGCGCGGCGCTGCCGGCGAGATCGATGAAGTCTGGGCTGGAGGCTGCGTCGCTTTCGATGACGAGCGAGCCGGTGTCGTTGGTGGCCGGAGAGGCGGGCGAACCGGCGGTCTGCTGGTTGAGCGGCGAGTAGGTGAGCGTGATGGTGCAGTTCTGATTGAGCGCGAGCGTCGTGCCGCAGGTGGTGGAGGCGAGGAAGGGCCACTCGCTGGTGATGCGGCGGATGGTGAGCGGAGTGGACGAGGCGTTGATCAACGTCAGCGTCTGTGTCGAGGTCTGGCCGCTGGCGACCTGGCCGAAGCTGAGCGTGCTGCCGGTCGCGCCGTTGGGGATGAGATTGCCTGCGTTATACAGCGAGCCGAAGCCGTCGCCGTAGCCTTCGACGTAGCCGAGGCCGTTGAGGGTGGCGGAGCCGTCGGTGGGCGTGCCCTGGGCGAAGAGTGTGCCGGTGATGTCGCCGTTGGTCTGCGGCAGAAAGGTCACGCTGAAGTTACAGGAGGCATTCGGTGCGAGTCCTGCACAGGGTGGGCCGTTCAGCACGAACTGACGCGGGAGCGCGACGTTGAGCGTCAGCGATTTTGCTGTGAGGTTGTTGATGGTGAACTGGCGTGTGAGGCCGAGCGAGCCCGTCACGGTTGGGCCATAGTTCGCCTGGTTGGGGATGATCTGGAGCCCGGCGTCTTCGGTAGTGTAGGCGGCGTTGAGCGGGACGGTGTAGGTCGTTGTTCCGGAGGAGGCGCTGGTGACGGGAATTTCGAGCGTGTCCGTCTGGTATGCGGTGGTTGGGGTGAACGTAACGGTGATGGCGCAGGATGCGGCAGGGGCCAGTGCCGCGCAGTTGCTGGACTCCGCAAAGGAAGAGTTGGCGTTTGTGGGGATGCCAATCTGGAGCGTCGCCGTGCCCGTGTTCGTGAGGGTGATGGCCTGTGTGGTGGAGGCTGCGCCGGGGACGTTGGTGAAGTTCAGCGCGGTGGGGCTCAGCGAGAGGCCGGTCGAGGGTGAGCCGAAGCCGGTGAGCGGCGCGGTCAGCGTACTGGCTGAAGTTGGCACGGTGAGCAGGCCAGTGCGAGATCCGGTCGCGGCGGGCGTGAAGTCGATGAGCAAAAAGCACGAGGCGTTTGGCGCGAGCGTGCCTGTGCAGGCGGCTCCGCCGGTGGCTGCGGTGCTGAGTGCGTAGTCGCCTGTGGTAGATGCAGACGAGAGCGAGACGCTTGCCGCTGTCAGGTTGGTAAGGGTGAACAGCTCGGTGGGGCTGGTGCTCTGTACAGGCACGGGGCCGAAGTCTTTGCTGATGGGCGTCAGGATGAGGCCGGTGAGCGGAAGTCCCGCGCCTGTCAGGGTGAGCGGCTCAGGACTGCCCGCACCGCCTGATGCGAGTGTGAGCGACGCCGTTTGTGCGCCTGCCGCTGAAGGTTTGAATTGCACACCGAGCCAGCAGTTGACACAGGTTCCGGTCGCGGTCGAGGTGAAGGCGGACGAAGGCGGCTGGCCATGGCCGTAGCCGACGTCTTCGACGAGAATTACTTTGAAGTCGCTGCCGGAAGCAGTTGCGGTGAGCGAACTGAATGGCTGGGTGATCTTGTGCCACTGGACGGCAGGTTGTCCGACGATGACGTCGCCGAAGTCGAGCGTGCCGTTCGGCGCATCGAGAATGGGCGTGCCTGTGCCCGAGAGCGTGACGTAAGCCGGGCTGGTTCCTGAGCCTGCGGTGACGGCGAGCAGCCCCTGGCGTGTGCCCGGCTGCGAGGGCGCGAAGGTGAGGACGACGCTGCAGGTGGAGTTGGCGGCGAGCGTTGCGGCGCAGTCGGTCGTGTCGGTGAAGTCGCCGGAGAGTGTGAGCGCGAGTGCAAATGCGGACGAGCCGGTGTTGCCGATGGTGACGGTTTGCGTCGTGCCCGAGGTGCCGGTAACGACGACACCATTCGGAAAGTTGACGGCCGCGGGCGAGACGGTCAGATACGGGTTCGGGTTTGCTCCGCTGGCAGTGGACTGGGCCAGCGTCTCGCCGGTGACGAGCGCGGTCAGGCCCTGGTCGAGCGTCAGGGTAACGGAGTCTGCCGAAGGCGCGACGGGCGAGTTGTAGGCAAGCGCAAGCTGGCAGACAGTGTGCGGCTCAAGCAGTGTGGGGCAGTTGTCCTGCACGGTGAAGGGCGAGGATGTTGTCAGGCTGACCGGTGCGTGAGCAATGGCTGTGGCGGAGTCGTTCGATAGATAGAGATAGCGCGGCAGGCGCGGGCCGTTGGGGAACTGCGCGCCGAAGTCGATCTCAGGGGCCGAGAGGTTGAGCGACGCAGGCGTGGCATAGCCGTTCAGCAGCACGCTGCCGGTGCCGATGGGCCAGTTGGTTTGGACGAAACCCTCGGCGGTGGTTGACTGTGTGGCAAAGGCAACGGTGATGTGGCATGTGCTGGCGGGCGCAAGCGTGCTGGTTGTAGGGCTGGCAAGCGTGCAGTCGGTGGACTGCTCGGTGAAGAGGCCAGCGGTCGCGGGCGAGGAGGCGAAGGTCTGGGACTGCGAACCCAGATTTGTGATGGTGATGGTGCGGGCGAGCGCCGGGCCGTTGGGCGTCTGGATGCCGAAGTCGAGTTCTTTGGGCGAGAAGACGATGGTGTTCGCCGGGTTCGTTGTTGCTGGAAGCGTCGCGGTCTGCGCGGCTGCATTACCGGCTTGCACGGTCATCGTGCCTGGGCCTGGGCCGCTCAGGACGATGCTGCACATTGCCCCGGACGCGAGTACGAAGCCGCAGTTGTTGACCTGAGTAAAGCCGGTTGCGGTGATCTGCATCCCGGTTGCTTCGACGGAGCCGAGGTTGCGCAGCGTGAGGTTAGGCGAGTCGTCTACCGAAAGCGCAAGAGCGGGTGCGGCGGTGAGGCCGAGCTTCGCAAGATACGCCGCATAACCCGCGCAGGCGCTGCCGTTGCACGAGCCGGGAGCGAGCGCGGCGTCGCGCAGGCTGGAGGGCAGGGCCGCGGTTGGGTTGTTGACGAGCGGCAGGTCCCAGGTCTCGGTCGCCAGCAGGCTGGAGCTTGCCGTGGCTGCGACGCTTCCGGCGAAGATAGGCTGGCCCGTTGTGTCGACGGCCAGTGAGGTGAGGTTTACGGGCGCGCTGGCGTAGTTCGGATTGCTGACCGGCAGGCCGCCGAAGCGGGCCGTCTGGTCGATGGCATTCTGTCCGTTGACGCGCACGGCGTAGCTTGAGCCCATCGCTGCAAGCGGTGTAAGCGGAAGCAGCGGACCTGCCAGCGGTCCGGCAACCCACGCCGCTCCCGAAGGCGCGGGCGCGACGACGGATTGAGGTCCCGGCGCAACGAGCGTCGAGGCGAGCACGTTGCTGCCGTCGAGCGGTATTCTCACGACGGTCTGATAGGTCGTATTGACCAGAGGCATTTCAACATTGGCAACGGGGAACTGCCCGAGCGCGATCGAGCCCGAGAGCAGCAGATTGCCCAGCAGGTTGCCTGCGGCCTGGTCGAGCGCAAGTGACGTGATACCTGTGCCGGGAATGAAGGTCGAAAACGCGATGCCTGTGCCCGTTGAGTTCAGCTTTGTCAAAAAGCCTGAGGTTGCGCCAAGAATGCGCGGCACCAGCGCGGAGAGGGTTGGATAGCCGGACGAGGTGGTGTAGCCCGCAATATAGGCGTTGTCTGAAGCGTCGGCTGCGATGGCTGCGGGCGCGGTGTTGCCATTCTGGCCGCTCAGGTAGGTTGCGTAGTCCAGCGTCGAGCCGTCCGCGCTGAATTTTTCAACGAAGCCGTTCTGAAAGCTGCCTGCGGCGGGAGCTTGGATGATTCCGCCGAGTGTGACAGGCAGTGTATTGGTGAACAGGCTGCCGGTGATGAAGACTGCGTCGGAGGTTGCGGCGATGCTGGTGGCGGCCATGCGTCCGCTGCCGCAGAAGGTGACGAAGAGCGGATTCAAGTTCTGGTCGAACTTGCCGATGAAGGAGTTGGTAGAAGTATCGGCGACGCTGGGAAAGGCGACTCCGCCGGTAGCGGCGAGCGAGCCGGAGGTTGTCGTCCCGGTGACGTAGACATTGCCTGCCGGATCAAGTGCCATCGCCACGCCGATGTCGCCCTTTGCGCCGATGTGCGCCTGCGCCAGCACAGTGGTGGCGGTGGGATCGGTCTTGAGCAGCCGCACGCCGTCCTTCTGGTCGAGCAGCAGATAGAGGTTGCCGCTCGTGTCGGTTCGGACAGCGTTGAACTGGCCCTGATGCGCGACCGTGCGCAGGCCGGCGAAGATGAGTTGCTGCGGTCCGGCAGTTTGCGCTCGAAGCGATGGAAGCAGGCCGAATCCGGCAAAAAGCCCGGCAAGAAGGATGCAGAGTGCGCGTCGTTTCATCATGGTCATCTGGCTGCGGTTACAACGCTGCTTGCAGCCTGTCCTCAATATCCATGCTGGTGCCGGATGGGTGGTGCCTTATCTGTAAGGATGCACGAAAACGGTACAGTCCTGTGTGCAGATTTGGGAATGGGTAACGTTACTTGTCGGGTGCCGCACGCGAGGCCGCTGTCTCGTCGCCGGTGTGGAGCAGGTCGTCGAGTCCGCGCTCGCGCATCTCGCGCTCGAAGCTGGGGTGGTCTCTATATTGGATGGCCTGCATTCCGGCGGCGTGGGCAGCCGCGACGTTTTCGGGGCGGTCGTCGATGAAGAGAATGTTGGCCGCGGGCGTTCGGAGCCCTTCCGCAGCCGCGCGGTAGATCGCCAGCTCCGGCTTGGCCAGCTTCAGCGCATACGACCAGGTGCGATGGTCGAAGCCGCTCAGCCAGTCGTGTTTTCGGAGCAGGCCGTCGGTCATTGCGTCGCCGATGTTCGACAAGATGCCCGTCCGAATGCCTGCGCGTTGCAGCCGCTGCGCCCAGTCGAGCATGGGGCGGTTGATCTGGCTCCACAGGTCGGTGTCTGCGTCGAGAAGCTCGGCAACCTGCCCGGGCGTGAGGACGATGTCCGCTCCCACGGCTGCCTTGTGCCAGAATGCCTCGCCCGTCAGCGTGCCGCGATCGTAGTCGTGGCGGTGCGCCCAGTACTCGCGCTGCAACGGCGCTTCTTCAAGCCCGGTGATGGTGCGAATGCGCGCCCACGCGGCTGGATCGGGAGGGCCGGAAAGAACCATTCCATAGTCGAACAGTACTGCCTGAACAGGAACCATGTTGAGGTCATTGTACGGGAGCGCGCGGGCTGGCTCTGAGGCGGGCTACCTGTTCGTCTGCCTCGATGTTGCGTTGACGGCGAGTGAGGTCTCTGCTTTTGGGCGCGATGTTGGTGGCGACCAGCAGGGCCGCCGCGCCGATGACCCAGGTGATCAGGAACGCGGTCAGGGGAAAGCGAGGGCCTGTGGGTGAGCCGGTCATTTTGGGAGTGGAAGCAAACCACGTGTTCGGGCCCCAGACGAGGAAGGCGAAGAGGGCCAGCATGGCTGTCTCGATATAGGCTGCTGCGCGCGGCAAGACAAGGAAGAGGATTCCGAGGCCGCAAGCCATCTGTCCGGCGCCGGTCAGGTATGCAAAGCCGGTGCGAAACGGCAGCCACGATGGGACGAGCGTGGTGGTGATGTGAACGTACATGATGTGGGACAGTCCAACAGGAAGAACGCAGATGCCGAAGAGGATTTGCGCATAGCGGACGCCGCGCGCTCCGGTGATGTGCCGGAAAATGGGTGAGCCTTCGAGGCCGGAGACGAGCGCGAACAGGACCCATCCGCCCGCGAGCAGCATTCCGGCTTCTCCGAATCCAAGCCAGACTCCTTCGATCTTTGGAGCAACGATGAGCGCGGGAATTTTGAGGCACTGCCAGAGGATGAGATATACGAAAAAGGCGCGCGCGGCGAGGGCAGCGGTCGCGCGGAAGAGCAGAGCAATGCCGGCTGCAATCATGAAGAGTCCGCAGATGATGGCGAGCGCCTCGCGTCCGTGAAATGCAGGGACTGGCTGCCAGGAGTAGGCGAAATCTTTGTAGAGAACGGAGAGCGTGCCGAGGGCGATCATGCCGAGGGCAAAGAGGGAGACCGCCGGTTGCTGTTCGCGAAGCATTGAGGCTCCTCGTTGTGCGCATTTCAGGATGGCGCTTTGCTACGTTGGATTTCCTGTGTTCTCCCCGGATTCATTAATCTTGCCGAGAGGTGCATGGTTATTTGGCGACCTGAGCAGCGCAGCGTAGGTTCGCCAGGTTGCCGGGGATGAGGGCTTCGGCTCCTGGGCCGGAGAGGTCGAACTCGACGACGAGCGGCGTGCCTTCGACGACGATGGGCGTGCCGGAGACTTCGAGGGGGAAGTTGAGAGTCGCGCCGCCGGGAGTGCGCTGCACGCGGGCTTTGTCGAAGAGCTGGAAGACGGCCCAGGTGCCCTGCATCTGGAGCAGCGGCAGATTGTTGGCTCCGGCGTAGCTGGCGTTGAGCTGGGCCTGGTGCGCGGTCTGGGAGTTCCAGGTGAACTGCTTGCTGGCGCTTGAGACGTTGAGCTGCTGGCCGTCGATGGTGAGGTTCGCGCCCTGGATGCCTTTGGTGGGGATGTCGCGGAGGGTGAAGTTGAGCGTCGGCGAGGTGGCTCCGGCGGGGAAGAAGGCGTTCGAGAGCAAGACGGCGCGATTGAAGAAGCGCGTGAAGGCAGGCGTGACCTGCATGGGCGGGTTGGGCGCGGGGACGTACTCGGCCCCGGCGGGAATGAGCAGCGTCTTGAGGTTGGCGTTGTAGAACTGCCAGAGGCTTCCGGTGCCGGGCTGGAGGAGGGTGGCGACTTCTGCCGGGGATGCCTGCACGGATGAGGCTGGATTGAAGGGAAACTTGGAGAATGTCTGATTAAAGGCTGAGCAGAAAGATTTTCCGCCTGCATTAGCTTGCGCCGGACCGAGTCCGCGCACGAGGGCCTCGGTGGAGGTGATGGGGTCTTCCATGAGGGCGAGGACGCGGGCGTCGGTGTGGCCGGTGGGGTCGATGCGGAAGGCCTGCGCGGTCTGGCGCGCTGCCATGTGGGCGGCTGTGGCTGCGGTGATGATGGGTGTTGCGGCGGCGGGGTCGTTGGCCCCGGCGGGATTTTGCGCCACCTGCGCGACGCTGCCTTGCAGGCCCAGCAGACCGGTGACGTAGGACTGGTTGCCGGGGGCGATGAAGCGATCGACGCTGGCGGGCGGCACGAGCGACTGGGCGGGCTGGAAGGTGTTGGCGATCTGAGGGTCTGAGACGTCGGTGTTGTGCGAGACGGTGAAGATGAGGGCGAGCAGGGGGGAGTTGTTCCCGGCGAGCGTGGTGAGTTTGGCGGAGGCGTCCTGCAGGTTGCGGTAGCGGACGACGTTCGCTGCTTCGAGGAAGGCGTGCCACTGCGAGAGGAAGTCCGAGGTGTAGCGCGTGGCGAGTTGTTGCGTGAGCGTGGCTCGGTCGAGCGAGGGTGGCGCCTGGTCGCCGAGGACCCATGCTTCGCCGGTGAAGTAGCGGTCGGGGTGCTTGATCGCGTCCTGCATGAAGGCGTAGCCGGGTTTGGTGAAGGCTCCGGGGACGATGTGGGAGTCGATGACGGTCTCGGCGGAGTGCGGGTAGGTGCGATTGAAGTCGATGGCCGGGCTGGATTTTCCGGCGGCGGTCAACATGCTTTGGTAGATACGCTCGAAGCCGCCAAAGTTCGAGAGGTAGGCACGCGCGTGGGTGACGGTGGGCATGACGGGCGCGATGCTGTAGGGCGCGGCTAGGCGAAGCTCGTTGGCGTAGAAGTCGAACTGGCGGCGGGCGAGCGTCCTTTGCTGGTCGGAGCTTGGGGTGAGCGAGCCTTGCCAGTACTGCATGAGGACGGGTGGGAGGAATTCAATCGTGCTCTTGTCGGGATTGCTGGTGGTGATCAGGTACGCGCGGAGCGGTGCGTAGGCGGCGTCGTAGTCGGCGGCGGGCGCGGGCGTGGCGGGCAGGGCGCTGAGGTAGGCGACGAGGTTCGATTGCGTGTTGGTCAGGAGTTGGCGGCGGAAGCGGTCGAAGTAAGTGGCGCGCGCTCCGGCGAGAAGCTGGTCGCCGTGGTAGATGCCCCAGCGGTACATGAGGGGCGCGCCGTTGGCCTGGTAATCCTCAAGCTGGACGATGGCGGCGCGAAGCTGGTCGAGCGAGGCGAGGCTTTGTTCCGACGCGAGCCGGCCTTGCGGAACGCTCGTGTAGGGCAGGGCGTTGGCGGCTTCTGTAATCTGCTTTTCGAGCGCGGAGTTGTTGCCATAGGAGACCGCGAGCAGGATGAGGTAGATGAAGATGAGCGCAGCGGCGCTGGCGTAGAGGATGCGGCGGAAGAGGTTGGCACGGCCGGTCTTGCCGGTGTTGGCGAGGGCGCTCTTGTCGCCGAGGATGACTTGCGGGAAGATGCGCGGCAGAAAGCTCCACTGGGCGATCTTTTGCGAGACAACCTGCGGGATGGCCTGCGGTGCGGCGGCTTGTTGTTGCTTCAGAGAGAAGATCTGGGTTGCGCCTGCGTTGCCTTGCGCGGCCTGCGGCGCGGCGGCGGGGGCAGAGACGATCTGATCGACCATGGCGGCGCGGACGCCGGTGAAGTAGAAGCCGCGCAGGTAGGGATTGGTGTTGAGGTGGCTGGGGCGCGTGAGTTCGACGAGGTAGGCGGTGATGTTGTTGCGGAGCTTGCGGAGTTCGCGGGGGAACTCGTAGATGCCGGGGAGCCTGGTTTGGTCGGACTCGCGGGGGAGCAGGTCGAGGCGGAACTCAGCCAAGGAGAAGGTGAGCTTGTCTGCGGCGGTGCCGATGTCTTTTGTTGCTTGATCGGCGTAGAGGCCGGAGCTGACTGCGGCGCGAGGGAGCGAGATGCCGAAGACCTGTGTGGCCTCTTCGTTGGAGAGGTTGCGGACGAACTCGTTGAAGTTGGGGACGCGGTCGAGTTTGGTGAGGATGACGTAGACGGGGACCTCGATGCCGAGCTGCTGCGAGAGGTCGCGGAGCTGCTGGTTGGCGGCACGGGCGGAGGCAAGAACGGTCTCGGAGGCGGTCGTGCCGAGAAAGGTTTCGGCGCTGACGCAGACGACGGCAGCGCGGATGGGCGCGGCCTTGCCAAAGAGTGAGCGATAGGCGCGCGGGCGTGTGCGGCGGATGATGCGTGCCCAGAGGCGCGGGTCGTTACGCACGGACGCGCCTGCTTCGACGAGCGCGCATTGCTGTGAATAGAAGAAGTTGGCGACGCGGGTGGGGCCGATCTGCTGGGCTGACGAATCCTGATAGATCTGTCCGGCGAGTAGTTCGGGGTCGAGCGAGGACTTGAGGATGGTGGTGGTTTTGCCGGAGTTGTCGTCGCCGAGGACGTAGAGCAGCGGGAGCGAGTCGAAGGCTTTGGGGCCGGTGCGCTGCGCGGCGGCGAGCCTGGCGCCGGCGTCGCGGAGGAGCGTGTCGAGGTCGCCGGTGTCGGCTGGGCCTGCGGGCGTGGGTGCGGCGGTGCGGCGGTTGCGGAAGTGCATCCAGAGGATGAGGGCCGCGCCGCTGATACCGATGAGGGCGAAGACGATTCGGGAGATGAGCAGGGCAACGCCCGTGAGGTGCAGGGCAGCGCCGACAAACCAGGCGAGGAAGATGCCGATCAGCAGAACAAGGGAGGACAGGACGTAAGCCACGGCAAGGCGCTCCTAGCGGGTGTTGACGGTGGTGTTTTGGATTTGCGATGCGCCGGAGCCAAGCGAAATCTCAAATCCAGCAAAGGCGATGATGGTGATGAGCGCAAGACCGGCGGCGGTGAGCATGAGCGCGCGGCCCAGGGTGTCGGTGCGCGGGACTTGCCGGACCTCGGGCGGGGGTGTGGCAGCGAGGAAGCGCGCGTTGCCGCGAACGCGGGCGATCTTTTCGCGGGCCTGGCGGAGAAGCTGGTGCAGCTCGCCGGTGTCGCCGAAGGCGAAGCGGCCGCGGTAGCCGAGTTCGAGGCAGAGGCAGTGGAGTTCGAGCGCGTCGGCGGCTTCGGTGTTGTTGTCGCGGGCGAGCAGGTCGCGGAAGTTGCGGAAGAACATCTCGCCGGCAGTGTGGCCGCCGAAGAGTTCCTCTTGTAATGGGCGGCGGGACCAGTCGCTGAAGACTGGGTTTTGCAGGTTGAGCACGCTCTCGTCGAGGAAGGCGACGGTGGCGTAGACGGCGGTCTGGACGATCTCGTTCGAGTAGCCGAGCGAGCGCGACTCCTGCATGGCGGATTGCAGCGAGCGGCGAATCTGCGCACGGAAGTTCTCGGCATCCGTGACCTGCTGGCGCTGAAAGCGGATGCGCAGGATGGCGGTGAGGACTTCCTGGAAGGCGTAGGCGAGGCTGTTGGTGCGGTCGATGGGGTGAGACATTAGCCGGCCTCCACGACGACGTTGAGGTCGAACTCGGGGTCGGCGATGTCGCCGGGAATGTAGACGCCGACGCGGCGGGTTTGCAGGATGTGTTCCCAGCAGGGGCCGGTGACTTCGACGACGAAGTATTGCATGTCGGCTTCGGCGCGGATGGCAGAAGGCGGCACGGGAAGGTGCGTGAGCGTGAGGCCGGGCAGAGCGCGTTTGACGAGTTCGGGGACAAATTTGGCGGAGCAGACTTTGACCAGGCGCGGGACGCTGCGGATGAGTTCGGCTTCGCCAAGCGAGGAGCGGATGCCGAGGACCCAGCGTGAGCGGCGAAGGCAGCGATCGTCGGCGACATCGGCTTCGGAGATGTAGGCCTGCGGCGCGGCGAACTGGAGCGTGACGACATTTGAGGGCACGACGATTTCGAGATGGCGGCGGATGTGCTGGTCGAGCGCGCGGAAGACCGGGCCGGGATCGCGGTGGTCGTAGCTGGGCAGCGAGGCGGGGTCGGAGTCTACGCTAAAGGTGCAGAGCGCGCCTGCGAGACGCGAGAGGGCTTCGTAGAGTTCTTCGGGGTGCGCGTGCTTGGTGGCGTAGAGATGGCGCAGCGCGGGCGAAGCGTTGTGGAGCGAGTGGAGGAACCAGTAGTTGGCCACGTCGAGCGCAGAGGTGCCTGCCTCAAATTTGCCGGAGCGGCGCGCGCCTCGTGCGATGGTGGTGCTCTTTTCGTGGATGGTTTCGAGCAGGCGCTTGGCCATGAGCATCAGCGTCTCGCTGGCGTTGATACGCAGGCAGGCAGGGATGAAGTCGGCGTCGTAGACGAAGGAGCCGTGGCCGTCGCGCAGGATGCGGGCGATGGGGATGGAGACGGTGTCGCGCGTGAGTTCGATCTCGGTGAGTATCTGAAGATTCTTCTGGCCGAGATCGACGTCGCGTTCGTCCATGCCGTTGGTTTCGTCGCGCAGCGGGCGCTGCATGACCTGATAGCGCGTGTTGCCGAAGCTGCCGGGGAGTGTGCAGTCGAGTCCGTTGTCTTTGCGGCTGGGCACGGCCAGGTAGAGCATGAGCGCGGCGTCGGTCGAGGGGAAGACATCGACGATGTTGCGCGTAGGCGGCGCGGGGTCGGACGCGGGGCACTCAAAGGCGAGGCCGTCGGGGAAGACGCCGGAGGCATGGAGGAGCACGACGCTGCCGTTGCGAATGGCTTCGGGATCGAACTCGGCATGGAGCAGGCCCCAGGGCTCGTGCCAGAGACTGGAGACGAGAAAGCCGACGGAGTCCTCGAAGTAACGGCTTTGGGTTTGAAAGTGATGCGGGCCGAGGTACATACCCTCGGACCAGACCACGCGCGACAGAAATTTCATAGATTCCGGACCCCAACGGCTGAGTGCAATTCTATGCGAGGCGCGGGCGAATCGCCGTCCGGCTTTGTTGCTGAATCAAACGGAGATAACCAGCGCAAAAAACGGCCCGGGAGTGGCCGCAAAGCGTTATCGAATGGTATGTTCCGTCTACTTTACTGTCAAGCAAATGCGGTGTACGCTGGGCTTCACGCGATGGTGTGGGTTGTATTGGTTGCGCTGAGTGCGTGTTCCGGGAAACATTCCCTCAGGGGCTAAAGCCCTTTCGATGGATGTCTACTTGCGGCGTGGCTGGAGCCGCGCCGTTTCAAAAGCGGGATTGAATAGAGTTTGAACCAGGAAGAATTGGATAGAGATTTTTAGAGACTGATGGACGACTCCAGATTTCCATTCGATGAGAAGAAACCGGATGCCGGGGCTGGCCAGGGGGCGTCGGATGTCGGCGGCGCGACGGGCATGTTCTCGGCTGCGCCATCGAAAGCCCCGGCTACGGACGATGATCTGCTTGCAGAGTTGTTGAGGCCGAAGACGGCTGCTGCCCCCCCGGTAGCCCCTGCTCCGGCTGCGCCTCCGGCGGCTCCTTTATCCGCAGACTCGGCGCAGAAGCCGGGCGATGTGACCCGGATGCTCGAAGAGTTGAAGGCGCTGACCGGAGCGGGAGCCGCGCCTTCGCAGCCTGCTCCGCCGAGGCCCGCTACCCCGCCTGTGGCTGCGGAGTTGAAGCCCGGCGAATTTACCCAGATCTTCAGGCAGATTCCGATACCGAAGCGGGTCGTGCCGCAGGTCCCAGTGCCGGAGCCGCCTGCTGCGCAGTCTCCAGTTCAGCCTCCCGCCCAGCCGGGTGCTGGCTCGGCGGGAGAGTTTACGCAGTTCATGCAAACGATGAGCGGAGGCGCGCAGGAGCCGGCAGCGGTGCAGCCACCTGTTCCGCAGGCCGCGCCGCCGGTCTTCAGCCCTGCGAGCCCCGTTGCTGCTTCGCCTGCGCCTGCTGCGGGATCCTGCACGCCGGGCAGCTTTACGCAGATGTTTCAGACGCTGTCTCCGGGCGGTACCCAACAGGCTGCCCCCGTTGCGCCTTCGCCGGTGGCTCCGTCGCCTGCTCCTTCTGCGCCTGCTTCCGGGCCTGGAGCGTTTACGCAGATGTTCCAGACGCTTTCGCCGAACGCGGCCCCTGTGCCGGAGCCGCCGCAGGCTTCGCCATTTCCGGCCCCTTCTTCGTTTCCGTCTTTCAGCGAGCCACTGAAGCCGCCACCGGTCGCGCCTTCGAGCCAGCCATCGAATCAGGGTGGTTTTACGCAGCTTTTCAATTCGCTTTCAGGTGATGGGCCACAGCAGCAGATGCCGGTTGCGCCTTCGCCGCCGCTGGCTGCACCGTCTTCGTTTGGATCGCCAGCTTCGTTCGGCACGCCTGCGCCGTTGCCGGGCGCGCCTGTTGCACAGCCCATGCAGGGAGGAGGCGAGTTCACGCGGTTGATGCGTTCGCTCTCGGACCCGCCACCTGCTCCGGTGAACGCGCCTCCCGCTGCGCAACCGATGCCTCAGGCCATGCCGCAAGCAATGCCTCAGTCTGGACCGGGCGAGTACACGCGGATTATCTCGGGCTCAGCCATGCGCGAGGCTGGCGGTGGAGCGCCGCTTCCGCCGATGGCTCCGCCGGCCGCACCGCCGCAGCAGGCTGGGGGCGGATTTGCGATGCCGCCACTGCCGATGAAGGCCCCGCATCTGGCGCCCCCGGCGATGCACGCTCCGCCTGCGGCTGGCGGCTTCGGGATGCCGCAGCCGTTTGCTCCGCCTGCTCCTCCGGCGGCTCCTGCTGTTCCGCAGGGCAAGTGGCAGAAGTATCTGCCGATGATTCTTGTGGTGAACGGCGTGTTGCTGCTGATTGTGGTGATTGTGCTGGTGTTTGCGTTGCGTCACCACTAGTGTGGTGAGTCTCAAATTCGTTCACTTCGAGCGTTTGAGCGTGAGGTCGTGGGCAGGGAAGTCGGGGTTGTCGGACTTGCTGGTCAGCTTGATCTCGTCGCCGGTAACGGTGCCGTCGTGGGTGATGGTGGAGCCGTTGACGGGGACTTTGAAGGAGATTTTGTCGCCGTTGATGGTGCCATCGGTGATGGTGATGGGGTCGCCTTGCGGGCCGGAGACCGTGCCAGTGAGCTTAGTGTCGTCCTGTTTGAAGGTGAAGGTGAGCGTGAAGCTGTTGCCGTCGGGGGTCTTCATCTCGGACGACCAGGTGCCGGTGATGTTGGCGGCGAGAGCAGGAACGGCGCTGAGCGTCAGCAGGACGGCGGCGCACAGATAGAGAAGCCTCTTCATGGGGCACAACCTTGTTGGAAGATTTGACTGCGCGACGATGATACTTGAATCAAAGCCGGGCGGGTTGGAGAATCGCAGAATAGGGCAATGTGGAAGAGGCGAGGCAAAGGGTGAAGCGCATTGCGAGAATAGCGGCTCTTGGGGTCTGCGTTCCGGGTCTTGCTGGAGCGATTGGCAGTGCGAGCGCCCAGAGTGCGAATGCGCCGGACGAGTCTGCACAGCGTACTTCGGTCAATATCAGTCCGGGAGAAGATAGTCACACCCTGCATGTCTATGCAAACCTGATTCAGATTCCTGTGCTGGTGCTGGGGCCGGGGCGGGAGCCGGTTGCACCGATCGCCGCGGACAGGTTTCGGGTGAGCATCGACGGCGGACCGCGGTACAAGGTGAGGCATGTCCGCATCGAGGGCGACGATCCGATCTCACTCGCCATTTTTCTGGATCTGCGCGGGCCGGTGGATGATCTGATGCAGAACATCGACGTTGCGATGACGGGGCTGGTCCCGCTTTCGCTGCATCCGAGGGACCATGTATCGATCTATGGATTGGGCTGCGACCTGGAGCGTTCTGCGGACGATGTTGCTGTGGCGAAGGCTGCGTTGCAATTTGGAGTCGATGCGCTGCTGAAGAAGCGGGTGCAATGGAAGCAGGAGCGGCCGAAGATCGCTTGCAAGGATGAATGGCGTCTCTGGGACGCACTCGGGATTGTCGTGCAAGAGCTGTCGCAGGTCCCGGGCCGACGGGTGATTCTGGCCGTGACCAACGGAGAAGATCGGGGCAGCCGCCTGAAATGGAAGCAGATCATGCAATTTGCGCAGGCCAAGGGTGTGGCAGTCTTCGGGATTGAGGACCAGATGTACCCTCTCTTTGTGCATAGCTTTCAGCGCGAGGACCCCTTCGATGCGCTATGCCAGTTGAGTGGTGGGTTGGTGATGTGGGCGAACGGAGACACCCTGGCGGAGAAACTGGTTCAGTTCGTGACGATGGTGCGCGGGCGCTACATTGTCCAGTTTCCGAGGCCATATAACTCGACGGCGGGAAGCCACAATCTTGCCGTCACGATTGAGAAGAGTGATGACTTCATTCGCTCGGCGGGCATCTCGGTACCGATTCCGGACCCCGCGCTGATGACTGATCCGACGACGGTGCCTTCGGACCCGTCGCTGACGCCGCAAGAAGGGAAGCGGCGCATTCTGCCCCAAAAATAGCGGTGTGGGCTCCACGCGGACTCCCTATAAGTGAATCCATGCACCCTGGTTTGTTTGAGACAGATTAGAATCAGAGACATCACCGCGACATTGAAGAGAGATGCATGACTGAGATAGCTGGAAAGAAGGCGCTGACCTTTCAGGAGCTTTTGTTTACCTTGCAGCGGTTCTGGGCCGACCGGGGGTGCGTGCTACAGCAGCCCTATGACGTGGAGGTTGGCGCGGGCACGATGTCTCCCGATACGTTTCTGCGCGTGCTGGGGCCGAAGCCGGTGCGCATTGCCTATGCGCAGCCCTCGCGCAGGCCAGCCGACGGGCGCTATGGCGAGAACCCGAACCGGCTCTTCCGGCATACGCAGTTGCAGGTGATCCTGAAGCCGCCTCCGATCAATATTCAGGAGATGTATCTGGAGTCGCTGACGGCGATCGGGATCGACCTGCGCGAGCACGACATCAAGTTTGAAGAAGACAACTGGGAGTGGCCGGTGGGCGGCGCGTGGGGCGTCGGCTGGCAGGTGATGCTCGACGGACTGGAGATTACGCAGTTCACGTACTTTCAACAATGCGGCGGCATGGATCTGGACCCGATCTCGGGCGAGATTACGTATGGCATGGAGCGCATTGCTGCGTTTTTGCAGGATGTCGATTCGATCTACGACATTGTGTGGGCGGTCGAGCCGGACACGGGCCGCAAGGTGACATACGGCGAGATGCGGCTGGCCGAGGAAGAGCAGTTTTCCGCCTATAGCTTCGACTACGCGGATGTGCCGAAGCTGTGGGAGCACCTCAATCTGTATGAGGCGGAGTGCAAGGCGCTGCTGGAAAAGGCCGCGGGTTTCGAAAAGATGGACGCGCTCGCGCTGAAGCGGTTTCCGGTGCTGGGGGCGTATGAGCTGGCGCTGAAGTGCTCGCATGTGTTCAATCTGCTGGATGCGCGCGGGGCGATCTCGGTGACGGAGCGCGTGGGCGTGATGGCGCGGATTCGCACGCTGGTGGTGGGCGTGGCGAAGATGTATGCGGAACAGGGTGCGTTGCTTGCGGTAGGTAAGACGGAGCCTGTGGCAGTGTGAGGGGTTTGCTCTCCCACCCTTCGCGAAAAACCGCGAAGGATGGGGCACACGGGGTTTTGTGTTTGGTTGAACGAGAGACGAGTTGAAGACGATGGCTGAGTTTTTATTTGAGATTGGGTTGGAGGAGGTTCCGGCCCGGATGATTGCCGGGGCCGAGACGGAGTTGCGTGAGCGCGTGGTGAAGATGCTCGGGCGCGAGCGGCTGGTGGCGGCTGGGGCTGCGAATAAGAGCTTCGCTACGCCGCGACGGCTGGCTGTCTGGGTCGAGGGCGTCGCCGAGCGGCAGGAGGATGTGGCCGAGGAGTTGGTGGGGCCTTCGGTGAAGGTAGCGTATAAGGATAGCGCTCCGACACCTGCGGCTGTGGCGTTTGCGAAGAAGGCCGGTGTCGAGGTTGGCGCGCTGAAGACGGTGACGACGCCGAAGGGTGAGTATCTGGCTGCGACTGCGGTAAAGGCTGGTCGCGCCGCTGCTGAGGTGATTGCGACAGAGCTGCCAAAGGAACTGGCCGGGATTTACTGGGCGAAAAACATGCGCTGGATTCCGGGCAAGCCTGACAAGTTTGTGAGGCCGGTACGGTGGATGGTCGCGCTGCTCGGGTCTTCTGTCGTACCGGTCAGCTTTGGCGGATACGAGGCTGGCGCGGTGACGTATGGGCATCGCGTGCTGTTTGGCGAGCAGGCGATTCCGCTGAAGGCCGCCGGGGAGTATGAGGCCGCGCTGCTGAAGGGGTTTGTCGTCGCCGATGTTGAGGTGCGGCGGCAGAAGATCCGCAAGGCGCTCGATGCAGTGACGCGCACGGTCGCGGGTGCGCGGTGGCGCGAGGACGAGGAACTGGTCGAGACCGTGACGCAGTTGACCGAGTGGCCCTCGGTGCTGCTCGGCGAGTTTGAGAAGGAGTATCTTGCGCTGCCGGAAGAGGTGCTGGTGACGGTGATGCGCGACCACCAGAAATACTTTGCGGTGGAACAGGGATCAGGGAACAGGGATCAGGGATCAGCAAAGCTCGCTCCACATTTTCTGACGGTGCTGAACACCGAGGCCGATGCCCCGGGGCAGGACGTGATTCGGCATGGCAATGAGCGCGTGCTGCGTGCGCGGTTCAATGATGCGCAGTTCTTCTGGGAGTTCGACCAGCGGACGCCGCTAACGGAGCGGGTGAAGCTGCTGGAGCATGTGACGTTTCAGAAGGACCTGGGCAGCTATGCGAAGAAGACGGAGCGGGTGCGCGAGCTGATTGACCGCTGGAGCAGGATGACGGCTCCCGGCACATTTGACGCCAATGCGGCGCGCGATGCGGCCGGTCTGGCAAAGACAGACCTGACGACCGAGATGGTCAAGGAGTTTACGGAGCTTCAGGGCGTGGTTGGCGGCCTGTATGCGCGGGCGCAGGGACAGTCGGCGCTCGTGGCGGATGCGATTTACGACCAATACAAGCCGGAGTCGATGGAGGACTCGGTGCCTCGGACAGCGGAAGGCGCGGTGCTCTCGGCAGCGGATAAGGCAGATACGATCGCCGGAATGTTTGGCCTAGGACTGGAGCCGACCGGATCGAAGGACCCGTTTGCGCTGCGGCGCGCGGCGAATGGGATTGTAAAGATACTCGCCGAGAGCGCGGTGGCGCTGCCTCTGACTCTGCGCGAGGTTGCCGTGACCGCGACCAATGGTGACGCGAAGCTCGCCGAGAAGGTGCGCGGATTTCTGGTGGAGCGGCTGGAGTTCTATCTGCGCGAGGCGCGTGGGCAGGCTTACGACGTGGTCAAGGCTGTGTTGGCGGCTGGTTCCGACGATGTACGCGACGCTGTTGCACGCGCGGAAGCTGTCACCGCTGTTCGCGGGTCGGATGACTTTGCGGCGGTGTCGGCTGCGTTCAAGCGCATGAAGAACATTCTGGCGCAGGCGGAGGAGAAGGGAATTGCTCCCGGCGCAGGCGTGGACGCTGCACTTTTGACCGAGCCAACGGAGAAGGCTCTGGCGGAGCGGTCTGCTGAACTTGCCGCGAAGGTGAAGACTCTGGGTGCCGAGAAGAACTACAAGACTGCGCTCGAATCGATTGCTGCGCTGCGGCCTCAGGTCGATGCATTTTTTGACGCCGTGATGGTGATGGCTCCCGATGCAGCGGTGCGGGCAAACCGGCTTGCGCTTTTGCAGCGCGTGTTGGGAGATTTCTCGGGGATTGCGGACTTCTCGGAGATCGTGGCGGGCTGATGCACTCGCAAGACCCCACCTTAGCGACGATAAAGCCGTCGCGAAGATGGGGCACCCGGATGAAGTGTGATGCTGGAACGCGAACAGCCCTCCGCGATGGAGGGCTGTTCGCGTTGATGAGGCGTGTTTAGATGTGCGGCGCCCAGCCTTTTTCGTAGGTGCGGCCCCAGTACTTCATGGCTTCGGCGTCGTTGAGGATGTGGCCGTTGGCGGTGTCGAGTTTGAGTTCGCGCTCGACGAACCACGCAACGTTCGAGAGTTGCAGGATGGTGACGCTGACGTTGCCCGAGGCGATGGGCTGGTTGAGCTTCTCGCCATGCTGAACAGCGGCAATGAAGTTGGCAAAGTGCAGGTCGGTCATATTGTCCGCGCCGGTCAGATCGGTGGAGTCGGAGACCTTGCCTCCGCGAACGTCGGCGGTCTGCTTGCCGTGCAGGTCAAACGTGACATAGCCGCCTTCATCGACGACGATGCTGCCCTTGGTGCCTTCGATGACCACGCCACGGTCGCGGCCATACTGGCGGATGCCGCTACAGCTATTGCAATCCCACGAGATGAGCTTGTCGCCGTAGTCGAAGCTGGTGTTGAGGGTGTCGTAGAACTGCCAGTCGTCTTTGTAGTTGTAGCGTCCGCCGGCAGCGGTGATGCGCTTGGGATACTCGACGCCGAGGATCCAGCGGCAGACATCGACCTCGTGGGTGCCGTTGTTGAGCGCCTCGCCTGTGCCGTAGCGGCGTAGCCAGTGCCAGTTGTAGGGATGGATGTTGTCCTTGTACTCACTGCGCGGGACGGGACCCTGCCAGAGGTCCCAGTCGAGCGTCGCCGGAACGGGGATGACCTTGCCGATGCCCATGGACTTGCGGCTGTTCGAGTACCATGCCTTGCCGTGATAGGCCTCGCCGATGAGCGAGCCATCCTGAATCTTCTTCACCATATCGATGTAGTGAGGGGAGGAGCGGCGCTGCGTGCCCATCTGGACCTTCTTGCCGTACTTCTTCTGCGCTTCGACGAGCAGCGCGCCTTCGGCGGGGTTGTGGCTGCACGGCTTTTCAACGTAGACGTGTTTGCCTGCGCGCAGGCCGTCGATGGCCATCGGGGTGTGCCAATGGTCGGGCGTGGCGATGGTGATGGCGTCCACGTCACGCGAGGCGAGGGCGTTGCGGAAGTCCTGGTCGGTCTTCGGAGCTTCGCCCATGGCGGTTGTCGCGCGCCCGGCGAAGCGGTTGAGGATGACTTTGTCCACATCGCAGACATGCGAGATGCGCGCATTTTTGATGTTGGCTTTGAGCGAGGCGAGGTGCGCGTAGGCGCGGCTGTTCAGGCCGATGACGGCGAAGTTCAGCCGGTCGTTGGCGCCGACGATTTGGGCGTAGCTTTTTGCGCTGGTGGCAACTGCGGCGGTGGCTGCGGTGGCGGCGAGGCCATCGAGAAAGGTTCGGCGAGAGATCATCGGTTCTCCTTGCGTGCGCTGGGTCGGGGTCTGCCCGGAGCAATCACGGTATCCCTTATACACGGGTGTTAGTTGCAGGTTCAAACGAAGAGGGAAGAAGAAAGGGAAGAATTTGTTTTCTCCGCTGTGCGGAAGGATGCGGATTGGGTTTTTCCGTAGTCCGGAACGCTCTGCTCTTACGCGAAAGCCCGTTAGATGTCGGGGGCCAGGCTTTTGCGAAGCTGCTTGGCGAGGGCGGCGAGCGACGCCAAGCCCTCAGGCGTAGGCGCTTTGCAGATGTGCTCGATCTTGCTGGCAACCTCCGAGCCTTGCGGGTAGCCGAACATGCCCAGGTTGCCTGCGAGCTTGTGGGCAATCGAGTGGGCCTCAGCGCGCGTGGCCTCCGCGAGAGCGCCAGCGGAGGCTTCGGCCGCGGCCCGGTCGAGCAGGTCGAGCCGCTCGCGCAGGCTGGGAAGGCCCTTCTTCCAGAGACCCGCGATCAGGTCATCGACTTTGGCTTCGGTCTTCTTGTTCATGTTTCGTTCGCGCGCTCAGCTTGACGGCAACGGGGGCAGAGGGTCCGGTGCGCCCTCTTTCCATCCGAGAATATCGGAGATTTGTTGCGCCAGCGTGAGCGGGTCAAACGGCTTGAAGAGGATGCCGTTCACACCGAGACCGGCAAAGCGGCGCTGGTCCACCCCCTGCACCTTCGCGGTGAGCAGCAACACAGGGATATGCGCGATGGTGGGGTTCTCCTGCATGATGCGGAAGGTGGTGGGGCCGTCTACCTCGGGCATCATCACGTCCATCAGGATGGCGTCGGGCTGTTCCGTGGTGGCAATCTCGATGCCTGCCGCGCCGGAGTTGGCGGTCAGAATCTGCCACCCGGCGGTGGCTTCCAGAGAAAGCGCCGCGACTTCGCGGATGTCGTCTTCGTCGTCGATGATTAAAATGCGTCGCATGAGCGTGCTTATTCTCTCATGGGACGGGACTTAGATGGGAGTGGGGAGGAAAAATTCCTGCTGCTTCGCTCTAGGCGACCTGGCCGGCGGTAGTCAGGTCAGAGAATTTGCTGCGGATATGATGGACCATCGAGAGCACTAGCTCTTCGACTTCCTTTGGCTGGACCTTGGCCTTGGTCAGGAACTCCGTGGGGCCCAGGCGCAGCTTGTCCATCTCGATGTCCGAGATCTCGCGGCCTGAGTAGACGACCATGGGCAGCGTAGCGAGAGGCGGTTGCTGCCTGAGCCACTCGACCAGCGAGAATCCGTCCCCATCGGGCAGCGTGAGGTCGAGGATGAGCAGGTCGGGACGGCGCGTGATGCACTGCCGGATGGCCTGCTGGCGCGTGGCAACGCGGTCAATGTGGACGGCTGCATTCTCGAAGCTGGCGGCGACGACGCTGGCCAGGTCTTCATCGTCTTCGACGAGCAGGACGTATGCGGGACCTTCTCCGTGGTGGAGCACGCGGCCCAGTTCGGCGAAGAGCATGTTCTCGTTGAAGGGCTTCTGCACCCAGCCCTGCGCGTCGCCGGTTAGCTGAGGGCGCAGAGTGGAGGACAGCACGCTGAGAACGACGACGGGAATATTCGCCGTGATCGGGTTGTTGCGCAGTCGCTGGAGCGTCTCCCAGCCGCTGAGGCCGGGCATGTAGAGATCGAGCAGGATGGCTTCAACCTTGTTTTCAGCCGCGAGGACAAGCGCCTGCTCGCCTGAGCTGGCTTCGATAACGGTGTAGCCCTGGCGGTGGAGATGTTCGCCGACGACAGTGCGGATGCCGGGGTCGTCGTCGCAGACAAGGATGGCGCCTTCGCCCTGGGGCAGGGGAGCCTGGACCGCCAGATCGGTGGAGCGGGAGGTGCGCGGCAGCATGACGTAGAGTGTGGTGCCGACGCCGAGGTTGCGCTGCGCCCAGATGGAGCCCGAGTGCTGCTGGACGATGCTGCGGCAGATGGCGAGTCCGAGCCCGGTGCCGCCCTTCTGGCGCGCGTCGGAGGGCTCGACCTGCTGGAAGCGGTCGAAGATGCTGTCGAGCTTTTCGGCTGGAATGCCGCGGCCTTCATCGACGACCTTCAGCAGGATGGAGTCGGCGGTGGCGTCGGTGTGGATCCGCACGGTGGAGGCTGGCGGCGAGAACTTGATGGCATTCGAGAGCAGGTTGGTGAGGACCTGGAGGATGCGGTCGGCGTCGCCGTCGAAGAAGAGGGACTCGGGCTGGCAGAGCGCAGGGGAGGGAACCAGTTCCAGGTGGACGGTGTTGGCGTCGGCCATGGCGGTCATGGTCTCGATGGCTTGCTGGGACAGCTCGCTGAGCGAGCAGCGGCGGATTTGCAGCGGCGCGCGGCCCGACTCCATGCGCTCGAGGTCGAGAATGTCGTTGATGAGGCGAATCAGCCGGTCGGTATTGGTGACGGCGATGCGGAGCAGGTTCTGGGCCTTGGCGTCCACGTCGCCGATGATGCCGGAGGAGAGCAGGCCGAGCGCGCCGCGAATGCTGGTGAGCGGCGTGCGCAGTTCGTGCGAGACGGTGGAGATGAACTCGTCCTTGAGGTTGTCGAGCTGTGAACGCTCGTTCAACTGGATGCTGTTCTGGTGCTGCTGCTCGCGCGCCTGGGTGAGCTGGTCGGCGAGATCGCGGATGGTGCGCTGGGCGCGCAGGAACGCGAAGAGGACAACGCCGAGAGCCGCGAGCAGAGAGAGAAATCCAAGAGCGGAGAAGATGTGCATTATCGAGCCGGTAGTAACCTTAAGTCGGTAACTTGAGTACCGCGTAATAGTAACCTAATGTGGTTCACTCAGAACAGCTTTTCAGAGAAATTTTGCGTAAAATACTCTGCTCTAAGGGCTAAGCGGTGGGAGGGGCCGGAGGCCCATGAAAAGCTGGTGGAGTGAGCCTGAGCGAAACCGGACGTGCTGGTTAAGGATGGGCATCTTGAAGACCGGCCTTTCACGGGTTGCGGCAAAAATTCTATTTCAGCCTGAAGGATGACAGAAAATTTGCAAAAGCGGCAATAACACCTCAGTGGGTTATCTGTAATGCAAACAGTTTTGGTGACTTACGGTGCAGAAACGGCAAGAGCCCCGGCTGACCGGGGCTCTTGCGGATGAGTTCGAGACTGGCTAGACAGCGGCCGGTTCCTGAACTTTGTCGAGCACCTGCGCCCACTGCTTGCCTCTGCGGGCGGCGGCGGACTTCTTGTGGAAGGCGTACCCGGCGATGAGCGGCAGGGCCAGAGTGGCCTCGGAGTAGACCATCTGCTCGTAGGTCAGGTCCACCTTGCCCCAGGAACTGGCTTCCTTCAGGGTCGAGCCGGAGAGCGCGCCGTCGCGGGCATCGGCCACGGTGATCTGGATGGCGTACTTGTGCATCGAGGCTTCGACGCCGAGGACGTCGGCGGCGACGACGATGTCCTGGGCGAAGTTCTTGGGCACGCCGCCGCCGATCATCAGCAGGCCGGTGGTCGGGTTGGCGATCTTGAGCTGGGTGATCTCGTAGAAGTCCTTGGCGGAGTCGATCGAGACCATCGCTTTGCCCTGACGCGCGTGCTGGTGGGCGACCAGGCCGAAACCTGCGGAGCAGTCGGAGAAGGCGGGGCAGAAGATGGGGACGTTCTTCTCGTAGGCGGCGAGGACGATGGAGTCGCGTCCGCCTGCCTGGGGCGTCTTGCCGTTCTTGCTGAGCCATGCGCCCATCTCGCGGATGAACTCGCGGGAGCTGTAGGGGCGCGGGTCGAGCGAGTTGGTGATCTGGTGGATGGTCTCGTCGCAGATCCGCAACTCCTCCTCGTCGATGAAGGTGTCGTAGATGCGGTCGATCATCAGGTCGCGGAGGTCGGCGTCGCCTGCGCCGTACTTGTACTCGTCGCCGGCGATGTAGTGGTTGAAGCCGAGGGCCTCGAAGAAGTCCTGATCGACGATGTTGGCTCCGGTGGAGACGATGGCATCGACCATGTTGTTGCGCACGAGATCGACGATGACTTTCTGCAGGCCGGCGGAGATGAGAGAACCGGCGAGGCAGAGGATGACGCCGCAGTCGGTGTCCTTGAGCATCATGTCGTAGATGGTGGCGGCGCGGGCAGTGTCACGCGCGGAGTAGGCCATCTGCTGCATGGCGTCGACCAGAGAGACGACGTTGTGCTGGGCGAGGTCGAGGTGCTGGATGGGGCGGGCGAGAAGTTCTTTTTTTGTCGGCATGGCCTTTATAGGATAACAACGTTTGGTGACTGGATTGGCGCGGGTTTGATGTGAATTTTGGGTGAGGGGAGAGTGTGCAAAGGCCAGGCATGGGCCGGGACGAGGCATGGGTAGAGAAGCGGTTTTCTCCGCTGCGTGATGCACGATGAAGCCGTACGCCACTCCGGTCGAAATGACGGTTTTGGGCGCTTCGGTCGGTAGGACGGGTCGTGGAGGATGATGAGAAGGTTCGTTGAGTAGAGCGGGTCAGACGGCGAGGGGTGGCCCGAGGAGTTCCATGTCGTGATCGCGGAAAAGTTTTGCGTCCATGAGCGTTGCGGTTGGATTTTGCGCCATGTAGTTGAACAATCCTTCCATTTTTCCGGCAGGTGTGAAGGTGATGATGAGCCTTCCGGTTCCACTGCCGACGCAGGCCCAGACGTGCGGAATGCCACGAGGGCCGAGAGCGGAGTCGCCGGGGTGGAGGGTGACGCGCTTGTCGCCGACCTCGGCGATGTACTCGCCTTCGAGAACATAGAACCACTCGTCCTGATGGGGGTGGACGTGGCGGGGAGGGCCACCTTTTCTGAGGCTGTTGTGCTCCATGGCAAAGAGGGATCCCTGGGTGTCCGCAGTGAGGACTTTGAAGGCGAGGGTGCTGTAGGGCATGCGGTGCAGGTTGCCAGTGCGGTCCTGGTGGTCGACGACGGGTTGGATGAGCGGCGAGGGGTCCTGTGCAGCCGGTGCGGACACTGGGGTGGACGACTGGCCAAGAGCGGCGGCCGAGACGGTGCCAGCGGCGAGGGACAAGAAGGAGCGACGGTGCATGGCGGACCTCCGCAGGAACGGTAGCAGAAGTGAGGTGGAGTGTCGAGAGATTTGTAGGGGGAACACGTATTCGGCTTGCAATAGTGTGTCAAATATGATGAACTATTGAATCAATATTGGAGGGAGCTATGGCTGCGGCTCTTGTTCTTCCGAATGTCGTTGGATATGCGCTGGATGCTTCTCCTGACCTTTCCCATGCTCCTACCCGTGTGCGGTTGAGTCCGGCGGCGATCAAGGGGTTTCTGCGCATGATGGCGAAGTGGGGTGTGAAGGACCCCGATGCGCGGCAGTTGCTTGGCGGGATCTCTTCGGGTTCGTACTATGGGCTGAAGAAGGAGCCGAAGCACCGGACGCTCGATCAGGACACGCTGACGCGGATTTCGCTGCTGGTGGGGATCTTCAAGGCGCTGAACATTCTTTATAGCCCGGCGCTGGCGGATGCGTGGATGACGCTGCCGAACCGGAACCCGATGTTTCGGGGCGTGTCGCCGCTGGAGTACGTGATACAGCGCGGGCAGCCGGGGATGCTGCATGTGAGGCAGTTGCTGGATGCGCGGCGCGGTGCGCAGTGACGCCGCCTGTTGTTGACCTGCAAGTGGCTGGGACGCATCGGCTGATTCCGTCGAAGTACTCGGAGAGCGGGACGGTGTTGTCTCGGCTGACGGAAGATGAGGCGACGCTGCACGACCTGATGGAACTCGACGGTGCGACGAACGACCGGCTGCTGGGCGAGGAGGGGCTGCTACCGGGGATTGGCGTGCATGAGCTGCTGTTCGGCGTGCGGTATGCGCATATTGTGAATGCGGCGTTTACTCATGCGGGGCCGGGCGGCGGGCGGTTCAACTCGAGTGCGCGCGGGGCCTGGTACTGCGGGGTGGAGCGGGAGACCTCGGTGGGCGAGGTTGTGTTTCACCGGCTGCGCGAGCTGGAGGAGATTGACTGGGCCGAGGAAGAGGTCGTGACGTATGACGACTATCTGGCCGATTTTGCGGCGGAGATGCATGACCTGCGCGGGGCGCGGTTTCGGCGGTATCTGAAGGCAGGACCGGTTCCAGAGTGCTATGTGGCCGGGCAGCGGCTTGCAGCGGAGTTGATGGCGCGGCAGTCGAATGGGATGGTTTACCCGAGCGTGCGGCATGAGGGCGGGACGTGCGTCGTGTGCTTCAGGCCGACGCTGGTTTACCATGTGCGGCGTGGCAAGCGGCTGGAGTTTCGGCTGCGGGCGGGGCGGGCGTTTGCGAAGGGGCAGATGCGCGAGATGCGTTCGTGAGAAGTTGGCTGGGCGAGAGTGTGCGTTCCCACCCATCGCAAAAAGCGCGATGGATGGGGCACCCGAGCGTTTGTGGTGGTCCGGGAGAAAGCAGATTCCTTCGCTTCGCTACGGAATGACAATGGGACAATGGTGCGGGAGTAGAAATTCCGGTGCGGTGAGGTGTTCGGGTGAATGTGAACTTTGCGGAGCGGGCGCATAACCATAACTGGAAGCTGGACCCGATTGTGCGGTCGCTGCTGGATACGGACTTTTACAAGCTGCTGATGTTGCAGTTTATCTGGAAGAATTTTCCGGGGATTCATGTGACTTCGGAGGTGACGAACCGGACGGTGGCAGTGCGGCTGGCGGAGCATATCCCGGCGGCGGCGCTGGTGGAGCAGATGGAGCATGTGCGGGGGCTCGGGTTTCGCAAGTCGGAGATGATCTGGCTGGCGGGCAATACGTTTTATGGCACGCGGAGTATTTTTGAGCCGGCGTTTCTGGAGTGGCTGGAGCGCGACTTCCGGCTCTCAGACTACGAAGTCACGGAGCGCGACGGGCAACTGGTGCTGCGGTTCAGCGGGTTGTGGACCGAGGTGACGATGTGGGAGATCTACGGGCTGGCTCTGGTGAGCGAGATGAAGACGCGCGCGGCGCTGAGCACGTTGAATGAGATGGAACTGGACGTTCTGTACGCGCGGGCGAAGACGAAATTGTGGGACAAGATTGAGCGGCTGCGTGGGGTGGAGGGGCTGTCGATCTCGGAGTTCGGCACGAGACGGCGGCATAGTTTTTTGTGGCAGGAGTATGTGGTGGAGGCGATGCGCGGCGCGTTGGGCAAGGGGCTGGCGGGTACGTCGAATACGTTTCTGGCGTACAAGCACGACCTGGAGGCGATGGGCACGAATGCGCACGAGTTGCCGATGGCTCTGGCTGCGCTGGCGAACAGCGATGACGATCTGCGGGCTTCGCAGTATCGCGTGCTGGAGCTTTGGCAGAAGAGCTATGGCGGCGAGTTGCTGATTCTGTTGCCGGACACGTTTGGGACGACGCAGTTTCTGGAGGGCGCGCCGGAGTGGGTGGCGGACTGGACAGGGCAGCGGTGTGACTCGAAGGACCCGTTTGTGGCGGGCGATGAATATATCGCGTGGCTGCTGAAGCGCGGGCGCGATGCGCGGCGGAAGCGGCTGATTGCTTCGGATGGTTTGGATGTGGGCGATATTTTGCGGCTGCACGAATACTTTGCGGGACGGATACGGTTCAGCGCGGGCTGGGGGACGCTGGTGACGAATGATTTTCGCGGGTGCCATCCGCGGGGCGAGCATGACTTCGAGCCGATTAGCCTGGTGTGCAAGCTGATGACGGTGGAGGGTCGGCCGGCGGTGAAGTTGAGTGACAATGCGAGAAAGTCTACCGGGCCGGAGAGCGAGGTGGAGCGGTATCGGCGGGTGTTTGGCACGATGGCTGTGGAGGGTGCGGCGGTGGTGGTTTAGGGCAGGCTGCTGCGCTGAGGGATGGAAATACAAAAGCACAGGCTGATGGAGTGTGTTCACTCCCATCCATGCCCGATGAAGCTGCGCATGGATGGGGCACCCGAACGTTCGTGGCGGGTAGAGTGAAAAGCGAATTCCTTCGCCGAGCTGCGGAATGGAAATGCAAAGAATGCAGGCCCCAGGCCCTGGTCCCTGGATATCTGGATATACTGCTGGGCATGATGCGAGCGATGGGTGCGGTGCGGTTTGCGGCGGCGGTGGCTTTGCTGCCGTTGATGATGGTCCAGCAGGGTTTTGCGTGGGGCAATGATGGACACAGGATGATTAATCGGCTGGCAGCGGAGTATCTGCCGCACGATGTGCCTGCGTTTCTGCGCAACGGGGGCGCGCTGGATGCGATGGAGTATCTGGGGCCGGAGCCGGACCGTTGGCGGAACCGTGCTGAGGCGGCGCTGAATGCGGAGCAGGCGCCGGACCACTTCATCGACCTGGAGATGGCCGACATGGTGGGGACGCTGCCGAAGCAGCGGTATGTGTTTATCCGCGAACTGGCGGCGGTACAGGCGGCGCATCCGGAGCTGGCGCTGGCTCCGGACAAGGTTGGGATGCAGCCGTGGCAGGTGGAAGAGGTGTACGAGCGGCTGAAGGTCGGGTTCCGCGAGTACAGGGCGCTGGTAGCGGCGAACGAGGACACGAAGCCCGCGGAGTTGGCGATTACGTTTTATGCGGCTTGGCTGGGACACTATGTGGGGGATGGGTCGATGCCGCTGCATACGACGATTCAGTACAACGGATGGAAGGGGCCGAATCCGAATGGATATACGACGGAGCATCATATTCATTCGCTGTTTGAGAGTACGTTTGTTCATGCGAATGTGACGCCGGAGGATGTGGCTCCGCTGGTGGCGGCTGCTCCGGTGAAGGCGCTGGATGATGAGTGGGCAGACTATATGGCGTACCTGCGGCACTCGAATGCGCTGGTGGAGAAGACGTATCAGCTTGAGAAGGCGGGCGGGTTTACAGGTGAGGGGACTCCGGAGGGGAAGGCGTTTACCGACGAGCGGTTGGCGGCGGGGGCGATTGAGCTGCGCGACATGATTTATACGGCGTGGTTGCGGAGCGCGGACCCGGTGGAGGAGTTTCACGGAAATTAGGGAAGGTGTTTAAGTCCGCGAAGATTCCCTCAGGGGCTAAAGCCCCATTGAATTGAGGGACGTGATGGCGTGGCTGAAGCCACACCCCTTCAAGGCGAAGACTTAATCAGAGGTTCCCTAAGCGCGGTGTTCGTGAGTGTGCGGGTGCAGGACGGGGTACTCGTGATGCTGGACACGGACGAGGAGTTTGCGGAGAACCGGAGTGAGGGCCAGTGCGATGGCGGGGATGGCGATGGCGGCGACGGCGGCCCAGAGCATCAGCGCGTGCCACTCCCATTGCCAGATCTGGCGGATGAGTTCGAGCGGGTGCTCGCGGGCGATGTGGAAGATTTCTGTCGCCGAGAACGGGATGGGTGCGATGTTAAAGACGCGGCTGGCGAAGTGGATAAACGGGATGAACAGCAGGAGTTCAAGGGGATAGACGATGTGATTGGCGAGTTGTGACGCGACGAGATTGAGACGCAGAAGAAACGCGGCCGCGAGGCAGAAGACGGTGGTGGTGCCGAGGACGGGGTTGATGCCGATGAGCAGGCCGAGCGCGATACTCCAGGCGAGTTTGCGCGGCGATGCTCCCATGCGCAGCAGCGCGAGGATGGGCAGGACGACGCGGCGGTAGAGCCGGTTGTGATGGACGGGCGCGGGCTGCTCGGCGACGGTTGGGCTGCTCGTATGCACTCCTGACAGGATAGACTGCTCTGCGAGGAATGTGTTGGATGCGAGATGAGGGCCTGAGCTGGTGAGTCTTCTTCGGTCGCTGCTTCGGTCGATGTGGCGGAGCGCGGTGCTGGCGGGAATGTTTGTCACGGCCAGCGCGGAGCTGGTGGTGAAGCGTCCGAAGACGCGCGCCACGCGGGCGGAGTGGCTGCATCGGTTTGCCGCGCGGGCGCTGAAGCGGCTGGGGATTGAGGCCAGTGTGGTGGGTGCGTATCCGACGCGCGGCGCGGTGATCTCGAACCATCTGGGGTATCTGGATATTGTGGTGTTTGCAGCGATTGCTCCGTGCGTGTTTGTCGCTAAGGATGAGATGGAGTCGTGGCCGGTGGTGGGGTGGATGGCGACGATGACCGGGACGGTGTTTGTCGCGCGCGGGCATGGCGGCTCGGCCATGCGTGCGAAAGGCGGAATGCAGGCGGCGATGGATGCAGGGTTGCCAGTGGTGTTTTTTCCCGAAGGCACGACGAGCGATGGGAGTACGGTGCTGAAGTTTCACAGCGGACTGCTGGCACAGGCGCTGATGTGCGGCGCGCCGGTGACAGCCGCTTCTGTGCGGTATTGCGTGGTTGAGGACAATGGAGCAGATGTTTCGGTGGCGCGCGATGTGTGCTACTGGGGGAGCGCGAAGTTGGTGCCGCATGTCTTCCGGTTGCTGGGGCTGCGTGGGGTGAGGGTAGAGGTGCGGTTCGCCGATGAGCCGATTCGGTTTTCGGGGGACATGGTGCATCGCAAACTGGCCGCGGTGGAGGCGCGGGCTGCAGTGGTGGGGTTGATGGGGCAAGGTGCGGGGGCCGAGAAGAAGGCGACCGCGGATTGCACGGATGGGCGCGGATCGAAGCAGATTCCTTGAAACTGGAGTTCGGGGCGACCCGAAGCGAAACGCAGATTCCCTTCGGGAATGACAACAAATTCCGCTTCGTAGGATGAAGATGCGTCGAGATGACGTGTGTTGGCGGGCGAGAGGACGGGTCCCGTTTACAGTTGCGGGATGAGGGCGGTGAGGAGGTTGGTGAACTGGCCTTCGATGCGGCGGCCGATCTCCATGACCTCTTCGTGGTTGATGGGCTCGTCGAGGACCCCGGCGGCCATGTTGGTGACGACGGAGAGGCCGAGAACCTCGATGCCCATGTGGCGCGCAGCGATGACCTCATGCACGGTGGACATGCCGACGAGGTCCGCGCCTAGAGTGCGGAAGGCGCGGATCTCGGCGGGGGTCTCGTAGCTGGGGCCGAGAACGGCGAGATAGACGCCTTCGTTGAGCATCCAGCTTTGCCGGGCGGCTTCGGCGATGGCGAGCTTGCGGAGCGCGGGGGAGTAGGCGGCGGACATGTCGAAGAACCGCTGGCCTGCTCCGGGCGCGACGGCGAAACGTGGCTCGTTGGGGCCGAGCGCGGCGTTGGTTCCGGTGAGGTTGATGTGGTCGGAGATGGCGACGATGGCTCCCTGACCGTAGCGCGGATTGATGCCGCCGGCGGCGTTGGTGACGATGAGTTTGCGCACGCCGAGCAGACCGAGCACGCGCGTGGGGAACGTGACCTGCTCCATCGAGTAGCCCTCGTAGGCGTGGACGCGGCCCTGCATGACGGCTACGGGGATTTTATTGATGACGCCGAGGATGAGTCTTCCGGAGTGGCCCTGTACGGTGGATTGCGGGAAATGGGGGATTTCAGCGTAGGGGATGGCGACGGCCTGCTCGACCTGCGCGGCGAAGTTGCCGAGCCCGGAGCCGAGGATGATGCCGAGCATTGGCTGGAGCGCGGTGCGGGCGCGGATGTGGGCAGCGGCGGCGGAGGCTTTGGCGTATTGGTCGGTCATGGTTTGGCGGTGCCGAGACGTTTTTTCAGGATCGTAGGGATATTTCTGGACGTATGAAGGACTGAAACGACCGAAAGAGTTTCGTCCTGAACTTGATAGATGATGAAGTACGGCTTGGCAAGATAAAAAAGCACGTCCTGGTCGGTGAGGTCAGCACGGCGGTGGCCAGTGTTGGGCCATTTGCAAATATGGAAAAGTGCAGCTTCGGTGCGTGACGAGAAAATGTCGGACGCGACGGTTGGCGCGCCATAAAAGTCAAGAACCTGTTGGATGTCCTGTTGTGCGGTTTCAGCGAATTCGAGACGCATCATGCTCGTTTGAGCCTGGCTGCGCGAAGGCGCTCGATGACCTGGTCGCCGGGAACAACGCGCCCCGCCTTGACGTCTTCAAGGCCGCGCGCGATGCGTTCACGGGCGTATTGCCTCCATGCCTCGTCGTCTTCGAGTGCTTCAATACCTGCATGGATCGCGTCTGACGCATCCGTGAACCGACCGGAGGAGATGAGTTTGTCAATGCGGCGCTGATCTTCGGGACTGAGGTCGATGTCCATAGGAACGCTCCTTGATACATTTCAGCATATCAAGACTCTGCTATCTGATAAGCAGGGACACGATGCTGGCGGACATGAAGTTCGCCATCGTCCCGGCGAGCATGGCGCGGAAGCCGAGGCGGGCGAGGTCGCCGCGGCGCTCGGGGGCGAGTGCGCCGATGCCTCCGATCTGGATGCCGATGGAGCTGAGATTGGCGAAGCCGCAGAGCGCGAACGTGGTGATGGTGAAGCTGCGTGCCGAGAGGATGGCCTGCTGCGCGCCGAGGTTGGTGTAGGCGACCAGCTCGTTGATGACGGTGCGCGTGCCGAGCAGGTTGCCGACGGCCTTCGCCTCGTGCCAGGGGATGCCGATGAGCCACGCGACGGGCGCGAAGCAAAAGCCGAGGACTGCGTTCAGGCTGGTGGGGAAGGGAATGTGGTGCGGCGCGAGCATGTTGTGGACTCCACCGAAGATCATGTTGATGAAGCTGACGAGCGCGAGGAAGCTGATGAGCATGATGGCGACGTTGAAGGCGAGCGAGCCTCCGTCGATGGTGCCGCGCGTGATGGAGTCGAGCAGGTTTTCGTGCTTGGCGTCTTCGGATTCGGGCATCTTGACGATGCCTTGCGTTGCGGGCACTTCGGTTTCAGGGACGAGCATTTTGGCAATGAGGATCGTCCCCGGCGCGGTCATGATGACGGCGGCGAGCAGGTCGGAGGCGTGGATGCCGTAGGCGATGTAGGCCGCCATGATTCCGCCGGAGACGTGGGCCATGCCGCTGGTCATAATGGTCATCAGCTCGGAGTAGGTGGCTCCGTTGAGGAAGGGGCGGATGGTGAGCGGGGCTTCGGTCTGGCCCATGAAGATGCTGGCGGCGACGTTGGTCGATTCTGCTCCTGAGATTCCCATCGTCTTCTGCATGATCCAGGCAAAGGCGCGGATGACGAGCTGCATGAATCCGATGTGATAGAGGATCGCGAAAAAGGCCGAGATGAAGATGATGGTCGGCAACACTCGAAAGGCAAAGACGGCGACGGCGGAGTTGTTGCCGCCGAGCGGGCCGAAGACCATCTCGGAACCGGCGACGGAGTTTTCGAGCAGTTTGTTGACGCCGCTGCCCGCCATCTGCAGGAGGCGCTGACCGACGGAGGATTTCAGCACGACGAGGGCGAAGACGAATTGCAGGCCGAGTCCCCAGGCGACGGTGCGCCAGCGGATGGCGCGGCGGTTGGTGGAGAAGGCGTAGGCGATTGCGATGAAGGTAATGAGACCGAGAACTCCGGTGAATCTGGCCAAGGCGCGCTCCGGCTTGCAGGCAAGTATTTGTAAAAGGGAAGTGTACTGGAGGAAGCGGTCGCCGAGCAGGACAGAGGCTTTATTTTTGAGCGACGACTTCGCGGATGAGGGGTTGGAGCGCAGGTGGTGAAGTGGAGACTTCGAGGGTTTCGCGGAGCATGTGTTCGGGCTCGTCGAGCAGTGCGGGGTCTTCGGTGAAGAGGGTGGCGAGCGGTTGGCCTGCTTCGAGCTTGTCGCCGAGTTTCGCGTGCATCTCGATGCCGGCGTGCGCGCTGACGGGGTCGCCGGGTTTGGCGCGGCCTGCTCCCAGGCGTTGGACGGCCCAGCCGACTTGCTTGCAGTCCATCGACGCGAGGTAGCCGGGGGCTTGTGCTTTCAAGATGCGCGTGGCTCTTGGCTTATGGAAGGCTGCGGGGGTTTGGAAGATGGACGTGTCGCCGCCCTGCGCTGCGATGATGTTGAGCCACGCTTTGTAGGCTTCGCCGGATTGGAGGATTTGATTGGCGAGCTTTACGCCTTCTTCGGGCGTTGCAGTGTGCCCCGCGAGATGCAGCATCCAGCCGCTGAGGATGTTGGAGAGTTCGATGAGATCGTGCGACATTGCATGGCGCTTGCCTTGCATGATGTCGATGCACTCCCAGACTTCGACCCAGTTGCCGGAGAAGCGGCCGAGGGGCTGGTCCATACTCGTGAGCAGCGCGACGGTGCGCGTGCCGGAGGACTCACCGGTCTGGACCATGAGCTGGGCCAGGAATTTCGATTGCTCGTAGGTGGGCATGAAAGCGCCGCTGCCGACTTTGACGTCGAGGACGAGAGCGTTGAGGCTCTCGGCGAGCTTCTTGCTCATAATGCTGGCGGTGATGAGGAAGGGCGACTCGACGGTTCCGGTGTGGTCGCGCAGTGAGTAGAGCGTGCGGTCGGCGGGGACGATGCGTGGGGTCTGGCCGATGAGGGCAGCGCCACATTTGCGGAGTGTGTCGGCGAGTTGCGTGAGGTTGAGCTGCGTGTTGAAGCCGGGGATGGTTTCGAGCTTGTCTAATGTTCCACCTGTATGTCCGAGGCTGCGGCCAGAGATCATGGGTACGCAGATGCCGGGGACGCCTGCGGGCGTGAGGTGTGCAAGGCCCGCGGCGGCGAGCGTGGGAGCAATGAGGAGCGAGGTCTTGTCGCCGACGCCGCCGGTGGAGTGCTTGTCTACACAGAAGACTGGGGTGAAGGCGTCGAGCGTTGCTGCGTCGAAGGTGTCGCCTGAGTAACGCATGGCCTGGGTGAGAGCGGCCAGTTCCTGCTGGTTGAGGCCGCGCTGGAAGACGGCCATGAGGAAGCTGGCAATTTGTGCATCGGTGACGAGTTGGTTGTCGGCGGTCCGTTCGACGATGGCGCGGATGAAGGCCTGAATTTCTGCGTCGCTGAGAATGAGGCCGTCGCGCTTGTGGAGGATGACGTCGATGGGATGGATGGGCTGGGTCATTTGTCGAGTAGAAACGCCGCGGGCAGGAGTTCGGCGATAGTGGCGTGGCTGAAAGAGCCGTCGGCGTTGGAGAAATAGATGATGGTGTCGGGCGTGCTGAATTCGTGGATGGTCTGGCGGCAGGCCCCGCAAGGCTGGCTGGCGGCGGAGTTGAGGTTGGCGACGGCGATGGCGCGGATGCGGATCGCGGGGCCGTGCTGGGCGACGGCGGAGGTGATGGCGTTCTGCTCGGCGCAGGTGGTGAGGCGGTAGGAGGCGTTCTCGACATTCGAGCCGGTAACGATGGTACTGTCCGAAAGCAGGACAGCGGCGCCGACGCGGAAGTGGCTGTAGGGCGCGTATGCGTTGTATGCGGCTTCAGTTGCACGTTGTTGAAGGGCGGTGATTTGTTGTGGCGAAAGCGGTTGCGCGGCGGACGGCATGATGTGAGCGAGGCTATCGAAGCGCGGGCAGAGATGCAAGCCCGTTACCGCTAATGGTTAGGTGGCCGCGCCCGATAAGAGGGATGTGGACGACCTGACCAAAGAGTTTCTTGCAGAGAGCCAGGAAGGACTGGACCGGATGGAACGGTGCCTGACTGAGCTTGAGTCGCGGCCTGAAGATGCGGGTGCGCTGGTGGGAGAGATCTTCCGCGCGGTGCATACGATCAAGGGCACGACGGGCTTTCTGGGCTTCGAGCGGCTGGAGAAGCTGGCGCATGCAGGCGAGCATCTGCTGGGTTCGTTGCGCGAAGGCAAGCTGGCTGTGACGTCGGAGCTGATCAGCGGGTTGCTGCGGCTGATGGATGGGCTGCGCGCGATTCTGAAACTGATTGAAGAGACCGGCGGCGAGGGAACGCGGGCCGGCGACGACGACAGCGAACTGATTGCCGAGCTTGCGGAGCTGAACGGAACTGCTCCGGAGAAGGTGGAAGAGGAAGCGCCACGTCATGAGTTGGCTGTAGTTGGCGAGGCGCACGCGGAGGCCGCGGCTGCGAAGCAGGCGGCAGCACCTTCCGCGGCTTCGAGTGCAGGCTCGAACGACAAGACGTTGCGCATCGATGTGGATGTGCTGAACAGGATGATGAATCTGGTGGGCGAGCTGGTGCTGACGCGCAACCAGATGTTGCAGAGCGGCATGGAGGCCGCGAACTTTCCCGAGTTGGCGCGACGCCTGGATAGTGTGACGGCGGACTTGCGCGAGACGGTGATGCAGGCTCGCATGCAGCCGGTTGGCAACCTCTTCGGCAAATTTCCGAGGATGGTGCGTGATCTGGCGCGAACGTGTGGGCGCGATGTACGGATTGAGTTTTCGGGGCAGGAGACGGGGCTCGACAAGAGTCTGCTTGAAGCGATCAAAGATCCGTTGACCCATGCGGTGCGCAATGCAGTAGATCACGGAATTGAAGCACCTGCGGACCGCGTGCTCGCGGGCAAACCGGCAGAGGGACTGCTGCGGCTGCGCGCGTTTCACGAGAGCGGATCGGTGGTGATTGAAGTTGCCGACGACGGCGCCGGCATCAGCATGGAGAAGGTGCTGAAGAAGGCGGTGGAGCGCGGGCTGGTGTCGGAGGAACAGGCCCAGTCGATGTCGGAGCGCGAGGCGCTGCAACTGATCTTTCTGCCTGGGTTCTCGACGGCGACTGCCGTGACGACGGTCTCCGGGCGCGGCGTTGGGATGGACGTTGTTCGCGCGAATGTGGAGAAGGTTGGCGGAAGCGTCGAGCTGGAGTCGAAGGTCGGCGTGGGAACGACGCTCAAGCTGCGCGTTCCGCTGACGTTGGCGATTGTTCCGGCGCTGGTGGTGCGCAGCGGCGGGCAGAGCTTCGCGCTGCCGCAGACCGCGCTGGTGGAGCTGGTGTATGTGCCTCGACGTGAAGCCGAGACGGCGGTGGAGAAGATTGGCGCGGCGGAGGTTTATCGGCTGCGCGAGCGACTGCTGCCGATGGTTTGGCTTGGACGGCTGCTTGGATTGGAGATGAGTGCGAGCGAGGAGTCGCATGGATTCTACCTGGCCGTGCTGGAGGCGGAGGGATGCCGCTACGGGCTGGTGGTGGACGATCTGCTCGCTCCCGAAGAGATCGTGGTGAAGCCGCTCTCGGCGGTGCTGCGCGAGATTGGATTGTTCTCGGGTGCGACGGTGCTGGGCAATGGCACGCTGGCGCTGATTCTGGACATTGCTGCGACTGCCGCACGCGCAGGAGTGAAGCCGGTCGAGGAGCGCGTCGAAGAGACAGAGACGTCCGAGGTGAAGGCGCACGCGGAGAGCGAGATGCAGTTTCTCATCTTTGAAGATCGCGCACGCGAGCGGACGGCTGTGCCGCTCAACGTGGTGGAGCGCATCGAAAGCGTGCCGCTGGCGCAGGTGGAATACGCAGGCGGACGGGCGCTGTTGCAGTATCGCGGCGAACTGCTTCCGCTGACGGATGAAGGCAACGTGCTGGCGGAGCTTGAGGCGGATAATGCGAGCGACGTGCTTGCTACCGTGCTGATCTGTGGCGGCGCGGGCACGGGCGCAAGAACGCGGACTGGCATGGTGGTGCGGCGCGTGTTGGATGTTTCGGCGGGCGCTGTGCTGGACAGAGACGATGCGACGGGCGGGATGGAGTTGGCGATTGTGAAGGAGAAGCTGACGACGATCCACCGCGACTTCGACACGAGAGCGGCGGCGTGGCAGGAGGTCGCATGAAGATTGTAGGCAAGGACGAGATGGAGCAGATTCAGGACGAGAATGATGCGGTATCGCTGTGCTCGCTGTTTGCCGGCGGCGAGAGCTTCGGGATCGACACGCGAAAGATCCGCGAGGTGCTGGGCAAGCGCGAGTTGCAACGTGTGCCGTTGGCCCCGGCGATGATCGCCGGCGTGGTGCCGTATCGCGGCGAGGTGCTGACGACGGTGAACTTTCGCGCGCTGGTGGGCATGGGGGAGTATGCAGAGACCGGTTGCGTGCTGGTGCTGGACGATGGTGAAGGTGGCGAGCGATTCGGTCTGGTGGTGGATGAAGTAGGCGGTGTGGTGACGGTGGACCGGCGCAAGCTGGAAGCAAATCCAACCACGCTGGAGGCGCGCGCGAAGTGGCTGTTTGACGGTGCGTACAAGATGCAGACGGGTTTGATGGTGCAGCTCGATCCGCAGAAACTGCGGCCTTCGCGGCTGACGGAGACGGGGTTGTTCAAGCAGGGTACGAATGGGAGAGATGCATGAGGGCGCTGATTGTCGATGACTCCAGTTTTGTTCGCGAATATCTGAAGCACCTGCTGGACCGGATGGGTGTGGCGTGCGAAGAGGCGGTGAATGGGAGCCAGGCGTTGACGGTGCTGGCTGCGCAGCAGGCGTTTGACCTGATGCTGCTCGACGTGAACATGCCGGTGATGAATGGGCTGGAGTGCGTGAAGGCATTGAGGGAAGCACGACTGGGCCCCGAGATGAAGGTGATGATGGTGACGACTGAGGCGGACAACACGTTCATCTCGACGGCGCTCGACAACGGCGCGGACGAGTTTTTGATGAAGCCGTTCACGCCGGAGAGTCTGCGCGAGAAGATGCTTTTGCTTGGCTTTGAAGCAGCAGCTTGAACCGATACGACAAAGGATGCCGGGCATGGGGATCGTGAATGGAAGGCCGCTGCGCGTGCTTGCGGCGGATGACTCGGCTGTGATGCGGGGCATCCTGCGCAAGCTGTTCGAGCAGCATAACAACGACAAGGCGAGCGAGTTGCCGCGAATGGAGCTGTGCGGCGTGGCGCGGGATGGCGTTGAGTGTCTGGAGGCGGTTAAGCGGCTTGCGCCGGATGTGTTGGTGCTGGATCTGGAGATGCCGCGCATGAACGGGCTCGATGTGCTGGACCGTCTGCGAACGGAGAACGCCGCGCTGCCCGTGATTATGTGCAGCGCGCACACAGAGCATGGTGCGCGTTCGACGCTGGAGGCGCTGGCTCGCGGCGCGGCGGATTATGTGATGAAGCATGGCGGGCAACGCGACGTGGACGCGGCGCTCGTGTCGCTGGCGCATCAGTTGCTGCCGAAGATTGCCGCGTTGGCGAAGGCTGCGGTCCGGGTGAACGTGAAGACGGATGCACGCGCACACGGCACGGCTGCGCAGAAAGTTCGCCCGGTCGAACAGCGTGGACAGGCCCCGATTGAGGTGGTGGTGATCGGCTTGTCTACGGGCGGACCGTCGGCGCTGGAGCAGACGCTGCCGAAGCTGCCTGCGGATTTTCCCGTGCCAATTCTGATTGTGCAGCACATGCCCAAGCTCTTTACCGGCGCGCTGGCGGAGCGGCTGAACAAGAGCTGCGCGCTGCGTGTGCAGGAGGCATACGAAGGCGCGGTTGTGCGGCCGGGCGTGATCTGGCTGGCTCCCGGCGACGCGCACATGGAGGTGGCTCCGCGCAAGACGATGCTGGGTGAAACGGTAGCGCGAGGCAGTCGTGTGCATTTGCACCGGCAGGCCCCGCTGAACCACTGTATGCCGGCGGTGGACTATCTTTTTCTCTCGGCTGCGCGCATGTATGGCGCGGGTGCGCTTGCGCTGGTAATGACGGGCATGGGTTCCGACGGCCTGGATGGAGCGCGCCTTGTGCATGAGCGCGGCGGCGTGGTGCTGGCGCAGGATGAAGCGACCTCGGCGGTGTGGGGGATGCCTGGCAGGGTGACGGAAGCAGGCATTACGGACGCGACGCTGCCTGTGACGGCGATTGCTGACGCGCTGCGTCAGCGCGTGAGTGCAGGCCGCGGTGCGAACGCCGGTTCTATGGAATTTGCGGTAAACGTGTTGGCAGGACATCGAGAGGTGATGCATGGCATGTACTGAGATGGACTATGCCTATCTGCGCGAGCTGGTGAAAGCGCAATCTGCAAACACGATTGATCCGTCGCGCAACGGGTTGTTTGACACGAAGCTGACGCCGATTGCGCGCATGGCCGGAGCGCAGAACCTGAAGGACTTCGTTGAACAGTTAAAGTCAAACCGGCAGGCGCATATGCATCGTGCCGTCGCCGAGGCGATGACGATCAACGAGACCAGCTTCTTCCGCGACCTGAAGCCGTTCGAAATGCTGCGCGAAAGCATTCTTCCGCGCCTGATTGCGCAGCGTGCCGAACAGAGGATGCTTCGGATATGGAGCGCGGCGAGTTCGACCGGGCAGGAAGCCTATAGTTTGGCGATGCTGCTGGTCGAGCATTTTCCGGCGACCGCGTTGTGGGATGTGAAGATTATCGGTACGGACATCTCAAGGTTCGTGGTCGAGTATGCGCAGCGGGCGCGCTACCGCAGGCTGGAGGTGAATCGGGGCTTGCCTGCGCGGATGCTGATGAAGTACATGGAGCGCGATGGCGAGGAATGGATGGTCCAGGAGCGAGTGCGGTCGATGTGCGAGTTTCGCAGCGTCAATCTGTGCACGCCGTTGCCGACGATGCCTCAGTTCGACCTTGTGCTGCTGAGGAATGTGCTGCTGTACTTTACGCGGCAGGACCGGACGGTGGTGTTTCGAGAGGTGCATCGGAAGATGGCTCCGGATGGGTGTCTGGTGCTGGGCAACGCGGAGCAGGCGGAAGACTCGACGAACCTGTTCGAGGTGGAGTTTGCGGCAAACTGCTACTGCTACCGGCCTGTCCAGGCGAGCTGACGGATTTTGCGGTGCGGATGCGCGCGGTTGCATCGTAAGACTGTTCGAGCGGTTATGCTGCTAAGAACGCAGACGAGCAATGTCACCAGGTCCGTCCATCACGCGAGAGAAGGCCGTCGCGCGGTCCGTGGGAAAGCGCGGCGTGAAGAGCGCGGCTGAGGCTGCGCTTGCGCTGTTTCATCCGGTCACGGCGAAGTGGTTCCGCCAGGCGCTTGGCACGCCGACAGCCCCACAGGCCGAGGGCTGGCCCGCGATTGCGCGCGGCGAGTCTACGCTGATTCTGGCTCCTACGGGCACGGGTAAGACGCTGGCGGCGTTTCTTTGGTGCATCGACCGGTTGATGATGCGCGTGGAAAGCGGCGCGGCTGCGGGCTGCCGGGTGGTGTACGTGTCTCCGCTGAAAGCGCTGGCGGTGGATGTGGAGAAGAACCTGCGCGCGCCGCTGATGGGCATTGCCGAAATGGCGCGGCAGGCAGGCGTTGCTGTGCGCGTGCCGGAGATCAGCGTGCGCACGGGCGACACCGCGCCAAAGGAGCGCGCGCGATTCAAGCGGCATCCCGGCGAGATACTGATTACGACACCGGAGAGCCTTTTTCTGTTGCTGACCTCGGAGGCGAGCGAATCGCTGCGGTCTGTCGAGACAGTCATCGTGGACGAGATTCATGCGCTGGCGCCGACTAAGCGCGGTGCGCATCTGGCAATGTCGCTGGAGCGGCTGGAGGCGCTGACCGGACGGCGGCTACAGCGGATTGGATTGTCGGCGACGCAGCGGCCGCTGGAAGAAGTCGCGCGGTTTCTCGGCGGAGCGAGTCAGCAGGTTGGCGAGTCAGTGAGTCAGCGAGTTGGCGATGCCGACGATCGAACTACGGAAAGCGGGGAAGAGGGCGGCTCGCTGAACTATCGGCCTGTGGCGATCGTGAATGCAGGAGCGCGGAAGGCGCTGGAGTTGCGGGTCGAAGTGCCTGTGGAGGACATGGCGCGGCTGAGTGTAGAGAAGACGGAGGACGGGCAGGGCAGGAAGCAGACTTCGATCTGGCAATCGATTTATCCTCGCCTGCTGGAGATTGTGCGGGAGCGCAGGTCTACGATCATCTTTGTCAATGCGCGGCGCACGGCAGAGCGGCTTGCCGGAGCGCTGAATGAGCTTGCGGATGCGCCGGTTGCGCGGGCGCACCACGGATCGCTCGCGGCTGCGCAGCGCACGGAGATTGAAGCTCTGCTGAAGTCGGGAGAGATTCGGGCGCTGGTGGCTACGTCTTCGCTGGAACTGGGCATCGACATGGGCGCGGTGGACATGGTGGTGCAGATTGAAGCGCCGCCTTCGGTTGCCGCGGGAATGCAGCGGATTGGAAGGGCGGGGCATCAGGTCGGCGCGCCGTCCAACGGGGTGATCTTTCCGAAGTATCGAGCCGACCTGGTTGCGTGTGCGGCGGCGACTCGCGCCATGCATGAAGGCCATGTGGAGGCAACGCGGTATCTGCGCAATCCGCTGGACGTGCTGGCGCAGCAGGTGGTGGCGATGGTGGCGCATCCTCCCGCGCCCGCCGGTGAAGCGGGGTGGAGCGGCGATGGCGATGGGCCGGGGATTGGCTACGAAGCGTTGTATGCGCTGGTGCGTGGCGCGGCTCCGTTTGCGGCGCTCAGTCGCGGTGCGTTCGATGGCGTACTGGACATGCTGGCGGGACGGTATCCTTCGGACGAGTTTGCTGAGTTACGTCCGCGGATTACGTGGGACCGCGAGCGGAACTGGATCACGCCGCGCAGCGGGGTTAAGCGCATTGCCATCCTGAACGCGGGAACGATTCCCGATCGCGGGATGTATGGCGTGTTTCTCGCCGGAGAGCGCGCAAAGCCGGTGCGTGTGGGTGAACTGGACGAGGAGATGGTTTTTGAGAGCAAGCCGGGCGAGGTGTTTACGCTCGGCGCATCTTCGTGGCGCATTGAGGAGATACTGCACGACCGCGTGCTGGTTTTGCCTGCTCCGGGCGAGGCGGGGAAGATGCCGTTCTGGCACGGGGACCGCGCGGGGCGTCCGCTGGAGTTTGGCAAGAGGATTGGCGCGCTGGTCCGTGAGCTGTGTGAGCTACCGCCGGGCGCGGCCGTGGCGCGGTTGACAGCAGAGCACGATCTGGAGCCGGGCGCGGCGGAGAATGTGCTGCGCTATCTCGGCGACCAGGCGCTGGCGACGGTTGTTGTTCCCGATGATCGCAATGTTGTGATTGAGCGTGTGCGGGACGAGCTTGGCTTCTGGCGCGTGTGCGTTCTCACACCGTTCGGCAGCAGGGTCCATGCGCCGTGGGCGATGGCTGCGGTGGCGAAGATTCGCGCGGGTGGCGGCCCGGACGTGGAGACGATGTGGAGCGAGGACGGATTCGTGCTACGCTTTCCCGACACCGACGACGCGCCTGCTGTAGTGCCGCTGTTGCCGGGGCCGGACGAAGCTGCGGAGCTGGTGATGCAGCAGTTGGGCGCGACTTCGCTGTTTGCGGCGAAGTTCCGCGAGAGCGCGGCGCGGGCATTGCTGTTGCCAAAGAGGCGGGCGGATGGGCGAACCCCGCTGTGGCAGCAGAGGAAGCGTGCGTATGACTTGCTGAGCGTGGCGAGCAGGTACGCTTCGTTTCCGATTGTGCTGGAAGCGTACAGAGAATGCCTGCGCGACGTGTTCGACATGCCTGCGCTGATGGAGACGCTGGGCGCAATAGCGAGTGGAGTGCTCAAAGTGCATACGGTCGATTCGCGGACGCCGTCGCCGTTTGCGTCTGCGCTGTTGTTCAGGTATGTGGCGAACTATATCTATGACGGCGACGCTCCGTTGGCGGAGAGGCGGGCGCAGGCGCTCTCGATTGATCAGGAACAACTGCGCGAGTTGATGGGCGATGCCGACCTGCGCGAGCTGCTGGATGCTGACGCGATTCGGGAGACGGAACGGCAGTTGCAGTGCGTGGCTGAAGGCTATCGCGCACGAAACATGGACGGCGTGCATGATCTGCTGCTGCGGCTGGGAGATCTGTCGCGCGAAGAGTTGCGTGCGCGGTGCGTGAGTGACGAAGTTGCCGAGAGCGCGGGCAAATTGCTGCGCGCGCGGCGTGTGCTGGAGGTGCGGATTGCAGGCGATGCGCGGCTGATTGCGGTGGAAGATGCGGCGCGGTATCGAGATGGGCTTGGGGCTGCGTTGCCTGCGGAACTGCCTGCGGCGTTTCTGAAACACGCTCCGGAGGCATTGGTCGATTTGCTGCGGCGGTTTGCGCGGACGCATGGGCCATTCACGGCGCAGGAAGCGGCGGCGCGGTTTGGTTTGCCGGTGGAGCGCACGGAGGCTATGCTGCATCGGCTGGTGCAGTCGGGGCGCGTGGTCGAAGGAGGCTTCCGGCCCGGCGGCGTGCATCGGGAGTGGTGCGACGTCGAGGTGTTGCGTACGGTACGGCGAAAATCACTGGCGCTGTTACGCAAGGAAGTCGAGCCGGTTGATCAGCAGGCGCTGGCGCGACTGGTTACGCGGTGGCAGGGCGTGGTGCAGCCCAGGCACGGACTGGATGCGCTGCTCGATGCGATTGAAACCTTGCAGGGAGCGCCGCTTGCGGCTTCCATTCTGGAGACGGAGATTTTGCCCGCGCGCATCGCGGGATACAAGCCCGCCGATCTCGACATGCTGGTTGCGGCCGGCGAAGTGGTGTGGTGCGGGCTCGATCCGCTTGGCGAGCGCGATGGGCGGATTGCGCTTTATCTCGCGGAGAAGCTGCCTGTACTTTGGAGCGCGAGAAATATCGATCAAACAGCGGAGAACAGTGAGCGAGAAGACACCATCATCGCGTGTCTGCGCGAGCGCGGTGCGTTGTTCTTTGCGGAGCTGCACGAGGTCGTTGGCGGAGGGTATCCCGGCGAGACGGTGGATGCGCTGTGGTCGCTGGTCTGGAAGGGATTGGTGACGAATGATGGGATGGCGGCACTGCGGGCCTACTGCGAACGGCCTGCGGCGAGCAGGCCCGCGCGAAGGAAACATGAGCAGGGTGCGGCGGGATTTCGATCGAGACGGACCACGCCGCCCGCGGCGCAAGGAAGATGGGCGCTACAGAAGGGTGCGTTTGCCGAGAGCTGGTCAGCGACCGCATGGAGTCATGCGACGGCGCAACAGTTATTGACGCGGTACGGAGTTGTGTTCCGCGAGACCGCACATGCGGAGAGCTTGTCAGGCGGCTTTTCCGCGATCTACGACGTGATGAAGGCGCTTGAAGAGAGCGGCAAGGTCAGGCGAGGATACTTCGTTGCTGAACTGGGAGCGACGCAGTTTGCAGCGCCTGCCGCTGTGGAGTTGCTGAGGCCTTTGAAGTTCGATGGGCGAATGCGGAGTGACCCAGGTCGCGTGGAGATGGTGCAACTGGCGGCGACCGATCCGGCAAACCCCTACGGCGCGCTGCTGCCGTGGCCTGCGGCAGATGCGGGCGCTTCGTTGACGAGAAGTGTGGGGGCGAAGGTGATCCTGTGCGATGGCGCGCTCGCGGCCTACCTGCGCAGGGAGAATCCGAACGTGCAGATGTTTCTGCCCGAGGAGGAGCCGCAGCGGTCGCAGGCGGCGCGCGCGTTGGCCGAGTTTTTCGTGAAGCAGGTGCGGGAACGGAGCGGTGAAGGCGACCAGCGCGCGGGGATGCTGGTCGCGACGATCAATGGGACGCAGGCGGCGAAGCATTGGATGTCGAAGTTTTTGCTCGAGGCTGGATTCTCGGCAGGTGCGAAGGGACTCAACGTGCGCAAGCGAAGCAGCGGCTGAGGACTCGCGCTTATTGAGGAGGCGTTTCCTGTTGCGGCTGCTGCTGGTTGTTCTTGTTGCCTCCGCCGCCGAAGATCTTCTGGAAGAAGTTCTTCTTTTTTTGCTGGACGGGCTGCGCGGGCTCGGGGGTATTGGCGGGAAGTGCCGGGTTGGTCCGCTGCGCGGGAGCGTGCGGAGCCGCAGGTGGTGCTGCCTGTGGCTGCATGGGTGGTTGGGTGGTGTCCTTGTGGCCGCCGATGCCGAAGATCTTCTCGATGAAGTTCTGCGGGCTCTCGGTCATTTGGCTGCATGTGTTCGCAGGGACGGTGCCGTCAAGAAAGGCGACGGTCATGGTGTTGTCGGGGCAGTTCGAGTTGGCGAGCAGGTTGGTGGTCTTGTCGATGGTGGCTTCGGTGATGCCGGCGGGAGGCGTAAAGGACTTCACGTCGGAGTACTGCGGCAGCTTGATGGCGCGGTTCATGAACTCGGCCCAGATGGGCGCGGCCGCGTCGGCTCCCTGAATTTTGAGGTCGGTGTAGTCGTCGTTGCCTACCCAGACGATGCAGAGCAGGTTGGAGGTGTAGCCGGCGAACCACGCATCGTGTTCGGTACCCGTCTTGCCTGCGGCGGGGGCGGTGAAGCCGCGCGCGCGTGCGGAGAGGCCGGTACCGTGATTCATCACGTCTTCCATCATCGACTGGGTGAGGAAGGCGACGCGCGGGTCGAGCACCTGGCGTGCGTCCGGCGCGAAGTCGGAGACGATGTCGCCGTTCGAGTTGCGCACGGAGGCGAGCATCCAGGGCGTCAGGTGGACGCCGTTGTTGGCGAAGACGGTGTAGGCCCCGGCCAGTTCAAGCGGCGTCGCGCCATAGGCCCCGATGGCTGCCGAAGGTGTTCCTTCGACGGAGGTGAGGCCCGCGGAGCGTGCCAGCGCGGCCACATTGCCGAAGCCAACCATCTGGGCCAGCGCGACGGTGGCGATGTTGAGCGAGTGAACGAGGGCCGTGTCCGCCGTGACCATGCCCGGGTATTCGCCCTTGACGAAGTTGCCGGGTGTGTAGGGCTTGCCGTCGAACATGAAGGTGGTCGAGTCGTCGTTGAGCTGCGTCAGCGCGGTGAAGACGCCGCCGGTATCGCCGAGAGCGGTTCCGTTGAGGCTGGTGTTGTAGGCGGCGGCATAGACGAACGGCTTGAAGGTCGAGCCCGTGGGACGTTTGGCGATGGCGTGGTCGAGCTGCGATGCGCCATAGTTGCGTCCGCCGACGAGCGCAAGGACCTGGCCGGTGTGCGGGTCCAGCGCGATGAGAGCGACCTGAGGATAGCTGAACGGCTTTTCGGCCTGGCCTTTGCGCGGGCGGTGCAGTTTGCGGACAAGCTCATCGATGCTCTTCATGCCCACCTCGACGGCCTCGGTAGCGGCGCGTTGCAGGTCGGGGTCGAGCGAGGTGTAGATGCGCAGGTTCTGATGCGCGAGGTCCTGATCGCCGATGCGCTGGACGAGCTGGTCGTGGACGAGATCGACGAAGTAGGGGGCCTCGCTGGCGTCGATGTCGGGCGGTGTCAGGTGGAGGGGCTCGGCTTTGGCGACGGTCGCTTCTTCCTCGGTGATGGCACCGGTCTCGACCATCGAGTCGAGTACGATATTGCGCCGCGCCATCGCGCGCTCGGGATGGCGGTAGGGATTCAGGCGGCTGGGGCTCTGGACCATACCCGCGAGCAGTGCGCACTCGGCGGTGTCGAGCTGGCGCAGGTTTTTGCCGAAATAGGTCTGGGCGGCCTCGCCGAAGCCGTTGATCGCATAGCTGCCGCGATGCCCCAGGTTGATCTCGTTGGCGTACATGGCAAAGATCTGCTGCTTGCTGAAGTGGGCCTCAAGCTGGAAGGCCACAAGGATCTGGCTCATCTTGTATTTGATGTACTCAAATTTACTGGAGCGGTTGGGTTGGACGAAGAGGTCCTTGGCCAACTGCATGGTGAGGGTCGAGCCGCCGCCGCGAAATCTGCGGTCGCCGATGGAGTCGTGCCACGCCCAGCCCATCATGCTGTAGTAATCGACGCCGCCGTGCTCGAAGAAACGGCGATCTTCAATGGCGGTGACGGCCTGTACCATGCGTGGAGGAATGTCGTTGTAGCTGACCATGCGGCGCTTGGTACGGTTAGAGTCTTCCGAGAGCGCCGTGATGAGCTGCGGCTCCAGCTCGTAGCCGCTGAGCGCGGCGCCGTTCTCCGCCGTAATGCTGGTGACGACGCCTCTGGAGGTCCTGATGGTGGCGCCGTCGGTCGAGTGATAGCTCTCGGGGCCGGGCTTGATGAAGATGCTGTCGCCGGTCAGGTTGTAGGTGCCGAGCTTCGGGTTGATGTTGTAGCCGGCGCGGCGCAGGTCGACGGCGATGGCGTCGGCTGTCAGCTTCTGGCCGTCGCGGACCTGCTTGGGCGCGGCGTAAATCTGCGAGATGTTGGCAAAGATGTGGCCGGAGGCGAGCCGGGCGTCCAGGGCATGTTTGTAATGGAAGTAGAAGTAAGCGAACAGCGAGACACTTACGACGGCGCAGCCCAGCAGCAGGACAAGGAACGCGCGCAGGACACGGTATCCGAAGGATGTGTCCGATGCACCACGGGCGCTGCTGCCGTATTTGAGCTTGACTACCAAAATCTTCTTTATTTGGACGGTTAGAGTGCCGCCGCCGCGAGCGGGTTGTGCAGGGCCGATGTTACCTTGCCGGAGACCTGTGCGGCCACATCATTCAGGGGCATGTTTTCCGTAAGGTTCTCCAGTCGGTTAACAAACTCAACTTTACCTTCAGCTACTCCGCGCCCGATGTTGATTCGATATGGGATACCGACGAGATCAGCATCCTTGAATTTCACGCCTGCGCGTTCGTCCCGGTCGTCGAGCAGGACGTCCAGCCCGGCGGCTTCGAGCGCGGCGGCAACCTGCTCCCCGGCGGAGAGCAGCGATGCATCGCCGACGTTCGTGATGGTGACGACGACGTGAAACGGGGCGATGGCCGGATGCAGCGCATAGGACGCGCCTCCGCTGGCGGCGGCTGAGCTTTCGATAGCGGCGGTCAGGATGCGCTCGATGCCGATGCCGTAGCTGCCCATGATGGGCGTGACTTCCTTGCCGTCTCGGTTAAGGACGCTTGCGCCCATGGATCTGGAATACTTATAGCCGAGCTTGAAGATATGGCCGATTTCGACTGCTTTAGCGACCTTTAGCGGTTGGCCACTGATGGGGCACGGTTCGCCCTCGTTGACGTTGCGGATGTCGGCCGCCGTGGTCCAGGTGAAGTCGCGGCCCGGGGTGATGTTGCGGAAGTGGTAGTCGAGCTTGTTCGCCCCGCCTACCATGTTCTTGCGGCCTTCCAGACCCTTGTCGAGGATGACGGTCGTGGCACGCGCGTCGCCTTTGGCTACGGGCAGCACTTTCAGGCCGATGGGCCCAAGGTAGCCTGCCGGGCCTTCAAAATAGAGCGCAAGCTCCTCGGCGACCATCGGACGCAGCTCGGAAACGCCTGCGACGGCCATCAGCTTGGTTTCGTTGACGAAGTGGTCGCCGCGCAGGAAGGCGATGACGGGCACCTCGACAGTCTTGCCGTCGGCGGAGGTGTTCCGGCCCATGTAGGCGACGGTCTTGATGTCGGATGCCGGGGAAATTTTGAAGAACTCGGCCACGTCGGTGATGGCAGCCTTGCCGGGGGTGTGGACCAGCTCGGGCAAGCCGTCGCCGGTGGGTTCCATCTCGGTGACGGGCGGGAGTTGCGAGGTGGCTTTTTCGAGGTTGGCGGCGTAGCCGGAGGCGCTGGAGGCGATGAGGTCTTCGCCCGCGTCGGTATAGACCATGAACTCCTGCGAGGCGGAGCCGCCCATCGCGCCCGAGTCGGCCTCAACCGCAACAAATTGCAGGCCGCAACGGGTGAAGATGCGGCGGTAGGCTGCGTCGTGCTTGCGGTAGCTCTCGTCGAGTCCCGCCTCGTCGATGTCGAAGGAGTAGGCGTCCTTCATAATGAACTGGCGCACGCGGAGCAGGCCGGACTTGGGGCGCGGCTCGTCGCGGAACTTGGTCTGGATCTGATACCAGATCTGCGGAAGTTGTTTGTAGCTGCGCAACTCCTTGCGGGCGATGTCGGTCATGATCTCTTCGTGGGTCATGGCCAGGCAAAGCTCCGCGCCCTTGCGGTCCTTCAGACGGAACATGTTGTCGCCCATGCCTGTCCAGCGTCCGCTGGCCTCCCAGACCTCTTTGGGGTTCAGGGCAGGAAGCAGAAACTCCTGGCCGATGCGGTCCATCTCCTCGCGCACGATGGCGACGATCTTGTTGACGGAGCGGTTGCCGAGAAAGAGATAGCTATAGATACCCGCTCCGAGCTGGCGGACGTAGCCTGCGCGCAGCAGGAGCTTGTGGCTGGCAACTTCAGCGTCAGCAGGGGCTTCACGAAGGGTTGGGATAAAAAGCTGGGACCAGCGATGCATGGGCAAACAAACACTTTCCTGCCGGCTGCGGTGACTCGCGCAGGCTTTTGGGGATGTAGTCCATTCTAACCGGAGCCTGCGAGCCGATGCCCGCATGTGAATGCTTTGGTGGAGGCTGAGGAATTTTGTGGCTGGTTTCTGCGAAGATGCAGGATAATGCAATATCGCAAGCCTGTTGAGGCGTGCTTCGAGGTCGGACCCGCGCAGAGAACTCCGGGGCGAAGAAGCATGAAGCTCTGATGAACTACGCTTTCCTGCCCGATCTGTCTGCGCTGACGATCCTCGTCGTCATCCTTTTTCTGCTGCACCGCCGCCATCCGCACAAGCAGGCGGACATCTGGCTGCTCGGCCTGTTCTTCACGCTGGTAGAGGCAACCGCCCACACGTTTTATGCGCCCGGCAGAATTCCGCTGGCGGCGCTGCACATCATTGTTCTGGACTGCTACGCGCTGGCGGGCCTCATCTTCAACTGGGGCGCAGGCGAGCAGGGGCATTCGCGCCGGGCGCGGTTGCTGTATATCGGGCTGAATGCGGTTCCGCTGCTGGTCGTGACGACGACCTATGGCCTGAATATCCGCGTGCCTGCGCCGTACTATCCCGCCATCGTGGCGGGACTCGTCATTGGCGTGGCGTCGTCGGTCTACCTGCGACGAAGCTGGACCTACGCGGTGCTGTATGCCGCAGGCTGGCTGGCAATCGGGCTGCTGGTGCAACACGGGTACTTCCGCCACGCAGTGTACTGGAGCATCTGTTGCATCTACTCGATTGCGGCGTTGAACTTCGGCAAGCGATTGCCGCGCAACAGCACCGGCAGGCTGGCCATCCTGACCGGCTTTACGATCTGGTCGCTGTGCTTTTTCCTGCATCCGTGGATTGTGACGCACAGCGGGTACGCCGACCTGGCCTCGCACGTGTGGAACCTGCAGAAGTCGCTGATCTCGATTGGCATGATTCTGGTGATGCTCGAGGAGCAGGTCAGGAACAATCAATGGCTGGCGCTGCATGACGAACTGACCGGCCTGCCGAACCGCCGCCAGTTCAGCGAGCGGCTGGCCAGGGCGATGGAGCGTTCGCGGCGCGGAGAAGGACGGCTGGCCGTCTTCCTGCTGGACCTGAACGGGTTCAAGGAGATCAACGACGCGAATGGGCACGAGGCGGGAGACCATGTGTTGTGCGAGGTGTCGAACAATCTGCGTGAGTGCTCGGATTCCTTCGACAGCATGGCGAGGCTGGGCGGAGATGAGTTCACCCTGGTCGCCTGCGACCTGACTGCGGGCCGTTCAGTATATTTTTTCGAGGACATGATCCGGCGCGCGGTGGAGCGTCCCATCCTGCTGGACGGGCGGCCTATCGTGATGACAGCCTCGCTGGGCTTTGCGATCTATCCGGACGATAGCGCGGACGCGTCAAAGCTGCTGAGGATCGCCGACCAGCGGATGTACCGGCTCAAGCATCGTGCGTCGAGGCCCGGGGTGGAGATGGAGCCCGGCCTGGCCCAGTCGCCGCCGGCGTAGCACGCAGCCCGGGCACCTTTTGCGGACCTCTGAATAAGCCTCGGCATTGTTAAAGGGCACAGCTTCAGCCGTGCCGGAAGCGCAGCAAAATCAATGTGGTTTTACAGGCTGCGGAAAAACTCGACATGTGTGCTTTTCGGTGGGAGCGCAGGGCTTCAGCCCTGCGAAAAAGCCGGCAGATTCGAGGGGCTTTAGCCCCGGGCCTTTCTACAAGAGCCGTCGGGCCTGATTCTTCCGTAGCCTCTTTAGCCCCTGAGGGCATCTTCGTGGTCTTTAAGAACTTCCCTAAATAAGCTGGAGCGTCCAGAGGTCGTGCAGATGGATGACGCCTTCAGCCAGTCCGTCGGGTGAGACAACGACCAGCGAGGTAATCTTGCGCTCTTCCATCAGCGCCAGCGCCGAGGAGGCAAACGCATCGCCGCCGATGGTGATGGGGTGCGGGTTCATGATCTCGCCCGCCGTGCATTCAAGCGCGTGGGGTCCGTCGCGTTCGAGCAGGCGGCGCAGGTCGCCGTCGGAGACCATGCCCGCGAGCCTGCCGCCGTCGAGCACGGTGGTCATGCCGAGTTTCTTGCGTGACATCTCATAGATCACCTCGGGCATGGGCGTGGCAGGCGAGACCTGCGGTAGCGCATCGCCCGAGTGCATGAGATCGCGCACGCGGGCCAGCCGTTTGCCGAGACGGCCGCCGGGATGCAGGTCGGCGAAGTCCTCGGCCCGCCATCCGCGACGACGGCTGACTTCGAGCGCCAGCGCGTCACCCAGCGCAAGCATGACGGTGGTCGAAGCCGTGGGCGCGAGGTTGAGCGGGCATGCTTCGGCAGAGACGCTGGTGTCGAGGAAGACATCGGCTGCCTGCGCGAGCGTCGAGGTAGCGCAGCCGGAAAAGGCGATGAGCCTCGCTGAGAGGCGCTTGATGGCAGGAATGAGGCGGAGAAGCTCCTCGGTCTCTCCGCTGGCCGAGAGCGCGACGACCGTGTCGCCGGCGGCAACCATGCCCAGGTCGCCGTGCAGCGCCTCGGCGGCGTGAAGAAAGTAAGCCTGCGTACCGGTGGAGCGCAGGGTCGCGGCGATCTTGCGCGCGATGAGGCCGCTCTTGCCGACGCCGGTGACGATGATGCGTCCGCTGGCAGCAGCGGCCTGAATCACCAGGTCACAGGCCAGGGTGAAGGGCGCGAGCATGGTCGTGTCGAGCCGGTGGGCCAGGGCGTCGAGCGCGGCCGCCTCAACGCGGACAAAGCCGGACGGGAGCGTGGGTTCGGGCGAGGATGAGGCTTGGCCAGGCATGATTCGAGGACATGACGATGCTAGCAGAGCGCGGCGTCCGCACGGTTCGGCGCGGCAGCGAATTCGAGGTGCGGCGTTGAAAGAGGGCGTTCGGGCGCTCCGTGCGTCTAAACTGGAAAGAAAGAGTTACAGGCAGGGTGCGGCAGGCTTGCCGGAAGGGTGTTTCGGGTGAAACGCAGAGGATTGGTGCTGGGTGTAATGATTGTCGGCATTGCGCTGATGGTGTGGGCCGGGGTGCATAACCTGCGCGCGCGGAGGCTGGCCATGCAGAAGGCCCAGGAGAACCACGTCGAGCTGATTCCGGGGTCGGCGGGACAGCCGGGCAAGGTGGACGAAAGCGATGCAGGCGACGAGGGCGAGGAGCCGAGCCTGCGCGGCAAGGCCGCTCCGCCATTTTCGCTGACCACGCTCGACGGCAAGAAGGTCTCGCTCGCCGACTACAAAGGCAAAGCCGTGCTGGTCAACTTCTGGGCGACATGGTGCGGGCCGTGCCGGGTCGAGATGCCGTGGTTCCAGGAGTTCCAGAAAGAGTATGCGGACCAGGGGCTGGTGATCCTCGGACTGGTCGACGACGTGGATGCGGGCAACGCTGCGATTGCGAAGGTCGCCGAGAAGGCGGGCGTGACCTATCCGATTCTGCTGACGGACGGCAAGGTGCAGAAGGCATACGGTGGCGTGGACGTTCTTCCGATGTCGTTCTACGTTGGACGTAACGGCGTGATTGTGGAGGAGACGGCAGGGCTGGGGCCGAAGGACCAGATCGAAGCGCACATCAAGGCGGCGCTTGCTTCGAGCGCGTCCGGGGCCCCGTCAGGAGGACAGTAATGCGATGGCGGCTGGCAGTTGCTGGATGGGCGATGGCGGCAGTTGGCGTGTCTCCGGCGATGTTTGCGCTTCAGGCGGGGACGCTTCCTCTGCCGGCTCCCGCGCAGAAGTCGTATGTGCTGTATGTGGCTGAGGACCACGATGTCCACGCAGGCAAGCGGACGGTGCTGGAGCTGCACTTTCGCGTGGCCGACGGCTACCACGTGAACTCGCATACGCCGAAGTCGGTGCTGCTGATCCCGACCGATGTCGTGTTGCAGCCTGCGGCGGGCATCTCGGAAGAGGCGGCGGAGTATCCGTCGGGCAAGAGCTACAGCTTCAGCTTCGACCCGGCGAACAAACTGAGCGTCTATACCGGCGACTTTGTGGTGAAGGTACCGGTGGTGGCCTCGGCAGGCGCGCACACCATCAGCGGAAAGCTGCACTATCAGGCGTGCGATCATGCGGCGTGCTATCCGCCGAAAGACCTGCCCGTGCAAATCATCTTCACCGCGCGCTGACGCCGCACCCGGGTGATACACAGCTTTTGAACAGTTTTGTGCGCACGGCCATGTGCCCCGGGCCGCGCGCCGATGGCATGATGGATAGAGACGACTGAACGGAGCACCAGAGACAGATGGACGAGTTTAGAAGGCTGACACGGCTGCCCGCGTATGTATTCAACATCACCAGCGAGTTGAAGGCGGCGGCCCGCAAGCGCGGCGAAGACATCATCGACTTCGGCATGGGCAACCCCGACGGCGCCACGCCGAAGCACATCGTGGACAAGCTGATCGAGGCATCGCAGAAGACGGCGACGCACCGCTACTCGCTCTCGCGCGGCATCCCGCGCCTGCGCAAGGCCATCTCGAACTGGTACAAGTCGCGCTACGACGTGGATCTCGACCCGGAGACCGAAGCGATTGTGACCATCGGCTCGAAGGAGGGAATCGCGCACCTCTGCCTTGCGGTGCTCGACGACGCCGACACTGTCGCGGTGCCGAACCCGAGCTATCCCATCCATATCTACGGGCCGGTGATTGCCGGGTCGAAGGTGCAGAGCATCTCCATCGACGGCGCAGGCGCGGATGCGCTGCTCGAAAAGCTGGAGCACGACCTGCCGCGTATGCAGCCGCGCCCGAAGCTGCTGATCCTGAACTTTCCCGCGAACCCGACGACGCAGTGCGTGGAGCTTTCCTTCTTCGAGCGCGTCGTGGCGCTGTGCAAGGAACTGGGCATCTATATTGTTCATGACCTCGCGTATGCCGACATCGTCTTCGACGGCTACCGCGCGCCCAGCGTGCTGGAGGTCCCCGGCGCGAAGGACATCGCGGTCGAGTTCTTCACGCTCTCGAAGAGCTACAACATGCCCGGCTGGCGCGTCGGCTTCATGGTGGGAAATAAGAAGCTGGTGGCCGCGCTGGGGCGCATCAAAAGCTACTTCGACTACGGAACGTTCACGCCAATTCAGGTAGCCTCGATTGCCGCGCTCGAAGGCCCGCAGGAGTGCGTCGCCAAGATCCGCGACAACTACCGCTCGCGGCGCGATGTACTGGTAGGCGGCCTGAACAAGCTGGGCTGGCCGGTCGAGCTGCCGAAGGCGACGATGTTTGCCTGGGCGCGGATCCCCGAACAGTACCGCAAGCTGGGTTCGGTCGAGTTCTCAAAAAAACTGTTGCTGGAGGCGAAGGTTGCAGTGAGTCCGGGCATCGGCTTCGGCGACCACGGCGACGGACACGTGCGCTTCTCGCTCATTGAAAACGAGGAGCGCACCAGGCAGGCGCTCCGCGGCATCAAGCAGATGTTCAAGAATGGATAGTGCATTTCCCCTGAAGACATAGTCTTCGCAACCTCATCCTACGAAGCTGGATTTGTTGTCATTGGAATTTGTTGCCACTGGATTTGTTGTCATTCCCGAAGGGAATCTGCGTTTCGCTTCTGGTCGCATCGAACTACAGCCCTGGCGAAAATACCCTGGGTTTCGGTTCCTGAACGTCCACGTAATCATTTTTTGCCGCTAGAAAAAGATTACGTTGTGACCGGCTCCATCTTCGGAAAGGGCCCGAAGGCGTCTGCCGTGTCCCCTGCGTGGCTATAGACATTCCGCCCACGGTCGAGGAACGGCGTAGCCATGGCCCAGGGCTTTCCGTCCGGGCGCAGAATTGGAGCGGCACTGTACTGCGGCAGATAGATGCGGCGCATCCGGTCCGTGCGGTTGGGCCCGCTGCGATGGAAGACGAAGCTGTCGAAGGCGACAATGCTGCCTGCCGGAACAATCACTGCATCGCCCGGATCGTCGCCCGTATAGCCGATCAGGTCGTTCGTCTTCTCTTCCTTAAAGTGGTCGATGATCTGTCCGCGCGTGCCTGCTCGCGAGTGCGGCAATAGATAGACAGTCCCATTTTCTTCGCTCACATCATCGAGCGTGCACCAGCAGGTGACGTAGGGCTTATGGTTGGTGCTGGGGTCATACCATTTCACATAGCCGCTGTCCTGATGCCAGGAAAACTTCATGCCCTGCTCCGCGCCCTTCACGACCCACTGTTCGTGGAAGAGGTATGCAGTCGATCCAACGGTCGCTTCCACCACCTGCGCCATCAGGTCGCTGAAGATGAACTGCCACAGACGCTGGCTCAGCCGGTAGCGATTGTTGATGAAGTATCGTTTGCCGCGATGACTCAGATTGTCGGTCTGCACGCCCTTGGCATCCATGATGGAGTCGTAATAGCCAAGGTAGTACGAGCACTCCTCGCGCAGCATCGTGAGCATGTCGCCGGGGATGACCGCCGGAAGAATAAGATAGCCTTCGCGCCGGTACTGTTCCCGCTGTTCGGTCGAAATCGTCATCATGGTACGGACTATAAAGCTGCCAGAGAGCGGATGCTTCTCACTTTGCGGACAACTTGCTATCACTTTTTGTCGTTGTGTTCGCCAGTGACTCTGTGCGATAGTCCTGATTGATGAAGCCGGTATTACGACAGTTCGCCAACTTGTGGACGTTGATGGGACATCCCTCGCAGCAGCACGAGTGGACTCTTGACGAAAAGCTGCACGCTATCCGCGAGGCGGACTTCGATGGCGTCTGCTGGGCGCCCAGCCCGGAGTTGACGGAAGGAGCCAGACGGCATGGGCTGATCTTCGTTGGAGGCATGGCGACGGCGGATGCGGCAGAGTTTCCCCGACTGCTACAGGACCTGAAGCGCTCCGGCGCCGTGCAGGTGAATGTTCAACTCGGAACCGATGCCATGCTCACCGCCGAGGCCATTCCGCTCTGCATCGAATTGATGCGGCAGGCAACTGCGCTCGAATTGCAGACGGTGATCGAGACGCATCGCGGTACATGCACTGAGACCCCCGAGAAGATGTACGCACTCGCTGACGTATACGAGCAGACAACCGGTGAGATGTTGCCCGTCTCCTGGGACTTCTCACATTTTGCCGTAGTCAAGCACCTTGTGCCGGAGAACTTTGCCGAGAAGCTGCTGCTGCGACCCGCTCTCATCCAGCACGCGCAACACTTCCACCTGCGCCCCTTCAACGGCCACCACGCGCAGGTGCCCATTACCGATGGCAGGGGAGAGCTGACTCAAGAGGTTCTGGATTGGCTGCCGTTTGCCGAAGCGACGCTTGCCTGCTGGCTCGAAGGGAATCGTGATTCTGGACGAGAGCTATTCGTGTGCCCGGAACTTGGCCCAGTTCAGGGAGGATATGCGCTCTCCACTTTCCCCTCCAGTTGGGAGGATGCCAAAGTTCTGCGTCGTGAGATTGATCGGCTCTGGCAAAAGCTCACCGCTTAAGTCGGACGGATGCTCCCGTCTCGCCATGTTGGCGATGCTGCATAGGCGAGTAGCCCATGATGCGCTTGAAGACGCGATGAAACTGCGGGTAGCTGCCGAAGCCCGCTTCAAGCGCAGCATCGAGCATTGTCTGCCGCTGGCCGGTCCCGTAGATCTCGACGAATCGCTCCACGCGCTTACGATTGCGAAAATCGACCAGGGCAAAGCCGGTCTGCTCCTTGAAGAGGCGGCTGAGCCGCGTTGCGCTCAGCCCTGCGCGATGCGCAAGTTCGTCAAGCGCAAGGCTGTTGGAAGGATCGCTGATGAGACGGGCGGCGCGCTCGACGGCGGGATGCAGATCGCGCACGGGAATATCGGCAGCCCGCTCAAACGACTCCCACGCAACGAGCAGCGCATACGGCAGGCCCGCGTTCAGCTGGACGATGTCATCGATGCAAATGGCCAACTCGCGGAAGAGAGTCTCAACGCGGCTGAGGTCCTGTTCGGTAAGGCGGCGGCAGAAATCGCCGGCGGGGTCTAGCTGACGGAGGATTCTGCTGCGAGGATCGTTTGGCGCGCGAACGATTGACTTACGCTTAAAGACGGCGATCCACATTTCGAAATCCTGGCTCTGTTCAAAGAGAAGATGTTCCTGCGCAGGGAAGAGCCAGAGCAGATCGCCGCGGCGGATCTGATAACGGCGATTGCCAAGCAGATAAGTGCCTTTGCCGCGCGTGACCAGGTTCAGTTCCAGCTCGGCATGATGGTGGCGCTTGTGCGTCGCGCCTCGATTGCGATAATGCCACAGGCTCCCATTCGCCAGGGAGGGAAGATGAAGGTGAGTTCGCATGACGACACAAAATGATAACAATAGGCTTGATAAATGAGAAGTCTGGTATGCGGGGCGGCGGCTAGAGTAGCTGGTGATCCGGAGGCCACGCGTATGCCATGCTTAAAGGCGAGGCGGTGGCCTGGGCAGCTCCATGGATGAGGAATGTGAACGTAGAGAGTCGTGCGAACAATGCGGTGATGCGGACGCGGCTCAGCTACGTGGCGAGTGAAGTTGCCGGGCAACTGGTCTTCTGCGTCATCTCGTTTTACCTGCTCAAGTTCTATACCGACGTGTATGGCATCTCCGCCGCCGCCGCAGGAACAATCCTGCTGCTGGCGCGCTCCTCCGACGCAATCGATGCGCCGATATGGGGATTTGTCTTCGACAAGACACGCAGCCGCTGGGGCAAAAGCCGCCCCTGGTTTCTCTGGCTCTGTTTTCCTTTTGCGTTGTTCGGCGTGCTGACGTTCTCGACTCCGCACCTGGGGCCCGTAGCGAAGATCATCTACGCTGCCGTCACCTACGTCGTGTGCAGCACGCTCTACACGGGAATTAATACACCGGTCACTTCGATCCTTTCCGCGCTGACGCCGGACACGCAGGAGCGCATCACGCTGACCAGCTACCGGATGGTCGGCTCGAAACTTGGCGTGCTCGCGGTCAATCTGTCGCTGCTTCCCATGGTGGAGTGGCTGGGGCGCGGAAACGACCGCCTCGGCTACATGCGCGTAATGCCCATCTACGCCTGCGGCACGGTGCTGCTGTATCTGACGGCTTTTCGCAATCTCAGGGAGGACGTTCCAACCGCCAGCCATCGGCTCTCCGTCCGCGAGAGCGTCACAGCGCTGAAGGGCAACGGACCGTGGTTCATCATCTTTGCGAGCAGCCTCTTTTTCTGGATCGCATTCGTGGCGCGCATCTCCTGCGCTCCGTACTTCTTTCAATATGTGCTGCATCGCCGCGACCTGACTTCGTTTGCCAACAGCATGGACGTCGTATCGCTGGGCAGCATTCTGTTTATGCCCATGCTGTGCCGGCGCATGTCGAAGCGAACAGTGTGGGTGGCCAGCCTGATTGGCGCCGTCGTGGGCCAGCTCGCGCTCTGTTTGGGGCACGGAACAACTGCAACAACGGTGACGATGCTCGGTTGGGGCTTCGGTTTCTTTGCGAGCGGAATCGCGATGGCCATGCCGTTTTCCGTGCTTTCAGACAGCGTGGACTACGGCGAATGGAGATGCGGCGTGCGCGCCGAAGGTCTGCTCACAGCAATTGGCGCGGCGTTTTGCCTGAAGGCGGGAAGCGGACTGGGCGGCGCACTGCCCGCGTGGATATTGCAGTGGTTCTCCTACGTGCCCAACGTGGAGCAGACGGCGCATGCGCTGACAGGCATCCGGCTGAGCTTCATCTGGCTGCCCGCGCTCTGCTACGCGCTGGCGACGATTCCCGTACTGTTCTACTACCGCTACGAAAAACTTGAGCCGCGGATACGCGGAGAACTGGCAGAGCGCCGTGCCACAGCCTCTGCCATGAGCAACAGCGATTAGCGCGCGGGGTGCGAGTGTTTCGTCTTGAAAGCAGTGACGGCGCGGTTGTTCTGGTTGCGGAGACGGGAGCACGGCTGCGCATCCAGTTTGTGACCGAAGCGATTGCTCGCGTCTCGTACACCGAGGGGCGACCGTTTCTGGACAAGCCCAGCAGGATTGTTACCGCGCATGATCGCTTTGTCGAATTCGTTCTGACAGAAGTGGATGATGAGCTGCGGATAGCGACATCAGCAATGGCTATCCGAATCAATCGCGCGAGTGGAGCCACCACGTATGAAGATGCCAAGGGCAAGCTGCTCTTTCGCGAACCGGAACATGGAGGCAAATGGCTGACGGCGAAGAAGCTGTATCGCAATGTCTACAGCCGCGATGTCGAAGTGTCTCTGCAGGCAAGCATTGACGGGGCACGCGCAGTTGCGAAGCCCCTGGAGACGGTCTTCGACCGCGATGCGTTTGAAGCAAAGCTCGAGTTCGTCCTGAGCGAGGATGAAGCGATCTTCGGCCTGGGCTCGCATGAGGAAGGCTATGGCAATCTTCGTGGAAGATCGCGTGAGCTTTACCAGCAGAACATGAAGGCCGTTGTGCCGGTTCTGGTGTCAACGCGCGGATACGGCGTGCTGTTCGATTGTTGCTCTCTGATGACGTTCTGCGATGACGCCAACGGCATGAACTGGTGGGCCGATGCTGTGGACGAGTTGAATTTTTACGTGATTGGCGGCGGCTCTTTCGACGCGGTAACGGCAGGCTGTCATCGTCTCACCGGCAAGGCTCCCATGTTGCCCAAATGGGCGCTTGGGTATGTGCAGTCGAAAGAGCGGTACGTGAATGCGCGCGAGCTCGCCGACGTCGTTCGCGAGTATCGCCGACGTCGTGTTCCTCTGGATGCGGTTGTGCTCGATTGGAAGTCCTGGCCGAATGGAAGTGGATGGGGCCAGAAGTCGCTCGATCCGATCCGTTTTCCCAATGCTCGCGCGTTGACCGAAGAGCTTCATGCAATGGGAGCCAGGCTGATGGTTTCGATCTGGCCCACAATGGCCGGTGGCTGCGCCGATCGGCGAGAACTGCTGGAGCGCAACCTGATGCTGGGCAATCAATCCACCTACAACGCCTTCTCAGCAGAGGCGCGAGAAGTGTATTGGCGTCAGGCCAGGCAGGGCCTGTGGGACAAAGGCGTCGATGCCTGGTGGTGCGACTGCACCGAGCCCTTTGAAGCAGACTGGAGCGGAGCGGTGCAGCCGGAGTCGCATCAGCGTCTGCTGATCAATACGCAACAATCCAAACTGTATCTCGATGACGGCGAGATCAACGCCTACTCGCTGGTGCATTCGCAAGGTATCTACGAAGGACAGCGCAACACCGGCGCTGCGAAGCGGGTGGTGAATCTTACGCGGTCCGCCTACGCGGGGCAGCATCGCTACAGCACGATCACGTGGAACGGCGACATCTGCGGCACGTGGGAGACACTGCGTCACTCCATTGCCGAAGGTGTGAACTTCTGCGCAACGGGGGAGCCCTACTGGACAGTGGACATCGGCGGCTTCTTCATCAACTACGATGCGAATCTCTGGTTCTGGCGAGGCGACTATCCGAACGGCTGTCGCGGCCTCACTGCAGCCGATGCGTTGGAGCCGGATGCGGCTGACACCGGCTCGAAAGACCTCGGCTACTGGGAGCTTTACACACGCTGGCTGCAATTCGCCGCGTTCCTGCCCATGTTCCGGTCACACGGAACCGACGCTGCTCGCGAAGTCTGGCGCTTCGGCGACGAAGGTAGCCCTTTCTACGACACGATCGTTGCGTTCATCCGCTTGCGGTATCGCATGTTGCCCTATCTCTATTCGCTGGTGGCTGGGGTGACGCGCGAGGGCGCGATGATGGTGCGCGCGCTGGCGCTGGAGTTCCCGGAAGACGGGAGAACGCATGACATCGCAACGCAATATATGCTCGGCCGTGCGTTGATGGTCTGTCCGGTAACACACCCGATGTACTTCGAGGCGGGCTCGCGCAAACTGGTCGATACGCAGAAGGCGCGCGACGTGTATCTGCCCGCGTCGGCGGGCTGGTTTGATTTCTGGACAAACCGTTACGCTGAAGGCGGCCAAATGACATTGGCTGACGCGCCGCTGAAGACAATGCCCCTCTTCGCGAAGGCCGGGAGTATTCTTCCGCTGGGTGCAGTCATGCAATATGCCGATGAGCTCAGGGATGCGTCCTACGAAGTTCGCGTGTACTGCGGTGCGGATGCGGAGTTTCTGCTGTACGAAGATGCGGGCGATGGATACGACTATGAATCTGGAGCATATGCGCTGGTGCCGCTCAGGTGGAACGAGTCTTGTGGTGAGTTGACGATTGGCGCGCGGCAGGGAACCTTTACCGGAATAGTTCAGGAGCGAGCGTACACGGTCATTTTCATCGCAAAGACCGGAACCGAAACCCACGACCTCCGGTACAACGGAAAACCCATCACAGTTCACACAAGGCTGGAGAGGAGCGGTACAACACGATGACGATGCTACAACGCCGCATGGGAGCGGTGGCCATGCTGTCGATACTCTGTGCATATTACGCTGCGTTTGCAGCAGCCCCGAAGCCTCGGAGTGTAACGACCATCTCGGTTTCACCGAGCGGCAACGATGCGGCCGAGGGAACCCAGGCTCATCCGCTCCGTACCCTGGAGCGCGCGCAGAGAGCGGTGCGCGAGTCGAATTGCAATCACGATGTCGAAGTGCTGCTGGCGGATGGCATGTATCGTCTGGAGCGGCCGCTGGTCTTCACAGCAAAAGACGGAGGCTGCAACGGCCACCACGTGGAGTGGAGGGCCGCTGCCGGAGCCGGCCCTGTAATCTCCGGAGCCACTCGCGTCACGGACTGGAAGATGTATGACGCGAAACGGCAGATTTATGTTGCGGACGTTCCTATTGGCGCAGATGCACGTCAGCTCTGGGTGAATGACCGGCTTGCCAGCCGCACGCAGGAAGAGATTCCGCGCTCCGCCGTTACGTTCACGCAGCAGGGCATCACCCTCACCGGTTCAGCCTTCGACAATCTCGCCGCCGTCGCGGCCCAGCGACATCTGGAGATCGTGGCTACGGGTTTCTTCACAAAAAGAATCTCGCCTGTTGAGCGCGTCGATGGTCGCACGCTGGTGATGAAGCAACCCGCATGGCAGAACAACCTGTGGGGCTACGACACGGTTGAGCGTCCCTTCGGTCCACAGTTTGCGCATCTCTACCTTGCCAACTCGCTTGCGCTATTGCGCGAGCCCGGTCAGTGGTATATCGACTCCGAACGCGGGAAGCTATATCTGTGCCCGCCCGCAGGCGCGGACATCCACTCGCTCGATGTGGAGCTGCCGCATCTCACCGTGCTGATGGCGATTGGCAACAGTCTGGACGCGCCGGTCGAGAACCTGAGCTTTCGTGGCATTCGCTTTTCCTACACATCATGGCCCGGCCCTTCCAGTCCGGAGGGCTACGCAAGCCAGCAGAGCGGCTCGTATCTGACAGGCCGCGCCGTCGCTTATCCAGCGGACCCGATTGCCGACTGTTCGCAAGGATGTCGTGCATTCGAGACGGTGCGCAACGAGTGGAGCCAGATGCCCGCTTCGATCCAGGTGGCCGCAGCGCAACGCATCACCTTCGATCAGGATGCCTTCGCGCACCTCGGCCAGTATGCTCTTGGCATCGGCAATGATTCCGATGCAAATATCACGGGAGCAGGCCTGGGCACCAGCGACATCCGCGTCACGCGCTCGGTGTTTACGGATGACGCAGGAGGAGCAGTGCTGGCCGGAGGCGTGCGGAGAGATGCGCACCATCCGCGCGACCCGCGCATGATCAACCGTCAGTTGCTCGTCAGCAACAATCGCATTCACGACGTAAGCAAGGACTATCTGGACAACAGCGCCATGCTTGAGACCTACGTCGAAGGCGCGCTGATTCTGCACAACGACATCTCCGACGTGCCCTACGACGCCATCGACATCGGCTACGGCTGGGGAATGCAGGACCCCGGCGGCAATCCCAACTATCGTGTGCGGATGCACGGATACGACTTCAAAGACAATCTCGTCTACCGGACGCCGACCACGCATCGTGACGTGGTGGTCGCGTGGAACCGCATTCATGGAGCAAAGAAGCTGTTCCATGACGGCGGCGCCATCTACAACCTGTCGGCAAGCCCGGGCACGCTCATCACCGAAAACTACATCTTCGATAACAGCGGACGCATTGCGCTCTATCTGGATGAAGGCTCGCGCTACATCACCGTGCGCAGAAACGTAGTGGATGATCCGGCGGGAGAGTGGCTGAACATCAACACAGTCCACAGCGCCTTTCCGCTCCGAATCTCCACGGACAACACTGCGTCTGACAACTGGCACAACGGCACGAAGATCGGCGGCATGTGGACCAACTATGAGAACGACCTGATCCTCGACGACCACCTCGTGAAAGACAATCAGTGGCCCGACGACGCCAGGCAGATTATGGACCACGCTGGTATCGAGCCCTCGGCAGGACCGGCCGAATATGGAGAAGCGACCGGCAACGCCACTGCGAAATGAGCACTCGTGTCCTGAGTCTGAAGTTCGCAACATCAATAAAGTTGTCATCCTGAGCGCAGCAAGCCGCGTTTTTGCGGTTTGCGGAGTCGAAGGACCCGCGGTTGCTTTTCGCAAAGGATGCCACGAACTTCGGACTCACCACACTCGTGTCCTGTCCCTGAAGTTCACAACATCATTCAAGCTGTCATCCTGAGCGGAGTGTGGCGGTTTTTACGCCAAACGGAGTCGAAGGACCTGCGGCTTGTGATTCCAATTGATGCTAAGAACTTTCGAGACACCACACTGGTTGACGGCTATTTCTTGCCGCCTGCCGCCCTCTTCTGTGCATCAAGAAAGCGGCGTAGGCGGTCGAGCGTGCGCGCCTTGCCGAAGACGATCATGCTTTCAAGCAGCGGCGGAGACATCGTGCTGCCCGTCACTATGGCGCGCAGCAGCATGAAGTTTTCCTTCACTGACCAGGACTTTTCTTCGCCCAGCTTTTTGAGCGCAGACTCCATCGCGTCGTGAGTCCAGTCCGCCGCTTCAAGCGTGGCAAGCTGGTCCTGCGCGAAGGTAAGCGTCTCTTCGAGCGTGCGCTTCTTCGGCAGAAAGACTTCCTGCGCGGGCACGACGTTGTCCTGAAAGAAGAAGCTGGTCAGGTCGCCGAACTGGCTCAGTGTCTCGATGCGCGTCTGCATCAGGGCCGAAATGGCGCGGATGTAATTGTCGCCGAAGACGCGCGTGCGAACGGCGGTGAAAAACGCCTCCGGCGTCATGGCGCGCAGATACTCGCCGTTGAGCCACTTCAGCTTGGTGAGGTCGAAGACGGGCCCGCCCAGGCGGATGTTTGTGAAGACGAAGTGCTCGATCATTTCGGCAAGCGTGAATTTTTCCGTGCCGTTGTTGATGTCGGCTGGCATACCGCCGCCCATCAGGCCCAGAAAATTGATGAGCGCTTCAGGCAGGTAGCCGCTCTCGCGGTAGTAGATGAGCGAGACGGGATTCTTGCGCTTCGAGATCTTCGACTTGTCGATATTGCGCAGCAGCGGCATGTGCCAGAAGCGCGGCGCAGCCCAGCCGAAGGCTTTGTAGAGCAGCACATGCTTCGGCGTGGAGGAGATCCACTCCTCGGCGCGGATGACGTCGGTGATCTCCATCAGGTGATCGTCAACGACATTGGCGAGATGATACGTCGGGAAGCCGTCGGATTTGAGAAGCACCTGGTCATCCACATTCGAGTGGTCGAAGGTGATGTTGCCGCGCAGTTCATCGCGGAAGGTTGTCGAGCCTTCGGTGGGCACGGCAAGGCGAACTGTGAAAGCCTTGCCCGCAGCGTGATTGGCCGCAATCTGTTCCTGTGTGAGATAGCGGCAGGTGCCGGGGTAGCGCGGCGGCAGCTTTGCGGCAAGCTGTTGTTTGCGCACCCTATCGAGCTCTTCAGTCGTGCAGAAGCACCGGTAGGCGGTGCCGTTGGCGAGCAGCATGTCCGCGTGTTGCCGATAGATCTCCGTGCGTTCCGACTGACGGTAAGGGCCATGCGGGCCGCCGACATCGGGGCCTTCGTCCCAGGTGAGGCCCACCCAGCGAAGCGCGTCGAAGATCATCTGCTCAGAGCTGGCGACGAAGCGGGTGCGGTCGGTGTCCTCGATGCGCAGGATGAATTTGCCGCCGCGCTGGCGAGCATAAATATAGTTCAACAAGCCGATGTAGGCGGTGCCGACGTGTGGGTCGCCGGTAGGTGAAGGAGCAATGCGGACGCGGATGGGGGTTGATTCTGCTAGGTTCGTCATGATGAGTGGATTCAATTAATGCTAGCAGACGATATACACGGCAGGGCATTTCGTTCACACGGCCAGCGTAGTGAATCTCAAATTCGTTGCACGCGCCAGGGGCCGTAGGCCCGCGCTATTCCGGCCTGAGGTCAGGCTCCAGGTAACGTTCCACGAAAAATACGCGCCTTGTGTCTTTCGGTGGGAGCGCAGGGCTTTAGCCCCGGGCCTTTCTGCAAGAGATGCCGGACGTACTTTTCCGAAGCCTCTGAAGGCCGTCCTCCTCTTCGCTCAACTTCAGGTCTCCACATCAGCGCGCATTTTTGTAGATGAGGTCGAGCAGCTCGTCGTACATGGCCTGTTGCTCGTTGGCCGAGCCTGTGCGAATGGCCTCGGTGGCGCAGTGCGTAAGGTGGTTGCTCATCAGCGCGCGAGCGACGGAGCGAAGCGCCTGCTGCACGGCGGAGACCTGGGTGATGATGTCCGCGCAGTAGCGGTCCTCTTCCACCATGCGATAGAGGCCGCGCACCTGGCCTTCGATGAGGCGTAGGCGACGCAGGTTCGAGACTTTGATCTTCGGATCGACACCAGTTGCCTTGCGCCCGCTCGGTTCATGCGAGCAGTTGTCTGAGGCTTGAGCTGTTTTGACGATGGAGCGTTGTTTTGCCATAAGTGAATGTTCCAATCAGGAGAAGTGAAAGCGGCGCAAGCGGAGGCTGTTGGTGACGACGCTGACGGAGCTGAGCGCCATCGCCGCGCTGGCGATGACAGGGCTCAGCAGCAACCCAAAGTGCGGATAGAGCGCACCGGCTGCGAGGGGGATTCCGATGACGTTGTAGAGAAACGCCCAGAAGAGATTTTGCCGCATCACGCGCATAGTGCTGCGCGAAAGCGCAATGGCCGCGGCCACGCCGGTCAGGTCGCTGCGCATCAGCGTTACGTCGCCCGCATCGATGGCAATGTCGGAGCCGGTGGCCATCGTGATCCCAACATCGGCCTGCGCCAGCGCGGGTGCGTCGTTGACGCCGTCGCCGGCCATGGCGACCGTGCGGCCGCTGGCCTGGAGTTGCTTGATCGCGTCAGCCTTGCCGGAAGGCAGCACGCCGGCAATCACTTCATCGATGCGAGCCTCGCGTGCAATGGCGCGGGCGGTGCGTTCGTTATCGCCAGTAAGCATGACGACGCGAAGGCCCTTGCGGTGCAGCAGACGAATGGCCTGAATGGAGGTCGGCTTGATCGTGTCGGCAACCGAGACGATGCCCGCCAACTCACCGTTGATGGCGACCCACAGCGGCGTCTGTCCTTGCTCCGCCAGATCGTCTGACCGCGCACGTAGCGGCGTGATGTCGATGCTGTAGCTCTTCAACAATGCGGGATTGCCGATGAGCGTCGCGTTGCCTTCGACAATACCGGCGACGCCCAGGCCACTATGCGACTCGAAGCTCTCGGCTCCGGGAAGCGCGAGGCCGCGTTCGAGCGCGTCGCGCACAATGGCTTCGCCGAGTGGATGCTCGCTGGCGCGCTCGAGCGATGCCGCAATGCGGAGAACATCCTCCTCGGTGTGCGCCGAGTCTGCGAGCAGAACCTGAGTGACTCGCGGGCGGCCGGTAGTGATCGTGCCGGTCTTGTCGAGCACGACCGTGTCAATCTTTTCAAGACGCTGCAGCGCCTCGCCGCCTTTGATGAGCAGTCCGAGTGTCGCACCGCGCCCGGTGGCGACCATCACAGCCGTCGGCACGGCAAGTCCCATAGCACAGGGGCAGGCGATGACAAGCACTGTGACTGCGGCGGCGAAGGCCTGCATTGCACCGGCGTGCGGCGCGAAGACGCGCCAGAGGAAGAACGTTGCGACGGCGATGGCAATCACGGACGGCACAAAGATTGTACTGATGCGGTCGGCAATGCGCTGAATCGGAGCACGCGTGCCCTGAGCTTCGCGCAGCAGGCGCACAATCTGCGCGAGCATGCTTTCGGCCCCGAGGCTGGTGGCGCGGTATTGGAAGGCCCCGCGCTGGTTGATCGTGCCGCCGATGACGCGATCGGAGACGGCCTTCTCCACAGGCAGCGACTCGCCCGTGAGCATAGACTCGTCCACGCTGCTCTTGCCCGAGACAACCTCGCCATCCGTGGGTACACGCTCGCCGGGACGAACGGCAATCAGGTCGCCGTGCCGGATGGATTCAATCGGCACGTCGGTCTCGACGCCGTTCTGCACCACGCGCGCCGTTTTAGGTTGCAGGCGGATGAGCTTGCGCAGCGCGGCCGAGGTCTGGCCGGTGGCGCGGCTCTCAAGCGCGTTGCCGACGAGGATAAGAGCAATGATGAGAATGGCCGCCTCAAAGTACACATCCGGAGCAACGCCGTGCGCGACAAAGAATCCAGGCACAATCGTGGCCGCAGCCGAATAGAGATAGGCCGCGCCTGTGCCCAGTGCGATGAGCGTGTTCATGTCGGCCGTCTTGTGCAGCAGAGCCGACCATGCCTTGACGTAGAAGTGCCGTCCTGCCCAGAAGACGATCGCAGTAGCGAGTGCGAAGAGGAACCAGCGCAACGTATCCGTGGAGATGATGTACATCCACGGCATGACCCGGCGCAGTGCAGGGTCGAGCACGCGCACCGACCAGCTCATCAGCGGGTCGTTCATGTGCGTCATGCCCGCCGGTCCATGCATGCTCATCAGCGGCATCGAGAGCAGCATGGCAATCGCGCCGGCAACGAGGCTGACCCCGGCCTTCAGCCGAAGATGCCTGTATTCGAGCCGTTGTAGACGCTCCGCCTCCTGCTGTTCCTCCACTGCCGATTGATGCGGATCGGGAAGCTCAGCGCCGTAACCTGTGCCGCGAATCTGCTCCACCAGCATTGCTGGAGAGGTCATGCCCGGGTCGAAGATGACGGTGGCGTTGTTCATCATCAGGTTCACCGCCGCTTCGCGCACACCGGGCTGCGCGGCCAGCGTGTTCTGCACAAAGGCCTGGCAGGAGGCGCACGTCATCCCGCTGACCGGGATAGTGACGCGCTCAGTCGCAGGCTGCGTGCTTTGCCGCTCCTCGTTATGGAGAGCGGTTGTCATTGAATGCCTGCTTGAAAGCCAATGCGGTTGATGCTCGCAACAATTCCTTCGGGGGTAGCCTCCGCCGGATCGTAGGCGATGCGGGCCGAACCCACTGAGACCGATTCAACACGGACGCCTGGTACCGCCTCCAGCGCCGTCGTCACGCGCCGGACACAGGACCCGCAGTGCATTCCCGCGACAGACAGGTTGAGAGTGTTCTGCATGGTGTGTTTGCCTCCTGCTCAATGAGTAACAGTATACCCCGGGAGGGTATCAAACTCCATGCACCTGCAGACCTTCCCTGAGGAGACTCAGATTGAGTTCCGAAAAATTCCCTCAGGGGTTAAAGTCTTATTAGAGCAAACTGCGTATCGCTGTGCAGTAGCCTTCCAAGGGCCAAAGGCCCGACAACATACCAGCCTGGGCCGGAGGCCCAGGTTCATGATGGCAGAACATGAAAGGGCTGAAAGCCCGACACATC
>Ga0068853_100000028_pt1 | contig 126479 bp, 92 predicted proteins | sample KBSCornC32_FD_65655 | JGI IMG/M metagenome (GOLD analysis project Ga0068853, IMG submission 65655) | Corn rhizosphere microbial communities from Kellogg Biological Station, Michigan, USA - KBS Corn C3-2 | ecosystem: Host-associated > Plants > Roots > Rhizosphere > Soil ... | reverse complement strand
GCTACTACAACACCCGCCGCCGACACTCCGCCCTCGGCTACCACTCTCCGCTTCACTTCGAGACCCTCTTTCATTCAAAAACCTAAACCACAACTGGTCCAAAAATCCGTTGCACCTCAGGGGGTTCCGCGCCCATCTGCGAAATGCGCGGTCAATTGTCCCTCATCTGCGCTATCTGAGCCATCAGCGGTATCTGTGGTAATTTAACCGCCCCTCAATTCGAGCTCTGTGTCCCGTGTCCTTTGTGGTCAGTCCGGGGACGTTAGTTCGGCTCTGCAGGCACGTGATGGAGCGCTTGATGATTTGTCATTTGCCAGCCGCCAGCCGCATGCGTTAGGAAACGCGCATGCCGAAACTCCAGATCACTCTTGCCGACAAAACGCAGCTCGATCACGAACTCACGGAAGAAATCGTGACCGTGGGCCGCGCGTCGGACAATACGCTGCCTATCGACGATGCCAGCGTCTCGAGCCACCACGCCCGCATCGAGCCTTCCGAGGAAGTTTACACGCTGACGGATCTGGGTTCGACCAACGGCACACGCCTGAACGGCACCGTCCTCAAGGAAGGCGAAGCCCACGTGCTGAACGCCGGCGACAAAATCCGCTTTGGCAAGATCGACTCCGTGTACGATCCGGACAATGCCGGCGAAGACGTGCAGGAACTGCCGGACGCCGACGAGCACGTGGCCTCCGTGGCCAAGAGCAGCGTCAAGCCCTCGAATTTCCAAAACGCCTCCCCGTTCCAGAAAAAGGCGGAGAAAAAGGACCAAGTGGGGATGATGATCCTCGGCGTCGGCGTGCTGGCGATTCTCGCCGCGCTCGGCGTGATGGCGATGACGTTTAAGCTGGGGTCGTAGGTCTCCGCTTCGGCGGGACGCGGACTCTTGGCGGCCCGAAGCTTCAGCTCCGGGCAGAGCTCGTGTGGTGAGTGAGAAGTTCGTTTCAAGAGTCTTCAACGATCCGCTCCTTCGGGCCGGGAGCGATTTTCGACACTCGCTCTATCCGCACCCATCCGCGTTATCCGCGGTTCGATGCCTTGAGGCGTTGCTTCATAAACCAGGCGCGACGCAGAGCGTCACGCCACCAAGAGGCGCCGCCCATGGGGGAGAGCGCCAATCCCTACTTCTGGCCGGTCATTGGCCCCGTAGCCGGAAACTGCTTTTTACATTCGCTCTGCCCGGAGCTGGAACTTCGGGCCACCAAGAGAAGCGTTCGCTGCCGCTCTCCGTGGCGTTGCTGCTCGCTTCCGCTCGCCCCCCCTCCGGGCTGCCGGCGGCAGCCTTTCTCGTTCCACTCGAGTCCGGCCGTGGCTACAGACGCGCACTGCATCGCGAGCGGTTTCAGCTTCTCTCAAATTGCCCTGGCCCGAAATCCCTCACCCGCGCGGGTGAAACTTCCGGTGCGTTTCCTTGAGGCGCTTTTGCTCCACGTGAGTGTAGATCTGCGTGGTGGCGATGTCGGCGTGGCCGAGCATTTCCTGGATCACGCGCAGGTCCGCGCCGCCGCTGAGCAGGTGCGTGGCGAAGCTGTGGCGCATCAAGTGCGGGTAGACGCGTGCGTCGAGACCAGCGCGCTCGGCGGAGGATTTTACGATCTGCCAGAGCCGCGCCGTCGTCAGGCCCTTTCCGTGGCGGGAGAGGAAGACATGGCTGCCGGTCCGCTTGGTCACGAGCTCGGGGCGCTCTTTGTTTAAATACGCCTGGATGGCTTCGCAGGCCTTGGCACCGATCGGCACCACGCGCGTCTTGCCGCCTTTGCCGGTCACGCGGATGAAACGGGTATCGAGGTCCAGGTTTTCCAGGCGCGCGCCGGTGAGTTCACTGGCGCGGAGGCCGCTCGCATACAGCAGTTCCAGCATGGCGCGGTCGCGGAGGCCGAGGGGCTGCGTCACGTCGGGTCCGTCGATCAGCCGCTCCACGTCACGCTCATTGAGCGTCTCGGGCAGGTAGCGCTCCAACCGCGGCAGCGGGAGCACCTCGGAGGGATCGCGCGGGATGCGCTTCTCCCCCGCCAGCCAGCGGAAGAAAATCTTCAGCGCCACCACCTCCAGCTTAATGCTCGAGGTGGCCAGCCCCAGCCGTTTGCGGTGCCCCAGAAACGCCTGCAGATGGGCGAGCGTCACCGGGCCCGGCTCCGTGATTTTCTGGGTCGTTTCCGCCCATGTGAGAAAGGTCTCCAGCGAGCGGCGCGTGCTCAGCTGATAGTTGTCCGAGAGCCCGCGCTCGGTGGCGAGGTGCAGAATGAAATCCTCGAGGGCGGCGCGCACGGCGGATCCTACTTGCGGCGCGACCGGCGGGCCTGGCGCGCTTCCTCTTCTTCTTCGATTTTCCACCACGGCCGTCCGCCGCCGTGAAAATAATCGCGGGCATCGCGGGTGAAGAGAACCCAGAGCGCGAGCAGAAAGAGCAAAAAGCCCGGAATCATCCCCCCGCGGAAAGTGAAGAGCGAATAGTTTTGTTTCGCATCGCCCACCCCCAGCAACGCAAAGGCCACGGCGTATTGCAGCGCCACCACGGAGAGGTAGGTCCAGCGGGCCCAATCCTTCGCCCGGAGCATCCAGTAACACGTGAGGAGCGCGACCGTGGCGTAAAAGTATTTCACCCCGAGTTGCACCAGCGCTTCGGGACGGTGCGCGGCGATCCAGTTCGCGGCGAGGGCGTCGGTTTCAAAATAATACCACTGGGCGCTGCCGAGGTCCCAGAGCGCGCCAATGATCGCGAGCGTGCAGAACGTAGTGACACCCGAGGGACGCTGGGGACTACTCATGCCGCGGAGTGGAGAAAGCCCGTCAATGGCGACGTCGCCGAAGCCTGAATCGCCCGGGCGCCCAGGCCGGTCTCGAACGCCTCGCGCCCCGCCTCCACGGCCATGCGGAAAGCGCGCCCCATCCGCACCGGATCGGGCGCGATGGCGATCGCGGTATTCACGAGCACGGCCGCGGCGCCCATTTCCAGCGCCTCCGCCGCCTGGCTCGGCGCGCCGAGCCCGGCATCCACCACCACCGGCACGCTGCATTGATCCAAAATGATCTCGATCTGCGCCCGCGTCTCGATGCCGCGGTTGCTGCCAATCGGCGAGCCCAGCGGCATCACCGTGGCCGTGCCCACATCCTCCAGCCGCCGCGCGAGCACGGGGTCGGCATTGATGTACGGCAGCACGATGAAGCCTTCCTTTACCAAAATCTCCGCGGCCCGCAGCGTTTCGATCGGGTCCGGCAGCAGGTAGCGCGGGTCCGGGTGAATCTCGAGCTTCACCCAATCGCTGATACCCGCCGCGCGCGCCAGCCGGGCAAAGCGCACCGCTTCATCGGCATTGATCGCGCCGCTCGTATTTGGCAGCAGCAGGTATTTCTTCGGGTCGATGAATTCCAAAATATTGGCAAAAGGATCCTTCTTGCCCGAGAGGTCCGCGCGCCGCAGGGCGACCGTCACGATCTCCGTGCCGCTCGCCTCCAGGGCCGCCGCCATCGAGGCATTCGAGGGAAATTTCCCCGTGCCCAGCAGCAGCCGCGATTGGAATGAGCGGCCCGCAATCACTAGTGGTTCAGTTGGCATGTGCGGGAGGAATATAGGTGGGCGCGAGCAGGGCGCACGCTGCAAATTGGAGAAAGGGCATAGGACCTATGCATCCTATGGGACCTATAGGTCCTATGAGCCCGCCTGACTCCTGACTCCTCGCATTGATGATTGCATCGTCCCCTTAGAATCAGGAAGCCTCGGGGTTCTTTTCCCTACCATGCGCCGACCGCTGTTTATTCTCGCCTGCTCCATTGCGCCCATCCTTGCCCAGGATGAGGCCGCGCCCGCCAAAAAAGGGCTCAACATCCCCTCGCCCGAGCTCTCGCTCAAGTCGCTCGCGGTCGAACCCGGGCTTAAGGCCGAGCTCTGGGCGGCGGAGCCGCTGCTGGAAAATGCGGTCGCCTTTTCGTTCGATGACGGCGGGCGGGCCTATGTGGTGGAGACCGGCCGGCGCCGCAGCTCCACGCTCGATATCCGGCAAAACGAATCATGGGTGCCCGACATGCTGAAGTTCCGCTCCGTGGCGGACCGCGAAGCCTTTCTAAAGACTGAGCTCGCTCCCGAGAAAAAGCTGCGCTCCAGCGCCACCCGCCAGGATCTGAATAAGGACGGCCAGTTCGACTGGCGCGACCTCGTCATCGAGAGCGAGCGCATCCAGCTCGTGGAAGACACCGATGGCGACGGCCACGCAGACAAGACGCGCGTCTTTGCGGAAGGTTTCAACACGCTCGCCACCGGCACGGCGGCCGGCGTGCTGCCGCTGCCGCAGAGCGAAGGCGGTGCGAAGCCCGGGCCGGTGCTCTTCACGTGCATCCCGGATCTCTGGCTCGTGGAGCCGGACGGCACGAAGAAATCGCTCAGCACCGGCTACGGCGTGCACATCGCCTATAGCGGGCACGATATGCACGGGCTGCGGCTGGGGCCGGATGGGCGGGTCTATTTCTCCATCGCAGACTGCGGCGCGAGCGTGGTGGGGGCCGATGGCACGAAGGTTGCGTGGCCGGACAGCGGCGCGGTGTACCGCTGCTGGCCGGACGGCAAGGGACTGGAGCTTTTCGCCAAGGGCCTGCGCAATCCGCAGCACCTCGCGTTTAACGACGCGGGCGATCTTTTCACCGGCGACAACAATGCGGACGGCGGCGACAAGGCGCGCATCGTCCACGTCGTGGAGGGCGCCGACTACGGCTGGCGGATCGGCTGGCAATTCCTGCCCAAGCTCGGCGCGTGGAACAGCGAAGGCATGTGGCATCTCGACGCCGCCGAGACGAATGCGGCCATCCTTCCGCCCGTCGCGCACATCGGCCACGGACCCGCGGGTTTCAGCTATTACCCGGGCACCGGTTTACCGGAAAAATATCAGGGCCACTTTTTCATGGCCGACTTCCCCGGCGGCGTGCGCCACTTCGCGCTGAAGGCGAAAGGCGCCACCTACACCACCGCGGACTTCGCCCCGGACGCCCCCGTGTTGCAGGACAACAAGGCCGGCGAGATGTCCGGCAAGCTGCTGTGGAATCTGTATCCGAGCGATGTGCAGTTCCCGCCCGGCGGCGGCGTGATGGTGCTCGATTGGGTGCAGGGCTGGGAGAAAACGGGCAAGGGCCGCATCTTCAAAATTTCGGCACCGGAACTGGAGAAAGACGGGAAGATCGCGGAAACGAAGCGCCTCCTCGGCGAAGGCATGGCCAAGCGTAGCGCGGGCGATCTCGGCGTGCTGCTCGACCATCCGGACCAGCGCGTGCGCCTCGAGGCGCAGTGGGAATTGGTCCGCCGCAAAGACACGGTGACCCTCGTGGAAATGGCCAAGCCCGGCCGCGGCATCCGCGCGCAGCGGCACGCGATTTGGGGGCTCGGGCAATTGGGCCACGGCGAGCTCGCGCCGCCGCCGGCCAAAGATGCCGACCCGGACTACACGGTGCAAATGCTCCGCGTGCTCGCCGGCAGCAGCAACAAAGTGGCGCCCAGCTTCGCCGTGGAATTCCTCAACAATCGGAATGACCGGCTGCGCTTCGAAGCGGCGATGACGCTCGCGAAAATCGGCACGAAGCAAGAGCTGCCCGCGGTGCTCGATTCGCTGAACCGCGCCAAGCCGGGCGATGCATATGTGCGTTTTGCTTTCGCGCGCGCCCTTGTGCAGTGCGCGGGGCCGGGGCTCGCGGAGGCCGTCGCGCCGCTGCGGACCTCCGCTGAGCAGGAAGTGCAGCTCGTGGGCCTGCTCGCTTTGCGCCGCGCGCATGATGCCCATGTCGCCGATTTCCTCGCTTCGAAAGACGAGCGCGTGCGGCTGGAAGCGGCGCGCGCCATTCACGATGAGCCCGTCCCGGAGGCGCTGCCCACGCTGGCGGCGCTGCTCAAGCAGCCACCCGCTGAGCAGCCGGCCGGGATGCGCAAGGCGAACGGCAAAGGCGAGGCGGCTCCCAGCCCGCTGTACCGCCGCGCCGTCAACGCCGCTTTCCGCGTGGGCAATGCGGAATCCGCCAAGCTCCTCGCGGGTGCGGCGGCGAATTCGGCCCTGCCCGAAGCGGTGCGACTCGACGCGCTGGACGCCCTCGCCCAATGGTCCAAGCCGGAAGGCCGCGACCGCGTGCTGGGCATCATGATGCCGGGCAACGGCGCGCGCAAAGTAGACGAGGCCAGTGCCGCGATGGCCGGCGTTTTGGATCCGCTGCTCTCGGATCCGGCCACGCTCGGCATTGCCGCACTGGACACCGCCGCGGCGCTCAAGGCGAAAGCGTTTGAGTCTTCCGCGTCGAACATCGTCATCGATCCCCACTCCACCCCGCTGGCGGCCTCGCCCGCCGCCCGCGCCGCGGCGCTGCGCGTGCTGGTGGCCACTGCTTCGCCCAAGCTTCCCGATGCGCTCAAGGCCGCGCTCGCGAGCAAGGACAAGACGCTGGTCGACGCCGCCCACCGCATCGAGGCCAATGCTTCGCCGACTGCGGGTCTGGCCCAGGCCAAGGTGGCGCTGAAATCCGGCACCATCGCCGAACAGCGCGAGGCCATCGAATTGCTCGGCCGCATCGCCCAGCCGGGCGCCGACGAGCAACTCACCAATTTGCTCTTCCGCCTGAAAACCGGGAAGCTGCCGGAGGCCCTGCATCTCGACGTGCTCGAAGCCGCCGCGCTGCGCACGGATCCCACGGTGCTCGGGATGATCAAGGAATGGGACAAGCAGCGCCAGAAGAATGACCCGATCGCCGCGTGGCGCGAGTGCCTCGAAGGCGGCGACGCCAAGGCCGGCCGCGAGCTCTTTGCCGAAAAAGCCGAAGTAGCCTGCATGCGCTGCCACGCCGTGGCCAAGCAAGGCGGCGACGTGGGCCCCGATCTCGCCGGCGTCGCCACGCGCCACGATCGCGCGTACCTGCTGCGCTCGGTGATCGATCCGAATGGAGAAATCGCGCCCGGCTACGAAAATGTCCTCGTGACGCTGCAGGACGGCAACATCGTCGCCGGCATCGCCACCAGCGAAGACGCGGAAAACCTGACGGTGAAAAACGTCGCCGACGGCAAATCGCAGACCGTAAAAAAGTCTACCATCAAGGACCGCCAGAAACTCCCCAGCGCCATGCCCCCCGGCCTCGGCGAGGCCCTCGGGAAGCATGGCGTGCGGGACCTGGTGGAATACCTCTCCACGCTGAAGTAGGCGTGGCGGTAAAGGAACTGGCGGTTCGATGTGAAAAGGGTGCCCGAGCCTACGCCAGTTCTTGGTGGAGTGACGCTCCGCGTCGCGCCTAATAAAGAGCGGCTAGTGTGGCTCCCGACTCCGTTCGGGAGTTTGAAATCATCGCGCGCAGCGCCCAGTTTCTTGAACCACACGATACTCACGAGCGGAGTCGGGAGCCACATTGGACGCTCCTTGCACTAAGCGCGACGCAGAGCGTCACTCCACCAAGAACTGGCGTAGGCTCGGATGCCCCTCAGTCCGAATCTCGCAATTTCAACGCGTCTGCCCCGTCCGCTAACGACTGCTTACGGTCCCTTCGGTTCCGTTACGCTTTTGTCCGCCGGCTTATCCCCGAGCCCGCGGCCGCCCTCCCCTGGGCCGGGTTTCTTTCGAAATATCTGCACCGCCCCGTTCAATAGCAGCCCCACGCCCGTGCCGGCCAGCGCCCCAAAGGGCCCCATAAAAAAGCACAGCACCACCATCGTCTGAAGCTTCGCTCCCAGAGGCGGCTGGGTGCCCGGCGCCACATTGGGCTCCGGTGGCACGACCATTTCCGGCACGAAAAAGCTGGCTGGCTGGCCCGGCAACCGGGGCAGCAGGGCCACTAAACCAGCATACACCACCCCCAGGAAGGCCCCGATAAGGCCGCACATTTTGACAAGATTCATTCCGCGCATTACGGCCAATAGAGCCGCGCAGCCGTTCCAACGGTAGGAAAAAATGGCGCGATGGCAGACCACGTGCTATTATCAATTTATTAATTCGCCAGCACATGAAAACCACCTTTCTCACGCTCTCCGCCGTCGCGCTGGCTGCGGTCCTCGCGGGGTGCGGCGCCGAGTTCACCCGTGTGAAGCCCGGCCAATCCGCCCGCCTGTATCTGCAGAATAAAAACAATCCGCCCGTGGCTCCCGCCGTGGCCGTCGCCGGTGCGGATGGCCTGCCGGCCAACCCCACCAAGGGTGCGGCGGGGCCGCTCACGCCCCCGCCGTTGCCGGACATCACGCCGCTGCCGTCCCTGCCGGATACCGGCGATACCGCCAGCCGGGTGGCCGATGCCTACACGCACGGCTCCTTCGCCATGCAGGCTGGCCAGGATGGCGAAGCCATCGCCTCGCTCGAGGAAGCCGTGCGGCTGGATCCGAATTTCAGTGATGCCTGGACCAAGCTCGTGAAACTCTACGAGCGCACCGGCAACGCGAAGAAAGCCGCCGAGGCCTACAAAAAACTCAAGCAACTCGGCCAACCCAACGGCACCGCCAGCGGCACCTCCGAGGCCAATGGCAGCCTCGGCTTGATCCGCTAAGGGCAGATCCCTCCTCGACACCCCCACCCGGCCCGCCGCTATAACGCTAGGCGTATGCGTTTCTTCCGCCTCCTCGCGCTCGTCCTTGCTGCCGTCACCGCCCCGCTCCTGGCGGATCCCGCCAAATGGGAGAAAGAGATCGCCGCTTTTGAAAAGACGGACGCCGAGAAGCCGCCCGTCAAAGGCAGTATCGTCTTCATCGGCAGCTCCAGCATCCGCAAATGGACATCGCTGGCCGCGGACTTCCCCGAGCATCACGTGCTCAACCGAGGCTTCGGCGGCTCCGAGATGGCGGACAGCGTGGCCTTCATCGACCGCATCGTTTTCCCGTACGAGCCGAAAATGATCGTCGTCTATGCCGGCGGCAACGACATCAACGCCGGCAAAAGCCCCGACCGCGTCTTCTCCGATTTCAAAGCCTTCGTGGCCAAGGTGCGCACCAAGATGCCCGAGGTGCCCATCGCCTACATCTCCATCGCCGGCAATCCCAGCCGCTGGGCGCAGGTGGATAAAGTGAAGGAAGCGAACCACCTGATCGAAGACTACACCAAGCAGGAAAAGAATCTGAAGTTCATCGACGTCTTCCCTGCCATGATGGGCCCCGACGGCAAACCAAAGCCCGACATCTTCGTCGCCGACAACCTGCACATGAACGAAAAAGGCTACGCGATCTGGAAGGAGATCATCCTCCCCTTCCTGCCGAAGCCGTAGCCCCACACGTCCTCTCGTGCGGAGGCAATCGCCTTGAGGTCCCATGCGAAAACCATGATCCGCGTCCTGCTCTTTGACGCCACTGGCACGCTCTTCCACCTCCCCCGGGGGGTGGGCTCGCACTATGCAGAAGTGGCCCGCCGCCACGGCGCCGAGCTGGCGCCCGAAGCGCTGGAGGCGGCCTTCCGCGCGGCGTGGAAACACGCGCAACCCGCGCCCGAAACGCGTGTCCCCCGCCCCGATGATGACCGCAGCTGGTGGCGCACCCTCGCCGCCGAGGTCTTCGCTACCTGCGGAGCCCCCACCGTGATCGAGCGGTGCTTCGACGACCTGTGGGAACATTTCGCCCAACCCGGCGTGTGGGAGCTTTTTCCCGAGGTGCGCGAGACGCTCACCGGGCTCGCCGCCCACCATCGCCTCGGCATCGTGTCCAATTTCGACTCGCGCCTCCACCGCATCCTCGCGGCCCTCGACATCGCGCCATACTTTGAGCACGTCGTGGTCAGCAGCGAAGCCGGCGCCGAAAAGCCTTCCACGCACATCTTCCAACTCGCCCTCCAGCGGTTCGCCGTGAGCCCGCAGGAAGCCCTCCACACCGGTGACGAACCCGAAGCCGACTGGCGCGGCGCCACCACCGCCGGCCTCCACACCTTCGAGCTCCGCCGCCCCCACAACTCCCTCACCGACCTCGCCGCGGGGCTCCGTGAGCGTTCCTCGGTTTAGCACGAGGGTCGTCCAAGACGCCCGTTCATGGAGTGCGGCAGCCCTCTCTCTGCATTACCCGCAAACCGAACGCATGGGAGGATTGCTCGACATGACGGGGCGGTGAACGTGGGACCGGTTTCCAACCGGTCGGGGCGGAACTATCGGCGCGGAGCCAATGGCGCGGCGACCGAGCATTGGCACGATATCCCAAGGCACCTGCCACCCAACCTCCTGCGCCCATCCCCGACCGGCTGGAAACCGGTCCCACGTTCACCGCCCCGCCACGTTCACCGCCCCGCCACGTTCACATCCCCGTCACGTCGAGCACGTCCAGCGAGAACGGCCGCGGTCCGAAAACCGACCAAACATTGAGCGCCTCTTTCAGGATTTCTCACAAAATCCGCGAAAAGCTTTTGACGCCCCGGCCCTGACCGCTTTAATTGGCCGCCCTCGCAACCGGAGAGGTGGCTGAGTGGTCGAAAGCAACGCTTTGCTAAAGCGTCATACGGGTCAAACCGTATCGAGGGTTCGAATCCCTCCCTCTCCGCCATTTCTTGCAAATGGTTTATTAGCAAGATATTGCGGCGCATTTAATCCAGCGCCGCATCTGAAATTCAGAATGATTTTCAGAATATTTACGCCAAAAAACGCCGAGCATCGGTAAAGCTCGGCTGAATGCCTTCCGTCCCGCCGACCCGCCCTTTTGTGCGGCGTTGCCCCCACCCAAACCCATTCCAGAGTCTCCCATTCGGCAGGAAATCTTTGCGTCCTATTGCTACTTATCGCGGCCCGGCTGTCCTAACGCTGAACTTTTCCCGCGCGGTGTATCTACGGCTGCGCAACAAATGAAAGCGCCTCACTCTTAACGCGCAGGGAATCTACAGCGGGGCGGAACTGTCCCAACACGCCTATTCCCCTTTCGCTTCCGCGCCCGGCCTCAATTCGGAGTGAGGCTCAAGACTTAGATTCCACTTCCAGACAGTCGCCTCGCCGCGAATTCCCTTCCTCCGCCGCGTCCCTGGGGTGATCATTGTGATAAATCCGGCCTCCGCCAACTCCAGCAACTCACGCCACGCAGTCATATCCTTCTCGGCGAGGCGGAGCGCCGCTTGGCCCGCACTCAAATAGAAATGCGGCGCTTGATCGCCGTTGCACCGCGCGAGGTCGCGACAGATTCGAAAAACGGCCCGCTCGCGTTCTTTCAATTTGTCGTAAAGCGCGCGCTCTCCGCCCGGCAAAGAAAGGCGGTATGTATCGAGGCAATTCCGAAGCTGCTCTCCGGCTTCGTGGGCATGGGCCTCGCGCGAGCTTTTAAAAATCTCGGCGTGGAGGTCGAAGAAAAGCGTCACGAGTTCTATAACGCGCATCGGGGCAAGGCGCCTTAGGAGAGCTGGCACGGCCTCCACGATGAACTTATTTCGCCCCCCAACGGTTGGGAGCCAACGCGGCGCAATGTGCTCCTCGTAAAGCTTCCTCACCGCCGGCGGCTCTTTCGACAGCCTCTCTTCTGCGCGCTTCCGGCCTTCCAGCTTCGCCGCAATTCCTTCATTCACTTCGCTGTTTTCGAAAACAATACGGGGCGCTCTCTCTTTCTTTCTTTTTTCTGCACTACTGCACACTGCATCACACGCCTCCTTCGAGGCGGCGGCGAGTTTCCCGCATTCAATCCCCGCCCTCACGAGCCGTGCCCGAAGCTCTTCCACGGTGCTGCGTGCCGGCGGAGCTTCATCCTCGAACCGGTACATCACTCCGGCTTCGTGGTGAAAGCCGGCGACCGTGGCTTGCGAGCCGTTTGTTAGAAAGTCCCCGACATTGGCGCCATCGATCGTGAGCTTCGTCTTCTTTCCTGCCTCTTCCTTGGGCACGCGAAAAAAAAGCTTCGCCCGGCCCGGGCGCCCAGCAACGCGCGTTGTCCTCATTGCTTTGCCAATCACCGAAAAAAAGCGCCGGAGTGCCGATTCGTCGTCGAAGTCGATGCAAACAAGACCGTCCGAGTTGTATCCGCACAAGACGCTCGTTTGCGGCGCGATATCCACCTTGCGAACATGGTCGGGGTCCATGTCCAAAATTGTCTTCTTCTGCCAACCTGGGACAAAGCACGCCTTTTTCGTGCATGGCAAAAAAATGGTACCCTCCCCAAAAATCGTGCGGAGGAATTCCACCGTCGGTTTCTGCCCGGTTACCACCGGGTTTCCCTCCGGTTCCCTTCCGCGTCCTCTCTCCTCCGATTCGCGTGGGGGCATCCTACGCAGACGTGTCGCTATTTCCCGCGCCAAGTTGTTGCTCAATCTCCGCGGCGAGCACCGCCCGCAAGCGATCAATCACAATGAGCGTGCAACCGCGTTGAAAGCCCCGGCGCCGTAAGCGGATGATAAACCGCTTGGCCGGTGGCAACGAGTCGTCCAACTCCAGCAACGTCGAACGTGCCAAGCCGGCGATGGGGTCACGCTCGCCCGGGCGCGGCAAGCGCATCGTTTCCGCCGCCGGCATGGCGCCCGGCTGCATTCGCCCCGTCAATGCGGGGGGCACGCTGCCCGCGATGGTGGGGCGCTCTGTCGTGTATTCCGCCGCTGGATTCCCCGGCACGGCGGCGCTGTTGTCTGTCGATGTCGTTGTCATCGGCATCGATATGATGCATCCGCGTCGATTCGAAAACGGGGTGCAAATCGCCGCTATCTCCGCCCCTCTTTTTTGGCGTGATACGGCTGTCCTCCAAAACAAAAAACTTCCCTGCACCATTCCTCGGCGAGGCGTGCGTCTTTCCCGATTTGCGCCTCATTCGCCTTTCGCCCCGGCATCTGTCCGAGCAAAGCTGAGTCAGTTGTATCCTTGCGCCTCCGCATCAGGGCGAGGCACCGCAAAATCCGCTCAATCCGCTTTGGCGTGTGCGGGACATTGCTTGAGGGTTCCGGCAAATCTGTGGGGCGGTAAGCACGCAACCATTCGAAAAACTCTGCGACCAACTCCTGATTTGTCGCCGCTCGCCAGTGGATGGAAAAAACAACGGCCTCGTTGCCGAATTCTCCCATCTTCTCGGCCCTCCGTTCTTCGCTGGTCATGTCGTCTCGGTGCGCCACCCGCTCCCACGCCACGCACAACCCGTCATTGAGCAACTCCCCTTCCTCCGAGAATTGATGTCCACATATCGGATTATAGAGCGGCCCTTGCTCCAAAAGCGTGCCGGAGTAATTCCTCAATACCGCGCGCATCACGCGTTCCCGGTCGCCGCGCCATAAGTCTGCGAAGCTCGCGTTTACCGCAAGTTCATTCCCAAACCGCGCGAGAAACTCATGCGCGGAAAAAAGATTCATTGTCCGGCGCGAACCAGAAAAGCACTCGATGGCTTGGCATAGCGCCTCCTCCACCTGCTTCCCATCAACTCCGCGAAAGGTCTTTAATCGCATGTGCCAAGGGGAAATTGGGGCGCCCTCGATGCATGGCAGGTCGTCTGATTTTCGTTCGAGTCGCTCAAGCCGCGCCACATCGAAAGCACGCCGATTACGTCCGATGCGTCCCGCGAGCACCGCCCAGCCGCGCAATACATCGCTCTCCCGCGCCGCTTCGTAAATGCATGCCGCCGCCGGCAGCATTGGCAAATGATGCTTCTTCGCCGCGTCAAATACTTCCCCCTTCCAATCAAAGCGCCAATCGTCGTCCGCCAGTTCATTCCACGGCACGAGCTGGGACTCTGCCCACGCCTCTATCTCCTCTTGCTCCGGCGCTGTTGTTTCGTAGTGCTCCGGCTCTTCCCTCGCTCCCATCGCTACCGAACATCCTTTCCCGTAAGACGCTTCATCGCCCGTAGGAATTGCGCATATTCACTGCGATCGGTGTATATCCCCTCCTCGGCGCCCGGGTAATCATTCGCCCCGCCTGTTGCGATCCGTTTCCCGGCGTATTCGATTTTGAGCTCCCAGTTCTCGCCGTCCAAAACAAGCGTCTCGTCGTAATGGGGCTTCCAATTCCAAACCTTGGCCATTTCGAGTGCGCGCCAAAAACTCTTCCACTCACCCGCCGTCGGCAAAAAAATGGCTTCTTCGTTGGGCTGCTGGCCACCCTCGGACTTGTAGACGAGTCCCTCCTCTGTCCACTCCAACGAACAGTTGGGGCCAAAATGCCCGCCTGCTGAGAAGAGGAAAACGGACGGCGTGTGGGACGGTGGGAGAATGTCCCGCACGATCACTTCAATTCCTTGCGTCTCCCGCGCCCACTTCACAATTGCGCAACTCAATGGGGCCTGATGTTTCGCCTCCGCATCACGCTTGGCCAAAAAGACGAGCTTTTCCACGGCCAGCTTGTGATGCCTCGCCAGCACCGCCTTCAAAACGTCTTTGTGAAATTCGCTGGCCGGATTGTGGAGCGAAAGGGCCAATTCCACGAGCGTCTTATCTTCTGGAAAATAAAAGTCCGAGGCGGATTTTACACCGGGCACCCCCGGCAATTCCAATTGGCAGCGCTCGCCAAATTCCTCCTTTGCCATTTGTTGGAGCGCCTCCAGAAAGCGCGAGGTGGCGCCGTTACCCTTTTCACGTCCTGGCCCTTTCGTCTCCGCAAAATCGGGAATTGATTCCGCAAGCGCCCGCCCCATCATTAAGAGTAAGGATACATCTTCGGGGAGCGTTGAAATGCTGGCGTTGTCGGTGGGCTCAACGGGTGGAGGGTGGTCGATCATTCTGGCGCGAGGACGGCGCGAGCTTTGGTGCGCTCCTTGGTCCCGTCAAGCACCCAACGTAATGTTGGAAATCCGCCCGCCTTTCAGTGCGGGCGCGCGGACTCCCGATCTTCCATTTGGGGCCTCTAACGGCTTTTCGGCAGCTTGGCCGCGATTTTGCTGAAAAGCTGGAAGGCGGATTCCAACTCGTCGGCGATCTCGGCGGCGAGAACATCCGGCGGCGGTAGCGAATCGGTATCGGTCAGGCTCTGGTCTTTCATCCAGAAGAGATCGATGTTGAGCTTATCGCGTTTCAGGATTTCTTCGTACGTATAACGTCGCCAGCGTCCATCCGCATTTGCTTCGCTCCACGTCTCCTTGCGCTTGTGGATCGCACCCGGTTGATAGCAGGCTACGAATTCGTCGAAATCTGTCCGGGTGATGGGGCGTTGTTTCTGGGTAAAGTGTTTGTTCGTCCGCAGGTCATAGACCCACAGCTCTTTGGTCCAAGCCTTCGGATTGGCCTCCTTCTTATCAAAGAAAAGGACGTTCGCCTTTACGCCTGGAGAATACCAGATGCCCGTCGGCAGGCGGAGCAACGTGTGGACGTTGCATTTCTCCAGCAAATTCTTGCGCACCTTTTCGCCCGCCCCGCCTTCGAAAAGGACGTTGTCGGGCACCACCACGGCTGCCCGGCCATCGATCTTCAGCAGCGAATACATGTGCTGCACGAAATTGAGCTGCTTGTTGCTCGTGCTGGTCCAAAAATCCTCACGCACGATCACGGCGTCTTCCTTCTCGGTGTCGCCCTCCTCGTTCACAAATTCTACCGCCTGGCTTTTGCCAAAGGGCGGATTGGCCAGAATCATCGTGTATTCCTTCTTCCAGGGCGCGGCGAGGCTATCGTGGCCACTGTGCACCACCACTTTATCGCCGCCGATGCCGTGCAGGTAGAGGTTCATCGCGCACATGCGGCCCACCTTGGGAGACAGTTCCATACCCTCGACCAATTCCTCCTTGAGCGCCTTCTTCTGGTCCTTGTCGAGGTCCTTGCCGAACTTATCCAGTACGTACTGGTAGGCGTTGAAAAGGAATCCACCCGTGCCCGCTGCGGGGTCGCAGATGCGGTCGCGCGGTGTGGGCTCCATCGCCTCAATCATCGTGCGGATCACGGCACGAGTCGTGAAGTATTGGCCGGCGCCCTTGGTGGATTCTGATGCGGAGCGCTGAAGCAATTCTTCATAGATCGTCCCTTTCACATCCACCGGCAGCGAGAGCCAGTCTTCCTTGTCGATGAGGTTGACGATGAGCTGTTGAAGCAGCGCGGGATTGTGGATGTCGCAACGCGCTCCTTTGAAGATTACGCCGAGCATCCCGCCTTGAAGCGCCAGCTTTTCAATCGAGGAGCTGTATTGGCTTTCGAGTTCCGCGCCGGAACGCTTTTTCAGTTCTTTCCAGCCCCACTCCGGCGGCACGATGGGCTTCTGCTTGTAGGGCGGCTCCGTGAGTTGGTCGGCCATCTTGAGGAAAAGCAACATGGTGAGCTGTTCCACGTATTCCACGCAGGAAAGCCCCGCCTGTTGCAGAACTCCAGCATAGCTCCAGGCTCTCTTTCCGATGGTTGATGCGTCCATATCGTATCTAAAATCTATCCACTGTCAGGAGGCCGCGACGGCTTCCTGAAGTTGTTTCAAGGTCTTTCCGTCCTGCGTTTTCCAGTCATTCCGTCCGTTCGTCGCGAGTCCACGCACCACTCCGGCTGCCGTCGATGGAGAGGCAAAGACGTAATCTTGCGCAAAGACCAGATGGTCACCCGCCACTTTCAACACGCCGTTGGAAAGCAGGGCCACCCGCAATTGCTTCATGTAGTCGTGACAAGACGGCGCTACCTCCTGCACCGCGCCACTCCCCGCCATCACCACAAACCCCTCCGGAGTTTCCATGCCCTGCGCCTTGACCCCTTTGCTCGTGATAAAGAGCAGCTTCCCTTTGTCCTTCTTTTGCACGGCGGCGGCCGCGGTGAACACATTCACCCCCAGCAACGGAAAGCACAGTAGCATTTCGGCGAGAAACCCTTCCGTCTCCGCCGCGTCGGCCTCGGAGAGAGACGGCAACGCAGGAACATTTCCGTTGTCGAGCACGCATCGCTTGGCCGCCGCCGCCAAGCTGATGAGCCGCGACTCGATGTACTGCACATGCGCCTTGTTCAAATTCTCGTCCTTGCTCGTGAAGGCGATGCCCGCCGTCCAGAAGTCCTTTTTTCCGGCGTGTTGATCGAGGCGCGGCTTGATCGGATCGCCTTCGCCGACGTAAACGCGCGGCAAGCCGGACTCCTCGGGCGGTCCGATCAATACGTAAATGCCGGTCCGGCCTAGCTCTCGGCGGCCTTTCGCCTCGGCCATGAGAGCTCGCGGGATGACGATACCGCTGCCGCTCCAATTCGATTTTTCAATGGTGCGTAAGCCGTCGGGATCGCCGCCGGGCAAAAAGATCTTCAAAGTGTAAGGCCGGTTGAGCATGGCAATGTCGGCTAAGATCCGCGTTTCGTGCTCCCAGGCCTTTTTGTCCCCTTCATGGCCTTTGCGCGCTCTTCGCGCTCGACGGCAATGCGTTTAAGGAGTTTGCAGGCAGGTTCGTCGTCCGGGTCCTGCGGGACGAGCTTACCTTTGAAGGCATCTCGCAAGATAGACTGCCGTAGGGCCCGCGCGCTTCTCAGCTTCGCTTCGAGGTCGGCTTCGAGATGATCAACGACCGAGAGGTGGTCCTCTACCTGTTCGACAATTACGCGTTGTTCGTCCGTCGGTGGTAGCGGAACGGCAACAACGCGGAGAATTTCATTGTTAATGTTCTTTTGTGCGGTTGCAGGTGCGTAGGCTTCAATTCTCTGTCGCGCGTGCCGCATAAAGAACTCTACATAACGGGGAAGAACTAACTCCTCCGGAAATTGGACGCCAACAATACTGTCCGGGAAGCAAGCAGGATAAGCCAGAAGCGCTGTTTCCGCAATGTTGGCGGCGATCGTTATGCAGAGAGTTTCGGCTGGCCAGAGACGACTTTGCTGCAATCCGGCTTGACTATATGTTTGCGAATGCTGGCGGAGATACTGTTTCGCTTTTCGCACGTCACCGGTCTGAACGAAAGGGTAAGGACCTCCGTAGAGAAATTCGGCATCACGTGGGCGATGTTTTGATTTGCCACGGTCTAGCTTACCAAGCTGATCAAGACTAGCCCAACACCACCCGTCCGGGAGCTTCGGCAAACTCGCAACGTCGGGAGAGTTGGGTTCCTGGTATTTAGCCTTCCAGCTTTTGGGCGGTTCCTTACTCTGGTCCTGAAACTTTTTAAGCTGAGCTTCTTCCCAGCGGTTACGACGTTTTGCGAGGATCCGGGTGAGAAGGTCTTCCGCGGATTCGGTGGCGGGGTTTTGCGCGCGCCAATCTGCGGTCAACGTGCCTTCCACGGCAATCTTAAGCACGGCGGCTCGGTAGTGCTTTAATTTCGCCCGCACTCCCTCCAACGCCGACTCTCCTGCATCCAAGTCGGAAAGCAATTCTTCCACCGTATCCATGATGCGCCGCTGTTCACGGAGTGGTGCCACAGGCACAGGGAGTGGGCGAAAGCGATCGTGAGTCAGATTCAAACCGCTGTCGCTCCCACCGGTTTTCATTTTATCGATGGCAGCGGTTGCTTCTGGCGTTAGAAGAAATGCTTCGAGGAATCGAGGATCAAAATGGTCAGGAGAAACACGAAAACGATACATCTTTCCAGACATCATCAGACGCGGTCGGGTATGGCGGACGAGGCACGCCACTCCACATCGAACACGTGGCCCCGCACACGTGATAAGCAAGTCCCCAGATTTCACTTCAATTTGCGGTCGCGGGGTCAAACCTGTTGGGAGGTGCTTGTTGTGTTCAGGTAAAAATGCACCGGCTTGAATCGCAGTCGTTTTGAGAACGCCCCAATCTTCATCCGTCGGGGCGGGCGTCTTTTCACATTGAGGACTCCAGCCTTGATGCAGCGTACGGCCATCTTCAAGGGGCCAAAAAAGGTCCTCAATAGCTGTCATCGCCCATCCCTTTGGGATCTGCTTTCCATTCTCCTCATTCATGCCGCGAGCCTTTCATTGAGTTCCGCGAGGAGCGGGCTGAGTCTGTCGCCGAAAAGGGCATGGGCTTTGCCGAGGCTACCATGCTGGCCAAACCAGCCGTCCTGGAAGTCATCCGTCTCGATGGCGAGACTTGTGGCGATGTGCTCGGCCATGCGGTCGAGCCATTCGCGCTGCTCGGCGGTGAAGGCAACGCCGGACTTCTCTTTTTGGATCACCCACTCTTGGTAGTGATGGCGCACCTCTTCAGCGTAAGGCTCCAATAAGGAGTCTGGCTTGATGGCATGGCGCACCAGGGAAACGAGGTCGGCCAGCGGTTCGCCCGGGCGGGCCGTTGGGGGAGTCGGGTCCGCTGCTTTGGAAGTCTCCACGATTTGAAACGCCTGCCAGAGTTGGGTGGGCGTAACGGCCAAAGGCGGCGCCGCGAGCGCCTCCTTGAGCCGACGAAGGTCTTTCAGCGAAAGCCTCAGCGGTTTCGTGCCGGCATAGAGGATTTGCAGCGCCGTAAACTCGTCTTTGCGGGCGGCAATCCACGCGCGAAAGTTTTTCACTCTGGCCTGCGCTTTGTCCAGGGCGGCGACGCTGAAGCCGGATTCCAGCACCGTATCAATGGTGTGCTTATCAATGGTCTGCTCGTTCTGCTGGCGGATCTCCAACAGGCGCCGCCGCAACGCAGGCTTGGCGAATGGAGCGGTTGCGGCTTGCGTCAGCGCCTCGGCCGCCTTCCGGATTTGCTCCCCGGTCGGCGTGCTGGTGGCGAAAGTAGCTTTCGCGGCGGCGAGTTGCGCATCGGGATCGCAAGCCTTCAACAAGCTGCCAGCGAGATCCGGCAATGACTGGCCGCCTGCAAGTTCTTTCACTTCCGCGAGCTGAGCCGGTGTGAATTCGAACGCGAGGCGAGAAAGGCGAGCGGCGAGCGTCGTAAGTTCGTCACCGTCGATTCCACCTTGCGCCACATATTCGAGCAATTGCTCCAGCGTGGCGGAAGGCTTGCGATTAAGGGTGCGGGAGTCCGTCTTGTCCTGCTCGCAAACGCCCACGGCATCCACGATGATAAAGCGCTCCTTGGCGCGAGGCCTTTCGCCCCCGTGCGGCGTGACGGCGCGCAGTTTATCTGGCGAGATGACGCGCACGCCACGACCTTTCATCTGCTCGAAGAACCCGGCGGACTTCACATTGCGCATGAAGAAAACGCACTCGATGGGTTTCACGTCCGTGCCGGTGGCAATCATATCCACGGTCACGGCAATGCGTGGGTGGTAGCTGGTGCGAAAATTGGTGAGAATTTCGTCGGGCGTGAGGCTGGAGGTTTTCACCCATTCGGTTTTGGTCTCGGGTGTTCCGTCGGCCTTGAGGACGGGCGTACCGTCTTCGTTCAACACAGGCTTTTCGATCCGGGTGAAGCCGGTGCGATAGGTGATCTTTTCGCAAAAGTCGTTTTGCTCGCCAAACTCCTCCCGCACCATGCGCACGATATCGTCGGCATGGGAGTCATCCTTGGCAAAAACGAGTGTCTTCGGCACGACCTGCTTACCGTCCTTGTCCTTCAAATCGCCAAACGCGCCGGGCAACACTTTGTCTCGAAACTCGCGGACGACGGTGCGAATCTGGCTTTCGGAAACGACATCCCGGTCGAGGTCGCTGGCCGTGTAGGTGAGGTCTTGCTTGAGCTGCTCCAGCCGCTGGGCGCGGGTGAGCTTGTGGCGCTTATCCACATAGACGGCGGTCGGCTCCGCGACGATCGTCGCACCCTGCTCGGTGACCCGCGTGCGGATGCGCCAGACATCGAATCCCACATTCACCTGATCGGCCACGGCCTGCTCGTGCCCGTATTCCATCACGAGGTTTTGATTGAAGAACCCGAAAGTCTTACCGGCCGGCGTGGCCGTGAGGCCGATGAGAAAGGAATCGAAATAGAGAAGCACTTGCGCCCACAACTCGTAAATGGAGCGGTGGCATTCGTCCACAATCACAAAATCGAAAAATTCCGGTGGGTAGGCTTCATTGTAAACGACGGCTGGCGGCTCTCCCAGCCAAGGCTTGGCTGTATCGAATGCGGAGCCTTCTTCATTTCCTTCGTCAAATTCCGCGTCTCCCTTCAGCATCGAGTAGAGGCGTTGGATGGTCGTAATGACGACCTTTGCGGCGGGATTGATGGAGTTCTTTGTCAACCGGTGGATCGTATACAGCTCGGGAAATTTGCGGGTGTCATCCGGCGGGGTGAAGTCGTTGAATTCCTTTTCCGCTTGCTTGCCGAGATTACCACGATCCACGAGGAAGAGGATGCGCTTGGCCTTTCCGAATTTCAGCAAGCGATAGACGGCATTGATCGAGGTGAAGGTTTTGCCCGAACCCGTCGCCATCTGGATAAGGGCGCGCGGATCGTTTTTGGCGAGAGAGCCTTCCAGGTTCACGATCGCTTGCTTTTGAACTTTCCAAAGGCCGCGCTCATCGAGCGCCGGCAGCGATTGTAGGCGGGAGCGGAGCGTGGGCAGATCGTCGAGGATGGCGCCAAGCGTTTCCGGACGCGGAAAACTGAAAACTGGGCGGCTACGCGGTTTGGGATCGAGGCCGTTCGTGAAGTATGTGACGGCGCCATTGGACTCAAAGAGGAAAGGCAATGGGCGGCGGTGCGCCGGAAGTTTGTCTGGCAACCCGGCAGCGTATTTCGCGGATTGCGCCTCCACTCCGGTCAAAGCCCCGGCCGCCTTCGCCTCGATCGCTCCCAATGCCTTTTTGTCCAAATAGAGCAAATAATCAGCGAACCCAAAACCCGGCTTCATCGGGAATTCCCGCACGGCGATCGCCCGCCCCGCCGTAAGGTCCATGTCCTCCCGGTCCTGTATCACCCAACCCGACGCGACGAGCTTCGCATCGATCTCGCGACGGGCTTTTTGTTCCGGCGCCTCAGGCATATGCGTGAAAATTCAGCGGCTGACATTTTCCCTTCCCCCTCACAGTAGGAACCAGTCGCCCGCCGGCATCGAGATAATGCCGCAACTCGGCAGGACAATACGCGTCAGTCCTCCAACCTGCGGGTTGCAACTTGGGGACAACGAATTTGAGGTACATGTCAGCTTCGGAGAGGGGCACCGCCCCCTTTTTCCACAGGGAGCCGGGCGGGGCGAGGCAAAAAGCAGAATTTAGCTCCAACGAGGACGGGGAAAGCTCGAAGCGGTCTACATCCCGGGACATGCTCCGCTCCAAATTTTCCCACGCCTATCGTTCGCTAGACATCCTAATAGCTTGAGAACATGTGCTGACGGACCAATGGATGCAGGCTTCGCTTTCGCCGCACAGAGCATACACTTGCGAGACGGAGACATTGTCACTATGGAATGAAGCCATGAATCCCGAGCCCATCGCACCTTGGCCGCACAGGATGCCGGGAGGGGTGGTGCCAACTTTGATGTTCTTACATGCGGTCTAGCAAATTTTTTTGGCTCCTGCTGGTGATTTTGACACTCGCAGGGTGTTTCTATCTATTCGTGTTGCCAGCCTTGGTCGCTGACAACCACATTCCCGCAACCCCCGGGGCGATAGCATTTGCAGCATTTCTATACCTTCAATTTTGGATGCTGATAGCAGAATTCACTTATGTGTCTGCGGCAGCATTATATGGATTTCGGCGTCGGACGCTTTTCACGTTCTTTGAAAGATTCCACCGCAAAAGATTCCCCCACATGAAGGTCCGGCAGCCGTCTTTAAGAGCGACTGTCATACTATGCACCCTGTCGTATTTTTGGACTATTTACGGTTTCGCCATAGCATACGCCTTCGTTTCCCACTCCAATGCCCTTGCGTTTACAGGAGGCCAACTGAATCTGTTTACTGCCTCGTATTTCAGCTTAGTGACTGCGGCAACGGTCGGCTATGGTGACATTGCGCCTGTTTCTGTATTGGCACGTAGCCTGGTGATGCTTGAGATCACCTTGAGCTTTATGTATGCTGCGTTTCTGTTTTCCGTCCTCGCGAGCAGCTTCCGAGAAGCCACTCGTGAAAAAGGTTCACACCTGGGGAAGCCAAACACTCCGCCAGACGGCGATTCCTCATCATCTGCCAGTAATTCAAGCACTTCAGCCGAACCTCCAGCGGTAAGTTAACTCGTTACACTCTGTTTTTCGACATCCTACTCGATGCCTTGATGTGAGCGCTACCCCTCCCTCTTTTTCGAAAGTTCCGCGCCGACGCAACATTATCCCCAACCGGGGGGGCGCGTTCTTCGAATTAGGCCGGCGTTTGGGGTGCTGAGCCTAGTCTCCTGCGCGCGTGTATCTCCCTATCGCGCCTCCTTCCCAGGAGAATCTCCCGGCAAATCCGTGGTATTCGGAGATTCTCCTGACTTCTCCGAAAATCTCCGAGTAAGCCCCCTTTATATAAATTTCGCGCGCCGGGAAATGGACCGAAGGGGCCGGGAGTCCTCGGAAATCGCCCCCCTCCCTGGTCCTCCGTCGTTCATAAAGGGATGGGCGGATGGACGGACAAACGAAAGTGCATCCATCCGGGGAAACCCGGCACGGCACACCGGAGCGGAGTGCCGGCACGCGCACTAGAATATTTCCGCACAGCCCGCGAAACAAAGAATTTGATATCCACGGCGCTAGTCTATTGGACAGTAGCGATATGCCGGCATCTCCACCCGACACAAGTCCCAACGACCCTGCTCCGGCAAATCCTTTTTCAACCGGAGGGGGCGGCACCTCGTTCGAATATCACGTTCAAGCGAGCTTTGTCGCTACGCTGCTTGTGCGCGGTATTGTCCCGTGCTTGCCCCCGAACCAAGTAACGATCGTCCATTTGCAAGCTGGGCACCTGGGACTGCACACTGACGATTTTGTATGCGAAGCCGTTGATACGCAAAGGCGCGAACGGCGATTGATTGGCCAAATCAAACATCACGTCCGCATTTCAGAAAGGGACGAACAATTCCGCGAGGCTATCGAAAGGGCCTGGCTTGATTTCAGAGGTCTGACAGAAGCGGGGCGCGAATTGGATGCCTTTGCGTTAATCTCTGGCCCGATCTCGGGTACGATCGCGCGCGATTTTCGAACGATGCTCGAATGGGCGAGAAGTGGATTAGACGCTCGCGATTTCCTTCGGAAGATGGCCATCCCGAAATACGCCTCGAATACGGCCCGGGAGTATCTCAAAACGATTCGAGGTCTTTGCGACACAGTCAACGGCACACCAATCTCAGATGAGGAATTGTGGCAGTTTCTTCGCCGCTACCACCTTCTATCCTTCGATTTCGATGTCGGCGGCAGTCAAGACTTGGCCCGCGTAAAAACAATGTTGGCTCTGGCAGCCCAACCGTCTGACGGCACCAGTGGGGATGCCCTTTGGAATAAGATTTTCCATTTTGTGAGTCAGAGCGCGCCGCGTGCGGGAAGTCTGACTCGCGACCAGTTGCCGACGGATATCTTGGAGAGATGCGCAAGCCTTTCGTCACAATTTGAGCATGGCCCCGTGCAACGTCTCCGCGAACATGCGAAGGGGGTTTTGATACGAATTCGGACGAAGATTGCGAACATGCCTTCTCTCCCGCGTGATGAACCCCGCCACGGTCTCTCTGATGCGATTGAGGAGCACCCCTTCGTAATCGTCACCGGCCCTGCTGGTGCGAGCAAATCAGCGCTTACGCGCATGACATTCGAGCAGTCTTTCCCAGAAACGCCACTGTTCGCCTTTCAAGCCACCGAATTTGCGCGGGCGCATTTGGACCAAGTGTTCTCGGAGTTACGAATTGGGGCCGGTCTCAGCGAACTATCGGCGCTGTTCGCCCTCCATCGGCAAAAATGCCTACTCATCGACAGCGTGGAGCGGTTGCTCGAAACGGAGACGCGCGATGCATTTTCTATGTTTCTAGATCAGGTTGCCGCCGACTCGACTTGGCGCGTCGTTTTGACCTGTCGACGATACTCACTCGAACAAGTGCGGGAAGCATTCTTCCGACCAATCGGCATTTATCCGGCAACCTTCGAAGTCCCTCTATTTAATGACGAGGAACTGAGCGCTGTTGGCGATGCTGTCCCAGCGCTTGTGCCATTGCTGACGGATCCAAGAACTCGACGCCTGCTACGAAACCCGTTCCTTTTGGATAAAGCGTCGTCCATAGCTTGGCCTCAAGCTGATCCACAGCCCCCTCTGGATGAAAGGCGTTTACGAGAAACGCTTTGGCGACAGATCATCATGCGTGAAGATGTGCGGCGCAATGGCCTCCCTCTGAAACGCGAGCGCTGTTTTCAAGCAGTCGCACTTTGCCGAGCGAAAGCGATGCGTCCGTTTGTGCCGTTCACCGAAGGGGACGAGGAGGCAATGCAAGCACTACTGAACGATGAATTACTGATTCGCGATGAGGAAAGCGGTGGGGTTGCGCCCACGCACGACGTTCTCGAAGATTGGGCACTCACTCGCGAAATTGGTGCCCGCTTCGAAGCCACGAACGGAAGGCCGGTCGAACTTTTCCAGTCACTCGGTCACGAGCTAGCGATGCGTCGAAGCTACCGGCACTGGTTGCAAGAGTCATTCGATAGCGAAAGAGGAGGTGAGATTTTCCGCTTCGCCACTGCCGCGATTCGCCCGGCAGAGGTCGAGCCGTATTGGCGAGATGAAACGTTGGTCTCCCTTATGCTGTCTGAGCACGCCGACCACTACCTCCGGAGCCAAGAGGCAACCTTACTTGAGGACAACAAGAAATTGCTGCGCCGAATCGCGCACCTATTACGGGTCGCCTGCAAATCCCCAAATCCGCTCTTCGCTCAAAACGGCGCTCCTTTGACGGCGGAAGCCCAAAGCCTGTTCCTCGTGCCCGACGGGCCTGGATGGAACGCCCTGCTCCAAGTAATCGAGCGCAACCTGCCATCCTTCACCCTGAACGATGTTCCATGGGTCCTCGGCCTGCTCAAGGATTGGCGCTCTGGAATTATGGTTGAGCGGCCGGCGCCTGCCGCGATGCGAGAAGCCGGATTGATCGCCTTACGCTTCTGGCAACTTACCGAAGACGCGCACATAGGTCAGGACGACTTGCGAGCGCTGGTCAGCGTCATCCTTGCTTCATCAGAGAAGATCCCAACCGAATTCACAGCACTTCTTACGTCATTAACGAGTTCGAAGTGGAACTACCGCAACTCCCAGTTTGCAGAGCGATTACTCACATCTTTTGATGGAGTTCCCGCCTGCCGCGCCATGCCTATCGCGGTTGCACAGTTCGTGAGGCATGCATGGGGGCTCGACCAACCGGCACCCGTCTACCGCGAAACCCGAGGTTCACTTGATCGCGATTCGTGGTACGGCCTGCGTGACGAGTTCCATTTACGGCTGAACCCCGCAAGCGCGATTCACGGCCCATTCTTATTCCTTTTGCACGGAGATCCGCAGACAGGCCAGCGTCTCATCGTCGATCTCACAAACATCGCCATGGAACGTGCCGCGATTTTCGCCCGACAGGAAAATGAAGGCAGGGAGCCGGCATCGGTGGAAGTGTTCCTTAAGGAGGGTCGCACCGTGCGTCAGTGGGCGAGTGATCAATTCTGGCGCATATACAGAGAACCGAGCTTTGCTCCAGATGTTGTAACCTGCGCCCTGATGGCTCTTGAAAAATGGCTTCTCGATCTCGCGGCAGATGGACACGATCTACAGGAGGCATGCTACGCACTGCTTGAAGCGAGCAACAACGTGGCCATTAGCGCTGTAGTCGCGAGCGTTGCGGTCGCTTACCCTGAGCGAGTCGGCGATGTCGTGCTAGCGCTTTTTCGAGTGCCTCAATTCTTCCGTTGGGACCAAGTTCGTTCAAGCGCTGGCCAATTTCAGATGCACTCGCTTCTTGCCGGTATTCCGATGCCCGCAGAGCACCGCATCTACGACGAAGAACGAAAGCAAAGTGCAAAACTTCCTCATCGCTCCCGCGATCTCGAATGGCTGATGAGCGCATTGCAATTCACCGAAATGCGCGATCCCGTCCAAAAGATCATCGATAGCCATCGCGCCGCATTGCCGCCCGAGCAGGAGCAAAGCCGTTCAATGCGTGAATGGCGCCTGTTACTTCATCGAGCCGACCTTCGCCGCCGCACGATGGATCGCGAACCCGGCACCGGATTCTTGGTGTTCACATCGACAGCGCCCGAACCTGACCTTCAACGTATGGTCGAAGAGCACGCCCCAATCGCTGCCGCACACAATGAGCAGTTGCATCTGATGAATTGGGCCGTTGCCTGCTTTAATCGAAAGACTGACCAGCAGGACCCTTCACTATGGCCTGAAATGATGGCGCTTGCGAAACGCCTGCTCAGCAACCTTCCCGAAAATGGCGACGAGCATGAGCGCATGATGGTCCGAGGAGGCAGCGCGTATGTTGCCGCAGTGTGCGTGAGGGATCGATGGGAAGAAATGCAGGCCGAAGAGCGCGCGTGGTGCCGGAGCCTTCTTTTAAATGCCGTTTTTGAAGAACAAGATAGCGAGGATAGCTTTGTGAGGGCGAGCCGCTTTCCGATGCATGGTTCGAGACCTGCGGCGCGTACCCTTCCGCTACTATTGCGCGCCAATATCGAGGAAAACGCGTCCGTTCGCCTCGCAATTGCAAGTGCGCTCACCCATGCTTCTGACGAAGTGCGCGAATTCGCTGCATGGGGAATTCGTGAATATCTCTGGGCACGGGAAGCTGATACCGCCTGGGTATGCGCAGCGGGATTGGTGCGGTGGTCCGAAATTGAGCGTGAGGCTTATCAACAAGAACAGGGACAGCCATGGAATGAACGAAAGGACGCTACGGAAATTGCTCGCGCGCGACTACCGGAATTGCGCGCCTCCATCGCCAATCGTTCGGCGCTTCCGCCAGATGACGTGCTAAGGCTCGATCTCAGCGATTGGTGCGGACGCTCAGTTCTATGGCCACTCCTCTTGATAATTGGGGGCGAGCCCCAATCTGCATTAGCACAACGCTTTCATTTGCATGTAGCGATGGCGCTTGTCCGCTCGTGGAGCGACGATCGACAGCGCCGCAACTACGAGGTTGAAGCTATAGGAGCGGAGCATCTTGCACTCTTCGTCCTTCGGATTCCGCTAGCCGCAGCCGAGGAGATCTTCCAACCTATCATTGCTACGGTTACTGATCATCCGGCCGAAGTAGCGGAATGGTTCGAGCAATTAGTGCTCGCCGAAGATCGGCTTCGTCGCGGAGGCAATTTTTGGGTTGTCTGGCAGCGTCTTGCCGACGCCTTGCTCGCGTTTGAACGGTGGGAGGCTTCGCTTATGTACAACCGTCGTGGCGTTCCACAGCTGGCGGAAGTATTGTTCTTGCAGGGTATACAATGGAAACCGGACGCCCGGGACTGGGCGCCGCTTCATGGGAACGAGCAGCGTTTGGAAGCGCTCTTTTCAGTCACCGGACATTGCCCGCCGGCCTTCGCGGCCTTTTGCGGCCTCCTCAATTCGATCGGCTCGAAATTGCTGCTTCCCCAAGCAATTGCATTAGTTTCCGAACGGTTAACGTCCGGCGCTCCCCGTCAACTGTTGGCCGGAAGGGACGTACTGTGGAATCTAGAGCTTGTTCTATCCGGCTGCATTTACGGCACGCCTTCGACCATCAGAAGCTCGCCTCGCCTACTCGCCGCAACAATCCATGTGCTTGATGAAATGGTAGAACAGGGTTCATCGGCTGCCTTTCGCTTACGGGAGTTTATCATCACACCCCTTAGCTCCTGAAAAACTGAGCGGCAGTGGAAAACGCAATTCTGTCCGCCTGTTGCGAAAATCCTCAAGGCTACCGAACCCACGCGGGTCCCAGGGAACTACTCAAGTGGCACCAGGGTGGCTTTATTGTTGAACGCCCCTCCCAACAAAACCGAGCACCGGCCCGTTCGTACATCCGGCAGGAGGGCGGATGGATAGCAGATCCCAGAAGGCCGCGAGAAGTCGAGATGTGTTACTCCCGCCTTCTGCCAGGAAAATCTCCCGGTAGCCTTCTGTTACCAGGAGACTCTCCGAGTGAAACGAGGATACCGGAAGATTCTCCGGCACGTTCCCGTGAAACGCGCCAAAGAGCTCTTTTGTATAAAAATCGCGAACCCGCAAACAGATTGGCAACGGGCCGGGGGGCCTCGGAGTTCGAACCCCCTCCCCCCCCCTCCCCGGTCCTTCGATCGTTCATAAAGGGAAAGGCGGACGGACGGACAAACGAGAGTGCATCCATCCGGGGAAACTCTCGGCACGGTGCCAAGCGACACCAGAGTGCCGGTGTGCGCACAGAAAGAGGGAGACTCTCTCCTCTCTTTCTATCTTCCCGCTCGCTTTCCGTTCTTCGCTCCCGCCTTCGTGGCAGGCTTAGGATTGAGCAAATCGGGGAGCATGTTCACGGCCTCGCGCTTCGCCTTGTCCTCAATCTTCGTATAGTGGCGGCTGATTTCCGCGCTCTCGTGGCCGATAATGTCCATTGCCACCGCGTCGGAAACTCCCGCCGATTTCAAAAGGCTCGTGGCCGTGTGCCGCAACGAGTGAAAGGTGATCTCGCTCGCTTGCCGGCGTGCCGCGCGCCCTTTGCCGCTGCGCGCGCGATGATGCGCCGCGTTCTCGGGCTCCGACTCCTCGGCGCAATCGCGCACTTTGGAGAGCCCGGCTTGGGCGAGCAAATCGCTAAACTGATTGCTCAAGGTGCTGGTGCGCCCCTGCTTGCCCACAATTTCGAAAGCCTTTTCGTGCAAGGGCTGACGGGGATTATCTCCCGCCGGCAGCGTCAAAAGGTGCGTGCGGAGCGCCTCGGCGATAGGAATCACCATGGCCCGGCCCGTCTTGCGCGTGGCGAAACAAATCTGGCCGCGCTCCATGTCCACATTCTGCCATGTGAGGCACGCCACGTCGCCAAGCCGCGCGCCCGTGTAGAGCCCTACAATTACCATGGAGCGCCACTCAGTATTCGCCGCCGCGAGGATACGCTTCAATTCGTCCAGCGTGAACGCACGGCGCTTTGCAGCCTCACCTTTGGACTTTAGGCGTTTTACAAGGCGCGCCTCATTCCGCACGAGCAAGCCGTCGGCCTCCGCCGCCGCAAACATGATCCGCACTACCTTCAAGTGATTGTTGGCCGTGGCCGTGGAGGCGCGCGCGGCCTCGGCATCGCGAAAACTGGTAATGTCCTCGCGCTTCAGAGTCGCAAGGTCCTGCTCCGCCCGCCCGCCGAGCGATTCGAGAAACAGGGTCTTTACCCGTTCGTATTTCGAAGCCGTCGTTGGCGCCACCTCACCGAGCGTGCGCTCCAGCCAAGTATCAAGGAAAGCACGCGCGCTCTTGCCCCCCAAGCCGGCGCCGGTCGTCTTGCGAAGCACTTCGTCGAAAACACGGTGAAGGCCGCGCCGCGTCACAAGGTCACTGATTTCGTCGAGAAATTTGCGGATACGCGGCGGCTCACTCTTGCCTTGGGCTGCGTCCTCCAACTCGTCGGCAATGCGCCGCGCCTGCTTCTTCTCGGTGCTGTGCGTGCTCCGTTTCCACTGCACGCGGCGGAGGCCGCAAATGCCGGTAAAGCACGCGACAAAGTGGGGTGTCCGTTCGTCTTTCCAGATGCTGGCCATCCAAAACACTCAGAATCATTTTCAGAATAACGTCAACGATATTTTCACACGTCAAAGTCGTAAGTCGTTTATTATCAGATGCAGTCGTTTGCCAACATACGCAGATAACGAATCGAGGGTTCGAATCCCTCCCTCTCCGCCATATTTTTAAAGCTGAAAGGCCGTCCGCACCGGGCGGCCTTTTGGCTGAAGAGGGACAGGCGCTGGAGCAGTCAAAATGAGCTGCGGCCGCTCGGCGGCAGCCCTTCCTTCGCGCACCACATCCCATCACAAAGACGGCGAAGAGCTGGGGACAATTTCCACGACGCCGGGGCCGGTGGCGCCGGTGAATTGGCCCTGCATGAGGTCGGCGGCGCCGGCGGGGTGCACGCAGGCGCCGCGGAAGCTGCGGCGGATGCCATCGGGCGCGACGAAGAAGCCGACGAAGACCCCGGTGGTCGGGTTGATATTCAGCGCCACGGTGCGAGCATAGGCGGCGGCAAAGATCACGCGGCTCGGTGCGACGAGGCGGAAGGGGAAGGAGAGATCCAAGCTGGGATCCGTGAAGGTCACGGTGGACTGCCCCGCCGTCGGATCGGCACTGCTCAACGAACGCGTGGTGGCGGTGTTCGCCGTCGTTCGGACAAACGGCGCGCCTTGCAGCGCCATCGTGAGGGGCGGGCCCGCGAACGGCGCGGGGAGGCCGTCGGTGCGCCAGCGGAGCTCGCCGGCAAACGGGAACGCTCCATCGTGGTCGAAACGTGCGACACCGCCGAGGTAGGCGGGCAGGCCGGCATCCGGCGCGAAATAAAGAATCAGGTCGCCCTCCTCGGTGAGATAGGTGCTTTCAGTGATCGCCTTGCCCGTCGGCAGAACGCCAGAGAGCACCACGGCGCCGGTGGCCGCGACCTTGGCGGTGAGATAGCCACGCACGGGCGTGGGCGCATCGTTGCCGTAAACCGCCGTGTAGTAACCGGCCGTAGCGACAGGATGCGCGGCCGTACCTTTCAGCAGGCGGACGAGACGGAACTCATATTTGTCGTCACCGGCCGTCGGGCGGACGTAGCCAGTGATGGTCTTGCCATCGCTCGAGGGCACGAAATTGTAGTCGATGGCGGCATTTTGCGTGGTGAAATTCTTCACGCCGGCGAGATTGCCCGCGCCGAAATTGCCGACGATGCGGTACGTCGGGTTTCCAAAACGGACCGTCGCGGAGAACGTGCTTACGCCGGAGGTGGTCACCTCCACGAAGGCCTGATCGCCCGTGGCCGCCGCCGTGGCGAGACCCACATAGGTGGCGGCGGAAGCTTCATCGGTGAGGGTGACGGTCAGCGCGCTATTCGCGCCGAGCACCGCGCCGTTGGAGGGATTGGAAAGCGTGACCGTAAAATCCTCCTGGCCTTCCACTGTGGTGTCGCGTGTGAGGGCGATGGCAATTTGCGCGGTGGTCTGACCCGGCGCAAAATTCAGGTCACCATCCGGCGCAGAATAATCAACGCCGCGAACGGCGGTCCCATCCGTGAAGGCGTAGTGGACGGAGAAAGCCGTGTCCGAGCGGCCGGACCGCAGGACGCGGACGTAGATGGCGACGGTCGATTCCGCGACGCGGAGCGTATTCGTCTCGAAGCCGATCGCGGTCGGCGCGGAGTCCACGATGGTGACCGTGTGTGTGGCGCGCGGGCCGAGAGTGGCACCCGTGGGCGAGGACAGGACGATTTGGAAGGTTTCGTTGCCTTCCACCACGTCGTCCTTCGCAATGGGGACGGTGATGGTCTGGACGGTTTCGTTCGCCGCGAAATTGAGCGTGCCGCTGGTTTCCGTGTAGTCGCTGCCCGCCGTCGCGGTGCCGTGGACCGTGGCGTATGGTACGGAAACGGCGGCGCTGGTATCGCCTCCGCGGGATACATTCACCGTGACGGAACCGGCCGATTCATTCACCACGCTGGCCGACAGTGCAAACCCCACCAAAGCCGACTGGGGCGCGGTGTCGTCGTCCAGGATCGTCACCACATGGAGGTTCGGTGCGGCGAGCGTCCCACCCGCCGGAGCGCTCAAGGCCACCCCGAAACTCTCCGCGGGTTCCGCCATGGTGTCATTCAGGAGGGGCACGGTGATCGTTTTGGAGGTTTCTCCAATCGCGAAAGTCAGCGTGCCGCTGGTAGTGGTGTAGTCGGTTCCGGGCGTGGCGAAATTGTTGGTCCCCGGAGTATTGGTCGGGGGCGTCGTGGAATTGCTGACGGTGGTGTACTGCACCGACGCCGCGGCACTCGTGTCGCCTTTGCGCACGACATTGATTTGCACATTGCCGGCGGATTCCTGGACGGTGCTCGATGGCTCGGCAAACGTAATCGTCGAGGCAGCAATGGCATCGTCATCCTGAATCGTCACCGTGTGCGTGATCGGTGCTCCCGCCGCCTGACCGACCAGGATCGTGTTGGCGAGCAGGACCGTGAAAGTCTCCGCCTCTTCGTGGACGGTGTCGTTCAGGATCGGCACCGTGATGGTCTTCTCCGTCTCCCCCGCGGCAAATTCTAATTTCCCCGTGGTCGCGGTAAAGTCGCTTCCCGCCGTCGCGGTGCCGTTGGCCGTGCCGTAGGAGACCGAGGCCGCATTCGCCGTGTTCCCGCCGCGCAGCACCCGAATTTGCACGCTGCCGGCATTTTCCTGTACCGTGCTCGCTGGCTGCGCGAACGAGAATGTGGAGGGCACATCATCGTCGACGATCGTAACCGTGTGCGTAAGGAGAGTTCCCGCCGCCGTGCTCCCGTTGACGCTCAGCACCACGCTGAATGTCTCCTGCGGCTCCGTGATGCTGTCGTCGAGAATCGTTACGGAGATCGTCTTCTCCGTCTCCCCGGCCGCAAATTCCAGCTTCCCGGTCGTCGCCGTGTAGTCGCTCCCGGCGGTAGCCGTGCCGGTGGCGGGCGTGCCGTAGGAGACCGAGGCCGCATTCGCCGTGTTCCCGCCGCGCAGCACCCGGATTTGCACGCTGCCCGCGTTTTCCTGCACCGTGCTCGCCGGCTGCGCAAACGAGAACGTTGACGGCGCGTCATCGTCGAGGATCGTGACGATGTGCGTCAGCGCATTCGTCCCGCCGGGGGCCGTGGTGGAGCCCAGCGCGACGCCGAAGGTCTCTTGTTGCTCGGTAAGGGTATCATTGAGGATCGGCACCGAAATGGTCTTTTGCGTTTCGCCCGCGGCAAACGTGAGCGTGCCGCTGGTGGCGGTGTAGTCGCTGCCCGCCGTCGCCGTGCCGACACCATCCATCGTATGATAGCCGACCGTGGCCGCGCTGGCCGTGGCCCCCGTGCGCACCACGGAAATCTCCACCGTGCCGGCGCCTTCATTCACGGTGCTGGCGGGCTGCGCAAAGGCGAAGGTGGATTGCTCCACGTCGTCGTCCAGGATGGTAACGGTATGCGTGAGCGCCGGGCCCGCCGCCACCGTCCCGGAGGGCGGCGAGAGCGTGACCGTGAAGGTCTCATTCCCTTCCACGGTGGTGTCGTTGAGAATCGGAACCGAGATGGTCTTTTGCGTCTCGCCCGCGGCAAAGGAGAGCATGCCGCTCGTGGGGGTGTAGTCCACATTGGGGGTAGCCGCGCCCGCGCCTGTCCCGGCGACCGTCGCAAACGGTACCTGGAGCGCGACCGTGGAATCGCCAGTGCGCACGACGTTGATGCGGGCCGCTCCGGCGGCTTCACCCACCGTGCTGGTGGCCTGGGCAAAAGCGACGGTCGCCAGCGGCGGGGCGACATCCTCGCTATGAATGGTCACCGTGTGCGTGGGGGGCGTATTGGTCGCTCCGGCGGTCGTCCCGGTGGAGAGCATGACGGTGAAGGTTTCATCCGGCTCCACGAGCGTGTCGTTGATAATCGGCACCGTGATCGTTTTCTCCGTCTGCCCAGCCTCGAACGTTAGCGTGCCGGTCGTCGCCGTGTAGTCACTGCCTGCCGTCGCCGTGCCGTTCGCCGTGCCGTATGGCACCGACTGCGCCGCCGTTGTGTTGCCGCTGCGCACCACGGTGATGGTCACGCTGCCCGCATCCTCATTCACCGTGCTCGCCGCCTGCGCAAAGGCGATCGTTCCCGGTGGCGGTGCGACGTCCTCACTATGAATGGTCACCGTGTGCCGGGGAAGCGTGCTCGTTCCCCCGGCGGTGTTCCCGGTCGAAAGCATGACGAAGAAGGTCTCATCCGCCTCGACCAGCGTATCGTTGATAATCGGCACCGTGATCGTCTTCTCCGTTTGGCCGGCCTCGAACGTCAGCGTGCCGGTCGTCGTGGTGTAGTCGCTGCCCGCCGTCGCCGTGCCCGGGGACGTGGCGTATGGCACCGATTGCGCGGTCGTGATGGTGCCGCTGCGCACCACGGTAATGGTCACGCTCCCGGCATCCTCATTCACCGTGCTCGCGGCCTGCGCAAAGGCGATCGTCCCCGGTGGCGGTGCGACATCATCACTATGAATGGTCACCGTATGTGTCGGAAGCGCGCTCGTTCCCCCGGCGGTGTTCCCCGTCATGAGGTAAATGGAAAAGGTTTCGTCCGCCTCGACGAGCGTATCGTTGATAATGGGCACGGTGATGGTCTTCTCCGTCTGCCCGGCCTCAAAGGTGAGCGTTCCGCTGGTCGCGGTGAAATCACTGCCCGCCGTGGCCGTGCCCGGATAAGTGGCGTATTGCACCGCCTGGGGCCCCGTCGTCGTGCCGGTGCGCACCACAGTCACCACGACGCTCCCGGCATCCTCATTCACCGTGCTCGTGGCCTGGGCGAAAGCGACCACGCCCACCGGATCGTCGCTGATAATGGTCACGGTGTGCGTAATCGGTGTCCCAAGAACCGCGCCGCCACCGGGATTGCTGAGCTTGATCGCAAAGGTCTCATTGGCCTCACCGAGGCTGTCATCGAGGATCGGGACGGAAATAGTGGCCTGCTGCTGGCCCGCGATAAAAGTGACCGTTCCGGTAGTGGCGGTGTAGTCGCTGCCCGCCGTGGCGGTGCCATTAGCCGTGGCGTATTGCACCGTCTCCTGCGCGGCGGTGGAGCCAGTGCGCACGATCGTCACCGTGCGCGCGCCATCAAGTTCCCCCACCGAGCTGCTGGCTGCGGCAAAGGCAATGATGCCATTCTGGGCCACGTCATCGCTCTGGATGACCACCGTGTGCACTGGCCCCTGGACCGGTGTGCCGCTATTGGCGATCCCGAGGTTGATGGTGAAGGTCTCCTCGTTCTCCACCAAGGTGTCGTTGAGAATGGAGACGGTAATCGCTTTCTCCGTGTCGCCCGCCGCGAAGCTGAGGGTGCCGGTCACCGCGGTGTAGTCGCTGCCCGCCGTTGCCGTGCCGTTGGCGGTGAAATACTGCACGCTTTGTGCAAGGGTGGTATCGCCGGTGCGCATGACGACCACACTCACCTGTCCCGCCGCCTCCGAGACGGTGCTTTTGGGCAGGGCAAACTGGAAGGGAAAGACCGTCTCCGCGTGAGCCAGGGCGGTCCAAAATATAGCCGCGAGAAAGAGAGCGAGGCGGAAAGACCGGCGGGCGTGCAGGGTGTTCATAGGGAGTGGAGCTAGCGGGGAGAGACGAAATACTTTGTAATTACAAAATTGCCGTCAATCAAAAGAATTGAATGGATATTAACTATCCGTCACTCCTGACGATACCGAAGCGTTAGCTCCAGGGACGCGAGTAAACTCCCCCTCAATCCTCACAAGTTAAGTCTGCCGAAGGCGTTCGAGCGGAAGCGCGGCTGCTGGGAGCGCCGATGTTCTCAGTCGGCTTCTTCCAGCGTCCAGCGCGTTCTCCACAAATTACCATTGGAAGCGCCAAAACAATTGCCGTGGCACCTCAACGCCGAAGAGCGCGCGGAGTTCGAGCCCATCCTCTCAGCGTCCATCCGCGTTATCCGCGGTTAAAAAGACTATGGAGGACGCGGATGGACGCGAATTGAAGAGCACCATCTCTCGCGCGCGGAGATGGTGCGGCGTAACTTCCGGCGCGCATCCGCGATCACCGCTGGTGATCCGCCCTCCCTTAAACTTGTCGAGGTGGCGACCCGTGCAAAAAGCACCTCTATGAGAATCCTGCTCGCCGCACTCGCACTCGCTGCTGCCACTCGCGCGGCGCCGCCGACGGCGACTACGCCCAAGCCTCCGGTCGGCGTGCCCACGGACGCGAAGTTTTTCAACGGCAAGTGGTATCGGGTGTATGTGGAGGACACCAAAAGCTGGGCCCGCGCGAAGGAAAGAGCCGCCGCCGCCGGCGGACAGCTCGCGTGCGATTTCAACGCGGAAACGCATGCCTTCCTCTCCACGCTCGCCAACAACCGGACGCTTTGGATCGGTGGGTCACTCGGAGCCGATGCGCTTTGGTATTGGGTCGATGGCACCCCGGTAACCTTCACCGCCTGGGCGCCGAGTCAGCCCGATGGCACGAAGGGAGAGAACTGGTTGGTGATGCACGAAGGCCGGTGGCACGACAACAACGGCAAGGGCAATGTCCCCATCGTGGGCTTCATCGCCGAATGGCCGAAATCCAATAAATCCTCTTCGTCCCAGTAGGTCTCGCGTGCCCGCTCTTTCCCTAATGGGGAAAGCGCTCCAACAATTCGCGGAGAAGTTTGGCTTCGATCTTTGGTTCGTCGAATTGGTAGCCGGTGGCGCGGGCATCGCCTTTCCAGCAGCGTTGGTCGGGGCGGCCATCGGGATGGAGGGTCCAGAGTTCAGCGACGAGGTGGCGGGTGAGGACGGCTTGGCTGGCGACGTCGCTACGGGAGAACATCGGTTCGGGGGAAGGCTGGACGCCCTTGAGAACGACGGAGCGGAAAGCGTAGCCGGCGCCGGCAGGAGTAGCCGCGATGGAGAATCCTTTGGCGGGAAGGATCTCGGAGGCGATAGGAGCGAGGTCGACGGAACCAGTGCCGGTCGCGCTGGGGACGAGGTAGATGGTGGAGGCTTGGCTGGCGGCGGGGCCTGGCGGGAAGCCGGGAGAAGGCGTGGAACTCACGCGGACCGGGGCGGAAATGGTGCAGGCGCCAAGGGCGACGGCGAGCGCGACAGCGAAGAGCGGAAGTGGTGCGGTCTTCATGGTAGTGGGGGGGATAGTATTTTACGCCACGAAAGACACGAAAGATACGCGAGGGAACCGGCGCTCGGCGGCCCACCTTTTCTCAACGAGTACAATAATGCCCCCCCAAAAGAACCAGCTGCTCCGGGTTGATGCCTGGCATACGCGCGTTTTATCATCGCACCTGCTCTCCATGAATCCGACTGAATCCTCTCTGCTCTCTCGCCGCCGCATGCTGGGTCTGACCGGCAGTGCCCTGGCCCTTGGCTGCGTGCCGTCAGCGCTCTCGGCCGAAGACACCAAAGCGACCCCCGCTACTCCGGAAGCCGGCGCCAGCGCAGCCAAGCCCGCGGCACCAAAAAAGGATCCGTATGCCGATGGCGTTCTCGTCGATAGCGAGCCTCCCCTGCCCCAAGACGGAGCGTTCTGCTTCGCGGTGCTGCCGGATACCCAATTTTACTCCGAGAAATATCCAGACACCTACCTCGCGCAGACGCGCTGGATCGTGGAGCAAAAGGAGCGGCGCCGCATTGCGGGCGTGCTGCATCTCGGCGACATAACGAACAAAAACACGCCGGAGCAATGGGAGCATGCGCAGCGCGCGATGAAAGTGCTGGAGGACGGCGGCCTGCCCTACAGCCTCATCCTCGGCAATCACGACTACAGCGAAAAGGGCGTGTGCAAGGATCGCACGACGCTCTTCAATGACTACTTTTCCGTCGCGAAAATGAAGCCCCTTCCGCACTGGGGCGGCTCCTATGATCGCGAGCCCGAGCGGCTGGAGAACAGCTTCCAACTGCTCGAAGCCGCGGGCCGGAAATTCCTCATCCTCTGCCTCGAATTTGGTCCGCGCAACGATGTGGTCCGCTGGGCGAATGAGGTGGTGGCGAAGCATCACGACCGCGAGGTCATTCTGCTCACGCACGCGTTCATCTACTATGATGACACGCGGTACGACTGGAAAAAATTCGGCAAGAAACAGATCTGGAATCCGCATTCCTACGAGTTCGCCGGTGCGGAGGGCGATGTAAACGACGGCGAGGAACTGTGGGACAAGCTCATCTCCCGCCACGAGAATTTCATCCTCACGCTCAATGGCCACGTGCTGCAGGACGGGCTTGGCAAGGTGACCACGTCGACACCAGGCGGTCGCGCCGTGCCGCAAATCCTGGTCAATTTCCAGATGCGTCCGCAGGGCGGCGACGGCTGGTTACGGCTCATCGAAATGCGCCGCGATGGCAGCGCCCAGACCTACGACTTCTCCCCCACGCGGAAGCAGTGCAATCAATCGGCACAAAACCAATTCGCGATGAAGATCGCGCCAATTGCGTAGCTGGCGGGCCTCGAGGCGATTTCAGAAAAGTCGCAGCCGCCCAAATCTGACGTTCAACCGTGTCGCTGCGACCGGAAGGTCGCGGTGAGCAGCCCGTCTTTTCTGAAACGTCTTCAGCGGTTCGCGAAAAATCGTGCCCGTTTTCTGCGACCTCCCGGTCGCAGTACATCGCTCCTCTCTTTTTGAACGGCTACGACTCAACTTAAGCCGCTCTAAATCCGCCCCATTAGCAGCAGCACAATCACGATGACGAGGAGCAACCCCAGCGTACTGTGGGAGCCGTAGCCGTAGCCGTAACCTCGCGTCGGGAAGGCCCCGCCGAGCAGCAGAATCAGAACAATCAGGAGGATGATACCGGTGGTACTCATGCCCCTTAATCGTGATGACGACAGAGTTCGGTTCTGTCTTCTGAGCTTGGAGCGGCTGCAGCCACAGCCGGGAGGCTGGGGACAGCGGCCACGACTTTAACTCGGCGTCGCATCCTCCGGCTCTTAAGAAAGTCTCCGCGGGCTTCCGCCGCAGTCAGACTCGAGCGATTCACGAAAAGTTGGGTTCGAAATCCGCAGCCTCCCGGCTGCGGCTACAGACGCTCCAAGCTTTGGGGCGTCTGGCGCCGATGCACGGTTTGCCGCGGAGCGGCCACTTCGTTCAGCGACAACCTTGCTTAAACCGCCCTACGGCTTCGGGTGCTTTTGCAAATACTCTGCCACGGCCTGGCCAAGCTGGCGGCCCACGGTGCGATATCCTTCTGTGTTGCTGTGCGGCGTATTCCACGCGGTCTCGAGGCAGCCGGCAAACGTCTGCGGGTTTCCGTGGGCAGTCACCCATTGCGTGCTGATCTGCTTCCACAGCGGATGATAGCTGGGGCCGGTGATGCGGATGGTCTCCTCCACCGCGAGCGGGTCCGCGATGTGGGCGCAGGCGATCTTTAGAAAGTCCGCGCGATTTTTCCGCCCGAGGTCGGTGAGCAAATCTGCAGGGCCGGCGAAAAAGAACGGACGCAGGTCGGCGTAGCCGGGGTTGTGCAGTTCGAGGAAGACATCAAGCCGGCCGGCTTTCCCCCATTCCGCCAACGTGCGCTGGGCGGCGGCGACCTCGGGGTGGATGGGCTGGTCGTCCCAATCGCGATTGTGATCGCGCGGGGCGGATTCCTTGCCGCCATTGCCCGTGGCCACATTGTCGACATCCATCACGGGAACGATGATCACCTCCGCATTGGCGCGCAGCCAGCGGGCGTCGGCGTCATCCCCGGCCAGCCACTCGGTAAAGCCGCGCGCCACCCAGCTGGCGCCGCTTTCCCAGGCATGCTGCCGCGCTTGCACCCACACGCCGCGTGGCGCGGGGTCTTTCGCCTCGGTGATGCGCAGGCCGCGCACGGGGCGCTGCTCGCGCGTCTGCGAAAGCTCGAAACTTTTGGCGGAAGGTAGACGCTTCTCGATCTCCGCGATGAGCGCGTCCGTGTTTCGTGGTGTAAACGGTGGCCCCCATGCGATCCACATCGGGCCGCCGGTGCCGGTGATCTGATAGAGCATGCGGCCCTGGTCCCGCTTGCCGGGAAGTGATTGCTCCCACTTCTCGTTATCGCTGGAAATCGCTGCTTTGATTGGCATCGCCCAGCCGGCAGCGATGGGCTTGCCCGTTTCCTTGCCGTCGTTCCGCGCTGGTTTGTTGCTTCCGCCGAGATTGAGGGTGAGCGGCTCGCCTTTCTCCAGGCCATCGATGCGCACGTACCACCAGCAGGGCCAGCCGCGCTGCGGATCGCCGCCGGGCATCAACCTCACCACCTGAGCGGTGGAATCGATGGATTCCACGATGGCCGAGCCCCCCTCGAAATCGGTGCTCACTTTCAATTCGCCAGCCCATGCGGAGATGGCAAACAGCGACAGAAGCAAGGCAGGGGCGGAATGTTTTGGCATCGGGAGTGGCCTATCTCACCGCGTGGCCGGCGGGCAGGCGACGAAAATGATCCTGCGGAATGTACTACTGAATGGGTGCAGAGAGGCTGGCCATGCGGGCGGCGAAACGGAACCAAAAGCCCTTCTTTTCCAGCTCGCCCGGCTCGATCTTCCGCGCGCGACCAAAATCGCGCTCCAGCATTTCGGCAACTTGACTGGACATTTCCAGATCAGCCATGGCGAGGGTAATTTCAAAATTCAGGCGGAAGCTCCGGTTGTCGAAGTTCGCAGTGCCGACGCAGCAGAAGTCGTCGAAGAGCATCACCTTTTGGTGCATGAAGCCTTCGGTGTAGTGCCACACTTTGATGCCCACGCGCTCCAAGGCGGGCAGATGATTCCACGCGGCCAGCCAGACCAGCAGATGGTCGGCTTTCTGGGGGAGGAGGATGCGCACGTCCACCCCGCGCAGCGCGGCCAATTGCAGACTGGTGATGAACTGCTCATCCGGCACGAAATAGGGGCTGGCGATCCACAGGCGCTTGGTCGTTTGCTGAATCGCGTACTGGAAAAACAGCGTGCAGGTTTCCAGCTCATCGGCGGGGCCCGTAGGCAACGCGAGGATGTAGCGGGATTGGCCCGAAGGCGCCGGGCGTGGCTCCCAGTCGAGCTCCAGCAGCTGGCCGGAGGTCCAATGCCAGTCTTCGAAAAAGGCCGCCTGTACGCATTGCACCACGGGGCCCGTGACCCACATATGGGTATCCCGCCACGGGCCGAAACGGCGGGAGCGCCCCAGATATTCGTCGCCCACATTGAGCCCGCCCACCCAGGCTTCGCGGCCGTCCACCACCACGATTTTGCGGTGGTTGCGGAAGTTGAGCTGGAGGCGGTTCCAGAGGCCCTTGGTGCTGTTGAAGGCGCGGACGTCCACGCCGGCGGCCGTCAACGCGCGCTCATAGCGACGGCTCATGCGCGACCCGACTTCGTCGTAGAGCACATGGCAGCGGACCCCCGCGCGCGCCTTGGCGATGAGGCGGGTCTTCAGCTCCCGACCAATCTCGTCGTCGTGAATGATGAAAAACTCCACGAGCACGTAGTCTTTCGCGCGCTCGATCCCGGCAAAGATGGAGGCGAAGGTTGCGACGCCATCGATGAGCAGTTGGGCATCGTTGCCTTTCGTGAAAGGCAGCCGGGCCAACCGCTCGACCAGCAGCGGATGATGCCGCTCCGGCAGGGCCAGCAGGTCTTCCTGAATCAAACGCTTGAGATATTCCCGAGGCGCGCCGGTGGTGCGCTGGAGACCAATCCGCCAATTGGTCGCGTAACCGTGAAATTTCCGCCGGCCAAAGACCCAGTATGCCGGGACTGCGGCGTACGGGACCAGCAGCAGCGCCAAGACCCAGGCGATGGCGCCCTGCGGGGTCCGGACGTCCATCACCGCGCGCACCGCGGAGATGATGCCGAGGGCGTAGGCGATGGGGAGAAGCCAGGCGAGCCAAGCCATCGGTGATTGGATCAGCTACGCCCCATCTCCAGGCCTTTCATGGTGCCGGTGCTGGAGGCGAAGGCGCTGGCCTCCAGGCCGAGGCGCTGGAGCATGCTGACGAACAAATTCGGCAGCGGGTAGTTGTCGCGCTGATCGAAGGCGAGATGCTGGCCGTGCTTGAATCCGCCGCCGGCAAGCAGGATGGGCAGGTTCGTGGTGGAGTGCGCATTGGCATTGCCGAGATTGCTGCCGAGCAGGACCTGCGTACGCTCGAGGAGATTGCTGCCGTCCTCCGCGGAATTTTTAAGGTTCGTGAGGAAGGTGAAGAAGGCATCGAGGGTGGCGCGCTCGACGAGTTCGAGCTGGTGCATCATGTCCGGATTTTTCCCGTGATGCGAGAGGCCGTGGTAGGCCTGCGTGACGCCCTGCACCGTGGGCACGAGGCCAAAGCCGGTGCCGCCGAGCGCGACTACGCGCGTGGAATCCGTCGCCAGCGCGAGGCGGATGACATCGAAGTACGCGCGGAAGAGGCCGATGAGATCCTCGTCGCGGAAGTTGCCGGGCGGCTGGGCGTCCACCTTCGGCTTGGGCGTGCGGCTCCAGGCCTGCGCTTTCACCAGGCGGCGCTCGGTCTCGCGCACGGCGGTGAAAAATTGATCCAGCTTCTGGCGGTCGGCGGCGCCGACGGTGCGCTCCATCGTGTGCGCGTCATCGAGCACGGTGTCCATGATGGAGCGGCCATCCTCCAGGTCGCGCTCCTGCGCGGCGACTTCCTTGGGCGAGCCATTGAGGAAGAGGCGGGCGAAGGTTTTCGCCGGCGCGTGCTCGTGCGGGACGGAGACACCATTCGCGGACCAGGAGAGAGAATGGTCACCGAGCGTCAACGACGCGATGCGCGTCTGCTCGCCGACGCGCTGCGCCACGAATTGGTCGAGCGAGATGGTATTCTTAAACGTCCGCGCCCCCGGACGCGGGGCGGCCGTGAGGAAGGACTTTTCCGCGGAGTGACCGCCATCCACGCTCGGGTGGCTCACGCCGGAGAAGACGGTGAAATCATTGCGCAGCGCCTCCCCCGATTTGAGGTACGTACTGAGCGCATAGCCCGCGCCGGCTTGCTCAGGAAAGAAATTGGCCGGGATGAAACCGAGCGGGATATTGATCGCCACCAAGCGCCGCGGAACGGCAGCGACCCCGGCGGCGCGGGCAGGCATCATCGCCTCAAGGAAAGGCAGCGCGAGACACACGCCTGCGCCGCGGAGAAAAGTTCGACGGGAGAGAGGTTTCATAGTGGTGAGCGTGTTTAGCGGGTGGCAAAGGTTTCGCTGCCGACAATGGCGTGGATAAGCCGGCGCAGGCCATTATGGCCGGCGGCGGTTTGCTTCACGACGGCGTCGATGGCCTCGCGATCGGAAAAACCCATCTCGCGGCCCAGGCCATAGGTGAGAAGTTTTTCGGCCAGGCAATGGGCGAAGGCATCGCGCCGCTCCAGCAGCAGCTTTTTGAATTCGCGGATATCGGCGAAGGGCTCGCCGGTGGCGAGCTTGCCGGCGGAGTCCACCTTGGCGCCGGTGGCGAGATTCCCCCACCCTTTCTCCGCGTTGGTCACGTTCCAGCGGAGGTAGTTTTCGCGGAAGTCGCCGATGGGATCAAAGCTCTCCAGCGCGAAGCCGGGCGGATCGATCTTTTCGTGGCAGACCATGCAGCTTTCCTGGTGCCGGTGCTTGTCGAGCAGCTCGCGCACGGTGGTGGCGCCGCGCACGTCGGGCTCGATGGTGCCGGTATTCGGCGGCGGCGGCGGCGTGGGCTGGCCGAGGATGTTTTCCAGCACCCACACGCCGCGCAGCACGGGCGAGGTGGTGGTGCCATTCGCGGTCACTTTCAGCACGCCGGCTTGCGTGAGCACGCCGCCGCGCACGCAGCCGGGCGGCAGCGCGACCTTGCGCAGCTCCAGGCCCTGCACGCCGGGCACGCCATAGTGCTGGGCGAGACGCTGATTCAGCATGGCCCAACTCGAATCGAGCAAATCCTGGAGGGGCAGATCCTCCACGAGCATCTGGCGGAAAAAGCCCTCGCCCTCGCGGAGCATGCTCATTTGCAGGAGCTCATCGAATTTCTTGTAGAGCTTTTTGTCGGGCGTGGTGTCGTTGAGCTGGCGGAGGCGCAGCCATTGCCCGGTGAAATTGTGCACGAGCGCTTCACTCTGCGGGGCCTTCAGCATGCGCTCCACTTGCGTGTGCAGCGTCCTGGGATCGCTCAGCTGCTTCTTCTCCGCGAGGCCGAGCAGCTCGGCATCCGGCGCGGTGCTCCACAGGAAATAGGAGAGCCGCGCGGCCAGCTCGAGGTCCGAGATGCGCCGCACATTCGGGCGGGCTTCCTCGTGGAGATAGATGAAATTGGGCGAGCACAGGACGGCGATGAGCGCCGTGCGAATGCTCTGCTGGAACGTGCGCTTCGCCTCGAGCCCCTGGCGCACGAGCGCGAGGAAGCGCTCGACCTCCGCGTCGTCCACCGGATGCCGGAAGGCGCGCGGAACAAACCGTTTCAGGATTTCCTTCGCGTCGTCGAGCGTGCCTTTCGCGAGGTCCACGGTGCCGAAAAGGCGCGTATGGCTCTCCGGCGGCCATTGCGGGAGGAGCGGGCCAGTGATCTCCACCTCGCCGATGCCCACGCCGGGAAACACGGCGCCGGGCGTCTTTTTAATATACCCGGGCAGCCCGAGCGCGAAAAACTGGATGGCGCTGCGCGCGCCCATGGGCGCATCGAACTCGAAGGTTTTCGGCTCGGGCCCGACCTCAAAGTAGCCGAGGTTGCGCGAGCTCGCGCCGCCGCCGGCGAAGTTCGACGACGTGATCATGAAGAACTGCAGGTCCTTCGTGTTCTGCGCCGCGGCCTGAAATTTGAAGTGATAATTTCCGCGCACCGACGTGCGTTTGGCGCGCGTGGAGATTTTGGAATAGTCGCCGTCGTCCGTGGTGTAGAGCACCACGCGGCCATCGACGTAGCCGAAGTCGCCGAGGTCGATGTACTTTTTCACCTCGTCGAGGGCGTTCGTTTTCCACGTGTCCGTCTTGGGCCGCTCGCCGGTGACGATGGCGGCATCGATGGCGGTGCGCGCGGCTTCCAGGTAGCCCTGCATTTGCTCCGTGGAGAGCGTGAGGGCGTCGCCATTGTTGTCGAAGCCGCCGGCTTGCTGGTCCTCGGGCAGGAGCTGTTTCAGATCGACATCGATGGCGAGCAAGTCGCGCACGGTGTTTTCGTATTCGGTGCGGTTGAGCCGGCGCTGCACCACGGTGCGGCGGGCGCGATCGGCCTCCGTGAGGCGCGGGCGGAGGGCGGCGAGCAGTTGCTTCGTCTCGGCCTCCGGCGGGCGCGGTTCCTTCTTCGGCGGCATCTCGCCCTTGGCCACGCGATCAAAAATGTGGGTCCAGAGGTCCGCCTGCTCCGGCGTGCCGATGGCGAAATCGGCCTTCTCTAAATTGAGCCCGCCCTTGGTGGTGCCGGTCTCGTGGCAGTCCGTACAGTGGGCCTCCAAATAGGCCTTGGCCGTGGTGGCGAAGGTGTCTTTGGCCGGGGATGCCCCGTAGGCTGCGGAAGACAGGGCCCAGGCCAAAGTTAAAAGCAAACAGGAAAGTGGACGGATCACGATGGGAGGGGTGGATGGGGACAAAACTGGAGGCAGTTGGCGAGGAAGAACCTGCGGAGAGGAGTTCGGAGTTCCGCCTTTGGGCGGCAGCATGTGCTTCGCAAAAGCGAGGCTACGAATGGAAGCGCCGCCCAAGTTAACCCGCGCACCGTCGGGATGAGAGCCCCAGCCGCCTAAAGCGGGAACTCCAAACCGACCGGCCGATACTAGGCGGCACCTTCTGAATACGGACACTGAAAACTACTCATCCCGCCGAGTCAGGAGCGGCGCGCTTTCCACGCGCTCGGCAGGTCTGAGAGCTCGCGCAACGTGGTGTCCCCCATTCTGCTGGAAGATGTCCACGGCTTGATCGGATTGTGCGGACTTCGTCCGAATGGCGACAAGGACGTGTCCCCGCCGCAAGTGCTCTTCGTACGCGGGCACGTGTTCTGAGGGCAGGCCGCAGCCGTGCAGGCATTGGGTGAGGCCCGCGGCGCGCAGCTCGGAAAAGGCCCCACCGAGCGGGCCGCCGACCAACACTTCCGTCCCGTGCGCATCCCGATACACCGCAGTCTCGGCGAGCAGGCGCACAATCCCTTCCGCGCGCACGACGTGAGCGCCATCCTGCTCGACGGGCAAAAGGATGGAGATGTCCGCGAGGGAAAATCCCACAGCGTACCACTGTGCAATAATACACTCTGTTTCAACCAGGGTCGGCGCGAGGCCGAAAAGGGCAATCGACATAAAGACAGAGCGATGAGCGGTGGCGGACAGACCTCCAGTGGCTCCTGTTTGGGCATCGCCGGGACGCGGTGGTCTGGCTGTATGCGCGCGGGGATTGGACGACAAGTAAGGAGGAGGGCATTTCGGCACGCGCATTCCTGCACGCCCCGGCGAAGCACCCGAGTCATGAGCGATGAACACCGGGACCATTCAAGCGCGGCAAATCCGGATCCGTCCTCAGCAGCCTCATGGTGGACACCGCGCGAACTGGCCGCGGATCCCTGGACCCGCCGGGTTTTTTTACAGTACATGGCGGGAGGAACGGGCATGCTGATGGGCCAGCAAATCCTCTCCCTCCCGGCCACCGCAGCGGACGCTCCTTCATCCGCCAGCATCAACGAGGCCGAACTGATCGAGCTTCGGTTGCGCATCAATGGCGCGGAGCGAAAGGTCCGTGTCGATCCGCGCGTGACGCTGCTCGATTTGCTGCGAGAGCAACTGGCTCTCCCCGGCACCAAAAAGGGGTGCGACCACGGGCAGTGCGGCGCCTGCACCGTGCTGGTGAACGGACGGCGCATCAACTCGTGCCTGAGCCTCGCGCTGACGCATGAGGGCGATGACATCACGACGATCGAAGGCCTGGCCGAGGGTGAAAACCTCCATCCCGTGCAGGCAGCATTCATCGAGCACGACGGCTTTCAGTGCGGGTATTGCACGCCCGGCCAGATCTGCTCCGCCGTCGGTCTCTTGAATGAAAAACATACGGGCACCGATGAAGAGATTCGCGAGTGGATGAGTGGGAATCTGTGCCGCTGCGGCGCCTACTCCAACATTCTGGGCGCCATCAAGGCTGCGAAAGCAAAGATGGGAGGCGCGGCATGAAACCTTTTGCCTATCATCGCGCGGGAAGCGCCGACGACGCGGTCACGATCGCGGCCACGCCCAACACCAAATTTCTCGGCGGCGGAACCAACCTCATCGATTTGATGAAATCCGGCGTCGAGCAACCGGAGCGATTGGTGGACGTCACGCGGCTCCCGCTGGCGCAGATCGAAGAGCTTCCCCACGGCGGTTTGCGGGTGGGCGCCATGGTGCGTAACTCTACACTGGCAGAGGACCCGCGCGTGGAGAGGCACTACCCTCTCCTCGCGGAGGCCTTGCTGGCGGGAGCGAGTCCGCAGTTGCGCAACGCGGCCACCGTGGGGGGCAATCTCATGCAGCGTACGCGGTGCTATTATTTTACGGACCCGATTTTCCCGCACTGCAACAAGCGCGTGCCCGGGAGCGGCTGCGGGGCCCTGCACGGTTTCAACCGCATTCACGCCATCCTGGGTCAGAGCGAGGGCTGCATCGCCGTTCACCCCAGCGATATGTGTGTGGCACTCGCGGCACTGGAGGCCATTGTGCGGGTGCGCGGGCCGAAGGGAGAACGGGAAATTCTTTTCGCGGAGTTTCATCGCCTGCCCGGGGAAACGCCGCAGAGGGACACCACCCTCGCCGCCGATGAACTCATCACCGCGATCGATCTTCCGCCGCCCGTACCCTCGGCGCGGGCACGCTATTTGAAAGCGCGGGACCGGGCGAGCTTCTCGTTTGCACTCGTGAGCGTGGCCGCGCTCGTGGCCCTCGGCCCGGACGGCGCCATCGCCCAAGCCCGCGTAGCCCTAGGCGGCGTGGCGCATAAGCCATGGCGCGCGAAAGAGGCGGAGGAAAAGTTGCTCCGCCAGAAGCCTGCTGAGCAAACATTCCGCGCAGCCGCCAACGCCGCGCTCGTGAACGCCAAAGGATATGGCGACAATGATTTCAAAATCGAGCTCGCGCGCCGCTCCATCGTGCGCGCGCTCCAACAGGTCACCGCGGCATGAATACTCCCGCTCCCCTCCCCGCCCGTTCCATGGGCCAGCCCATCAACCGCGTCGACGGGCCGAAGAAAGTGCGCGGAGCCGCCACCTATGCGGCGGAGTTTCGCCTGCCCAACATGGCCCACGCGGTGATGGTGGGCGCGACCATTGCCAGAGGCCAAGTGGCGGATATCGACGCGAAGGCGACCGAGAAAGCGCCCGGATTCCTCGCCATGCTCACCCATTTGAACGCGCCCAAGCTCGCGGAGCCGCCGAACAAAAAGGAAGAAACCGGCATTCGTATCGAGCAGCGACTGCCGTTGAAGGATGCCGAAGTTCACTATGCCGGCCAATGTGTGGCCGTGGTCGTGGCCGACACCCTGGAGCAGGCGCAACACGCCGCCGAGCTGCTCCGCATTTCCTACACGCCCGAAAAGCCTATCCTGCACAAAGACCAGGCGCTCGACTCCGCCAAAAAACCCGAGGAGGGCAACGGGGAAAAACTGCAGGTAAAGAAGGGCGATGGAGACGCGACTTTTCAGAAACCGGATTTGGTGCAGGTCGTGCAGACGTATTCCACGCCTACGGAGATGCACAACCCGATGGAATGCTCCGCGACGATCGCGCACTGGGAGGCAGATGATCGGCTGTTGCTCCACGACACCACCCAGTATGTGAAAGGCGTGCAGGGCGTGGTGGCATACGCCTTTAAGCTGCCGCGTGAGCACGTCCATGTTTCCTGCCCGTACGTCGGCGGCGCCTTTGGCTGCAAGGGGCCGGTGTGGCCGCACACCCTGCTCGCCGCCATGGTGGCGCGGCAGGTGCGCCGGCCGGTGAAGCTGGAGCTGACGCGCCCGCAGATGTTCACCAACACCGGCCACCGCACGCCCACGACGCAGCGCGTCGCGCTCGCGGCGACGAAGGACGGAAAGCTGCAGGGCATCCGGCACGATACCGAGTCCTTCACCTCGCCAGCGGGCGCCTGGGTGGAGCAATGCGGCATTGGTTCCACGAACGTCCTCTACGCGGCGCCCGCGATCTCTTTCAGCCACACCACCTATACCGTCAATCGCTCCCAGCCCTCCTTCATGCGGGCGCCCGGAGAATGCCCCGGGACCTATGCGGTGGAGTGCGCGATGGATGAGCTCGCGGTAGCCCTCGGCATCGACCCAATGGAACTGAGGCTCATCAATGACACGGCGAAACATCCGGTGAAGGATGTCCCGTGGTCGACGCGCCATCTGCGCGAGTGCTATGCCCTGGGCGCAGAAAAATTTGGCTGGCGCGGACGCTCCGCCCAGCCCCGGTCCATGCGCGACAAGGATCTGCTCGTCGGCTGGGGCCTGGCCACGGCGACGTATCCGGCGAACAAATGGGATGCGGATGCGCGCATCGTCTGGCATGCGGATGGAACCGTGCTCGTGCAATGCGCCGCGCATGATCTCGGCACCGGCGCCTACACGGTGCTCACGCAGATTGCGGCGGATGCCCTCGGCCTGGACCCGCACCAGGTAACGCTGGAATTAGCGGACTCGCTGCTGCCATTTGGGCCCGTCGCGGGCGGTTCCAATTCCACGGCTACCGCGGGCTCCGCCATCGCCGCGGCGGCGGAAAAGCTGCGTGGCGAACTGGCGACCCTGGCGGTGGCGGATCCTCGCTCACCCTTGCACCAAGCCGACCCGAAGAAGGCAATCTTCGTTTCCCCGGGAAAACTCGGGCTGCGCGATGAAACGAAAGCGGAGCGCATTGGTGCACTGCTCGAGCGCGCCGGGCGGAAGGAATTCGAAGTGGTGGGCGGCGTCAAGGAGGAGAAGAACCCGGCGATGGCCTTCCAGAGTTTTGGTGCGCATTTCTGCGAAGTAAAAATCGACGCGGAGCTGCCGCTCGTGCGCGTGAGCCGCGTGGTGTCGGTGATGGACTGCGGGCGCGTGATTAATCCAAAAACCGGCCGCAGCCAAATCCTGGGCGGCATTGTGATGGGCATCGGCATGGCGCTGGAGGAGGAGACGGCTTACGATCCGCAGACCGGCGTGCCCGTCATCCGCAACCTCGCCGACTACCACGTGCCCGTGCATGCGGATGTGGCCGATCTGCAAGTGCACTTTGTGGGAGAACCCGACTATGCCTTTTGCCCAACCGGCGGACGCGGCATGGGCGAGATCGGCATCACAGGCATCGCGGCGGCCATCGCGAATGCAGTGTATCATGCCACCGGCCGGCGTGTCCGGGACTTGCCGATCACCCTGGACAAATTGATGGCATGAAGGAACTGCAGGACATCCTGGCGCTCTTCCGCCGGCACCGCGGCGAGCCGATGGCGTTGGCCACGCTCGTACAAACGACTGGCTCCAGCTATCGCCGCCCGGGGGCGCGCATGCTGATCACCCCACAAACGCAGGCGGGCTCGCTCAGCGGCGGATGTCTGGAGGAGGAAATTGCCGCCGTGGGACGGAAAGTCCTGCAGTCCGGCATCCCGCAGCTTCTGCACATCGATACCCGCGCGCGCTACGGCTGCCATGGAGCGCTGGAGGTGTGCGTCGAGCATGTGTCCGACGACTTTCTGGCGGCCGTGGATGCCGCCTGCCAGGCGCGAATCCGCTGCGAAGTGGCCACTTTTTATGGCGACGGAGAGTTGGGCGGCAGCCGGGTGTGCGATCCCGATGAACCGCTTCCCGGCGCCTTCATCCAATGCCTCGAACCGTGCCCGCGCCTCGTGATCATCGGGAGCGGCCCCGAGACGATTTCTCTGGCGGCCTTCGCACAAGTGCTCGGCTGGGAGGTGGAGCACACCGACCGCGTCTGCGAAATTCGCGGAGCACTCGACGCTTTCACGGCGGTGGTGATTGGCACGCACAACTATGGCCGGGACTTCGCCGCGCTGCAGATGCTGATGCCGGCTCCGGTGGCGTACCTCGGGCTGATCGGCTCGCGCCGCCGGCGGGACCAATTGCTTTGCGACCTCATGGATGGCAACGGCGAGATGCCCGCCGGTCTCCATGGGCCCGCCGGTCTCGACCTCGGTGCGGAAACGCCCGAGGAGATCGCCCTGGCGATCGTTGCCGAAATCCAGGCCACGCTGGGTCACGGAAACGCACAACCGCTGTGCCGGCGCAACGGGCCCATTCACGCGGCAAAGCAGCGTCCCTCCATCCAGCCTGCTCTCGTCGCCGCTCGCTAAAACCATGAAAAAAATTGGCGCTGTCATCCTCGCCGCGGGAGCCTCGCGCCGGTTAGGTCGGCCCAAACAACTGGTCCCCTTTCGCGGGCTCTCCCTGGTGCGCCGGTCGGTGGAAGCTGCGCTCGCGGCCTCCTGTTCGCCGGTGATCGTCGTCGGAAATCCGCATACGAATCTCGCGCGCACCCTAGCCGGATTGGAGATGACTCTCGCCATCAATGAATGCTGGTGGGAAGGCCTCGGCACCAGCATCCGCGTGGGCGTCTCCACGCTGCAAGCCGAAGCCCCGGCGGTGTCCGCCGCTGTGTTGCTGGTTTGCGATCAACCGATGGTGACCTCCCCCTTGATCCAAGATCTGATCCAGGCACACACGGAAACCGGACACAGCATCGCCGCCTGCCGCTATGGAGAAGCGCTGGGAGTGCCCGCCCTTTTCGGGCGCTACTGGTTTCCGGTCCTCTCGCGACTTCCCGGGGATGCCGGAGCCAAACGGATCATCGAAACCCATCGCGATGCCGTCGCGGTCGTCGAGTTTCCGGCGGGCGCCCTCGACATTGATACACCCGGGGATCTCGGTGCCCTGCAGCAATTGGAGCAAGGTCCCGAGATTTCCCAGCCCAGCGCCGCCGCTTGATCCGATTCCAGAGTATGACGCCTTCCGATCCATCTGCCGGGGAAGCAGCCCTCCACGAATGGATGGACGCCGACATCGAGCTTTCCAACTGGGACCCGATGACCACGGAGCAAAAGCTCAGCGAATTGCTGCAGCACCTGAACGGAGTGAAAGTGCTCAGTTTTACCGAGGGCAAAGTCTCCCTCGAATATGACCCGCTGCTGATCCTGAAAACCGACATTCACGACGCGCTGATCCGTAGCGGCTTTCAAATTAAAGACATGCAAACCGGCCCGGCCTCGCCGGTCGCCGATGCGCTGCACAGTGAGGAGTGATCAGTTTTCAAGCACCGCCGAGGGGCGGGGCTTCCGCGCCACGGGCTGGTCGGTGACCACAACGGTCGCGCCGGGCGACACGGTATCATAAACCTTCTGCGCAAATTCCGGATTCATGTGCAGGCGCTCCGCGATGTCGTCGGCATCCGGGCCCCGGTTGCTCGTCACGCGCATCCAGCGCCCGGCCTGACGGCCCGGGGCGAGTCGACTCTCCCGGCCCGTGGTGCCGCTGAGCAGCGTGAACACTTGATTGCCGAGCCCTCCGCGTCCGGTCAATTCCACCGCCGCGCGGCCGATGGGATTGCCGTTCCGGTAGACATACGCAGCTTGGTCGGCGGAGCTGATGACGATGGATACCGGTCCGCTGCTGCTACGCTCGGGATGCCAGTCGTATTCGTTGTGCGCGAGCGGACGGAGCATGCCCGCGGTAAAATCCTTCGGGGCGAGCATCAGGCCGGGATTCGACGCGAGATGCGGCACCGGAGTTTTGTCGTTGCCGACGACCACGGTGCCGCCTTTGGCGGTGGCCGCAAAGAGCAGCTGCGAAAAATCATAGGGCAGGCGGATGCAGCCGTGGCTGGCGGGATAGCCCGGCAGATTTCCTGAATGCATGGCGATGCCCGTCCAAGTGAGCCGCTGCATGTTCGGCATCGGGGCATTGTCGTATTTTTTCGAGTAATGCCGCTCCTTCTTTTCCAGGATGGTGAAGACGCCGCCCGGCGTGGCGTTGCCGCTCGAGCCCGTGCTCACCGTGGATCGCCCGATGAGAATGCCGTTGCGATACACGTGCATGACTTGCAGCGGAACGCTCACCAGCACCACTACCGGCCCGCTGGGCGAGACCTGCGGATTCCACCAATACTCGCCCGGCTTCAGCGTGCCCGTCGGTTTGCTGACGGGGATGCCTTTGGTGTGGAAGGAAGGCTTCTCCATCGCCTGGGAGGCGGTGAGCAGCGTGAGGGAGAGAGCAAGGGCGGCAAGCAGTTTCATGCGATGTGAAAAATGAGGCAGCGAAAGGGACGGAACGGTTACCACGAGTCCAGCGTTCCGCGGGCGCGGGCATCCATGTGCTCGCCACGGATGGCCCAGCGCTCCTGACGCGCCGACGCGCGAGCATCCATCCGCTCCTGGCGGCGGGTGAGGGCTTCGGTGCGGCCTTCCTGGCAGCCGGTGGTGAAGATCAAGACGAGGGGGCTAAGGGCGAGAATGGCGATGACGCGAAGGGTAGTTTTCATGGAAAAGGAGGCCTCCACCGGAGCGCAGCTTTGGGGCAACGGAGTTGTGACCAGCGCCGTCGGCGGGACCTGAATTTCCCCGGAGAATACCGCGCGCTCCCCGCCAGCCCATCGGACCAAGGTCCTATGAAAGGGACGAAGAACGAATCAAGGCGCCTGGCTCCAAAACCACGAAGGACGCGCCCCACTCGGATTCCTAAACGCCTCGCGGCTCCTTCAGCCGCCAAACAAATATCCCGGCTCCTCAGGGTGGCGTCAGGCATCCACCCCGGCGGGCCCGTGCCAAGGGGGAGGAGCCGTGAGTCAGAAGATTATCTTTCACCCAACCGGCCGCTTGCCTCTCCAAACCAATCCACGAGGCATCAGTGCCGACCTCCAGCACTAGAACAGAATCGGTTCCTTTTAACAGCGCCTGCAGCTCGGCGCAAATCACCTCGACCGGCAGGGCCGACTTCACGAGCCAAATGTCGTGCAGGCAGTTCCACCAATCCCCCAACCGGCGGATCATCTTAAAGACGCACTCCCCGTTCCGGGAAGGCTCGGTCAGGTGCAAGAGCACCGCCAGCGTGCGCGGGTGACGGGGCATGGAAGAGGACAGGGTATCTGGGCTGGCATTCATGGTTGAATGGGTGGGACGCGAGACGATTCGCACCGTCTCGCCATCCTATCGTGCATCCCATCGCCCCCCGCTGTCCGCGCCCACCCTGAAGCGCCCCTCAGGCATTGCTCAATTCATCTGCGCCGATTGCCACTCCGACGCAAATTTTACCAGCTCGTCCTGGTGCAAAAACCCCAGCTTCTTTTTCAAATGGGCCCGGTGCGTCTCTACAGTCTTGATGCCCAAATTTAACTGGCTGGCAATGCCCCGCGTGTTGCTGCCCCGGCCCAGCAACTGGAGCACCTCCAATTCGCGGTCGGAGAGGCGATCCATCGGGGTGGCGAGGTTGCTCTCACCGCCGTGGATGGCCCGGAAGACCAACCGCTCACTGAGCTTTGGGCTGACGTAGATACCGCCATCCACGATTTTTTGCAGCGCCGTCACCACCGTCGACAGCGCCTCGTCCTTCATCATGTATCCCTTGGCACCCGCCCGCAGGGCTCGCAAGGCATAGATTGCTTCGTCGTGCAGCGAGATCATCAGCACGAGCAAGGAAGGGTGCTGCATCAGCAGGGACTTGATCACATCAATGCCATTGGTACCCGGCATCGCCACATCCACCAGCGCGATGTCGGGGCGGAATCTTTCCACGGCTTGCAGAGCCGTGTGAGCATTTGAAGCTTCGCCACAGACCGCAAAGCCGTCGATGCTCCCGATCAGCTGGCTGAGCCCAAAGCGAAAAATGGGGTGGTCATCAATGATAAGGACCGATTTGTTTTCGGGTGAGACTGATTTCCAGGTGGCTAGGGGAGCAGACGAACTCATTCTTGCGCGGGCATCGCATAAATAACGGTTGTCCCCCGCCCCACGGTCGTATGAAGGGCCAGAACCCCGCCGGAGGCCTCGGCGCGCAGCTGCATTAAGGCAAGACCGGAACATGCCGCTTTGTTTTCCGGCCGATGCAGGAATCCCCGGCCATTATCGGAAATCTCCAGATACGGACTGGCCGGCTGGGAAAAATCCAGCCGCAGCCGCACCTGCGTGGCGCCCGCATGCCGAGTCACATTGGCTACGGCCTCCTGTGCAACGCGGTAGGCGTGCCAGATGGCCTGCTTCGCCGGCCCCTTGGCCCCCTCAAAAAACTCCATCGTCCCCTGAGCCTCGGGCGGCAACGAGCCCAGGAGCTCTTGGAGCGCATCGCGCAGGCCAATAGCGTCGAGCTGAGCAGGTTCGCCCGAACGCACCAGCGAACGCGATTGCACAACGGCGGAATTTAAAAGCAGCGCGAGTTTTTTCATTTCCTCGGCGAGCGCCTCCCCCGCGGGCGCATGCTGCGCGGTGGCTTGAAAGGCAAACGCGGCCCCGAGCAGGTGGGGAAACAACTCATTGTGCAAGCGCTGGCCCAGTTGCTGCCGCTCCCGATCCACCGCCGCAATGAGCATCGGCTTCCAGGAATTTTCGCGGGCCTCCGCAGGCTCACGCCCCTCGCACGAGAGAAAGAGCGCCATGGCCTCCACGTCCCCCCGGGCTGAACGAATGGGAATGAAGCGGGCCGTGGTGGTGCGACCCTCCTCTTCTCCACTTGGAAAGACGACCGCCGCGGAAGGCACGCCGAGCAGGCTCCGGGCGAAATCGTTTTCCAGCAGCGTCCACACCGCCAGATCGGTGATCGCAGTGAGTTCCTTGCCCCCGCGCGTCGTCTTGGCGCAATGCCGCAGCCAATCCCGGCCCACGAAATCCATCCCGGTGATCTGGCCGGTCGTCGTCAGAATGATCTGTCCCCGCGGCACGCTCCGAGCAGCAGGCTCCCTCGGGCCCTGAAACGGAACGATGGATTGAGCGGCGGACATCGCCCCTCATTGCACCATCTGCACCCGCCGCGCGCAACGCCTTCAGTCTACGAAATGGAAAGGGGGGCTCCGGTTTTACCCTGATTACGCAATCAGGAAACGCCCTAGGGGCGGTCCGAGACTGGTTGCCGAACGCACCTCCCAGACTAGACAAATTCCCGGCGTTACCCTGGGAGCCAATACGATGCTCAAACCACCCCAGGCGACCGCCCTTTCTTTCGCCCGCCCCGAAGAAATTTTGCCGCCGCTCCCCGGCGGGCACCTCCGGCCTTCGCCGACCCTTCGGGCGCGAAGGCCTGCTGGATAAAGGCCCGGAAGGCCGGACTGTGACCCGCGGCAAGAAAGGCTTTCCGCACGAGTTCGTGGATATGATTGTGGCTTTCAATCTCCGGTGTAGGCATGACTGACGTCTTGAATTCTGGCTGGTTCGCAACGCCCCATTGAGAATGGGCATCGCGATTTTTCGGAGGCGCGGCATCACTGATCAGGACCAACTTGGTTCCATCGGCGGCAGAGCGCGGTGTGGTGCGGATTTTAATCGCGATATACTTATCTCTACACCCGGAGGTTGGCATCCGGTTCTCTCTTTTTTTTCTGATCTTTTAAACACCGGCGCCGCTCAACTTCTCGGGAAAATCGAAAAGTCCGCGAGCGCGGCGTCTCTTTCCCGCCATCACCCCCCATTCAAACTATGGCTGAAAAACCTCAGGCCAAAGGGGTGACCTCGTTTCAGCGACAAGAGGAACTCAATGATCCGCGGCATCTGTGAAATCCGTGGCTCATTTTTAGACCACGAATTTCACGGATGACCCGGATTCAGGCCCGCTTTTCCTTCCTGGAGTTCGGCCCCTCATGCCCTTCCCAATAGTGGGTCAGGCTGCGGGCCTATTCCCGTTCTCGCTATTTTTTACGGCTTCCATTCGCCTCTTCTTCTCCGCACTCGCCTCTGCCAGCAACGGGTCCAAATCCTCCGGCAGAAAAGGCTTCAGAAGATGCTCGCGAAAACCCGCGCGCGCGCTCCGCTCGCGATCGGCGAGCATACCAAAGCCGCTCATGGCAATGGCATACATCGTGGTGCCCGACAGGCGCCCGAGAAGATCCCAGCCGTCGCCATCCGGCAGGCCGATATCGGACAACAACACATCGCACCGAGCCGACGGGATCGCCTTTAGAGCCTCTTGCATCGTGCGCGCCGAACAGACGGTGTGGCCCATGCTCTTCAAATAGGCCTCGAGGCAACGGAGAGTGTCGGCGTGATTCTCCACCACGAAAATACAGAGCGAAGAGGATGCGGTTGCCGTGGTCGGGGTCATGGCCAAGCGAAGAGACTTTGGAGAAGGAATGGGTGTTCGACAAGCCATCATCTCGGCCGGTCTGATGCAGCGGCCAAAACATGAGGCAGACATCGGGGTGAGAGGTGCGTGCCGTTTCACCGTGGTCGGTTTGCACCGACGCTTCGCCGAAAGAAATGCGCGGGTGTGCTGAGGCCGCAACCCAACTCTCCCCTGAGCATCGGGCTTCCTTCCGCCGATCGCCCGCGCGGCGAGCACCTTAAATACGAATCAGGGGTGTTATGAACCTCACCTACCAACCATTTGCCGATCTGCCAGATCTTGTTCCCACCAACCGCATGGAGGAGCCCGCTTCGGCGCCGTCGGCGCGCACTGGTGTCTGGACGCTGCTGACGTTTGGTCTTTTGGGTTTGGGAGCAATCTTTTGGACGAAATACCGCCGCTGACCGCAGCTCGGCAAAAAACACTGAGAAGCGACAGGGACGGAACCGCTGGGCGATTCCCAGATGCGGATCGCGTCGCCGTCCGCCCCCCCATTTTGATGCCCTAATGCGTATAAGAGCCCGCCCCCACGAACTGCGGGGCGTGGTTGAGGGCGTCGGAGAAAAGATCGGAAATATGTAAAATAGATTGACTCAGTATAGTTTTGATCGGAGAAGTCATGGACTGACCCATTCTTCGGGAAGTGCAATGCGCATCCAATCGGATGCTGACCGGGACCAACCGGAAGTTTCACCGCGGCGCAGAAACCCATCGCATTCCATGACACCTTTCGAAATCTCTTCCTTTTGCCGACCACGCGTGGCGTCCCACCGTCGTCCTCTTTCTTCTCACGTGCTCCTCCGCCTCGCGCTGTTGACCGGCCTCACCGCCACCGGTGCGAGCGCGTCCGCGCAATCAGAGGATCCGAAGATCGAGTTCTTTGAAAAACGGGTTCGTCCGATTCTGGTCAACCACTGCTACCAGTGTCACTCAGCCGACACCAAGCCGGCGGGGGGGCTGCGCGTGGATGACCGCAACGGGCTGCTGCTCGGTGGCGATGATGGCCCCGCCGTGGTCCCGGGTGCTCCGGAAAAAAGCCTGCTGCTCCAGCGGCTGGCGAGTGAGAACCCAAAGCGCAAAATGCCGAAAGAAGGCGACCCGCTGACCGAAGACGAGGTGAGTGTGCTCACGACGTGGATCCAAGATGGCGCGGCCTGGCCCCATGAGCGCATCCCGCCCTCCATTGGCCGCAAGCGCGAGGACTTCGAAAAGCTAAAGGCGACCCACTGGGCCTGGCAGCCACTGAAAAAGCCAGCGGCGCCGAGCGTCACCAACGCGACGTGGCCAGTTGGAGACTTGGACCGGTTCATACTCGCAGGGCTGGAGACCCGGCATCTCGCCCCCGTGGCCGACGCCGAGCCGGGTACGCTCTTGCGGCGTGTGACGTATGATCTGACAGGCCTGCCGCCGACCCCGGAGGCGCTGGCGGCTTTCCACGCGGACCACTCTCCCGCGGCGTACGCCCAAATCGTGGATCGGCTGCTCGCTTCCCCGCAATTTGGGGAGCGCTGGGGGCGCCATTGGCTGGATGTGGCGCGCTATGGCGAGTCCACCGGGCCTTCACGTAACATCCCCTACCCGCACGCGTGGAAATATCGCGACTATGTGCTGGATGCCATCAATCGCGATGTGCCGTATAATCGCTTCATCCAGGAGCAGGTGGCGGGTGACTTGCTGCCCGCGGCGGATGATGCGGAGCGCGACCGACTGCTCACCGGCACCGGATTTCTGGCGCTGGGAGTGAAGGACGTAAACCAGCGTTTCAAGACGCGGTTCATCATGGACAACGTGGATGAGAAAATCGACGTGGTCTCTCGCTCCGTGCTGGGCCTCACCGTGACCTGCGCCCGATGCCACGATCACAAATTCGATCCCATCCCGGTGACCGATTACTACGCGCTGGCCGGCATTTTCACGAGCACGGACGATTGCGCCGGCGTGCGCAACAAAATGGGGGGAGGTGGGCTGGACTACTACGTGCCCTCCATGCTGGTGCGGCTCTCGTCCACGCTCCCGCCGCCGCCGCAGAACCAGGTCGACAAACTGCAGGCCGAGGTGGCGGACGCCAAGAAAGCCTGGGACTCCATCCGGGGCACGCCCGAAGGGCTCAAGAAAGCCGCCAATGGCCAGCCCACGCAGCGGCCGTACCGTGTGAAATATGAAAAACTCCAAGCCGATCTCCTCGCGTTGACCGATCCTGCCGCGCGCGGCGCTGCGGTGCACGGAGTGCGGGAAGGCCAAAGCATCGCGGATACTGAGGTGCGCATCCGCGGAGAAGCCGAGCGACTCGGCCCAACGGTGCCGCGTGGCTTTCTAACGACCTTTAGCGTGCCGGGAACAGAGCCGATCGAGCCGGCCCACAGCGGACGCCTAGAGCTCGCGCACTGGCTCACCAGCCCGGCCAATCCGCTCACGCCTCGGGTGATGGTCAATCGCGTGTGGCATCATCTGTTCGGCGCCGGCCTTGTTTCCACGGTCGATAATTTTGGCGTGAAGGGCGATGTGCCCTCCAACCCCGAGCTGCTCGACTATCTCGCGCAGGAGTTCATTGCGGATGGATGGTCGCTCAAAAAATTGGTCCGCACCATCGTCCTCTCGCACGCGTATCAACTTGGCACGGATGTGCCCCCTGCCCTGCTCGAGGCGGATCCGGCGAACCGCCTGGTGTGGCGGCACTCGCCCCGCCGGCTGGAAGCGGAGGAAATTCGCGATGCCATGCTGGCGTCGTCGGGCCAATTAGATCTGCAGCCGCCGATCGATTCCCCCGTGAACGCCTTGAAAATGGTGGAGATGCGGGACAATGGGCCCGAAGCCCGCCGCGTGACGGAGGCCGCCGATCACAGCGTGAAGCGCAGCGTTTATCTGCCCTTGCTCCGCGGCGTGATTCCCAAAACCCTGGAAGCGTTCGATCCGGTCACGCAATCGCTGGTGACCGGCCAGCGGGAGACTACGACCGTGCCAACGCAATCGCTTTACCTGCTCAACGCGACTTTTGTGCGGCAACAGGCATTGGCGCTGGCCGAGCGATTGCTCGCGGAGCCGGCCCGCAGCGATGCCGCGTTGGCGCAGGAACTCTACTGGCGCGTCCTGGGACGAGCGCCGACCACCGAAGAAAGTGATCGAGACCTCCAATTCCTGGCGGAATTCACGGCCAATGACGGCGCTGCTTTAGTGGCCGCCACTCCGGGTTCATCGGCACTCCTCGCCAGTGCCAAGGGCGAGGAGCAGAGCACGAACAGCGAAACGGAAACCACGGGGGGAGCAGCCAGCGCAGCCGTCGTCATCCCTCCAAATCCCGACGACGTGGATCGCACCTCGGATGTTCCGCGGGAGGAGAAGATTGCTCCCAAAGATACCCGCACCGCCGCCTGGATGGCGCTCGTGCAGGCGCTCTACGCCTCCGCCGAGTTCCGCTTTGTCCGCTAAATCACCGACTCTTTTTTAACTCATCATCATCGCTATGTCTTTCTCTTCTTTCTCACCACTCTCCCGCCGTTCCTGGCTGCGCACTGCCGGAGCGGGCTTCGGGTACCTCGCCCTCGCGGGTCTCATGGGCCGCTCCGCCGGGCGGGCGCTGGCAGCCCCCGCTGCCTCGCCCCTGCTCCCGAAGGCGCCGCCCTTTCCCGCGAAAGCCAAGCGGATCATCTTCCTCTTCATGGAGGGCGCGATGTCCGGCGTCGACACGATCGATTACAAGGCCGAGCTGCAAAAGAATGACGGCAAAGGCGGGCCCGGCGGTGGCAAGCTCGTGGCCTCACGCTTCTCGTTCAAACAATATGGGCAGACGGGCACGTGGTTTTCCGAGTTGCTCCCGAATATCGCCACGCACGCCGACAAAATGTGCTGGCTGCGCGGCCTGCATACGGACACCCCAGCGCATCCGCAGGCGGTGGTGCAACTACATACCGGCAGCGCCAATGCCGCGCTCACCCGGCCGAGCATGGGCGCGTGGCTTCTCTACGGTCTCGGCACCGAAAACCAGGACCTCCCCGGCTATGTGACCGTGAATCCCTCGCCTAATTTCGGTGGAGCGGTGAACTACGGCAGCGCGTTTCTGCCCGCGCATTTCCAGGGCACGCGCATCAGTGATACCGGCTATCTGCCCAACTTGCAGGCGGCCACCTCCTCCAAACTGCAGCGCCGGCAGCTCGATCTGGTGCAGGCCATGAACCGCGATTTTGCCGCGGAGCCGGGCGCGCCCGATCCTGTGGACTCGATCATTTCGTCCTACGAGCTGGCCTTCCGGATGCAGGGGAAAGTGCCGGAGCTGCTCGATATTTCCAAGGAACCGCTCCATGTCCGTGAGGCCTACGGCGTGAGTGATGGACCGGCGGGCTCCTTTGCCCGTCAATGTCTCATGGCGCGGCGGCTGAGCGAGGCGGGGGTGCGCTTCGTGGAAATTTGCCATCCGGGTTGGGATCATCACAACAACCTGCATCAGGGACTTATCGACCGCACCCGCGCCGTCGATCGCCCCACCGCCGCGCTGCTCGCGGATTTGGAACAACGCGGCTTGCTGGAGGATACGCTCGTGCTCTTCGGCTCCGAGTTTGGCCGCCAGCCCACCGCGCAAGGCCAGGATGGACGCGACCACAATATCACCGGTTACTCCATGTTCCTGGCCGGGGCCGGGGTGAAGAAGGGCTACACGCACGGCGCGACGGACGAATTCGGCATCAAAGCCGTGGACGGCCGCATGCACACCAATGACCTGCACGCGACGCTGCTCGCGTTGATGGGCCTCGATCACGAGGAACTGACCTACCGTTATGCAGGCCGCGACTTCCGGCTCACGGACGTCGCCGGCGAGGTGCAAAAGGACATCTTTGCGTGAGCCAGCCCGCGGGCCCTGCTCCCATGTCGCAGCTCATTCCCATTTCGGAGCCGCCCGGAGAGGCAGGGCCACTGCGTGGTTCGCATTGGCTCACGGGCATGCTCTTCGATCCCACCGGCCGGGTCTTTTACCATGAAGGCTCCATCTACCGGTCGATCTATCCCTCCGCCACGGCCCGCGTGCGCGGAATGTTTCAGAGCGGATTGATTCGCGAGTTGATCGAGCGAGGGTTGCTGATTCCGACGGAATTGACCGACATCGAGGTACCCGATGGCGGCGTCATTCTGCATCATCAGCGCGTGCCCTTTCTCACGATGGGCTACGAATGGAGCCGCCCCCAACTCCGCGACGCGGCGCTTGCGTGGCTCGACCTCAATCTGGCCCTCGCGCCCCACGGCCTCGCGACGATCGATGCCTACTGGGGCAACTTCGCCCAGACAAAGCTCTGCCAGCCCACGTGGATCGACTTCGGCTCCATCGTGGAACTCAAATGCGGCGACCAGGGCCTGACGGAATTTTGCCGCTACTACCGCAACCCGCTCCTCCTCGCGACGCGCTCCAGTGGACTCGCGCGCCTCACGCGGGCCGTGAATCAAACCGGCGGGCTCAATGACTACGAACTCTCGTCCCTGGCGTTTGCCATGGCGCCCTTCGGCGGGCGGAAATTGCAAAACTGCTTCGACCGGCTAAAGCGCGGATGGCGCCGCTTGCGGGCCCGTTTCGGCGCCACCGCGCGGCCCGGACCGGAAAAACGCGCGGAGCTTTTGCGCCGGCTGCGGGACGAAATCGGTGGCCTCCGATTTCCGGAAATGGGCACCCCGTGGGGCGACTATCATCCCTCCGCGCTCTTCCAGGATGCCGACTCGCTTCCGCCGGATACCCGCCGCAGCGCCGTCCTCGCGACCTTAGATCGCCTTCGCCCGCGCCGCGTGATCGATCTCGCCAGCAACGCGGGATTTTACAGCTTTTACGCGGCCCGCCTGGGCGCGGACGTGCTGGCGGTCGACCACGACGAAAAGGCCATCGAACGCCTCTACACTTTTGCCCGCACGTGCGCGAGACCGCTCAGCGTCACCTGCGCCTGCGGCGACGTAATGCGCCCACCCCACGAGCGCACGAGCCTGCGGCGCGAGGCCGACCTGGTGCTCGCCCTTGCCCTGACGCATCACCTCACGCTCAGCCAAGGTTTCTCCTTTCCCAGCGTGCTCGATACCCTGGCCCGCCATACCACCGATAAGCTCCTCGTGGAATTCATGCCGCACGGGCTCGGCGGCACGGCGCCCAAGCCCCATCCGCTCCCCGCCTGGTATCGCCGCGAACACTTCGAGCAGGAACTCTCCGCGCGCTTTCATCGCGTGTCGATCGTCACCGAAAACCAGCTTCCGCAATGGCGTGTGCTCTATCTCGCGGAGGGCAAGGTCTCGTAATTTTCACCGCCACGCGCCCATGAAACTCCTGCTCAAACATCACGCCGGACCACGCGAACACTCGGTCGTCGAGTCAAGCATTCGGAATCAACACGGCCTTCACCCGCGCCTGGCGTGCGAATTCGTGCGCTGTGCCCATCGGTTCCAGAGCACGCTCGTCATCAAAGTAGGTGCGCGGAGGTTTTCGGCCCGCAACGTGACGGAATTGCTCGAGGCCAACCTCGCCGCCGGCACGGTGCTGTCCATCATTGCCGAGGGAGCCGATGCCGCCGTCGCGGCTGCGGCGCTGGATACCTTTCTGCGGCACCTCGCCCTGCTCGAGGACCCGCAGGATCCCCAGCGGCGCCTGCGCGCTCTGCGCCGGGACGAAGGGGCGGCGGACTAGGTTTAGGTGGAATGACGAGAATATTGGGCTTGGGGGCCCCGCGGCCCGCCCGGCCAGGACAAGCGCGGCGAGCGTGAAGGTGGTGATGGCAGTGGTGATTTTCATAGCTGTGTGATGCGTTGAAAGTTTTGGCAGTGAATCGACGGAACAACGATCCAGCATGGATCGGAGGAGGCCGGGCAGGGCGGCGGGGCTTGGCCGGCCGTGCCCTCCCGAACACGACCGGCCTCTTTTCCTACCAACCCGGGATCCGTCTGTTTTCCCGATCTGCCGGCGTCCATTCCGATGTCGGCCAGCAATTGTGCAAATTGGTCCGCGAGCGAAAGCGGGGTGAGCGTCTTCATGCCGGGCGCGGCCCTCACGAGGTGGCATGTCCGCTGGATGAACGGCGGCTCCGGCGGCGAAGGGGCAGGCAGCCCGCGCCGAGCAACAGGAGAAGACTAGCGCCTGGCTCGGGCACCACGTTGAGCACGAGTTCCTGGTGGCCACCCGCGCTGGTGGTGATGCTGAGCGAGGCATCGAGGCCGAGGACGTTGCCCGCGGCGTTTGGGCCCAAGTCCCCAACGATCCCCGTGTCGGAGTCAAAGAGCACATAGGCGCCGGGTGCGAAACCGCCGGCGTCGGAGAAGGCGAAGTCGTCCAAATCCAACCCCGAGCCCAGGCTGATTGCGCTGCCGGTGACCCAGAGCTGATCATTCGTCGCTCCAAGCTCGAACTGCAGGTAACCCGTGCCGCCGGCCGCCGACGAGAGGTCGAACTGGCCGCCCGCCAACGCCACGCGCAGGGCTCCGACGCCATTGCCGGGCGCCAGCGAGCCGCCGAAATCAATCGATACGCCGGCTCCCGAGTCGGGCGAAATCGTACCGCTACCCGCCAGCACGCCGCCGCTGCTGACATTCACCTGGCTGGTTCCGGACAGGGCGCCAGTGAGGAGCAAGCGGCCGCCGGAAATCGTGGTGCTTCCCGTAAACGTATTTTGCCCGGCGAGTTCCAGCGTGCCATTGCCCGATTTGGTCAGCGAGACGTCGCCAGCGATGCTCCCACGAAACACTCCGGCGCCCGTGACCGTCAGCGAGCTTGGCGTATCGGCGGAGAGATTCGTCACCGTGCTCACGCCGGTGCCCGTCGAATTCAATCCGGTGATGGATTGCGCATACCCGTGAAGATCAAACGTTCCGCCCGTATTCGCTGCAGCCTCGCCGAGAATCAAGGTGGACGAAGATGGGATGCCGTTATCCACCGCCAATCTTAAGACACCCGCGTGATGCACCAACGTCGCGCCATTATAGGAATTGGCGGCATTGGTGAGCTGGACGGTGGCGCCGCTGACGATGAGATCCGAATTTGCATTGGCGCCGGCGATCAGACCCGGCACATCGAATTCCCCGCCCGCCAGCGTGAGGGGCCGCCCATTCTTCGTCAGCGTGCCGGCCAGCGTGAGAACTTGGCCACTGCTATTGAGAATGGTGCCGCCCCCTACCCCATTGACCGTCACCGGCCGATTCAGAGTCGCCGGCACGGAGCCGGTGTATTCCAAAATGCCCGCCGTGGTGGCCGTGCCGAGAGTCACCGCGGAAGTCGCCCGGCCGAGGGGCTGCGCATTCCCCACGGTCCCATCGATCGCATTGATGCGCAGCGTGCCCGCATTCACGGCCACGGCCCCAGTGAAACTATTCGCGCCCGTAAGCGACCAGATGCCGGCCCCGTCCTTCGTGATGCCCACCGCGAATGGACCATCCGCTACCGTGCCATTGACGCTGCCCGTCCCCACGCCGCCCAACAGCAAAGTGCGCGTGCCGGTGGCCCCGGTCGAGTCGACGTTGCCATTGAGCGCGAGCGTTCCCGCGAGGACAGTCACGCGGCCATTCCCGCCCCCACCATTCGTGAGAGCAATATTGCCGTTGATGATGTTGTTGCCCGCCACATTCACGATGGCGCCCGGATTGGCCGCTGCATCCGCAATCGTGCCGTCACTGCTGGCGATGAAATTGATTCCGACAGGAAGCGTGATGTCTCCCGCGGTGCCGTCGAGCCGCAGACTCGGACCGGCATTGCTCGCGATGCTTACCACCTTGGGGCCGATACCCAGCGCATTGGCATTGGTAATCCGCAGAGCGCCACCATTGATGGTTACATTGCCAGTGAAGGTATTGTTTCCGCCGAATGTCACGGTGCCGCTCGGAGAAGAAGCACCCGTCACGCCGATGGTGACCGAGTTTACGCCAGCCCCAGCGCTCACAATGGAGGACGCGATTTCAAAACTATTGTCGCCGCGCAGGATCGAAAGCGTCGCCGAACCGCTGTCCGGATTGAGCAGGATGCCGCCACCGCCGGCATTTCCCACCACGCTCGCACCGCCATTGGCGCCGATTTGCAACGTACCGCCATGGATGATCGTGCTGCCCGTATAGGCATTGGCCGCGGTGAGAATGAGCGTGCCCTGGTTGATGGTGAGACCATCGGCAAAGGTATTGGCCGCGGACAGGACGGCCGCACCCGCATTGTTTTTAACCAGGCCGCCACCACCCGAAATGATGCCGCTGATCGTCAAGGTGCCGGCCGCGACATCGATGCTTCCTCCGCCATTCAACACCACCGCCCCAGACAGCGCACCAGCGGTGCCACTCAAAATCTTCACCCCGCCGCCGTTCAACTGCACGGGTTCACTTGTGGCAAAGCCCGTCACATCCAGGAACGCGCCACCATTTACCACGGTTCCACCCGCAGCAGAGCCGAGCGCCGACATGGAACCGGCTTTCAAAGTGCCCGTACCGATGATGATCGGACCGTCGTACGCCGCATTGTTTCCCGTGAGTGTGAGCACGCCATTCCCCTGCTTCACCAGCGAACCGGTGCCGCTGATGGCATTCGCCGCGGTCAAACTATCCGGCCGATTGAAGACGAGGGTCCCTTGATTGAACACGGGGCCAGTCCCCAGTTGCCCGGCCCCCACCGTGGCGCCATCGCCAATTTGCAAGGTACCTTGCGCAATGGTGGTCGTGCCCGTGTAGTCATTGCCGCCGGTATTCAGCAGGGTGAGTGTCGAAGTTCCCTGCTTAACCACATTGGCCGCTCCACTCAATTTGCCGGCTCCACTGAAAACAAAGGCATTGGTCGAAGAATTCACCGTCACCGTCGCGGGGGTGAGCGTCGCGGAGAGGAGCACATTCGTCGGCACTCCGGGCGTGTCATCGAAGAGCACGCTGTCGGTTCCGCCCGTACCCTGGAGATACCGCGTCGCGTTGCCGCTATGCACTTCCTGCCAGTTTAGAGAGCCCGCCGCGCCCGTGCCGTCCGGGTCCAGGTCCCACGTGCCATCTACCGCTCCCGTCCAGCGCGGAAGATCGAAGGCCGTGACATTCAACAGAACTTTGCCGTGCGCTGCGTCGTCCACCAGGATCGCGGAAACTCGCGCCGGCAAAGCGCCCAAGGTCAAAGCGCTATATCCGCCGCCGCCGATGCCTCCGCTGTAACCAATCAGCGGAAACTGCCCGACGGAAAGGCCAGTCGCCGCGACGTTGATCACCCCGGGGCCACTCGCTCCCGTAGAAAACACTCCCGCCGTGATGATGGGCAGCGTGGGATTGCCGCTCGAGCCGAGGTCGAGATTCAACGTCGCGCCCGTCGCATCCCCAAAGGTGAACGTCGAAGCATTGAGCGTTTGCCCGGGCGCGATCAGCGTAAGGCCGAGTGCGGCACCGTCCGCAATGCCGAGGCTTCCGCCTCCGAGCTGGGCCGTCGTCAAATTAAGCCGCCCCGCCTGAATGACCGTCGGGCCGGTATAGGTATTGGCGGCCGTCACGCTCCACGTGCCCGTGCCCGCTTTGACGATGCCCAGGGCGCGATTTCCGTGATCGGAAATCACTCCCGCCGCGACACCCGAACCGGCGCCGTCAAGAATCACGTTCAGTCCGCCCGCCGTGCCGACCGCCGGCGAAATTGCGCCCGTCAGGCCGAGGCTCCCGCCATTCACCAGGATGCGGGTGTCGCCGGTGCCCGCTCCGCCAATGGTTGGGGAAAGATTTCCCGCGATCACATTGTTCCCGGAATTATTGAGGATCGCCGGGGCTAGCGGATCATCATTGCTGGTGATGAAATTGAGGCTGGCGGGCAGGGCCAGCGCGCCGGTGCCGCCGTTGAGTTGCAGCGTTCCACCGCCCGCCGTGCTGATGTCCACGGTCTTCACGCCGGTGCCGAGCGCATTCGAATTGGTCACGATCAATTTTCCGCCGGCGATCTTCACGTCACCGGCAAACGTGTTCGCGCCCCCGAGCGTCAGATTTCCACTGCCGGACTTCACGAAGCCCAAGTTATTTTCGTTCACCCCGGCGCCGCCCAGCAATCCATTGAAGGTGAAGGCCGCCGTATTGTTTACCGTCAGAATGGAATTGGTGACGCTGCCGCCCACGATGGCATTCGCGGTCCCCGTGCCGGTGATGGTCAGGCCCGTGACCGTCTGATTGCTTGCACCACTGGCGTCGCCGAGCTGCAGGATGCCGCTGTTGGTGGTATTCCCAAAGGTCAGCGCCCCCGCCACGGAGAGCCGGTCGTCGCCGCCAATGAGAATCAGCCGCCCATTATTGATCTTCGTACCGCCGGTATAAAAGTTTTGCGCGCTGATGGTCAGATTGCTGGCGTTCGCCTTGACCAAGCCGCCCGTCCCCAGCGGGCCCACTTGGAGCGCGGTTGCAAAGGTCGTGTTTTCGCCGGCGGTGTTGCTGAGATTCAGCGTAAGCGTCGAGCCATCCCCCAGGCTGATTTGGCTGGAGACGTCGGCCAGACTGGCGCTCCAGGTGAGCCCGACCGCGCCGCTGGTCGTGATGAGGTTGGCCCCCAGGGCCCCATTCACAAAACTCAACGTGCCACCGGCGAGCGCCATCCCCCCGGTAAGCGCATTATTGGCGTTCGCCAGGAGCAGGGTTCCCCCGCCTGTCTTCGTGAACCCCTGCGTTCCGGCGATCGCGGCATTGAACGTGGCCGTTCCATTGTTGACTTGAATAGTAGGAGTTCCAGACGTGACAGAGAGAATCAGCTTTGGGGCGCTCCCCGCCCCGCCATTGGCACCCAGTGTCCAGCCATAGGTGGTGGCGTCGACGGCGTTGGTGTCGCCAAAGATGATCTTGCCGACGGTCCGGTCGGCGGTCGTCGTGCCATTGTTCAAGTTGAGCGTCCGATTCGCCGTCAGGTCCAGTGTGCTGGCATCGATAACGATATCCGGCCCGCCGGCGGACGGCGGGGCCGCAGGGCTCCAGTTGCCGGCATTGTTCCAATTGTTGTTGGCCGTTCCCGTCCAGGTGAACGTCTGCGCATGCAGCACCGGGGCGGAGAGCGTGCTGAGCAGCGCAACGGCGGCCCCAGCAAGGATGGATGGTTTTGCCGCGAGGCGAGTCGCGGCCGTCAGATGGCGAGTAAGCATGAAAGGTGGTGCGGCGAGGCGCCGCGGTGTTGAGCGTGGTGTGACCAGGGACCGGTGAACGCCGCCCTGATGTTCTGCGGAGTCGGCGGCATGGCCGTCCTCCTCTGCCGGAATGCGGGGTCGCGTATCCGGCGACCGCTCCCGTCTGCCATGTGGAGTCCTGCTGCGGTCGTAGAGCTTTTGTAGCCGATAAAGAATGGGGTGCAAGAAAAATCTATATCAAATCGATATAGATTGACACAGAATGGTATTTGCGCGACTTTCGGCACATCCGCGGACCACTGGAAGAACGGAGTCTGCGGAAAGCCTTTGCGGATCCTGCGCGGGAACAAGGCTTCCACCAACCGGCAGCGCCGGCTCGTCCATCACACACTCACTCTTATTTCCATGTCATTTCATCTTCTTCCACTTCGCCGGCGACGCGCCGGCTTCAGCCTCATCGAGATCTCGCTGTCTCTTGCCATCATGGGCTTCGCCTTCGTCGGCGTGCTTGGACTGATGTCGAACGGTCTTTCGACTTTTCACCGCTCCATCGACGCCACCACCTCGGCCCAAATCGCCGATCGGGTCATTCACGATGCCCAGCAGGCGGACTTTAACGCGCTCATCGATGCCAAAAATATCACGAGCGCCATTCCGGATCCCGCTTACAGCTTTCGCGCTCCTTCGATCAGCGCCCCCGCCTTTCGCTACTTCGATGTGGAGGGAAAGGAAATCGTTCCCCAGTCCACCGCGCTTTCCGCGGAGGAGCAGCGGCGGGCGGTCTACCAAGTGAATGTGCGTATTCGCCCCTTCGCCGATTTGCCGCGCCCGGCCCTGGCCAAGACCCCGCAACTGGCCCAGCTCACCATCCAGGTGATCCACCTCGGCGGAAATGCGCTTGCGGAAGTGGAAACGTCCGATGGCCCCAACCAAAACCTGCTGAAGGTCCACGGCCAGCCCATCTACACCTATGCCACGCTGGTGGCGCGCAACGAATGAAACCCAGGGCTGGCTTTACCCTCCTGGAACTCGTCGTCGCCATGGCGGTGCTGCTGCTCATCGCCGCGCTCTTGCTCAGTGCCACCTCGCAATCGAGCCGCGTGCTGCAAAACACCTCGAGCAAAATCGAAGAATTTCGCGAGGCGCGAAACGCTTTTGAAACGGTCACGCGCCGGCTCTCTGAGGCGACGCTGAACACGTACTGGGACTACACCTACAAGGAGCAAAGCGGTAAAAAGGTTCCCACCGCGTACGCCCGTCAATCGGAGCTTCGCTTTCGGAGTGGCCGCATGCAGGGATTAGTCGATTCTCCTGGCGCCTATCGCCCCACACACGGTGTCTTCTTTCAAGCACCGGCCGGGGAGGTGGACGACGATGCCCACCGTCCGCTCGATCAATCGCTTTGCACGTGGGGATTCTTTCTCGAAGCCGGAACCGACCAACTCCTCCGCCCCGCCTTGCTTGGTCCGGAGGTTCCCCCGCGCACGCGCTTCCGGCTCTGGGAGCTGCGTCAATCCACCGAGAAGCTCTCCGTCTACCAGCCCATTCCCGGCCGTCCGAATGCGTGGTTCACCGACGAAGTGCAGCGCGATTCCGGACGCCAGGCCCACGTGCTCGCGGAGAATATCGTCGCGTTCATCGTGCTGCCCCGGCTCTCCCGCGTGGATGAACTGGCCCGCGGCAACAAGCCGCCGCTTAGTCCCCGCTACGAATATGACTCCTCCCTCACGAGCAATGCTCTGCCGCCGCCGAGCGTCGTGGATGCGGAAATCAATCCGAAGAACCAGCTCCCGCCCGTCGTGGAGGTCGTGATGGTGGCCATGGATGAAACCTCCGCGGCCCGCCTCGCGAGCGAGCATGGCGGGGAGCAAAACCTCGGGATCGAGACAGACGACCTGTTCAAAAGCTCCACCCTGCTCACCGACGATCCCGCCACGAGCCAGCCGGGCGACGGCGATCTGCACACCCTCGAACAGCGTCTCATCGCCGCCCGCGCGCACTATCGCATCTTCACCACCACCGTCGCCATCCGCGGTGCCAAATGGAGCCGCGCCCAAACCAACTGATCTCTCGCATGTCATCCTTTCGCCAGCGGCGCCGCCGGGCCGCCGCACTCATCATCACCCTCGGTCTCCTGGCCTTGCTCACCGCACTGGTGCTGGCTTTTTTCAGCCGCATCACTACGGAGACCCGGACTTCGCAGACCTACGCCGACGTCACCTCGGCCCGCTCCCTCGCCGACTCCGCCACTAATGTCGTGATGTCACAATTGCGGGAAGCCACCACCATCTCCAATGCGGCCTGGGCTTCCCAGCCCGGCATGGTGCGCGTCTATGGCGGCGACAACCGCCCCCCCGAAAAGGCCTTCGGCTTCTACAAGCTGTATTCGTCCAACCAGCTCACCATCCCTGCCGCCGAGCTGCCGGCCTATGACCCCGACGCGGAAGTCCCCGGCGATTGGAAAAAACAGTCCGCTTTGTGGACCGATCTCAATGAACCCGCTCCCATCCTCAGTCCCGACGGCAGCGTCAGTCAGCGCTATCCCATCCTCGATCCCGCCATGGCGGGAAAAGTGGAAGGCTTCGAATTGCGGGCGGACCAGCGCGACCCGGCGGATCATCCCGGCCACATGCCGGTGCGGTGGCTCTACGTCCTGCGCGACGGCACGCTCACCGCGCCGGATCGCTCCGCCGAAGATGGGGCCGCAGCCATTTGGGACGGTACTCCCTCCGGCGCCAAAACACCCTCGCGGGACAACCCGATCGTGGGCCGCGTCGCCTTTTGGGCCGACGACGATACGAGCAAAGTAAATATCAACACCGCCGCCGGCTTCACCGCCAAGGATCTCGGAAATTACGACCAAAATTCGTATGCCGGCAGCTACTGGGATCAGCCACGCTTCTCCACCGTCTTTGATCGCGGCGGCGTGCTCGATGAAGACACCGGGGCTTTCACCGCCGGCGAAGGCGGCCTCGCCATCTGCCAGCCGCTGGGACACGAATATCAACGCTACCCAGGGCACCCCGCCACGACTTCGCTCGGCCTGGTCCTCCGCAACTCCACGAAAAGCGAGGCGCTCTACAACCTGCTCCCGAGGATCTCGCCGGGCGGCTCGCAGGGCGGGACCAGGCGGCTCTTTGCGGCCGCCGACAATGATCTGGCGCTGAAAACCGGCCGGCTCTACGCCTCCGTGGACGAATTCTTCTTTTCGATGAATGCGAAGAATTCCCAGCGGCAGCTCGCCACCACCGCTCTGCGCAGTGTCGATCCTTCGAGCCAGGAAGTGATCACGCCCACCTGGGTCGATGGAATGCGCTTCTTCCTCACCGCGCACAATCGCTCTCCCGAGCTCAATCTCTGGGGCCGCCCGCGCCTCTCGATTTGGCCCGTGTGGAGCGATACCAAGCTCCGCACCCCGGCGGACAATCTCATCGCCTTTTGTTCCACCATCGGCTCCTCCGCGGATCCGCGCCCATTTTTGCTGCAACGCCAGGATCCCTACAGTTCCACGGTCGATGCGCAGATCGCGCGCAACGCCACGCTCTATGATTACCTCCGCCAGCTCAGCACGCGCCCGATCCCCGGCTACGGCGCCACCACGTTCACCGAAAAATTCGGAGCGGCGGACCGCGATCAGATCCTCACGGAAATCTTCGACTACATTCGCTGCGCCAATCTGCGCGACTCTTCGCAAGACAAGGATCTCGCGACCCAGGCCGACCGCGACAAATACAAGTTTGCCCTACGCGGCATTGTCGTTCCACTCGTCTTTCAGCGCGATGGCCGGGAAACCATGGGCTTTGGGCGGTTCCCCTCCATCTCCGAGGTCTCGCTCGTCTTTTATCACGCCGGCTACGTCGGCACCGATGGGCAGACCTATCTCGATCCCCGGCAGAAAACTCAGCGCGGGGTGAAAGCCAACCTCATCCGCGCCTTTGTCGTGCTTGAATTACTCAACCCGATGCAAGGCTATGCGCCCACGCGGGCCTTCGGTGCGCCCGAGGCGGAGAACAAAGGCCACATCATCGTCCACGAGATTACCGGCCTCGATGCATTCAGCGTCACCACCTCCGAAGGCGTCTTCCCGCTCGGCTTTCCCTCCAAGGCGAAAAATGCCAACCGCTGGGCCTCAGCCGCCGCGCCTCAGGGCCGGAACTTCGGCGGCTACGAAGGCTTTATGCATCGGCTGCGGGAGAAGGATGCGGAGAATCCCGCGGACCCCAACTTCTATCAGTTTCAAACCGTCACGCCCGTCCACGTGCCGGCGAATGAAAAGACCTTCAGCTTCAGCGGCGGCAAGCTCACGCTACGCACGCTCTTCGGTGCCGACTTAATTCAGACGCTGCATCTGGAGTTTCCATCCGGGACATTCCCCACGCCGACCGACGACATTTGGGCCAACCCGGGCGGCTTCACCCACACCAAGGCCACGCCGACGGATGCGAAATCGCTGCCGCGTCGGATTGCCTGGGCCATGCAGCACAGCCTCAGCCCGTGGAATGTGGCCGCCGGCGGCGACGGCCTCGACTACGCCGGACGCTGGAAACAAATCCTGCAGCCGGGCGACACGATCCGCAGTTTGATCGCCGGAGTGAAAAGCGATCCGCGCACGGTGTCCATCAGCCGCGATGCTTCGCCCTTCGTCCCCCACCCTCTCTACGGCTCCACCACGGCCCGCCACGCCCAGACGCTTCGCACCGCGAGTGGCCCCGTCTACATCAATGGCAAAGACACCTCGGGCAAAAGTTACACCACCAAATTCGGCACGCTGACCGCCCTGCCTACCGGCCACGACTATGATCTGGATCGCTCTCCCGACCTCCCGGACACGGTCACCGGTGTCCTACGCACGGATGGTCAACCGGGCGACTGGGATACCGGCCTCGGCAATATGTCCGATGGCCCATACTGCGGAAAACCCGATGAAGGAAATCTCGCCTGGCGCTTCCTCAATCAAAATCAGAACGCCTACGACTATGTGCAGCCCTACTACACGTGGAAATACGAGGACTCGCTCGACACCTTTTTCTCCCCCAACCGGCAGATGACCTCGCCGGTGCTCTTCGGCTCCCTCCTCGCCGGAAAGTCCCGCGACTGGGAAACGCTCTGCTTTTCGCCCGTGCCCGCCGGGGACAGCCATCGCGGCAACGCGGCCGCGCCGAAAGATCACCTGCTCCTCGATCTCTTCCACATGCCCATCGTCGAGCCGTACGCCATCAGCGAGCCCTTCTCGACCGCGGGGAAAGTGAACCTCAATACCCGCCTCGCGCCCTTCCCCTGGATTCGCCGCACCACGGCCCTCCGCGCCGTCCTGCATGGCTCCCGCGTCACCGCAGTGCCCGCGGAAGACGTGGAAGTATACAAGGACAACGCCAACCAAAAGCCGCTCACCAAAAACTACCGCTATCCCCTCAATCGAGATGAAACCGTGAAAGGCCTGGAGCAAGTCTTCGACGAATACCAGACGCGCGGTCACGACTACGGTTTCTACAAATCAGCTTCCGATATCTGCGAGCGCTACCTGTATCCCGATAGCACGACCAACGCGGGCTCCATCAAATTCCAACCGGGCGAACAGCCGATCAAGAATTTCTGGCGGCGCAACACGCTCACCGGGGACAACCTCCGCGAGCGCCCCTACTCGGATCTCGTCCCGCGGCTCACCACCAAATCCAACAGTTTCACCATCCACGTCCGCGCCCAGATCCTGCGCGCGCCCCGTGGAAACTCCGATGCCGATTTCCGCACCTGGCGCGAAAAGCCGGAATCCGTGACCTCCGAATATCGAGGCGAAACCAGCATCGAACGCTATATCGACTCCGCCGATCGCCGCTTTGATCGCGCTAACGCACAGACCAAGCAAAATGCCGACTTCATCGACGTCGACAAGCAATCCTTGGAAACCGCCTACCGATTCCGCGTCGTGAATTCCAAACGCTTCGCCCCCCGATAAAACTCAGGCACCTTCCATACACCGATGGCCGCACTTTTCTCCTCACGGCATGAAAACCGATAACCGTGACCGCGAAGCCGCGAATATTCGCGCGGCTTCAAGGCAAGCGTTCACGTCCTTCCGGTCGCGGTTAGGGGCCTTGCGGGCTCCGCGTATCCTTTTTACGGTACGGTGAGTTCGATCCGTCCGCCAATGGTGGTGCCGGGAAAGAAGGCCCAAGCGGTCTTGGATTTGGAGAAGTAGAGGCCGGCGCCGCTGACGGGGCGGGCAACATTGGGGAGGCGGATTTTGGGGGCGAATTTGCCGGTCGCGGGGCTGACGGGGCCCCACGAGACGAGGGAATTGGCGGGGGCAACCGGCTTTCCGGCAACGAGGGAAACGGTGGACGATTCGTCGGCGGCGAGGTTTCCGCCGGTGAGATGCAGGGTGCCGGTGGCGCCGGTGGGCAGGGTGCCCCGGTAGATGCTCGAATTAGCGGTGAGGATGGTGTCCACGCCGCCGAGGTGCAGGCCGCGCACATTCGGGCTTTGCTGGGGCTTAAACCAGGAGAGTTCGCCGGTGGCGTCGGTGTCGGGAAGATCGGCGAGCACGAGTTCGCCGCCCACCGTGCCGGCGGGCTTCACGGCTTCCCGGGCGTAGAAGGCGAGCGAACCGTTGTCGCTCACGGCGCTGCCGGCGCTGAAGGGCCGGCCATCGGGCAGGGTCCCCTTCAACGCGACGCGACCGTTTTTGGAGATGGTGGCGGTGAGAAGGCCGGCGCCCGGAATGGCGGGATCGATGCTCGCCAGGACGATGTGATGTTTCTCTGCCGTGGCTACCGGGCGCAGGGGCCGCAGTGTTCCACCAAAGGCGCCGCCGGTGGTGGAGATGCCATAATACACCGTACCGTCCGCTGATCGCTGAAGGGTGATGGTTCCAAAGCGCGCGGCCACGGTGCTCGACGTATTGCCTTTGCCGAAGAAGAAATTCTTCGCGACTACGGTTCCGCCAAGCATTGCCTTCGTCGTGACGGAGCCGCGGGCGTTGAACGTGACCGTGGCCCAACCGACGACGCGATCAGAATTGTCGCGCAGTAAGCCGTTGAATTGCGAGGCCGTGCCGAGCGGAGCGCCGGCGCTGACGGTGACCGACCCGACGTTGCCGTCCGCCGTGACGTAATCGAACGTGCCGGTAAAGTCCGCCGGGATGAGCAGCGCACGGCCATCGGCGAAAATATTCACGGCATGCGTTTTCACGCTCACGATGGTGGTATTGCGATTCACATCGTTGGCCAGTGGATAAATCACGGACTCGCCGCTGCCCGTGGTCACCACGTCATTCACGCCCCGTGGCCCCTCGAGGACATCGGCAATGGTGATGGTGAAAACTTTCTCAAAAGTCTGGACTGGCGTGCCGTCGTCCGTGGCCCGAATGCGCACGCTATAGCTGCTCTTGGTTTCGAAATCGGCGACGCCGTTGAGCTTCAGCACGCTGCCGGTACGGTCGCTGGAAATGGTGAAGGCGGCATTGTCCGTGCTGCCGGCGCCGCTCACCAGCGTGAAGCCCTGCGTCTGCCCGGCGTCCGGATCCGTGGCGCTGAGCGTGCCCACGCTGGCGCCGGGGAGATTGTTCTCAGCCAGTATGCTGTTGCTCAGGGTGATGTCCGTGGGCGCGGCGTTTTCCGGTGCGTCGGTGATCGTGATGGTGAACGCCTTCTCAAAAATCTTCACCGGCGTGCCATTGTCGGTCGTGCGAATGCGCACGCTGTAGCTGTTCTTCGTTTCGAAATCGGCGACGCTATTGATCTCGAGCAGGTCGCCGGAAATGGTGAACGCCGCGTTGTCCATACTGCCGGCGCCGCTCACGAGCGTAAAGCCGTGGGTCTGCCCCGCGTCGGCATCCACGGCGCTGAGCGTGCCCACGGTGGTGCCGGCGGCATTGCCCTCGGCCAGGGTGCTGTTGCTCAGGACGATGTTGGTGGGCGCGGCATTTTCCGGCACATCCGTAATGGTGATGGTGAGCGCTTTTTCAAAACTGGCCACCGGATCGCCGTTGTCGGTCGCGCGCACGCGAATGCTGTAGCTGTTCTTCGTCTCGAAATCGGTGGCGATCTTGATCTTCAGCGTGGTGCCGGTGATTTGGAAGGAAGCGTTATCCGTACTGCCGGGGCCCGCCACGAGCGTGAAGGTTTGGGTTTGCCCAGCATCGGCGTCCGTCGCGCTGAGCGTGCCGATGGTGGCATTGACCGCGTTGTTCTCCGCGATGCTCGCATTGCTGAGCGCGATGTCGGTGGGTGCAGAGTTCGGCAGGCTGGGCGTGAAGATCGTCAGGAATTTGCTCGAGCGCCCGATGAAGGTGCGGTTGCCCGTGGGATCGAACGCCGCGCTGGTGACGTCATACGTGATGGTGCCGCGGAAGCTATTGGCGGAAGTGATGAGGCCCACGGTGGTGCCGTCGCCTTTGAAATAAGTCACGGCACCGGCATCGACAATGGCGCCGTTGTCCCACTGCCGGCTCAGAGCGAGGCCATCGCCGTTAGCCAGGGAAACAAGGTTCTCTCCGACATCGTCGTTCGCGGTGCTGCCCACGAGGGAGTTGGCCGCCGAAATGACTCCGGCCGTCCCCGTCGTGCCATCGCCCCAAGTAAGAGCGCCAGCATCCACCATGGCGCCGTTATCCCAGGTCGGGCTGCGCACCGCGTAGTTTCCATTGGTCAGAACGGCCACGCCGCCGTTGCCGACCTGATCGTCTGCGGTGGCCCCGACGAGCGATTTACTCGCGGAAATCACCGCGGCGGTGGGCCCGGTGCCGCTGCCCCACGTCACCGCGCCCGCATTGACGACGCTGCCATTGTCCCAGGTCGGCGTCGCCACGACATAATTTCCATTGCTCAAAATAATGGGCGCTTGTTGTCCGACGTTGTCGTTGGCCGAGGAACCCACGATCGAGTTGGCTGCCGACACCGGCTCCGCAGTCACATCAGTTCCATCGCCCCACGTCACGGCGCCGGCATTCGCCGCGCCACCCACCTGCCAGAGCGGACTGCACACCACATAATTTCCATTGGGCAACACGGTGATCCCGCCGCTGCCGATCTGATCGTTTGCCGTGCTGCCATACAGCGAATTGGCGGTGCTGACGGTGCCGGCCACCGCGCCCCCTCCCGTCATCCAGGTCACCGCACCCACTTGACCGTTGGCGCCGTTGCTCCAAGCCGGGCTGCACACCACATAGTGCCCATTAGGCAGCGCAAGCACCTGCCCGGAGCCGACAAAGTCTCCACTCACCGAGCCAACCAGCGCATTCGCGGCAGAAAACACGCCCGAGGCGGCAGTGGTGCCATTCATCCACAGAACCGCGCCCTTGCTATTGTTCCAGTTCCGCTCCGCGACCACATAGTTCCCATCGGTGAGCGCGGTGACGTTGGAGCCGAGCCCTCCGTAGGTATCGCCGTATAACGAATTGGTCCCTGCTATCGAGCCCGTCAGGGCTGTGGTGCCGCTGGCCCAAGTCAAGGCGCCCGCATTCGCGAGACCATGTTCGAGGTCATCCGCCTCCGGGCTGCAGACTACGTAATTTCCGTTAGCGAGCGCCACCGCCCCACCGGATCCCAGATGGTCGCCGTTCATGCGACCGATGAAAGAGTTGAGAAAAGAGACTTCGCCGACGGTGCCGTGGACGCCGTCGCAAAACGTGACCGCACCGAACCCATCCCGGTCGTTCTCGGAGCGGCTCCACCGGGGGCTGCAGACCACGTAGTTGCCGTTGGTGAGCGGGAAGACCAGCGGCGTGATGCCATCGGAACCGACGTGTTCCTGATATTTCCCGTACAGCGAGTTTTGGTACGAAACCACGCCACTGTGCGCCGTGGGCGTGCAAAAAGTGACGGCGCCCGTATCCAAATACGCGTGCAGGCTGACAATGACGTAGTTGCCGTTCGTGAGTTCGACGATGCCGCCATCGCCGATGTCGTCGCCGCTGCTGCCGCCGGCGATGGAATTGGCCGAGGAGACGAGTCCCGTCCCACCGCTGGTGCCGCTGCCGAAGCTTACGAATCCTTGGTTGAGATTAAAGCCGCCCCAGCGAGCCAGGTAATTGCCGGTGGAAAGCACGGTGATTCCCTTCAAGTCGTAGCCGGCCTGCGAATTTGACTCCGAAACGGTCGCATTCAACCCAGTGACCCCGCTGCACCACGTCAAGGTCGAGTAGTTAAAGTTGCTGGTGTTGGTACTGGTGACCACAAAGTTGCCGTTGGGCAGGACGGTCACAGCTTTCCCGCAGTGAAAATTACTATAGTTTCCCAAGAGGGTGCTGATGAGCGTCAAATCCGTGCCCCGCAGCAGGAACACCGCACCCTGCTCCTGGAGCCCGCCGGACCCGGGGGCGGTGTAAGAGGGATCGGCGACGACGATGTTGCCATTGGGCAGCACGACAACTTTGGCGTAATTCGTCCCAGCGCCGCTGGGAGCGGGGATGTCCTGCTGGGTGGCGAGGGCAGTGATCGCCGTCACCCAGAAAAGGCTCAAAGCGACGAGGAACGAGAGATAGCGGGAAATGGGGACGCTAGGGTGGCGGAGCATCGGGGCATTTAGCTATCGGAGAACTGGAAACGAAGTAAAGGCGGGAACGGTAGTGTCCTAATTTGAAATTCTGGCAATCACTTGCGCTTGAAAAGGGTGATTGCGCCTATGACGAGCGCTATGCCCGCAAAGATCAAGAGGATCGCCCAGAATGGGAGTTGGAGACCGCCTATCGCTATGGTGTTCATTTCTTCGCTTGGCTGACAATACACGCCCTCACGGCTGCCAAGGGCGAATCAATCTTCCCGCCGCCCATCACGGCCACGTATTGCGGCTCGGGGCGTGCACTCACGGCAAACGCGTACACGCGGCCCTTCGGTGCATCGAAAGCCTCTACAACGCCCTCCCAGACCGTTTGCCCCCGGAATCTCTCCACAGTGGGAAACGACTCGGCGTGCATTGCTGGCGAGCCTGCCGCGCGTTCTGCGGCCCTTTGTAGCTTTTCCCTTACGGTCATGCGGCAATGAGTTCTGGCACGGTCCAAATGTGATCCGTCACGCCCCCGGCCATTGCTGGCGTCATGCGCAGGCTCTTATGGACTCGGCAAAAGTTGTAATAGCCGAAATGCAAGCCGACCGCCGCCTTAAAATTTCCCAGCTTCTTGGAAAAAGCGTTGGTCAGACGGGTAAGACGGCGCATGGGCATCCGCATGGTAGGATTTTGGCGCTCCACATAGGAAGTGGAAATGTGCGCCCAAGCCGGATTGCCCTTCTGAACGGTCTTTACGACCGCCGGGGCGATCAGGCGCCTGCACGCAGAGCGGCCAATCTCTTTTGCGCCTCCTTGGCTTTGACACCGCGGTCTTTCCAAATTCGGTTCATCCAGGAGTTCTCGCAATTGATGTAACGCTGCCAACAGAAGGCCAGGTCGAAAATAAGCGCGCCAAGCCACCAAAGCACCGCAAAGCCAGCCAATCCCCCAAGGAGGGCTCCTGCCGAGCTGGTGCCGGCCGTGAGTCGAGGGACAACCAACATCAAGCCCAACATTACCGTACCCATCAAAATAAGAATTCGCAGTCCCCACACGGGCCGCAGCCGTCGGACGCAGGACACCTTGTCGACGATCCAAGCAATGCCAACGGGAACCAGCGACCAAAGAATGAACAGAACCTTCGAAATGGTCTCCAGGAACTCCGTCCCCCAGCCTCCTTGAAACATCCATCCCCCGGCCCTGAAGCCGGCTTCGATCGCGAAGGTCCCAGGTGCAAACCAAAAGACCACCGCGCCAAGCAAGAACAGGCTGCCAAAGAGTAAAAACATGGATGGGTTACGAGAAAGACGTAAGACTCGCGCCACCATGGTCGCTCCTAAAAGTAGCGCCCAACATCCCAGCAATCCGTAGGTATTGCGGCCGAGTTGTCCGATGTCCTCCATCCCCGGAATTGGGGCCCCCTTACTCCCTTGGCAGCACATCTCCAGTGCGGACGGAGTGGGCGTAAGTCCCCTGTGCAGGACGAAAACGGCCGCGAAAAGAAGACCTCCAACGACAGCGAACGGCAAGATCGGGCTGAGCCTGCCCATCCATACAGACGGCGGCGGGACCACCGGATTTTGAATATTCTCGACGGCGTCCTCGATGATGTGAGCAAACAAGGCGTCGTCTGTGAAGTAGCCCAAGTGCGCCTGACCCGGCAACGGATAGCGTCGATACCCGTGATCGTGCTTTGACACGACGAAATCAAAGGCCAGGCACTGCCATTCGGCCAGCTTGTATTGCGCGGAGTCAAGTTCGTAGCCCACCGGATCCGCATAGTCGTAGTAATTCCGCCATCGGATTGGCTTTTCCAATCGAATCCATCCGGCGGCGGTTTCGAAGGTCCTCCACATTTCCGGCCAGAGGTGCAAATGCTTGTCGATTGGCGAACCCATCGTGGAGAAACTTCGAACTTTTTTCACCCACTCGAAAGTCAACTCGCGACGATTCCCATTGCCGGGATCACAGGACTCTCGCGGTGCTCCTGCAGTCCGCAGCATTCTAGCCTCCGCCCGCCCTGCTTCCGATATCGCCGTGAGTAAACTAAAGAGGCTCACCACCGTGCCCTCGCTATGTGCGACCAGGTGAATTTCCGCGTCGGGGTAGGCTTGGTGCAGCCACTCCAGACGATTGAAAAAACGATCGCGAATTTTCTCCCGCTGCCGCTGGTAATCACCGACCTGTTCCACGTCGCACAAATACTGTGTCAGCACAGTATCCACATCCTTCTTACTGAGTTTAAAAAGTTGCCCGGCGAGGGCAATCTTCTGCAGCAGTGCCAGCGTCTCCGCAATCTGTTCGACGACAAAGCCAGCGAGGTGAAACTGCTCCGGCCCAAGATCGGTATCGGTCCCGTGACGTTGCCCCAGTCGCTCGACCACCGAACGCGCCCAGTGGGTCGCTTCTTCCAGACGATGGCCGTTATTTTCGAGCGTGCGCGCGATATCCGCCCAATGGACTTCAGCAAAAGCATAATTCTCCAATCCGGCGCAGGTCTTCACCGGCGCAAAGCATATCGCCGGATCGTCGACGTCCGTCTCCCGCCCTCCATCCCAAGCGCCCAGCGGGAGGAGACGGGCTTGCGTCTCCTGCTTATGCTTTAGCGAGAAATACCGGGCAAACAGACGCGCCACCGTCTGCGCGAAGTCATTCCGCGTCTGATCACCCATCCCATGGACAGCCACGATCAGTTTTCCGGAGAAAGCTCGCTGACCATTACCATTCTGCGGAGCGGGAAAGAATACAGGGGTTTTGTCGGGGTTCGTTTCCATAAGACTTCGCGGGGACGCATGCTGAATAGCAGCGTCTCCCGCCGCATGTCGACATTGGATGATGGCCGAGTGACCTGTTCCTTTACCGAAGGCCGATGATCGGCAGACTGACGCCCGCTGATGATTCAGTTGGGGAGAAGTTGAAAGCAAGAAAGTCCCATCTACTTTCAATCGCGGCTGCTCCCGGGTATTGCCGCGCGAGCGAAATCGGGTTCAAGTGCTGGGCACCAAAATACCCCCCTTCTGCCAGTATCGAATCCATGGACCTTCCAACCCGTATCCTCGATTGCCTTCGCGGTGCCCGCATTGAAGCCATTCAGCGACTTCGGGTTCTTTCTGACCTTGAGCTCCTGGTGGCGGAGCAAATAGCCAAAAGGCGTGAAGGCCATTCGTGAATGCCGCCTCAACCGTCGCACGGAGCAACTTTCAGCGTGAACATATCCAGATGGCTCAGAATAGGGTTGGCAGTGCCAATCATGTTGGCGATCCCCGCCACTCTTTCTACCGACAAGGCCTCCGCGGGGAACGAACCCCAGGGAAACGCGACCAGCGATGAGAAATCCTTGGCGCACTGGATGGGGCAAATCGACGGCGACCGAAAATTGAGCAGCCTTTCCATCCCCGGCACACACGATTCCGGCGCAGTCCATGAACTGCTTCGTGGGACGGCCCAATGCCAAACCCTGTCCATTCCGGATCAACTTGCCGCTGGCGTGCGCTTTTTGGACATCCGCTGCCGTCATGTTGATAATACGTTCCTGATCTACCACGGCTTCGTCGACCAACATCTGACCTTTGCACAAGTGGCTCGAGACTGCCTCACTTTTCTTCAAGAACATCCCAGCGAAGCCATCCTCATGAGCATCAAGGAGGAATACGAACCGAGCCGCAACACACGCTCGTTTCCAGAAACCTTCGATGCCTTTGTCCAAAAGAACGGAGACCGCTGGTTTTTGGGCGACTCCATTCCGTGCTTAAAAGATGTGCGCGGTAAAATAGTGCTGCTTCGTCGCTTCACGGTTCCCACAGGACCAAGGGGAATAGACGCTTCGCCATGGGCCAATGATTCGACTTTTTCGATTCCGAACAGAGCCGCACCGTTATCCATTCAAGACCGCTACATCGTCAACGAGGTGGGCGCCAAATGGGAAGCCGTCCAGAGCCTCTACCAGGAATCTGCTGCCTCAAAAGGCGATATCCTCTACCTGAATTTCACCAGCGGATTCCAACCAGGTCTCCTTGGGGTTCCAAATATCCGAAAGGTCTCCAATACCATCAATCCGAAGCTGACATCCTTCTTCTCAAATGCAGGCCATCACGGATTCGGAGTGTCCGTCATGGATTTTGTCACTCCGGAAATCTGCCGATTGATTTGCAACACCAACCACTGAAGCGCGGCTCTCAGATCACGGTGACGGCGCCAACCCAAAAAGTTGGCGCCAGTCGGTTCGTAACGAGAGGGCCTCAGGCTTCATTTGTCCCTGAGTCCGCCCGGCGGCGACGCCAGTTCGGCAGAAGATTTCATAGGCCCCGCGCTCCAATGGCGCGCAAACCAAAGGCGTCAACTGTCCCAACTTCAGGCAAAGAGCATAGTGCGGATTCTCCCTCAATTGCTCTTCCAGCAGCGCCGTCAGCGCAGAAGACACCGGCTTTTCCACAAAGAGCACGTAACGGGGCCTTCCATTCTCCAGGAGTTCCGGCGCGAGCATCGCAAAAGACGGCATGCACTGTGCCCGTGCGCAGGCGGCGGCAATGGCCCTGGCCACAAAGCTTTCGTGCAGCTTCTCCCCACGGAGGTCCGAAACCTTTCGCCCACGACCGAGAAAACGCAGAGACGGAGTGGTCTCCAGCCAGCTGTCCACTTCCACTTGGTCGTCAAGGCGGTAGCGCCATAGCCCGCCCGCCGTGGTGAGGATGACCGTATATGTTTCTCCCCGCTGCAATTCATGCGCCCGGCAGATCGCGCCGCGAGAGTCGGCGAATTCATAAAAATGCGAGGTGACCGCGATCGGATGAGCCTTGCGAAAGGGAATCGTCACCACGCCCTCGGTGGCCAGAAGCCCTTTCGGCTGAAGGTGGACGGACGGCAGCCGCTGTTGCAAATCCGCCAACGGAAGCGCCGCCTGCGCATCCCCCCAGCAACTCACCACCCGCAGATGCGGCCAGATCGCCTGGCGATCTTCCGGCCCGCTCCGTCGCAACGCGCCTGCCCTTCGGCGCTGAGGCGGCGCGGCGACCGCTCGCTGCACCCCTGCGGGCAGCGATGCGCCATGGCGACAGCCACCCTGTTCCAAATCCCGCATCAACTCGTCCCAAAACTTTGGCAGACGATCCAGCAGCAGCGTGAGAAAGGACGGATGCCACACCGAAATGAGCCGCAGTTCGGGTTGCCGCAGCAAACAGAGCAGGGTCAGGTAGCGATGGGTCTCCGTGTCCGCAACGAGTCGGAGCGACGGTGGCGCCGCCAGCGTCGCCTCGACCAGCTTTTGCCGGAGTCCGCCGAGGTAGGCACTATCATCATCGAAACCGATCGGGATGGCGGAGGATTCGCTGGGGCCGGCGGGGAGATCCGGCGAGATGGACCAATAGGCTGGGCCGAAAATCACGGACGGTTGCTCGCGGCAAAGGTCCACCATCCATGGGGCGATGGCGGCATTGAACTCGCGTTGCAATCGAGCGGTGAACGGGATCAGCTTGCGGCCGCCGGAAGAGCCGCTCGTGGGGACCAGGCGAGTGACCGGATCGCAGGTCAGCACGCTCCCCTCCCCTTGCCTGATGCGGGCGATCCACGGCGCCAGCGCATCGTAATCCACCACCGGGACCTGCTCGCAAAACTGCTGGTAGGTCCGGATGTCGCGGAAACCATGCGCCCGGCCATAGACCGTGTCCGCATGGGCGGCGAGCGTGCAGCGCAGAATTTCCCACTGCACGGATTCCACCCGCCGGAGCGCATGGCGAAAACGCTGCCAGGCTGGCAGGTTCGCAGCGAGCCACGCTCCGTTGGCCAGGGAGCTTCGCGCCTTCATTCGGTGGAGGGGCCGATCATGCGCCGGCCGGCGGACGTGAGATTCGCCTCGCTGATTTCGGTAAGGCAGACCAGTTCATCTCCGCGCTCGTGCCCCGGATTGCACGCGAGAAAGAAGGCGATGTCCGCATCGTCGCGACGCCCATCCGGCACTGCGCGCAACGCTCCGCGCAGCGTCTGCGGCCGCGGGAACCGGACGATGCCGGCCTGCGGATCAAACGCCGCCCCATAGCGAGAGGCCGCCAGATGCTGTCGCAGGCGTTGTTCGCGCGGCGGCGTCACGGCATGGCTCCGGGGATAAAACGCGCGCCAAAACACCGGCAGGAAACGATAGGTGCGAAAACCAGAAGTGAGCAACAGCCAGTAGCACCGCCGGCCTGGAGCGGCTGCCCGCAGATAATTCACCGCCGCAATCCACGCGCGCGCGAGAGCGGGCGATTGCCAGGCCTCCGGGGCGACGATGGTATCGCCGGAATAGATCGCCATCAGGCGCTCGCCCTCGAACTCCAGCGGTTCCACGAGCAGCGTCGAGAAGCCGAGCAGGCGCCCATTTCCGCGCACCTGCACCACCCAGTTCTTTTCCGCAAGGTCGCTTTCAAATTGCTCCCGGCTGACGCCATCGAAATGCGCCCCGAGCAAAGCAAACATCTCGTCGCGCTGCACCTGGGTGAGTTCCGGGCGCACGAGCAAGCCGGCGGGCGTGGGTGCAGGTGTGGCATTCATAGCAATCCGAGATCCGGCAGGAAGGCGGCTTGGGCCTTCGTCAATGGTGCGGACGAGAGCCCGTCCCATAAGACCCGGTAGAGCCGGCACGGCCACAGGCGTGGTCGATAGCGCCGCTGCAGCCTCGGCAGGCGCGGATCGCCGGACGGGAGCGCGAGCGTCACAAATTCCAGCGCCAGTCCCGCCGCCACGGGGAAAAACGAAGGGAGCATCTCCGGGAGCAGATCTTCACACCCCTCAGCCAAAGCGAGCGGCGAAAGAAACGCCTGTGCCAATGAAGTCCCTGCGGGCGGAAGCCGCGGCGTCCCGAAGAAAAAGGCGGCAAAATTGAGGAAGGGCCGGACGAGAGCCAGGGGGCGGGCATAGCGGCGCACCACCGTTTGCCGAAAGGATCGCTGATCCCAGAGCGCCCCGCAGGCGACGATTCGGTCGCCGTCGAACACGAGCCGAAAACTTTCCAAGGGCAGACCATGATGGGCGAGAGCGCGCAGCATCGGCTCGGTCCAAACGGCGGCCAATTGGCACCGACGAGCTTGTTGATTTAGCATCTCCAGCAACTCGGGAAGACGATCCGCCGTGGCGGCGACGGTGCGAAAGGCCGACGCCCTCGCGCCGCGGGGAACGGGAATGAGCAGCGTGATCAGTTCGCCGAGAAACTCATACCGCGGCAGCCCACGCACCCCGCTCTCCAGCACGCGCCGGGCACGCGTGTTGTCACTGGCGATGCTGGTAAAATAAAAGTCCGCGGGGGCATCGCGCTGGGTCTGCTGAAAAAAGCGGTAACCCGCGCGCAAGATCTCAAACCGCCCGCGCGCGGAAGCATCGAGCCGCAACTCGGAGAGATAGCCCACGGAGCGGATCTCCCCATCCATCCAGCATGGCCGGCGGATGCATCGTCCCACCGCGGCGAGCCGGTCGCCGAAGGACACCAGGACCGTCTGGTCCTCCGCGCCCGCGAGGCCCGCTCCCTGGAAGTAATCGGGCTCCCGCTCAAACGTCAGCTGGATGGAGCCACCCATCGGGTTCTCCCGCAGCAAACGGCGGATCGCGGCATCGTCCGCCGGCCTGGCCAGCGTCCAGGTCAGGCGCCCCGGCGAAGCTAGTTGGCGAATTGCAGTGGTCCCTCCCATGCTTCGTCTCCCAGTGGATAGCTGTCCCTCAGACTCACGTCGCCCCGATGCATGGCGTTGATGAGATAGAAATTGCGCCACATGAAACCATTGGATCGGTTTACCCGATCAAACCCGCGCCGCAGGATGCTTCGCCACGAGTAAAAGCGTTTGCGCGCGCCCAGGCAGCCACGTTGCAATTCCTCACCACTCATCCCCCGCGGAACGAACGGAATTTGATTGTAGCTATAACGGTCATCCAGCCACCAGGCATCGTAGAGCAGCCGCCCTTCCGCGGCGAGGCGGCGATACAGCGGCGTGCCGGGAAAGGGTGTCAAATGATTGAAGGCCGAGATGTAAAAAGCGTGCTGCTCGGCGAAGTCCACCGTCTTCTCGAAACTCTCCGGGGTGTCGCCATCGTAGCCGAAGACAAAGGTTCCGTAGACGCGGATGCAGTGGCGCCGCAGATTTTCCAGCGCCTTCACAAAGCCTCCCCGCGCGGTGTTGAAGGTCTTGTTCATCGCGGCGAGGTTGGCCGGGTTCAGGCTTTCGAACCCAATCAATACCCCCTGGCAGCCGCTGCGCACCAGCAGATCCAGGAACTCTTCGTCGTGCGCGGCATTGATGCTCGATTGCCCGACCCAGCGAATGCCGAGCGGGATGAGCGCGCGGAAGAACTCCTTCGCCTCCGCCAGATTTGAGGTGATGTTGTCATCCACGAAAAAGAAGAGCTTCTTGTCCTTCTTGATGGAGGCCACTTCCTCGAGGATCGCATCGATCGGCCGCCGGCTCTGCGTGGAGGAAAAAACGGTCTGTACGGCGCAGAAGTCGCATTTGAAATGGCAGCCGCGCCCGGCTTCCACAAGGCCAATCGGCAGGTAGCGCTTCCCGCGAAAGATGGTTCGGTCCGGCCGCAACCCGCGTAGCGACGGCCGGCCCTCGCTGCGATACAGCTTCTCCAGCTTCCCGTGCCGCGCATCGTCCAGCACCTGCTCCCACACGCTCTCGGCCTCGCCGACGACGACGGCCTCCGCGTAGCGCATCGCCTCCTCCGGGCACAGGCTCGCGTGGAATCCCCCCATCACTACGGGCACGCCGCGCCGGCGATATTCCGTCGCAATCTGGTAGGCCCGCTTGGCGGTATACGTCTCGATGCTCATCGCCACCAAATCGGTGGGCTCATCGAAGGGGATCATCTCCATCCGGTCGTCGTAAAACCGCACGGCCACGTCTTTCGGCGTGAGCCCGGCAATGGTGGCCGCCGGCAGCGGTTCCATCTGCCAGGTGCGCACGTAGCGGCGATCGCCCCGGCGGCGGCCAATGCAGGGATGGACAATCGTGAGCCTCATGCGACGGCGGATTCGGACGCGGGCGCAACGGAGACCGGGTGCGATGGCGCGCGCCCGATGATCCAATCGCAATTATAAAAGCGACTCAGATGGTGCGCGTAGAAGCGATAGCCGAGATTCGTCCCGAGCCGCACGGGCCAAGGGGCAGGCGAGCGCCGGATGCGGCGCCAGATGGAACGCCAGCTATAGGCATGTTTCCACGCCGTCTCGATTCCCGTTTGCAGTTCCTGCACGCTCAGGTGGCGCGGTTGAAAGACCACATGCTGCCCGTCATAGAGTTCCCAGTCTTTGGTGAGCAGTCGCCCCTCGGCTTCCAGCCGTTTGTAGAGCGGCGTATTCGGAAAAGGCGTCACCACGGCAAAACGCGGCAAGTCGATGCCTGCCTCGACGGCAAATTTCGCCGTCTTTAAAAAGACATCCGGCCGATCGTCATCGAGGCCAAAGACAAAGCAGCCTTGCAGGGCGATGCCGTGGGCATGCAGGCGCTCCACCACGCGCGCGTATTTTTCCGGCGAATTGAAACCTTTGTGGTTCTGCTTGAGATTAGAGGTGGAGATGGACTCCAGCCCCATGAGCAGTCCCTTGCAGCCGCTGCGCCCGCAAAGTTCCAGCAGCTCTTCATCGTCCGCCAAGAGCACGGTGGCCAAACCATACCACTGCACCTTCAGCGGGATGAGCGCCGTGAAAAGTTCCTTCGCGTAACCGCGATGCGCAATGAGGTTGAGATCGACAAAGATCAGCTTCCGCGCGCCGTGCTGGCGGATGTCGGCCACCACCTCCGCCACGGGCTTTTGGAAGGGCTTCTTTCCCCAGGCGGTCGGCACCACGCAAAAATCGCAACTGTGCACACATCCCCGCGTGGCCTCGAAGACGTTGCTCGTCAGAAAGCGCTTGCTCGGCAGCAAGTCCCGGCGAGGAAAGGGCCGCCCACCGATCTCCAGACCGGGCGCCTGCTGATAGCGGCGTGCCAGCTGGCCGGTGGCAAAATCGCGCAACAGTTGCGGCCAGGTATCCTCGGCATAGCCGACGACCACCGCATCCGCGTGCGGCTCCGCATCCTCGGGGATGAGCGTGATGTGCGGGCCCCCCATCACCACCGTGATGCCTCGCGCCCGGAAATGATCGGCGAGCTCATACGCCCGCCGGGCCGTGCCGGTGATGACCGTGATACCAATTAAATCCGCCTCCAAATCCAGCGGCACATCGGCGATCCCCTCGTCCACCAGCGTCACTTTGGCGGGCACATCCGCCGGGATGAGCGCCGCCAGGGTCGTCAGCGTCAGTGGCTGATAGCGCAATGATTTTTTCCAGATTCCACCGCGGTGCCGGTAGAGCGGTCCCTTTGGCGAGATCAAGACCACGCGCAGCGGACGAGGCGGGGCCGGGCAGGAAAGCGGTGGCGTCATGGATGAAGCCTATCTTTGAGTGAATCGCCCTGCGGTCAAGGGTCCATGGGCCTCCCAACCCATTGATAAACTTGGTTTTCGCATCAAGACTTTCAATCGCCGCCGCCGCGCGTGGAGATGGACTTTTGCTCCGACCGCGCGCTTACTGCTAGGCACCAACCCGCGCCGTGAGTAACTCGCCCAATCCATCCGGAATTCCGAATCGTTTGAACGCGATCCTCATCGGCGTCCAACTCCTGGCGTTCGCGGCCTGTGCTTACGCCTCGGCGCACGTGAGCGGCTGGGCCTTGGTCGGACTGGCCGTGGTTTTTGGCATTCTGATGAATTCCGTCTACGCCATCATCCACGAAGCGGAGCATGCCATGCTCTTCTCGCACCGCGGCTGGAATGAGTGGATGGGCAGCATCATGGCGCTCCTTTTTCCCGCGCCGTTTCATCTGATCCGGCAGGGCCATCTCGGCCATCACCTCCGCAATCGCTCGGACGATGAAGCCTTCGATCTGTATTTTGAAGAAGACCACCGGCTGTGGAAAATCCTTGTGCTCTACGGCATCCTCACCGGCTTCTATTATCTGATCGTCGTGCTGAGCAACGTGGTCTTTCTCGTGCTGCCCTTTCGCGAAGACAAAAAATATCTACACGTCGATCGCGCCACCACGGCTTTTCTGGAAGCGCTGAATCCGCGCTATCGCCTGCTCATCCGGCTCGAGGGCGCCGCGGTCCTGGTCCTGCATGCGGGCATCATCTGGGGGTTGGGCATCCCTCTTCTCCATTACCTCGCGATGTACGCCGGCTTCGGCTTCATGTGGTCGGCGATGCAGTATGTGCACCACTACGGAACCGAGCGGCACGTCACCCGGGGCGCGCGCAATTTGTGGATCTGGAAGCCGCTCGACCTGCTGTGGCTGAACCACAACTGGCATCTCACCCATCACACCTACCCCGCCGTGCCATGGGTGCATCTGCCGCAAAAGGCGCAGGAAGGCGACACCCGGCGCGGCTTCCTGCTCACCGCCTATCTGAAAATGTGGCGTGGCCCCCGGCTGGCCCGCGACCGCGTGGAAAACCAGCATGCCGGAAAACAGATTCCCTGACGTGCTCGTGTCTCTCCTCACCGCCCACTGGCGGCTGAAAATCGCGCTCACCCTCGCCCTCAATCTCCTCTTTTGGGGCGGCTATGGTTACCTCGGCCACCACGCCCTCTTTCCATTGCGGGCCGTGCCGCTCACCGCGCTGGATCGCTCCGTGCCCTTCCAACCCTTCCCCTGGGCGTGGATTTACTTATCGCAATACATCTTCGTCCCCGCGCTGCCCTGGCTGCTCACGGCTCGCCAAGCCATCCGCCGCTACGCCGTGGGCGTGTTGATCATGTCGCTCGCGAGTTTTTCCATCTTCCTCTTTCTCCCGACCCCCGGTCCGCGGCCACTCGAAGTGGGAGACGATTTCGCCATGCGCACCGTCGCCACCTACGACGGCGCGCTGAATGCCTGCCCCTCCTTGCACGCCGTCTTCCTCGTCTACATGGCTTTGCTCGCGTGGCGCATGTTTGGCCGGCATGCCCCTCTCCTCACGGCCGGCACCAGCTTTCTGTGGGGGACCGCCATTCTTTACTCCACGCTCGCCACCAAGCAGCACTACGTGCTCGACCTGGTCCTGGGCGCCGTGCTCGGCGTGGCCGCGGATTGGCTGGCTTGGCGTGGCGCCCCGCCCGCGATCGCGGAACTGACAATCCCACGCAACAGCGGCGACACATCCCACGCGGGTGCCAGATAGTGGTCTGCCCCCCAAATCGGGCACACGATGCCGGGCAGCGACAGCAGATCCGCCAATAGGATGCCGCCACCATCATTCGGGCCGAGCGGCGCGACGCGGGCGTACCCTTTCGGTGCCCACGCGTGGGCCAGATGCCGCTCCAGCGGGAAGCCGTACACATGCACCACCCGTAAATGCGGTGGCAGAGCCGGCCAGTCGGCCAATTCATTGCTCCCGTGGCTTAATTCGCAGAGCGCGCGCCCCGGGTGTCCGCGCCACCACAGCAGCAGCCGCACGCTCCACCAGCGCAGCCAGCGCTGCCGCAGCCAACCCACCAGCGGCGTCCCCTGCACCATCCCGCTCAGGCCAATCCACGTCGTCACGCTGGCAAACGTCTCCTCCGCTCCCGGCTGCCTCAGCGCGTATTTCAAATCCGCGCCGCCTTTGCTCAAACTGAGCAGCGCCACCCGCCGGCCGCGGTGCGCCTCGAGCCATTCCCGGATCGCGCGCGCATTCTCCTCAAAGGTCCCGAAGCTCCCCGTCGGAATCACCTCCGCGGCGCAGCCCATTTCCCGGGCGATGCGTAGAATGCGCGCACCATCAGCTCCCGTATGCCGATGCTCCCGGTGAAAAGCACCCGGCACGACCCCGATCATGTCCGCCTCCAGCTTGGCCGAGGTGCCGGCCGTTTGCGCGCGGCGCAGGAATTCCGCATTCTCCCCCTGCCGAAGCAGATGCTCGTGCAACAGGGCGGTGGCAAAATCGAGCCCCTCATCGCGACAGATTTTTTCCAACTGCCGCGCATCCAGCGCCCCGTCCACGCCGCTCCATTCCGCGGCTCGCGCCCGCAGACGCGCGTCCTCCTCCGCCAGCATCATGACGCGGATTTCTTTTGCAAAACACGCGCCAAAACCCACCCCAGCAACAGCCCCGCGACGCCCGCGCCGCCGCCCACCCACAGCGCAATCTTCCGCGTCGCCAAGCCCAGCACCGGATTATCAAACGCATTCACCGAGGCATGAAAACCCGTGACCAGCCACTTGTCGCCGCGCCTGGCGATCGTCGAGGTAAAGACGCTGTTCAGCGGCAAATCCGAGCCATCGGTGAGCACGAAATGGTCGTGCAGGTTTCCCCACGAAACCGCGGTCTCTCCGTGCAGTTGCCGGCCCAACACCTCAGGCTCCGACTGGATCTCCCGGACGATCCGTTTCTCGCCCGACATCATCTTTTGGTAAAACGCGCGCACCGCCTCCGGCCCGCGGCAGACTTCGCCGTTCTGCCAGGTGACCACGACGTCCGAATCCAAAAACGTCAGCAGCGTATCGACATCGCCCTTTTTGAAGCTGCTCACGAGCCCGTCGCGCAATTTGTTGATCGCAGCGTTGGCATCGTCCGTCGCCGCGGGCGGATTTCCCTGGCCGGGTGAATTCACAACCAGGGCGAGAAACAAGACAAGGAGGAGCGATTTCATGGTTTTGGAGGCAAGGTGGCCTGAAGCTTTTGCAGCCATTCGAGAAAATCCACCATCACTTTATCCTCGGGGATCATGCGTGAGGGCCGAAAGCGAATGCCCGAGGATCGCGTCACATCGGAGCGCAAAAATTCGCGGATGAAACGGCGGCGGATTTCCGCATTCAGCGAGTCCAGCAGCCAGCGGCCCGCGGCGCCGCGGCTGCGTTGCACCCACACGATGTCGCGCACCCGCGTCTGGTGCCGCTCCAGCGGGACATTGCTCACCAGGCCGTAGGTCGTGGTCCGGCGAAAGCGCGCGGTGACGAGGAGCAGCGCTCCCGCCCAGTTCTCCACCGCCATTTCCACCACCGGGCCGGAGAACCAGCGCGTCAGGCGGTCGGAGAGCGCCGTGCCCGTCACGGCAAATTTGGCGCGCATCCGCCACGCATAGGCATGGGGATAATCCACCTCGAACCCGCCGACCAGCGTTCGATCATGGGAGCAGCGAAAGTGCTGCATATCGAAGCCATTGGCTCCCACCAAATACCAGGGAGTGTCAGTGATCAGGTCGAACGGGCGCGCCGGGCGCAGGGCGCTTTCCTCGACCCCTGGAAAAAATGGCAGGGGAAAAGGCGCTTCCGGGCGATTAAAGAAAAATACGTGGCCTCCGCGTTGCGCCACAGGAAAGCTGGCCTGCCGGGCAAAGGCCGGGATATTGGCCGAAGCCGGGATCGCCTCACATCGCCCATCCGCCGCATACTCCCATCCGTGCAAAGGACAGGCGAGCCGGCCATTCCTCACACAGCCCTGCGCCAAATCTGCGCCCATGTGGCTGCACCGCGCACTCAGCACCGCCGGACCCGCCGGCGATTGGTACGCCACATACGACTCCCCGTCGGGCAGGCGAAAATTCAGCGGACGCGTCCGAATTTCCGCCACACTCCCGATATAATACCAGCAAGCGGGAACGGCGGGAAATGCCGGCCGGCCGGCTTCCTTCTCCGCAGGCTGTCGAAACGCTTCCAAGCGCCCCATTCAACCAAGCTCCCGCCCCCAACGCAAGCCGATGGACAAAGCGTCGGATTCGCGCCGCCAGGCAAGCGGGCTCCAGCAGGCTGTCTGGCACTTTTGCGGAGAGCGCATTTGAAGACCAAAGAGCCGGCATCCGTTCCAAGTGCCGGACGGCCTCTAAGGTCCGTCTGCCTTCAGCGAAACTGTTCCCGTGTTTCCCCGGTCGCTCCGTCCTGAACTCTGGAAGTAACCAAAGCCACGTCGATTCGCGCCCTTGTTTAACAAGATGCCGTGGTAGCCATTGCGACTCCCATTCTCGAGGGAGAAAGCGCCATGGTAGACTCCGGTTGCGGGGACGAAACTGAAGGTGAACGTCGCATCGGAGGCGGGGAGCTTTTGCGCCACACCGGTCGACGGATGGAGGTTGATCCCTTTGAGCAACTCCGTCGAAATACCTTCACCGGCGAAATGGAGATGGGCATTGGGGGCTCCGGGACTGGCCGCGCTTTGTCCGAAATTCAGCGCGGTCGGGGCGGCGTATTTCGTCCCGATGGCATCGATGGTCACGAGGGGCCAGCCGGCGATATAGAAGCTGGCCTGAACGCCTTGAGGGCGGCACCACAGCCAGTCACTCCCGCTGACATCGGAATCCGCCAAATCTTCGAACGCCAATTCGCCGCCGGCAAAACCACGGCCATAGAGGGTGGAGAACAACGCGGCGGAAGCATCGCCCCGCAGGCTGCTGGCGGCGGTGAATTTCGTGCCGTCGGCCAGTGTGCCGGCGGCGGTGAGATGACCATTTCGCAAGAGGAGCACAGTGAGGCAGCCGTCTCCCTGAGGATAGCGATCGGGCGCCAGAGTCGGCGTTTGGTCCTTGCTGGGCAGGGCGACGTTGTATCGCCCGAACATCGGATGACGGGACGGCAAGTTGAGCAGGGCTGCTGGCACCGGGTTCGATAGCCCGAAGGCCGCCCGTTTTCCAACGCCCTTGGCGAGGGGGCCGGCGTCTTCCGTGATCGTGGCCGTCAGCCCATCGGCGGCGTCGATGGAAAATTTCAACCGAGGGCCGGAGGCGGCGCCGTCCCGCTTCGGCAATTCGAGTTCATCGGAATGAAGGGCCGAAAAGAGGGCCTGACCTTGGTGGTCGAGGACCCCGGAAAAACTGGTGGTTTTGTCTCCAGTGAGAAACTTCCCGGAAAACATATCGCCCGCCGTGACCGTGACCTTCAGCAGTCCTGCGAACGCTCCCGACGCCGGACGGCAAAGGACCTGATAATCTCCCGCCAGCGCGGAACTGCGTTTGTGATAGGAGAATGTCTTTCGCATCTCGACGGCCTGGCCAGTGGAGCCGTCGCCGGCATAGACCACGATGGTATTCAGTCCGGGGAGCGGATGAATCCCGCTCGCTTGCCAGGACAGAACCTGCGGAAAAGGCGGGGCCATGAGCGGTGTGTCCAAGGCGGTTTCGTGCCCATTGACGTAGAGGACAAACTGCGGCGGCGAATCGATCAGGACGGTGCCGCTCACGGTCACGGTCAAATGATCCGGCGACTCCTCCGGTTCATGGAAGGTCACGTTTGGATAAGGGTTCTTCAGTTTGCCGAGAACCTCCACAAAGAACGAACTCGTGCTCGTGTTCCCGGCCGCGTCCCTGGCGGTGGCGGTGACCTCAGTCCTGCCGACTGGAAACAGGCTACCGCTCGCGAGCGAATACGTCACGCTGACGGCGCTCACTGGATCGGAGGCCGGGACAGCTGGAAAATAAACGACGGCGCCCTGGCGATTTTCCGCTGCCACCGGAAGAGTGGGCGGCCTGGCGATGGATGGCGGTTCCGAATCTCGCACGGTCACGTTGAAAGTCGTGTGGCTGGCATTCCCCGCCGCATCCCGGGCGGTCACGGTGACCGTGGTGGTGCCCAGCGGAAAAATGGTGCCGCTCGCCTTGGAATAAGTGATTTCGTGGACCCCGACGGCATCGGTGGCGGTGGCCTCAGGGTAGGTCACGTATCCGCCATCCGGTCCAGCCGCTTCGAAGATGAGACTCTCCAGCGCGGCAATGACCGGTGCGGTCGTGTCCACCACTTGGACGGTCCGTGTCACCAGGCTCGTGGTGCCGTGATGGTCTATCGCTGCCCATTGGATACCGTAGCTGCCCGGGACGAGCGGAACGACGTCACTGGCATGCACGAAGGGAACGAGTGTTCCGTCCTCCGCGTCCGTAGCGGTGGCCCCCGGATCCATGGGATAGGAACCCGCCTCCAGGGTGAAAGGTTGATCGCCCTTCAGCATCACGACCGGCGGGGTGTTGTTGCTTAGGCCAAACAGGTAAACCGCCCCGTTGCCAGCCACGCTGGAATCCACAAAGGGCGCCGCCACGGCCACGGTGTCGTGATCGATGGCGACCGCCTCGCCCAGTTGCGCCGTGCTGGAAAGGTCCGTAAAGGCCGCCAGGCTGTAGCGATTGGGCGCCTGGGACAGGTCGTAAATATAAACATGGCTGCCCTCCGCGCTGACCTGGGCCGATCCATTCACCGCCCCAACGACGGCCCGCGTCCCGGATATCGCCAGCGCCGCGCCAAAGGCGTCGCCAGCCCGCGGGATGGGGTTTTCCAATTGGGCGAACGGCGTCACGCTATCGGTGGCGTAAAGATAGGCCACGCCGGCCGCGGTTTCCTGAATCTTGTCATGGGGCGCGCCAATGAGCATCCGGTCACCGTCGAGCGCCACCGCCGCGCCGAAGTTGCCGAATTCTACCGGATGCGGAGGAGGCAAACTGACGGCCACCGGCATTCCGAGGTCCGCAAGGTTGAAGAAAAAGGCGCCACCGGTCTGATAGAATCCCGTGCTTCGGTAGGGCGCTCCGACGAGGGCGTGATTTCCCGAGACGGCGACGGCCGCTCCAAATCCGTCATATCCCGTCGAGTCCGGTGGATCCAAGCGGACGGGCAAACTGGGGGCCCCGTTACTCAGGGTGTAAGCGAAGGCCCCGCCCGCGGTCAAAAATCCGATTTTCAGGCCCGGACTGCCGATGACCATGCGCCCCGCGGAGATCGCCAGAGCGGCCCCGAAATGTGCAGAAGGCACGGCGATCGGGTTGTCCAAGGTGCAGGTCGGCGTGCCCGGGGTCGCGCTATTGAGATCGTACAGGTAAACACGCCCCCCTTCCGACACGACCGTGCCATCCAGCGGGGCGCCGACCACGACATAATTTCCAAAGATGGCCACCGATCGGCCGAACCCATCCAGGGCCCTGTTCCCCGGATCCGTTAATTCCACGAAACTCGCCGGAGCGGGCGCCGGCGGCCGGTGATGCACATACACGTGACCGGTCGCCGTGGCGGTGACCACATGGTCCCCGGACAATGCCATCGCGGACCCGAAGCCGGAGTAGCCCGCCGGACTCGCGGAGTTCAGCGTCGCCACGACCGAGTTTGGGTTCGCGATTTCAAACACGTACGCCGCGCCATACGTCGGCGGAGGCGGCGTTCCGGAACCAGACCCTCCCGGGTTGCTGATGATCACCGTCCCTCCCACGGTCGTCCCTCCGATGGAAAGTGTGGAAGACCCCAGCGTCAGCACGGCACCGCTCGAGGAACCTCCCGAGTTCAGGTTTTGGATGGGCGCATAATCCGGAGCCTGCACGCTGGCGGGAGTCGTGGTCGGAGTATTTGCCGGGCTGCCCATCGCCTGGTCCGACGGGGCGCCCACGACGACGTGGGTAGCCGAAATCGCCACCGCCGCGCCAAATGCGTCGCTGACCGTTCCCGTGTTTTTGCGCAGCACTGCGATCGGTGTCGCGGGGATGGCGCCTTCGAGATCATAGACAAAGGCGCGGCTCACCAGCGCCGCGCCCGCCCCATCGCTGGAATCTCCCACCACCAACCGGGAGCCCGACATCGCCACCGACTGGCCAAATCGATTGATCGTCGCCTGGGTCGGGCTGGCCAGCGTCATGCTCAGCGTGGGATCCCCATTCACGAGGTCGAAGACATAGACCGCGCCCGCAGAAGTGGAGAGCGCCGGGCTTTGGGGCGTGACGATGCGGCCCCCAAAAACCATCCGATCTCCCGAGATGGCGATCGCTTGGGCAAACCGGTAATTGGTCACACCGCTGGGAATGGTGATCGTCGCCGAGGGCACGGTCGGGGTGGCGCCGGAAAGATCGTACAGGAACGCGCGGCCCCGGCCATTGAAGGCGAGATAGTTGGGCGCGGCAATCAACAGGCGGTTGCCGGAAAGGGCGACCGACATCCCAAACGCCGACGCATCATTGGCTGGGTTCGGCACGACGGTGGGAGTGGTTGGAGAGGAGGAGGCCAAATCATAGACATAGGCACAGCCGTGCCCACCGCCACCATCCGGAGCGCCCACCACGACGCGGTCGCCCTCCATCGTCACGGAGGCCCCAAAGTGATCAAATTCTCCCGGGTTGGTCCGGGTTAATTCGAGGGCCGGCACCGTCGGATTGGCGCCGGCGAGATCGTAGACGTACACGGTGCCGCTTTCCAAATGCCCGGCCGGCTCTTGGTACCGATTGGGCACCCCGATTACCAACCGGCTGCCGGAAAACGCCACGCTGGCGCCAAAGTGCTCGGCCTTGGCCGGGTGCGGATTGGCCACCAGGAAGAGCAACGCGCCCGTATTGATATCGAACACCTTTACGCTCCCCGCGTCTTCTGCCCCGATATCGTCCTTTGGCGCGCCGATGGCCGCCAGATTTCCCGCCACCGCCACGCCGGAGCCGAGACCAGACTCCGCCTGGATTCCAGACACCGGACTCGCGATGGAATCGATCAAGGTATCCGGCAACTGCGCGAATGACGCGGATACGGAAGCAACGATTAGTAAAAGCAGAGGGCCAACCTTCATACAGCAGGACACATGGGGACCATTCAGCTCCAGATAACGTCGAACCGGATGAGTAAATGGCGAAGAAGTCAACGTGCGCCCCGGAACAGGTGAGTTCTATGGCTTTTCGCCTTTGAGTTTGGGAAAGTAAGGGTTTTGTCTCATACCTCACTCACGCCGAGGACTCCGCCTTTTCGACACGGCACGGGCTTTGGGCCGTCGTTTGGTTGTCCGTCCCTTCTTGTGGTCAGGCTCCGGAGTGGGCTCAAGCAATGACCTGGGCGGCTCGGCAAGCTCGACTAGAGTCGTTGTTACCTGCGAGGGAGATGGCAGCGTGTCCACCAAGAGCATTTCGGTCTTCTCCCGTTTGTCCTCCGACCGGCAAAAGTCGAACCACCGGATATAATGGCGGAGCTTATAATCATGCTCGCCGGAGGTGCCCCGAACGAACAATTCGTAAGGATTTTGTCCTGCGGTGAAGCGCCCATCCTCATTCCAGAGGCAATGTCCCAGAAAGAGGTACTGGTAGTTGATTAGAACACCATGCCAATTCGGGAGATGATTGTAGCGAACCATTTTAATCGAAATGTTCCTGTGGTTCGCGTTCTTTTCGAGCGTTGCGCACAACTCTTGGAGATCGCTCTCGAATGTCTCATACAGACTCTTCCACCGAGGATCCAGCTGACTGAAATGGACACTCTGCTTATCGAAGATGGCCATTCGAATCTCGATCCGGATTCTGTAAGGATTACCTTCGATGAAGGATCGCAGCGTTGGGAAAGTTTTGTGTAAACAGACACCCATTAGACGGATCTTCAACACGTTCCCGCTCTCCTCACATTCCTTTGCTGCTCGGGTGTAGGCCGCTTCTACGTCAAGAATCGCGTGATCGTAATCTCGATACGTTTTAATCGGCCCCCGCGCGGCTTGTTCCTGCAATTCAGAAATCTTTCGTTCGGCATCACCATGAGCGACCTTAAGTTGAAGGTATTCGATGCTCTTGGAATCTCCTCTAACCCACCCTGGCCGAGGCTTCCGGCTGAGCTGCAGAATGGTCGCAGTAACAAGACCAGAAAGCTGCTCAGGACTCTTCCAACCTTTGGAGAGCCGGTTTTTTACAACATTGATAAACTCTTGAAGGCGTCTTTTTCCTTCATCCGTGTCCTCCACACAGTCGGCTGGTAATTTGCGTGGTTCCTGATGATAAAAGCCTGCCACCGGCACACCACACTCCAAAGCGAAAAGATATTCGCGATGGGTATAGCTGATCCCCTCACCATCGGTCGACCCATATTTCCCGCCAACGATACAGATGAAATAGTCGGCGCTCTTTATAAGAGGCTGAATATACTCCCACTGCCGGTCATAATGGGCAGGAAAGTATTCCATCGCAATCGGGAAACAATCAATCGACAGCAACGCTTGAATCACCTGCTGGCGCGCATCGATCAAATCTCGAAATGTCGAACTCACAAAGACTTGGAATCGTTTGCCTCCGAAGAGTTGACCATCTTGCTGCTCCTGTAGTTGGGGTGGGGAATCCATCCCGGTGCGTATGTCTAATGGCGGCTGCGGTGTCAATTCAATGCGCTGTAAATGCTCGTTTTCGATAACTCCCCTTCCCTTCTGTGCTGGACGGCTCTATAACCACACCCTGCAGTGGCCCTTTCGGGACAGGCCGAGTTATCAAGATAAGCATGGCGAATGACCTGACCCCTCTCGGAGCTGGTTGAACTTCGAAAGGCGCGTCCGAAACGTCTGCCGTGTATTGGAGCAGAGAGTCGAAGAACTACCGATGCGTAAGCATCACAGTGGATCCGGACGATTCGGACGAGTTTCCCCAGACGGGTGGGGCGCGAGTGATAATGAAAAAGGACGAAGTTGCAGAGCGGTCCGCAATCGAGCATCGGCGAGATGCGAACTTTTCCCGGTCCCTAATTCAGGCGGAGCAGGAAGAGGCATTAATGCTGATTTCGAGTATTCTGCAGCAGCATAAACCTCGTCGCTCAGATAGGCCCGCAATCGCTCTATAAGCCCCGCCAGTGCCGATCTTTACGGCTACGAATGCTGCAGGGGATAAGTGATCCCATCTACAACTGCTGCCACCCCCGGGTATATCTCCATTGTTAACAATCGCGCAGTCGTTTCGACTCCGCGTGCACTTCCAGCGATACCGAGCCGCTGCAGCGCGGCAAGGCTAATTTCACCCATCTCATTGGAATTCCCCCCATCAGCAACCACTGCTTCGATTCGTCTGTTATTCAATGAATTTATGAGCACCGCGCGGCACCCCATAACGATGGGGCCAACGGCGGAGACGAGCTCTGGGCAGATGACAAGAAAAGGCACCGTCGCTGCATCGACATAACACATGGGATCCTTTCGATTAAAAGGCGATCCATCCGGGCGGGGCAAACGCAGAGAGGTCTTCGAAATGAATGCCCCTGGCCACGGCTGACCTGCTACTTGAAGAATAGGCTCTCCGTCATCATGGCCGTTGTCGGTCACCAAAGCCCACCAGTTGCCCGGCCGGCCTCCATCGCCGAGATTGTCTAAGGTTGGGTGGTGGAAGCTACTTGGAGCGTAGGCTGGGGGCAGCCCTTTTTGACCGTTTGCACCGTCCGCGTCCACAGCGACCTGCGAACGCTCAACGCGGATAAGATTGTCGTCCAGGTGTGTGAGGACGCCACCGTTCTTGAAAGAATGTTCCAACTGGAGAGTAGCCATGTTTTTAGTGGGATAGTGTAACTGTTTCTAGCTTTTCGGAAATGCTGCAAGGTCGCTAGCTTGGCTCGCCTTCAACGACCACAACGGCGTGGGGTATGGTCCCATGTTTTGGAAACGCCGCTCCAAGTCTCGCGCTCAATTCGTTGATGAGCGCGACTACTCGCGCCTTGCTGTCGGCCAAGTCGATTCTGGAAGTTGCATCCACCAACCCATGTCCTGGATTGAAACAGCCAATACTCGACAAATACCCAGCCGCGTCATGGCAGGGATGAATTAGTATGCCCGTGCGGCTTCCAGTATCCTCGAGGAGAAGTCCGGGGAGTTTTTCATGATGGTCATAATTGTAGGTCACGTATGAATCGCCCTCTTGAATCGCGAGCGGATAGGGCTTCGTTCGAGCCTCAATACGGACATGCTTATGAGACCCATGACTGCTATTGTCTCCGTGCCCGCCTACCTCAACCATCTGGCCAGCGAATCCCGGGAGCGGCTGGTTGTCCCAATAGCACTGATACTCACTAACCGTTCGCGAGTAGGGCTGCCCATGCCCGTGTTCTTGCCTGATACGCTTGACGTAAACGCAAAATCCGATCGCGGGAACATTCGGTGGGGTTGCCATGCCATGCTCATATCAAACCGACACTTTCTATCAACGAAAATCTCGCCCTCGACACAGAATATCCACCCACACAATCTTGCGGCGGACACGAACTGAGCTTACAAGCTTGCCACTCGAACCATCTCGCTACCCCAACTGCTTATGATCGACACGATTATTGATGTGAAACATGACAATGCGCTGGACATCGAAAAGGTCAAAGAGGCCGGTATCGTAGCCGTCATCCACAAAGCCACGGAGGGTGCTACGTTCAAAGACCCCAAATACCTTTCCCGAAAACAGCAAGCCATGGATGCTGGCTTACTCTGGGGAGCATATCATTTCTCCAGTGGTGTGAATCCAGTAGCGCAGGCCGAGAATTTTCTGTCCGTGGAGGACGGGACAGATTCCCGCATTCTGCTTTCCCTGGATTGGGAGAAGAGTACGTCAGGCGAGGATATGACGCTTGCACAAGCCAGAGTCTTCATCTCCACCATCAAAGAGAAGACCGGCCGCTATCCCCTCATTTACGGGGGCCAGATGATTCGCCACAACGTCACACACCAAGACCAGTTGCTCGCAAATTGCCCGCTTTGGTACGTGCGCTACAAAGACGCACCAGAAGGGATTCCAACGAACACCTGGCCGACCTACACCCTTTGGCAATACACTGATGGCAAAAAGGGGCCTGAGCCGCGTTTGACCCAAGGTTCATCAGGTGCGGACCGGAATAGATACCAAGGATCTACGAACGACGTGCGCGCAGCTTGGCCCTTTACCAGAGCGTGATGGCACTTTCAGGTGCCCAACCAGTAGTTTAATTTCCCGAAAGCGACCAATGAGGACGGTCGCTCATGAGTTTCTTCACCCCATATCCGCTCCCCACTTGCGCAAGCTTCTGGTTCATTCCGGTTCTTGGCGAGGTAGAGATCTTAATGACTGTGCCGGAGCTGTCACGGATCGATAGCGGACCTGTCCAGGAAATCGTCATGTCCACAGCTCTTCTCGCCGTATGCTCGGAGTTTAGTGCCGCCACGTGCGCCATGTCATATGCGTCCACCATTTGCTGAGCTGCATGCCGAGACTGCTGCAGGGTTGAATGCACCCAATTGATATCGATGCCGGGATGGCTCGGAACGTTCGCTGGATTCATACCGTCTCTGGCAATCTTCCAAGCGTAATGCATCAGAAACGCTCTCTCTACCGGTCGATACGTAGCGGAGATGTGCACCTCTGCATTGGCGTCGGCCAGCGCGTGAAGAAAGCGCTTCAAGTTGTCCCGAAACGGCAATGACAGTTCGTCGACAGATGTGCTCGTTGGGAAACGCTGCACCCAGATGGGGCCACTAAGTTCTGACATAACTCCTTGTGCAAAAACGGCATCAACGTGTCACGCCCAAACCCGCCCAAAAACGCCCCTTCTCCCCAGCGCGTCGCTCTCCTTTTTCTCAAAATGCCGCACAACCTTGAGCACGAAGCTTTCAGAAAACCCAGCACCAAAAGCCCCACACGCTCAGTTTGCCATAAGTTTCGGGCTTCGCTCCCAGATAGTCGCTCCTGAAAAACCCGATTACGCCAAACCGAGAGAGGATGGAAGGTAAGGAGTGCGAGCGGTGAGGAGTTGGAAGAAGAGCCGCCAAAAGCGGAGCCACTTGCGGAGGTTCCAAGCGGTGGCGGCGAGGAGGAGGTTGAGGGTATCGCCAAAGAAGCCGCGGAGGAAGTTGCGGGCGAGGCGGAAGTCGGTCTTGAGGTGGGCGATGGTGGGTTCGATGGCGCAGCGGCGGCGGAAGCGCTGACGCATGGCTTGCCGCTGGCTGGCGCTTTGGCCGGCCGGCGCTTTCCCGGGGACGAGGATGGCCGTGCCGCCGACCTCTTTGCAGCCGCGATAACCGCGGTCGACGATGGCTTTGGCCGGGCGCTGGCCTTGGACAACTTCGGCTTGTTCGAGCACTTCGGGCAACGTGTGGCCGTCGTAGCAGTTCTCCGGGTGCGCAACCGCCGCCACGAGGATGCCACTGGTTTTGGTCAGCGCGAGCGAAGCCTTCGTGCCGAACTCATACTTCTTGTGCTCCTTGCCTTTGGCGATGCAGTAGATGTGCGGCTCGTGCAGGCTGTAGATTTTGCCCGCGTCCTTGGGCTGCTGGGCCAGCACTTGGCGATAGCGCGCCAAGTTCTCCGCTTGCGCCGCGACCACCACCGCCGGCAGTTTGCGTTCGAGTTCCCGGATCAGGCGGCCAGCGATGGTTTTGAGCCGGCGCACGCCCCGCCGCGCTTCCCGCCGTCGTTTGGGGTGCTGTCGCCAGCGCTGCGCGAGTAGGCTCGCACGCACGGCCTTGCGATAGCGCCGGCGCAGTTTCACGCCGTGCCGATCCGCCAGGTTCCAGCACCGCTCGATGATCCGCCGGCACAGCTTGGTGTCGGTCGGATAGGTCACCGCCTTTTCTTGCACCGTCGAATCAATCACCACCTCCGCTTCCTCCGCTTTCTTCCCGTGGAGCTGCGCCGAGGCCGCAAAAATCACCGCCACGCCTTCCTCCCCAATCCGCTGCCGGAAATACACCAAGTCACTCGGGTCGCACGGCAGCGACCATTGGAACTCGCTCATCCCACAGAAAAACTGCCAATACGGATTTTGCACCCACTGCGCCACCACCGTCTCATCACCGAGGTGGTGCAGTTGCTTGAGCAAAAGCAGTCCCACCATCAACCGCACGGGCTTCGCCGGCCGGCCCTCCGGGCTGTAGCACCCGGCAAAGGCTTCCTCGAAACTCGTCCACGGCAGCTTCTCCGCCAGTTGATACAACGGCTGCCGCGGATCCAGTTGCTCCCGCAGCGTGGGCATTAAAAACGACTGTTGGCGACCGGGATGGCTTTGCGAACGCATTGGATTTTCGACCAGCTTTTGCGCTCTTCGATCCGCTTCCCGGTCGTTCTCTTAGCTCCCTTTGCTCTCCTCCGTCCTCTCCCACCCTTGCCCAGACTGGTTTTTCACGAGCGACTATGTTAGGCCACTTCAGCCATGATTCCAGCATTCAAGAACCAAAACATTGACCCGCGGGGCTGGTCGACCGAAAGAACGTGGACGTTCGAGGCACAGAGTGATGCCATCGCTCGTACGCCTTCGTTGGGACAATCTTTCTTTGCACGTCTCTTCGCGGCCCACCCAGAGTTGGAGCGCGAGGTTCTCTTCATGCGGTGGTCCGTCCAAGACGAGGATACCTACGCCTATTTTGACCGTCCAGATGGTGCGTTCAGCGTGCAGTTCGATCCTCACCTAGAGTATATCATCGTCTCTGGTGCGGATGGCACTAATGAGATAGGCGAGTGGTTTGATGACCCGACGGCAGAAGCACTGAGGTACATCGAAACGACTTACCTGAGAAAACATTCAACTTGAGTGTGATGACGCCGCCTAACCAGTCGCTGCAGCGAACCGCTCTGGGCGGAGATCGCCTGTGGCCAAGTTCGCGCTTGCCTCGCCCAGAGCAGTCGCTGAGCTTGGGTCGTTAGGCGTTCTCGCACATCTTGCATGAACAACGTCAAGGTTTCCAAACTCCTTAGCGATGACCGCTGGTCCTTGGCCGAGGGTCACACCGCCACTGGCCCTTACATGATTCGGTTCCGCACACCCGTTCTCGGCCCATCTGACACCGCAGGCTACGACAAGCTACTTACGATTGTGTGGCCCTATGCAGACGCTGACACCGGAGCACTGCCAACTCCCGAAGACAACGCGGCCCTTGAGCAGTTCGAGAATCGTTTTTGCGATGCTTTCGAGCACGATTGCCACGCGGTGCTCACTGCGGTTCTGACCTTCGACGGTGCTCGGCAGTGGGTCGTTTACACCGGCGACTTTCACGAGTGCGGCAATCGGCTTGGCGCGATGCCGCAGAACGAGCAACCATATCCAATCGAACTAAACGCACGCAGCGACCCAGAATGGAATTACCTCCGCGATGAAATCCTTCACCGAGTCCAACCGAACGCCTAACCATGCGCTGCAGCGAACAGGCTCCGCGGTCACGGCCCCTGCGGCAGACCACCGCCGCCTTTCCACCCACCGGCAGGTGCCGCGCCCGCTCCGCCTGTCGCTGAGCTAGGGGTCGTTAGGCCACTTCGCTATGACTCATGCGCTCAAACTTTTTACTCTCTTTACTGCCAGCGCATTTTTGCTTGGGTCGGTCGGCTACCTTGCGCTTCACGCCGTCATGCCGCACGGCTACGTTTTTGGTGGGCTGTATCGGATGTTCCTCTATCACGAGTCGCACCCGTTCCAGTATATCGCGGTTGTTGCTGTCACTTACGGCGTCATTGCCACCGCTAGTGCGCTTCGGTGGCCTCGGCTCGCGGGCTGGCGTCGCTCGGCTGCTATCGTTGGCATCATTGTCGCCACAGTTCTGGTCGCGTCAGTGCCGGGTGGTGTGCTCTGGAAGATTCACGACATGCAGGCAGGCTTCTTCACTACCGGGGCACGATTCTGGAGCGACTTGCTTTGGGGGGCTTCGACGGGATTGCAGGCTGGCTGGCTTGTCATCGCGCTTTCATTGCCATACAACATCATCGGATTGATTCTTGGTTATGCCGTTACTCATTTTGGATTCAGGATTTCAGCACCAGTGGCCTAACCATGCGCTGCAGCGAACCCGGCCATCGCATCGCTGTTCCAATCGAACGCCCTCGTGCGCCGGGTCGCTGAGCTTGGGTCGTTAGGCGTTTCCTCGCGTCCCGTGAAAGCGATACTACTTGCTCCCTTCTTCTTTGCGCTCGTCGCTTGTAGCCGAGCACCTTACCGCCGGAGGCGTCATTGACGACTTCGGCACGTTCCCTTCGCCAGATGCACGGCTCACGCTCAAAGCTCCAAGCAGTCCACGTCCATCGTAGCCTTTGACCTACTTCTCACCACGGATGGTCGTTCAGTGCTTTCCGACAGCATCGGCTCCGACGCACAGCGATGGTGCTTCTATTGGGACGCACAGAGTCGGTTGTGGGCTTACAGCAGCGACACCGGTTACTTTGCCAGCATCGCTGTTCAGCCGGACGGCACTGCAACCAAGTCCGATGTTGTCACCTCTGGGCCACGTCCCCAATGCCCCAAGCCAGTTTACGACTTTCTGCCCAGCTCCATGAAGTGTCGATGGGAGGGCACGCAATCCCAATGAGACCGGAAACGCCTAACCATGCGCTGCAGCGAACCCGGCGGGAGAAGGGCGGGCATCGGTGCCGTCCGGGTGCGCGAGGCTGGGCCTTCCCAACGTAGTACGTGAACCTTTTGACGGGCGCCCTGGGCAAAAGGGTGGCGGGTAGGCGTCACCTGCGCCACTGTCTGCGATGGGCCGCGCCTTCAACCGTGGATTCAATGCCGCACTCCGCGCCATTCGGCGGAGCATCCGGGACGCCCTTGCCGCCGGAGGCATGTCGGCAGAGCAGCGGGAAGCGCTCACCAGCATCGCCTCGACGTGTCGCCAGATGCGCCAGCGGACGCGCTACAAACCCGGCCTTGCCACGCTTGCCGCTCGGTACGCCATTATCCCTGCGCACGGTGAAGTATTGGAAGCGGGCGGGCTGCCCGTTCGCGGAAGGCCATCGGGCGATCCTCGGGTGGATGTTCCGCCGTCCGACATTGCCCGCCGGGCCGAAGCGGAAGTTTGCCCGGGAGTTTGCCGAGATGACCTTTGCCGATGTTGCGAAGGCCGCACTGGATACCGGGCGCGGCATGTCTCCCGCCACGGACGATTGCGCGCGCTTGCTCCTCTCCCACCGGATCAACGCTGCGATGGCGTCGGCGGACCAATTGGACGGGGAACAATTGCTAAAGCGCGTTGCCGTCTCCCGCGTTACCGCGCTCGCCAAGGCTGCCAAGCGGGCTGGACTGTGGGAGTGACGTAGCGGGGGCAAGCGATGTCACAAGCGATTGCAAAGGCGCGTAGCTCCGCATGGATGGTGTCGCAGATTTTGCACATTCATGCAGTCGAACCACGCCGCGCGAGAGAGGCAGACAAAGGGTACGTTTTGGCACCATTTGGACGTGGGTGGCAGCGTGCGAAAGCGATTGGCGATGGTCTTACTTGCCGGTCTTAATTTCCCAAATTCCGGCCAATTTCTTTCGTAAGTCCCTGTCGTTCTAAGGGAGAGGCGGGAGCGGGAATCGAACCCGCGAATAGAGGTTTTGCAGACCTCGGCCTTACCACTTGGCTATCCCGCCGTGGCTCAGGGGCGGAGACGAGTAGCGGGGGAGGCGGGGCGCGTCAACGGACAATGTTACGAATTTGCATGCCGGTGACGGTCACCAGCGCCGACCGGCTCCCCGCGGGGGCTCTGTTTAGCTGCTGAAGGGTCCGTCAGGGGGTTCAATTGCCCTAAAACGCCACGAGCACGGGCGCGGGGATGATTCGGGGGGCGGCTTGGACGTCGGTGTTGCCTTCGCTTTGCTCGAGGGAGCTGACGAGGTTATTCTCGAAATTTACCGTCAGCTTCCCCGAGGGAACCTTCACGTATACCGTTGTGGTGATCAGCCGGCCAAAACGGTCGTAGCCGGTGGTTTCCTGGGGCACGCGGGCGTAGCGGACGAATTCCCACGTCTCCTTGCGGCCGCCGGCGTCGAGCTTCGACACCTTCTTCTGCGCCTTGCCGAGAGCGGCGTTCACTTCGTCGGGCGTCATGTTGAGCGCCACCTCGCCCTTGGCAATCATCGCGTCCACCTCGGCCTTGCGCTTTGCGTTTTGCCGCAGGCTGTCGAGAAACTCCGCTTTCAGGGGCGTGAGCGTGTTGAGTTCCACCCACCCGGACACCCCGCCCTGCTGAGCCTGGCCGCGCACCCGCGCCAAGCCGTCGGCCACCGCGAGCAACTCCACCGCGCGGCCCTTCGGAATCACTCCGAGATAATTCCCATCCGCCGTCTTCGAACTCACCTGTGCATTCGCCGTCGTCACCAGCCGCACGGGTTTCAGCGCGAGATCTTCCAGGTAAATGGCGCCGGGCTCGCGCGGGAGACTGGTGGCCGCGAGGCCGAGGACGGGCAGTGCGAGAGCGAGAAGGAGTGCTTTCACGGTAGTCAGGATAGAAGACTTTGGCGTGGGTGCGAGGGGTTTTATTCAATCAGGCCACTCCTGTTGTCCTTCGCGCGCCCTCTTGCTGGGTTCCCGCCTTCGCAGAGCAAAAAATGGTCATCTTGCACCAATCCCCGTCTCCACTTTCTCTCTAGCCTCCGCGCGGTTTCTGCGTTCACTCGGATACTCATGTCTCGCCGCGATATTCTGGTCCCCATGCTCCTGCTCGCCTGCCTCCTCGTGCCGGCGGGCTGGGCCGAGGATTTTCAGGGCGCCGACCACGCCCTCGAATACGACGAGGCCCCCGTCAAATACAGCACCACGGACCCGGCGGACCCCATCGCGCTCCTCGCCAAACGCCTGGCCGCCGGCGAGGTGAAGCTCGCGTGGAATGATGACTTCGGCTGGCTACCCGGCCTGCTCGAGGCCCTGCACGTGCCGCGCTCCTCGCAGATGCTCGTCTTTTCGAAAACGTCCCTGCAGCGCAAACTCATCTCGCCCGAAAATCCGCGCGCTATTTTTTTCAACGACGACGTCTACATCGGCTACGTCCCCGGCGCACCGCTGATGGAACTTTCCGCCGTCGACCCGAAGCTCGGCACGATTTTCTACACCATCGAGCAGGAAAAGGTGCGCAAGCCCAAGCTCACCCGCAGCGCGGATTGCCTCCAGTGCCATGGCGGCCAGCGCAGCCTCGGCGTCCCCGGCTCTTTCGTCCGCAGCGTCCCTACGGATCCCACCGGTGAACTCAACGCCCTCGAGGAAGTGCGCGATATCGACCAATGCACGCCCATCGCCGACCGCTGGGCCGGTTGGTATGTCACCAGCAGCAGCGGAGCCAGCCCCGTGCATCGCGGCAACCTCGTCGGCCAGCGCGAGCTTGATCGCTACAAGGAAGACCCGCATTTCAAGCCCACGCCCACCACGCTGGAGGTCGACCCGAAAAAGCACCTCGCCCCGCGGAGCGACATCGGCGCCCTCATGGTCCTGGAGCACCAGGGCCATATGCACAACTACATCGCCCGCCTCAATTTCGAGTCGCGCCAGATGCTTGCCGCCTATGGCCACGTGCGCTACCTGCGACCGCAGGTCGACGCCTTCCTCCGCTACCTCCTCTTCACCGAGGAAGCTCCCCTCCCCTCGCCTATCCAAGCCGATCCTGATTTCGTCCGCGACTTCACCGCCACGGCCATCCGCGACCGTCAGGGCCGCAGCCTCCGCGACCTCGACCTGCACACGCGGATGTTTAAATACCCGTGCAGTTATCTCATCTACTCCACGGCGTTCGACAGCCTGCCGCCGGAGATCTCCACAGTCATCCTGCAGAAACTCTACGATATCCTCACCGGCAAAAACACGGAGGAGCAATTTGCCAAATTGACGACCGAAGACCGCGCCAACGTTTTGCAGATCCTGCGCGAGACGAAACCGAATCTGCCGGCGTATTGGCGCGAGGCCGGCCCGGCGGCGACGTCCGAGCCCCTTTCGGTGGGCGCGCCGAAGTAGGGAGGCCGAGCCCCGCGCCTGGGACCTGACGCACGGCTGCGCGTGAATGAGCGCCGGCGCGGCATGGTGAAACATGGCACACGGCGTCGGTTTGATCGCCGGTCTGCGACCTCCCGGTCGCAGCTACAGACGCAGTCAGCGAAGCGAGCGGTTTCCATGTGGTTCGCCCCGCATGGTATTGCGGGGCGCCCCCCTCCTTAAAATCCCGCCAAGCCTCGCGCATCTTTTCGCTTTACATACATAGCAACGCAATGCATCATGCTGCTATGAAGCTCGAGAAAGAACTGGTGGCCGCCTCCTCCGTCCCGCTCGTCCTCTCCATCCTCACGGAGGGCGAGAGCTACGGCTACGCCATCATCCAGCGAGTGAAGGAACTCTCCGGCGGGCAAATCGCGTGGACCGATGGGATGCTGTATCCGGTCCTCCACTGGCTGGAGGATCAAGGGCTCGTCACCAGCCGCTGGCGCGAGTCCGAGACGGGCCGCAAGCGCAAATACTACACGCTGAAATCCGCCGGGCGCCGCGCGCTCGAGCAGCAGCAGGAGCAGTGGTCGCTCGTGAATTCCATCCTCCACCAACTCTGGAAACCGGGGCGCGCCAGCGCCCTTTAACACCACGTCGCGGAGCGGTCCTTGTGTGACCGCTGGAGCGGCAACCCACACCATGCCTAACGTCGAATCCTTCATCCTTCAATGGCGCGAGACCATGACGGCCAGCGCGCCCCGGCTCACTCCTGAAACCCTCGAGGAGCTCGCCCTCCACCTCCGCGAGACCATTGAAACCCTCATCCGGTCCGGCGTCCCGGAGGCGGAGGCCTGCCAGCGTGCCGCCGCCGAGCTGGGCTCTCCACAATCCGTCGCCACCGAATTTCGCAAGCTCGCGCCCACCGCGTGGCTGCCAGTGAAAATCATCACCAGCGTCGGGCTCGCGCTGGCCGTCGGGCTTGCCGTCCTCCTCTTCCGCGCTGCTCCGCGGCCGGGCGGTGGTCTCCTGCTCGGGCTCCATGTCTTCACCGTTTGCGTGGGCTACACGGCTGCCATTCTTCTCGGGCTGCTCGGGGCATGCTTTGTCTTTCAGCGCTGCCGCGCCGATTTCTCCCCGCGCCGGCTCGCCCCGCTCGCCCGGGTCAGTCACCGCTTCGCCGTGGTCGCCATCGTCTTCACCGCCCTGGGCATCGTGCTCGGCGCGGCGTGGTCGAAGCGCGAGTGGAACCAATACTGGGGCTGGGACGCCAAGGAAATCGGCGCCCTTTGCATCTTCGTATGGATGGCCGGATTCCTCGTGGCGCACCGCCTCCGGTGGGTCACTCCGCGCGGGCTGCTGCTGGCCAGTCTCGCGGGCAGCAATGTCGTGGCGCTGGGCTGGTTCGGCGCGAATCTGCCCACGTATCTGCCCGTCAGCGCGCACGCCTATAGCGCGCCGACCTACGCGGCGGTGGCGCTCTTTTTCACCGTCGTCGGGAATCTGCTGGTCCTCCTCGTGGGGCTGGCGCCGGCCGGGTGGCTGCGGCTTTCGCGTCGCGCGTAGCGGGGCGCGATCCCGTGCTTGCGCTCTCGCGCTCGGTCCCCCAGATCGGCGTCGGTGAAATCGCCCTCCCTCGCCTTTCTCTTCTTCCTCCTCCACTCCATCCTCCGGGCGGCCGATGCGGATCCGCTGGCCATCTTCGATGGGGAATCTCAAGCGTACCTGCGTTCTTCGGAGCCCTCAGAGCAGTCTTCTTTTTTCAAGAAACTCGCCCCTTGTTACACGGACCTCCAGCGCTTGCCCGCGACACCTCCGGCTCCGAATTCGATCATTTTCGCGCCCTCTGCGCCGTGATTACCCGCGCGCTCATTCAGCCCCAATTCCTACCCGAGGCCTACGCCCGCGCCGAGCCTCCCTCACGTTCCAATAAAATCGCCGCCAGCGATTTTCCCGGCGTCTTTGCTTCGTTCGAAAACATTCCTCCGGAAATCATTCCCGCCTACAGCCGCCACCACGACCCCGCGTCCTTCAGCGTCTGGCGCTACGAAAAAGATGGCACGGTCCTCCTCATGCTCAATGGAAGCGGGCTCTTCCACGTCCTGGTCGTCCACCGCGATGACGGCTTCGGCCTCGATGATGCCCCCGCCCCGCAAGAGCTCCAACAGCTCCGCGACCGCTACTTTCGCTTTCCGCCCGGGTCGGTGAAGCTCCCGGCCGGTTGGTCCTCCAAGCTCCAAATCCTCGATCGCCATGGGCAATTTGTCCGCGGCCACATGCTCAGCGAATTTACCGGTCCGCCACCCCCCAGCATTACGTCGTGGGAAGGAAAGTCCGACTTCTTCTTCGATGGCCACAATCTCGCCTTCTGGGTCACCCAATGGGATTTCGATGGCCGCCCCGCTACCAAGCCCAATTGATCCGATGGGACGGATCGCTCCGCCCAATCAGCAATCAGCGATCCGCGATCCGCGATCCGCGGTCCGCAACTCGTCATTCCCTCCCCGCATTGACTCCCCCCTTCGCTCTCCCTACGCCCACTCCATGCCACTGCCGACCCGTCGTCTCGGAAAAACCGATCTCCACCTGCCGATTCTTAGCTTCGGTGCCTCCTCGCTCGGCGCGGAGTTCCGCAACGTCACGCTCGATGAAGTCCTGAAAAGCGTCCGCGTCGCTCTCGATTGCGGGCTCAACTTCATCGACACCTCGCCCTTTTACGGCCGCGGCATGAGCGAAGTCCTCCTCGGCGTCGCGCTCAAGGGCGTACCGCGCGATTCCTACACGCTCTGCACCAAGCTCGGCCGCTACGACCTCTCCCATTTCGATTTCTCCGCCAAACGTGTCGCCGAGAGCGTCGATGTCTCCCTCCACCGCCTCGGCAGCGGGCATCTCGATATCGTCCTGTGCCACGATATCGAGTTTGTCCCCATGCAGCAGATCGTCGATGAGACTATTCCCGCCCTGCGCAAGGCCCAGCAGGCCGGGAAAGTCCGCTACATCGGCATCAGCGGCTACCCGCAAAAGATCTTTCGCTTCGTCGCCGAGCAAACGCCACTGGACTGCGTGCTCAGCTACAACCAGTACACGCTGCAAAATACACGCTTCGCCGATGAGACGCTGCCATGGCTGGAGGAAAAGGGCATCGGCGCCATGAATGCCGGCCCCTTTAGCGCGCGCCTCCTCACGAATGCGCCGCTGCCGGCCTGGCTGAAGGAACCGGAAAACGTGAAGGCCGCCGCCCGCGCCGCCGCCGCCCTCTGCGCCTCGCGTGGTAGCGATATCGCCAAACTCGCGCTGCAGTTCAGCCTCGGCCATCCCGGCATCGCCACGACCGTCGCCGGCAGCGCCAATCCCAACAATATCCGAAATTGGGCTGAGTGGGCCGCCGAGACCGTGGACGAAGAACTGCTCGAGGAAGTCCTCGCCCTCTTCGCCCCCGTGAAAAACATCGGTCACCAGGAAGGCCTGCCGGAAAACAACTAACCTCGGCTTCGCCCCAACTCGGCGCCCGGAAAGCGACGGGGTCTTCGCGGACAAGTCGCAGCGACTTTCGCACGCCAAAAGCGTCTCTTCTTCCACCGAAACCGATCGGCTCGGCTTGATCGGTGTCAGTCCGCCCCCCTTACAAAAGCGCCATCGGTCGTTCCTGTCTTGACACCGCCTCTTTTGTCGTCAAACTGTCACGTGAAAACCCAGTTCTTTCCCCCTCCCTTTGAGTCCGCTGGTTCCTCCCATTCAGTTCCAGGCCCGGTTCTGAATCAGCCCCACCTCCGCTCCCAGAACCATGCATCCGACCCGTACCATTCTCACGACGAGCATTCTCGCCGTTTTCACCCCGTGCTTTGTCCACGCCGACGTCCTCGACCTTTTTTCCTTCACGGGAAACTTCGCGCCCACGTTAGGAGTCAATGTCAACGGCACCAACGCCACCGCCGGCGGCGGAACTTTCGCGCTCAGTGGGGGCGGGGATACTCCGGCCTATACGACGGGCGGGCAGTGGCTCCGGGATGGCACCGGTGGCACCGCATCGACCAGCGAGGCCGCCTCGATTACCAACAATTATTACTGGACCTTCACGCTCAACGCCAACAGCGCCTACACGCTGAATTTGTCCAACTTGACCTTCAACGTGGCGCGCAGCGGCGGTTCGGTTCGGGGTTATTCCATCCGCACCAGTCTCGACAATAACTTTGGGACCACGGTCAAAACGGATGATGGAACGACGCTCACCCAGCGCAACAATTACACGGCCGCCACTCTGGACCTCTCGGGCGCACAATATCAGAATATCAGTTCCATCACGTTTCGTTTTTATGTCTTCTCCGCCGGCACCAACCAGACGCTTGATTGGGACGACGTCAAATTGAGCGGCACCACCGTCATCACTCCGAATGGCTACTTATGGACCGGCGGAGCGAACAACGTCTGGAATACCACGGACGTGAACTGGACGGGAACGGGCAACGTGAGTGTGCCGGGCGGACAATACGCGAACGCCACCAACGTCAAATTCGACGACACCGGGCTCAATTCGAACCCGATCTCCATTCCGGCAGCGGTGACCCCGAATAGCATTGAGCTGAAGAACTCGACGGCGAACGCTTATAGCTTCAGCGGCAGTTCCATCACGGCGAGCGCCGTCATCGCCAAAACCGGCAATGGCCTGGCGACGTTCAGCAACAGTGTGACCACCCCGACCATGAGCATCAGCGCCGGCACGCTGGCCATCGCCGCCGGCGGGTCCGTTTCCACTCCGCTGCTCGCGGTGAGCAGTGGCGCCACCTTTTCCTTGGATAGCAATGCCACCCTGTCCTCGACCGCCAGCCTGACGGTGTCCGGCAATGGGATTTTGAATGTCGCGTCCCAAACTCTCGCGGGATTGAACGGCGATGCCACTGGGGTGCTTACGCTCAATGGCACGGCCCTCAACGTGGGCGGCACCTCCACCTACAATGGAAAAATCACCGGCAGCGGTTCGGTGACCAAAAATACCGCAGGCACCCTTACGCTTGCGGGCCAAACCAGTGACTTCACCGGCGGGCTCACCGTCGCCGGGCCGGGCGTGCTCGTCCTCGGCGGCACCGTGGCCGGCAATAGCAATCCCGGCGGCACCCAGCCCATCACGGCCTCGTCCAACGCCAAGCTGCTCCTCGGCACCAGCGCGGGCGTGAATGTTACTTCCAACATCGTGCTCAACCAGTCCTCGCTCGGGACCACGGGCGGAGCTGCCCAGAATCTCAATGGCAATTTGAGCATCACCGGACCGGTCACGCTGGCCTCCTATAATATCGCCACCGGCGCCGGCACCCAGGATCTGATTATCAATGGCCTGCTGAGCGGCACCGGCGACATCACGGCCACCAACCTCCCCGGCGCCACCAATCCCGACGCGGGTCCCGGCATCCGCTTCCGCGGCCCCGCTTCCACCTACAATGGCACCATCACGGTCTTGAATGGCACCAAGTTTGAGCTCGCTACGGCCAATTCGAGCGCTCTCTCCAGCCCCATTGGGACCGGCACCGTGGTGGTGACGGGAGGGACCATCAACACCACCAATACCGGCACCTTCAGCCTCTTCAATCTGCGCAACCAGAACGCCACCCTTCCTGCCAATACCAATTTGGGCAATAACGTCCGCTTTGCCGGCACCGGGCTTTCTTTGATGAACGTGATCGGCGGCCTCCCCGTGGCGAATGGCGCCACGAACATCATGACGATGGGCGATCTGCAGATTGGAGATTTACAGCAAATGGCCATCGCCGCCAATGGCACCACTCCCCTGGCGACGTTGCAATTTGGCAGCGTCCACCTGAATGGCGGCAGCGCGATTTTCACTCCCGGTTTTTCGGCCGCGGCGAATACCAACTACATCATTCAGCACAGCCTTTCTCTGGGCACGATTTCGGAGCTCACCCCCAACTCCGGTTTCACCATGAATGGCAGTTCCACCCTCACCCTCACCGGCGCTAATACTTATACGGGTCCGACCAACCTTCAGTCTGGCACCACGGTGCTTGCCGCCGGCTCGTCGATCGCCAGCAGTTCCGCCGTCACCATCGCCACCAGCGCGAAGCTCAATGCCGTCGCGCTCGGGACCATGAACGTCCCCGCCGCTCAGACGCTCACCGTCAACGGCCTGCTCGACACGATCGGCACCGGGAGCACCGCCGGCACCGTCAATGTGAGCGGCACCCTTCGTGGCGGCGCGAGCACGTTCTTTGACAACGTCATCAAAGCCAACGTGACCGTCGCCTCGGGCGGCACCGTCTCCCCTGGCGTCTCCGGTCCCAGCATCCTCTCTTCGCTGAATCTGAACATGGCCGCCGGCTCCCATTTCGTCGCGGATGTGGCCAAGGCGACGGCCGGAAATGCGCCCGTTCCGGGGACCGATTACGATCAATACATCGTCTTCGATCCCCTCGGCCAGGGCCAGAGCATCCAACTCGGCAGCGATTTGACGGTCAATGTCGGCAGCGGGGTCGAAACCAATGATATCTACACGATCATCAATAATCTGAATGGCCTCAACATCTCCGGCACCTTCGCCGGTCTTCCCAATGGCGCCATCTTCAGCGCCGGCGGCCGGTCCTTCCAAATCAGCTATTTCGATTTCTCCGGCGACACCTTCTTCGACCTCTCCGGCGGCAACACCGTGGCCATCCAAGCCATCCCCGAGCCCGCCACCGCCGCCTTCCTCCTCCTTGGCACCTTCGTTCCCGCCCTGCGCCGCCGTCGGCGCGCGTAGGGGGCGCTCTTTTCACGGGAGGGGTAGGACGTGGCTTCGTGGCCCCACCGCGCGCATGCCTCGTGCGTCGCTGGCGAAATCTTAAATCCTGGAACAAATGCCAAAAGTGGTTTCCGGCCCCAAGGATCGACGGCCGCTAACCGGGGGCTTCAGCCCCCGGAATCGAAAGAAAGGAGAGCGCGCCGCGAAGTCGGCGCCGGAAACGTCCCGCATTGGTATTCGGGCGGCGCTGAAAATTGTCTCCGGCTATCGCTTTCAAGGTGATCTGGAACTTGGTGGTCATCCTGAAACGCAGGAAAAGATTTCTCGGTTTCCGGCGCCGACTTCGCGGCGCATTCCCGTTCGTCTCCGATCCGGGGGCTGAAGCCCCGGCTTGTGTCCGTCGGCCCTTCGGGCCGGAAACGACTTTCGGTACTCACTCCAGGCTCGATCGGCCGCACCACAGCCATCTCTTCCGCCGCTTGCGAAATCTTAAATCCTAAATCTTAAATCCCTGCCCCCTTGACTTCCCCCACCCTCCCCGCCTTTCCTCGCCCGCATGCTCCGCTCCACACTCCGTTTTCTCGCCGCCGCCTCCCTCCTCATCTCTTCCGCCTGCGCCGACATCCTCGTGAAGTCCGGTGAAAAGGTCGCCTTTCTCGGCGACTCCATCACCCAGCAGGGCTGGAACAATCCGAAGGGTTACGTCCACCTCGTCGTCGATGGCCTCGCCGCCAATGGCGTCACCGTCGACCCCGTTCCTGCCGGCATCAGCGGCCACAAGTCCAACGACATGCTCAAGCGCCTCGACAAAGACGTGCTTTCCAAGTCTCCGCAATGGATGACCCTGAGTTGCGGCGTCAACGACGTCTGGCACGGCGCAAAGGGCGTCGAACTCGAGCCCTACAAAAAGAACATCACGGAGATCGTCGACCAATGCGCCGCCGCCAAGGTGAAGGTCGTCGTCACCACCGCCACGGTGATCAAAGAGGACCTCGCCAACGCCGAAAACACCAAGCTCGCCGCGTACAACGATTTCCTGCGCAGCCTCGCCGCCGAGCGCAAAGCGCCTCTCGCCGACCTGAACGCGATGTTCCAGGAGCGGATCAAAAAGGAAAACCAGCCCGGCAAACTCACCATCACCCGCGACGGCGTCCACATGAACCCCGAGGGCGACAAAATCATGGCCCGCGGGATCCTCAAGGCCTTCGGCCTCGACGACGCCCAGCTCAAAAAAGCCGAGGAAGCCTGGGACGCGAAGAAGTAGGGCGCACTCAGGGAGGATTGCCGCTTTCGCCCCCCCACCCGCACTTTAATGCGCCTTTTTCATTACCCCCTTGGTCTTCTCGCCGTCGTCACTCTCAGCACCTCCGCGCTGGCCGACCTTCGCGTGAAAAACGGCGATAAAGTCGCCTTCGTCGGCGACTCCATCACCCAGCAGGGCTGGGAGAGCCCTACCGGCTACATCCATTTGGTCGTCGCGGGACTCGCCGCCAATGGCGTCACCATCAAACCTGTGCCAGCCGGCATCGCCGGCAACAAATCCAGCGACCTCCTTCTCCGGCTCGATCACGACGTCCTGTCGATCAAACCGCAGTGGTTGACGCTCAACTGCGGCGTCAACGATGTCCGCACGGGCACGGAAGGCCCCGCCCTCGAACGCTTCAAAAAGTACGTCACCGGGATCCTCAATCAATCCACCACGGCCAAAGTAAACGTCCTCCTCACCACGGCCACGGTGATCAAAGAAGACCTCGCCAACGCCGAGAACACCAAGCTCGCCGCCTACAACGACGTCCTGCGCCAACTCGCCACCCGACGCCATGTTCCCCTGGCCGATCTCAACGCCATGTTCCAGGAGCGTATCAAAAAAGAGAACCAGCCCGGCAAACACGTCCTCACTCGCGACGGTGTCCACCTGAATCCCGAGGGAGATAAAATGATGGCCCGCGGCATCCTCCTGGCCTTCGGCTGCAATAGCGCTCAACTCAAAAAGGCCGAGAAAACCTGGGCGGCGAAGAAGTAGCTTGGGTTGAGTGGGGAGAAGCACGGCGTCCCGAAGGAGGCATATTTTTTGGGCCGCTGAACGGGTCCGCCAGGCGTCTGATGATCGAAAGGCAGGCAGAATGCCTTCCTTGGTGAGCGAGCGGAGCGCCGCAGAGGTAGGGCTGGCGCCCAGCGCGAAGCGCGATGTAGCGGCGACCGGAAGGTCGCAAAATGCCGCCCGTCACCTGCTCAAAAATTGCCGCTCAACCTTAGTGCTGAGCTGCCGCGGCCCCCGCGACGATCAGGATAATTACCCCCACGTAGATGGCCAGGGTGATCATGCAGGCCTTGCCCACGCCGCGTTTGGCGGGCGAGGGAGAATTCAAAAACACGATTCCTGCAATCAACCCCGCCAGCGGAATAAACACCGTCAGGATAACCATCCCGACCTTCAGGCCCGAGACATCCTCCTGGGTCGGGCCCTGGTAATAGCCGGGCGCGCCCGGCGGAATATACGGGTTCTGCCCCGGCGGATAATAAGGCTGCTGCTGCTGATACGCCTGTGGTGGCGGTGGCGGCGGCATGGGCGCCTGCGGCTGCTGCGGCGGTTGATATCCTCCAGAGGGCGGGGCCGTCACCGGCACAATCGAGCGGCTGCCACAACCCGGCATCGGACAAACATTGAGCCCGAATTCAGCGTTAAAAACGTGTCCTTGGGAGCATTGATACGTGTGCATGGGTCTTCGCTTTGGGTTAATGGCTGGGTTGGGCTGGTCAAACTTTCGCGGGTACCGGCACGATCAGCATCGTTGCGGTCGCCCGAAAACCTCCCGGCACTGGGCTCCAAATAGGAAAGCTTCCTCGTCTCCGGCAAGGCATTTGTTGAGCCTCTTCCGGTGCGCGTGGACGGAGTTATGTAGCTGCGAGCGGAAGCTCGCAGCTACATGCTTCCTATCGAGAAAGAAAAAAACCGCCGCTTCGGCTTTCAAAACCCATCGTGTCCCGGCGTCGGCCTCCGTCTCTCCCGCCGTCGATACATTCGAGGTTGAGTGTTCAGCGTTGGATGTTGAGTGTTCCCGCCATGCGCCGCTCCCAGCTTGCCGCCACCCTCTGCGCTCTCGTCGCCACCACCGTCTTGGGCGCCGATTTTCTACCTCCCGCTGACTCCGCCAAAACCTTCCACGTCACCGACCCGGCGCTCACGTGGGAGCTCGTCCTCGCCGAGCCCGACATCGCGCAGCCCATCTTCCTCAATTGGGACGAACGCGGCCGCCTCTGGGTCTGCGAGTACCGCCAGTACCCCGCCCCGGCCGGACTTACGCCGATGAGCCACGACGAATTCTGGCGCACCCTCTACGACAAAGTCCCCGAGCCGCCGCCGAATGGTCCGCGCGGCGCCGACCGCATCACCATCCATGAGGACACCGACGGCGACGGGAAATACGACAAGCACACCGTCTTCCTCGACGGCTTGAACATCTGCACCTCCATCGAGCACGGGCGCGGCGGCCACTTCGTCCTCCAGCCGCCGTATCTCCTGTTCTACGCCGACAAAAATCACGACGACATCCCCGACGGCCCGCCCGAGGTCCTGCTCGCCGGGCTCGGCATCGAGGATACGCACAGCGTCGCCAACTCGCTGCGCTGGGGGCCGGATGGCTGGCTCTATGCGGCGCACGGGAGCACGGTCACCTCGCGCGTCACCCGCCCCGGCATCGATAAACCCGGCTCGCCGCCCGCGATGACCATGACCGGCCAGGGCATCTGGCGCTACCAGCCCGAGACCCATCGCGTGGAAGTTTTCGCCGAGGGCGGCGGCAACACGTTCGGCGTGGAATTCGATGCGCAAGGCCGCCTCTTTTCCGGCCACAATGGCGGCGACACTCGCGGCTTCGAATACGTGCAGGGCGCCTACGAGCGCAAAGGCTTCGAAAAACACGGGCAGCTCTCGAACCCTTATGCCTACGGCTTCTACGAGCCAATGAAGTCTGACAAAACGGAGCGCTTCACCCACAACTTCATCATCTACGAAGGCGGCACCCTCGGCGAAAAATACGAGGGCAAGCTCTTCGGCATTGAGCCCCTGCAAGGCCGCCTCGTCCTCAGCGAGCGCTACGCCGACGGCAGCACCTACGGCACGCACGACCTCGGCCGCATCGTGACGTGCGACGACCGATGGTTCCGCCCTGCCGACATTAAAGCCGGCCCCGACGGCGCTATCTACGTCGCCGATTTCCACGAACCCGAAATCAGCCACCTCAAGCACCGCACCGGGCCGGTCTACAGTCAGACGGGAAGAATCTGGCGGCTGCGTCGCAGCGACGCGCAGCCGCTAGCGAAGTCTCCGTTCCTTCTGACGTCCGACCTCCGATCACTGCTTGGATCACCAAACAAATGGACCCGGCAGATGGCACGTCGGTTGGTGCCAGAGGGGCAGTCTCCAAATTGGCCTTTAGACAGTCTGGAAAAATATGGCGTCGACGGACTGTGGTTCGACGATGCCATTCTTCCAGCTCAAGCTCTCATTTCCCTGCCTCCGCCAAAACTCGTTCTATTTCTTAAAAAGCTGTCCCCGATTGTTCGCGAATGGTTTATCCGGCTGATTTGCGATCGGATCGTCGAACCCACCGCAACGCCGAACAAGTTCAGCACACTCTCGGGAGGCGACCTAGAGAGTCGGGGGGCAAAGTTGTCACCAACTTGGTTTCCGGTTTTCGTCCAACTTGCCACGACTGAACCAGATCTCCACGTCCGCCTGCAACTCGCCGCCAGCGCCCGCCGTCTCCCCGCGGCGCAATGCCTCCCCATCCTCCGCGAACTCCTGCTCCACGACGAAGACGCCAAGGACCCACGCATCCCCCTTATGACCTGGTGGGCCATCGAAGCCAAATGCGCGACGGATCGCGACGCCGTCCTCGCCCTCTTCGCCGAATCTCCGCTGTGGGATCACCCCATCGTCCGCGACACCATCCTCGAGCGGCTTATGCGCCGCTTCGCGCAAAGCGGGACACGGCCGGAACTCCTCGCCTGCGCCAAACTGCTCGATCTCGCCCCCACGCCCGCGCAAGCGAAGATCCTCATGACCGGATTCGAAAAAGCTTTCCAGGGCCGCAGCCTCGCCAACCTCCCCGATGAACTCGCCCACGCCATCGCGAAGCGCGGCGCGGCTTCGCTCCCGCTCAAACTCCGCCTCGGTGACACCGACGCCAAAGCCGCCGCCCTCCAGCTCCTCGCCGCTCCCGAAGCCACCCCCACCGCGGTCGTCTCCATCCTCTCCGTCCTCTCCGAAATCAAACTCGCGGAAGCCGAGCCTCCACTTCTCGCCCTCCTCGAGCGCGAAAAACTCGCCCCGGAAATCGAATCCGCCCTCTACACCGCTCTCCAGCAATTCGACGATCCGTTCATCGCCACCAAAGCCATCGAGCGGCTAAAGCACTGGTCCCTTTCCTCCCCAGCTTCCGCCCCCGGAACATCCGTGCCATCTGTGAAATCCGTGGTTCCTCCTGCAGCGTCCACCGGCGAAGCCTTCGCTCTCCTCGCCACCCGCCCCACGTGGTCGCTCCAACTTGCCCAAGCCGTCAAAGCCGGCACCATTCTCCGCGAGTCCGTCCCCCTCCCCATCGTCCGCCGCCTCAAGCTTCACAAAGATCCCAAACTCGTAGCCCTCGCCGACGAGCTCTGGCCCGGCACCGGTTCCCCTACCACCGCCGAGATGGAAAAAACCATCGCCCGCCTCACCACCGTCGCCAGCGCCTCCGGCGGCGACCCCTACCGCGGGCGCGATCTCTTCGCCACCTGCGCCACCTGCCACACGCTCCACGGCGAAGGCGGCCACATCGGCCCCGACCTCACCGCCTACCAGCGCGACAATCTCAACGCCCTTCTCACCGCCATCGTGAACCCCAGCGCCGAGATCCGCGAAGGCTACGAAAACCTCACCGTCACCACCACCGACGGCCGCACGCTCGCCGGCTTCCTCGCCGAGCAGGACGACCAAACGCTCACCCTCCGCACCCTCGACAACCAAACGCTCACCCTCCCCAAAACCCACATCGCCAGCAAACAAGCCAGCGGCCAATCCCTCATGCCCGAAGGCCTCCTCACCACCCTCGACGACACTGCCATCCGCGACCTTTTCTCCTACCTTCGCACCACGCAACCACTGCCCCCAAAGCGGAAGTGATCGCCGCCCGCTACTCGTCCCCACCTTCGCTCACCGTTCATTTTTAGTATTCAGTTTACAGTGTTCAGTATTCAGTAGTTGCGTCCGAGCGTCGCAAGATCAGTTCGGAGTTCCGCCTTTGGGCGGCAAGCGCATCCGCCTTCCTGCCCAACGGTGAAACTCCCACCGCGCCCACTGAAAACCGAATACTGAACACTGAATACTGGCCCATGCACATTCCCACCTTCATCGAACAAAAGCGCAACGGCCACCCCCACTCCCCCTCCGATCTCGCCGCCTTCATCGCCGGCTACGCGAAAGGCGAGATCCCCGATTACCAAGTCTCCGCCTGGGCCATGGCTGTTTATTTCAAAGGCATGTCCGCCACGGAAACCAGCGCCCTCACCATGGCCATGCGCGATAGCGGCCGCGTCTGCCAGTGGCCCGCCGGCTCCCCGCGCAAAGTCGATAAACACAGCACCGGTGGCGTGGGCGACAAAGTCTCCCTCATCCTTGCCCCCCTCCTCGCCTGCGCCGGCGTGTGGGTCCCGATGATCAGCGGCCGTGGCCTCGGCACCACCGGCGGCACGCTCGATAAACTCGAGAGCATCCCCGGCTTCCGCGTCGGCGTCAGCGAAGCCGACGCCCTCGCCCAGCTCGAAAAAATCGGCGTGGTGATGATGGGCCAGACCGCCGACCTCTGCCCCGCCGACAAAAAGCTCTACGCCCTGCGCGACGTTACCGCCACCGTCCCCAGCATCCCGCTCATCGTCGCGAGCATCATGAGCAAGAAGCTCGCGGAAAATCTCGATGCCCTGGTGCTCGACGTGAAATTCGGCCGCGGCGCGTTTATGAAAACGCGCGCCGACGCCGAATCGCTCGCCAACGCCCTCTGCGCCGTCGGCCGCGAGTGCGGCGTCGAGACCAAAGCCATCCTCAATCCCATGGACGAGCCCCTCGGCCACACCGCCGGCAACGCGCTGGAGGTCTGGGAATCCGTCGAGACCCTGCAAGGCCGCGGCCCTGCCGACCTCACCGCGCTCACGCTCGACCTCGCCGCCGCCGTCAGCCCCGTCCCCCGCGCGCAACTCGAGGCCTGGCTGCACGACGGCACCGCCTGGAAAAAATGGTGCGCCATGGTGGAAGCCCAGGGCGGCCGCGCCTTCGACGCCGAAAACATTCTCCACGTCCATCCCGCCCCCATCCGCCACGATTTCCCCGCCCCTCGCGCCGGCACCCTCCGCCACCTCGATGCCGAGTGCGTCGGCCGCGCCTGCATCGCCCTCGGCGGCGGCCGCTCCAAGGCCACCGACACCATCGACTTCGCCGTCGGCTGCTCCGGCATCATCAAAACCGGCACCCCCATCGCCGCTGGTCAACCGTTGCTCACCCTCCACGCCCGCACCGAGCCCACCCTCGCCGCCGCCCTTGCGTGCCTGCAAGACGCCATCGAGATCCAATAGAGCAGTTTCAGAAAAGCGGTAGCCATTCTCCGCGGCGTTGATGCTCTCTGCCGCTCGCACCCTGCGGGCGGCCTGCGGCAGTCTTTCTCGCTCCGCTCGAATCCGGCCACGGCTACAGACGCGCACCGTATCGCGCGTGGCTACCGTTCTCCCCTACCTCGCACCAATCAGCAATCCCCCTACTCCCCCTGCCCCAACGCCCGGCGGATGCAATTATGCAGCGCCAACAAGTTGTAGGGCTTCGGCAGAAAGTCGCAGAACCCCAGCGTGCGCACATCCCGGCCCTCCAGCATCGCATGGTAGGCGGTGGTCAAAATGATCCGCTGGCCGGGCCGCTCGCGCAGGCAGCGGTTTCCCAGCTCCAGGCCGCTCAGCACGGGCATACTGAGGTCGGTAATCACCAAATCGAATTCCCCTTTCTGGAAAGCATTCCATGCCTGCACGGGGTCCGTGTGCACCACGGTGTCGTAGCCCAGCTTCTGGAGAAATTGCTCGCCGAGACGGGCAATCAGTGGCTCGTCGTCGACAAAGAGCACGCGAGCCGCGCGCACGCGCTCCGTGGCGGGTGAATTGGTGGGACTGAGATGTTGTTCGGCAGTCATACGGCGACAACCTGTTCCATCCCCGGGGAAGACGGATTTGCTGTCATTTTGGAAAACACTTTTACGCACACCAAATTACACCATTTCGCAAAAATTTCGCATGGAACTTTGGTTACTCATCAAATTCCTTCGTGCAACCATCCACAGCCTGAGGGGTTTAAGCGCAATTACCGAAAGTCATCTCCGGCCCGGGTATCTGTGGAGCCTCTGGGAAGCGAGGCGCGAAAAGTCGTAGCCGCCCTCTGCGACGTTCCGGTCGCAGCGGCACTGTCGGGCGCAAGTTTTGATCGGTGACAGTTTTTCTGAAGCTGCTCTAACAGGCTGCTGAAAAAAGGCGTGTTTCAGGGAGCGAGACCGAGCGCGCGGTTATTTGGGCGACAAGCAGGCGGTGGGCGGAGGTGTTTGGGAGCCGTTTGGCTCCGGGTGAACC